>Ga0209824_10001036_pt1 | contig 16424 bp, 13 predicted proteins | sample VDWuncwatermetaG_FD_184124 | JGI IMG/M metagenome (GOLD analysis project Ga0209824, IMG submission 184124) | Wastewater microbial communities from Netherlands to study Microbial Dark Matter (Phase II) - VDW unchlorinated drinking water (SPAdes)... ... | reverse complement strand
CTCCTACTCCACAAAACCCCACCAAAAATTACTTGACAAAAAAGCACATAGAGGTTAAAATCCCGCAATCTCTACTGACTTAGTAGATTTTATAGGAGATTTGATGCCTGTGTATTTAGTGGTGTCTGGAAAGGGCTTAGGGAAAGTGGTATCCGCAAGCCAAAGTTTTTTGGAGGTAAAGTCTATCATTACTATAGACTTACTTTCGTATCTCTGGTATCTGCCGGAGGGGGCCCTGCTGCCCACCAGTAACCGGTTAGTTGTGGAGGGAAGTCGGTGATTGACAAGAGTCCTCTTGTAGAGATGGCTAAGGGGCTTAGCCCTGTAGGGGCGGCCCGGCAGGCCACCCCTACTTTGAGTAGACCCATAAAGCTCCGCCTGGCAGGGGTAAGCAAGGCCTTCAGGTCTGCCAACGGAAATACTACCCTGGCCCTCCAAGACATAAACTTTGAGGTGAGGGAGGGGGAGTTCGTCTGCATTGTAGGCCCTTCGGGGTGCGGTAAGACTACCCTGCTTAATATCATTGCTGGGCTGGAGCGGGCCGGCTGCGGGGACGCCCTCTGTAATGGCAGGAGGGTGAAGGGTCCTGGAATGGACCGTATAGTGATGTTCCAGGAGTCTGTCCTCTTTCCGTGGCTTACTGCCCGTAAGAATATTGAGATAGGCCTGAAGAGCAGGGGTCTTTCAAGAGAGGCCAGGAGGGTAAGGGCAATGGACTTCCTCAGGCTGGTACATCTTACCAAATTTGCAGACGCCTACCCCCACGAACTCTCCGGGGGCATGAGGCAGAGGGTGGCCCTGGCCAGGTCTCTGGCTATGGACCCGGAGATTCTACTCATGGACGAGCCCTTCACTGCCCTGGACGCCCAGACCCGGTGGATACTCCACTACGAACTACAGAATATTTGGGAAAAGACGGGCAAGACCATCCTCTTCGTGACCCATAATCTCAGAGAGGCCGTCTGCCTGGCAGACAGGGTAATCGTCCTCTCCAGCAGGCCAGGGCGTATAAAACGTGAATATAAAATAGACCTACCCAGGCCCCGTGATGACGGCAGCGTAGAGGTGGCCGCCCTTGCCGGAGAAATCATGGAAATACTAAGGGATGAGATTGAGAAGGTGATGAAGGAAGAGCTGGATGAGGGCGCCTGTAAGGAGTGCGACGTCAAGTGTGTAGGGGTTGTCCCTGACAGCCGACAGTCCACAACAGTGGAGGCGGGGTAACCCCGTCCTTACATAACCTAACACAAGGGGCAGAACTTGGTTCCTCGCAAGACCACTCTACCAAAAAAAGAGGTGGCAGGGCCACTCCCGACTAAGGTGGCATCCGCCCCTTTGCTCCGCTCAAGGGCAGGCTCAGGCGGACCCCAGCCAACAACCTACCCAAAGAAACCCGTCCCCTGGAGAAATTATCTGGTTAAATTCGGGTTTTATGCAGGGACGGTGGGCATCTGGGAGTTGGTGTGCCTACTGCATATCTGGCCCCCTTATATCTTTCCCTCCCCTGTATCCGTTGCCCAGACACTCTACATGGGATTTGAGGATAGGAGCCTCCTCATCGGCATCGGGATAAGCATGAAAAGACTTATCATCGGATATTCCATATCTGTAGTCCTTGGGATTATACTGGGCCTTCTCCTGGGAAGGGTGAAGTATCTTGAGCAATCTGTAGGCTCGGCAGTGCTTGGCCTCCAGGCCCTCCCCAGCATCTGTTGGCTACCGGCTGCCCTCCTCTGGTTTGGACTAAACGAGATGGCCATAATCTTTGTAGTCTTCATGGGATCCTTTCTCTCCATCACTATCTCCACCGAGGCAGGGGTAAAACATATACCCCCTCTCCTTATCAAAAATGCCAAGATTCTTGGGATTAAGGGTTGGAGATTTTATTGGGAAGTAATCCTCCCCGGCACCCTCCCTGCCATTATCACAGGGATGAAATTGGGGTGGAGCTTTGCCTGGAGGTCCTTAATGGCAGGAGAACTCCTCTACGTGAACCTGGGGCTGGGGTACCTGCTCCAACTGGGCAGGGACCTCAATGATATGAGCCTCATCTTTGCCGTGATGGTAGTAATCGTGACCATCGGCCTCCTGGTAGACCACCTCATTTTTGCTACAGTAGAAAGAAGCATCCAGAGGCGATGGGGGCTCATAGCAGAAGAACACTAAAGACAGGTAAGCAGAAATCCAGATGCCAGAATACAAACGCCAAATCAGCTACCCCATTTGTAATTTGAGTCTTCTAATCTGGATTTTTTTGTCTTGCCTCTTTTTATGTCCCCTTACCCTCTTTGCCAGTGACAAGAAGTCCCTGAAGGTAGGGTTCTTTCCTAACGTGACCCACGCCCAACCCATTGTGGGCCTGGCCAGGGGCGACTTCCAGAAGTCCCTGGGGGAAGACGTGGAGATAAAAATCAAGCTCTTCAATGCGGGCCCTTCCGTTATAGAGGCCATGTTTGCTGGGGACATAGACCTGGCCTACGTTGGCCCCTCTCCGACCATCAACGGTTTCATAAGGTCTAATGGGGAGGCCCTAAGGGTAGTGGCAGGGGCTACCAGCGGGGGTGTGGCATTCGTAGTGAGGCGGGACGTAGAGATAAACTCTCCAGGAGACCTGGAGGGAAAGACCCTGGCCACCCCGCAGTTAGGAAATACACAGGACATATCCTTGAGGATGTACCTCAAGAAGGCTGGACTCAGGTCTAGTGATAAAGGGGGAAAGGTAAGGATTGTCCCCGTGAGTAACCCCGACATATTAAACCTCTTTCGGAGAAAGCAAATAGACGGCGCCTGGGTCCCTGAGCCCTGGGCCGCAAGGCTTGTCCACGAAGTTGATGGCAGGGTATTTCTGGATGAGAGGGATTTGTGGCCCGACACAGGCGGGTTTGCATCCACCCACGTAGTGGCAACCCCTAAGGTCCTTAAAGAGCACCCCTACCTCGTAGAGAAATGGCTGAGGGCCCACGTAGAGGTAACCCGGTGGATAAACGCCCACCCGGAGGAGGCCAAAGAGATAATAAACGCGGAACTGAAGAGGATTACCACAAAGGGCCTGCCCGAAGAGGTCCTGAACGAGGCCTTTGGGCGTGTTGAGTTTACCTACGAACCCTTTGCAGAGAGCGTGGAGGCCTTTGCAAATTATGCCCACGAACTGGGTTTCCTTAGAAAGAAGCCAGACCTATCTAACCTCTACAGTCTTGGCCTCCTTAACAAGGTGCTGGCGGAAGATGGATTGAGGCCCGTAGCCAAAATTGGGGACTAGGTGGCATCCACCCCTTCTCCGCCTAAGGCGGATCAAGGGCAGGCTCAGGCGGACTCCAGGCGACGCCACCTTGTCCTGGTATGGACCAAAAACCCTTTGACCCACCTGAAAAAGGCGATATAATCAACCAGGGAATAGGGGTTAGGGAGTAGGGGCGAGGGAAATAAAAAATTGTAAATTGAAAATTTTAAATTTAAGCCTTTTAATTCATATTCCTACTTCCTAGTCCCTATCCCCTAATCCCTAAACACGGGCCCGTAGCTCAGTCGGCAGAGCAGCGGACTCATAATCCGTTGGTCGCAGGTTCAACCCCTGCCGGGCCCACTTGTTTAAGGCATAGCTTGAGTCCATTACCTGGAAGCGGGGCATCTGCACACCCTTTTTGAGAGTCATGTCAGAACAAACAACCACCCACATAAAAGAACCTAAGAAGGGCCCTAAAAAAAGGCCCAAAAAGGGAGACAGTAGGGGCACGTTGCAACGTGCCCCTACCGCACCGCAACCTGAATGGTACAGGCTCAGTGCGGAAGAGGTGCTGAGGCGTCTTGAGAGTGGACCCGGGGGGTTGAGTGATGCGGAGGCTACCGAAAGGCTGGAAAAGCACGGCCCGAACGAGATTGTAGAGAAGAAGAAGACCCCGGCCATCCTCCAGTTTTTAAAGCAATTCACAGAAGTCCTGATAATAATCTTGCTGGTGGCCACTGCCGTATCGGCCGCCCTGGGTGAGTATCTCGACGCATCGGTCATCTTTGCCATCGTCATACTGAACGCCGTCATGGGCTTCATGCACGAAAGGAAGGCAGAGAAGGCCGTAGAGGCCCTGAAGAAGATGCTCGTATCGAAGGCCAAGGTCCTTAGAGAAGGCTCTGTGAAGTTAGTTGAATCACGCTCCCTGGTCCCTGGCGACGTCCTTATCCTGGAGGCAGGGGAACGGATAACTGCGGACTGCCGCCTCATGGAGGCCCTGCACCTGAAGGTGAATGAGTCCGTCCTCACGGGGGAATCCGTCCCGGTAGAGAAGGCCACTTACGTAATACACGAATCGGCCACCATCCCGGAGAGAAAGAACATGTTCTTTTCTGGTACCACGGTGGTGTATGGGCACTGCAAGGCCGTCGTAACCTCTACTGGCATGGATACCGAGTTCGGCAAGATAGCCGCCATGCTCCAGGCCGAGGAAAAGGAGAGTACACCCCTCCAGAAGCGCCTGGAGAAGCTAGGCAAAATCCTGGGTATCATCATCCTGGTGATATGCGCTGCCGTCTTCGGTACCGGACTGGCCCGCGCAGGTCTTGGCAACCGTGAGGAGATAATAACCCTGTTCCTGACCGCCGTTGCCCTGGCCGTAGCGGCCATACCCGAGGCCCTCCCCGCAATCGTTACCATCACCCTGGCCATGGGCCTCACGAAGATGGCCAGGAGAAACGCCCTAGTGAGAACGCTCCCTGCCGTGGAGACCCTTGGCAGTGCCACGGTAATATGTACGGACAAGACCGGTACCCTTACCGTTAACGAGATGACCGTCAGGAAGATATTCGTAGACGGCAAGACCCTGGACGTCACCGGTAAGGGCTACGATAAAAACGGTGCGTTCCTGAACAATGGACAGGAGGTAGCGATAGGCGAGGGTCTAAGACTCCTCCTGGAAACCGGTCTATTCTGCAACAACGCCATCCTGGACAAAGAACCCATCGGAGACCCCACAGAGATAGCCCTCCTCGTATCCGCCGCAAAGGCAGGGCTGCCGGACCTGAGGAAAGACCATGAGAGGCTGGACGAGATACCCTTCGACTCCGAGAGAAAAAAGATGTCCGTGATATGCACCGCAGACGGAAAGACCCTGATGCACACAAAGGGCGCCGTGGAAAAGATATTAGACAATTGCACCCACATATATAAAGACGGCGGGGCATCAAGGCTAACCCAGGAGGATATTAACCAGGTACTGGCAGTAAACCACCTCTTTGCCAGTGATGCCCTGCGTGTCCTGGCCTTTGCCAGAAAGGAACTGGAAGAGGAGGGGCCTCATGAGGAGGGGGGGCTGATGTTCCTGGGGCTACAGGGGATGATTGACCCCCCCAGGCCGGAGGTAAGGGAGGCCTACCAGAAGTGCCGGGAGGCCGGTCTGCGGGTGGTCATGATAACCGGCGACCACAAGGATACGGCGGCCGCCGTGGCTAAAGAGATAGGTATCCTGGATGATGGCACCCTCCTCACCGGGGCGGAACTGGACGCCCTGAGCGATGAGGAGTACATCAGGATAGCCCCCGAGGTCAGGGTCTATGCAAGGGTCTCCCCCCAGCACAAGGTAAGGATAACCGACATGTACAAGAAGATGGGCCACGTGGTGGCGATGACGGGGGACGGAATCAACGACGCCCCGGCCCTCAAGAGGTCAAATATAGGCGTGGCCATGGGGATAACCGGGACCGACGTTACAAAGGAGGCCAGCGACATGGTACTGGCCGATGACAACTTTGCCACCATAGTCGCCGCCATTGAAGAAGGCCGGGGTATATATGAGAACATAAGGAAATTCGTGTACTTCCTCCTCTCCTCCAACTTTGCAGAGGTCATTACCATCTTTGCGGCCATGCTGTTGAACATGCCACTGCCCTTACTGCCAGTACAACTCCTCTGGATAAATTTAGTTACCGATGGCCTCCCCGCCCTTGCCCTGGGGGTGGAGCCCTACGAAAAAGAGATAATGAAGCGTCCCCCAAGGAACCCAAGAGAGGGCATCGTCACGAAGGGTATAATCATATATCTGGTAGCCGTTGGGTTTGTAGTTGCCGCCCCCACTCTGACCTTGTGCTATTGCGAGCGTAACGTGGAGGAGGCCAGGACCATTGCCTTTACCTTCTTTGTTGTAGTGGAGGCGTTCCTGTCCTACAACTTCAGGTCTTTTGGTCCTTTTTACAAAGTAAGCTTTATCTCTAACAAACAACTGCTTATAGCTTGTGCAATTTCTTTTTCCCTTCAGGCAATAGTGGTTTATGTGCCCTTCCTTAACCCAATATTCCATACCGTCCCCCTTCACTGGTGGCACTGGTTGGAAATCTTCGGCGCTTCTTTCGCAGTCTTCGGGATAGTGGAGGGCATAAAGACCCTGTTACGCTACTTTGAGAGGAGGGCCTCCCGCCTCCCAAGACCACCCAAGAAGGCCAGACTGAAGGTGGTTGAGGTCAGGAGGGAAGAATGGTCTGGAATGAGGTAGGCACGGTAAAAATTTATCAAACAACGTAGGGGCACGGCGGGTCGTGCCCCCACAGACACGCAATACGGATAAGGAGATTTAGATGAGACTGAAAGGGTTCTGGTTTCTTGTTATTTTACTGTGCGCAGGCATCACACTGGCAGAGGGTGTTACGAATCCCATGGACTACATAAACCAGAGGGATAAGGAACGCCTCTCCCAGATTCTACAAACGGTCTCCAAGAAGTCCAATATGCCCACCAGGGAGATACACGAGGAGTTCTGGGTCATACTGGAGAAGCAGCACAAGAACTGGTCGGAGAAGGAGCTTGAGACCCTGAAGGACCAACTGGTGGGGGTCTCGCTGATTCACATGAAGTATTACTGGGAGGACGCACTGGAGTCGTTCAAGAAGGGGTCTCCTGAAAAGGGTTCCAAGAGGGCCAGCTACGAAGAGAGGTTGTTAAAGCTCGGGGCCTTGAGCCAGGAGAAGCTCATGGAGTACGATGAGAATATCAGGAGGATAGCCTTCCGGGAACCATTGAACCCAAAGGACGGGGGGCCGGGGTCCGTGGTCACTGAGCAGGGCATAGGCTACGTCCTCACCAGTCTGGAGGGGGCAACCGAGAGGGTATCAAAGCTGTTTAACAAGGAATACAAAGTCGGCGGTTGACCTACTTTGTTCAAATGTAGGGGCACGTTGCAACGTGCCCCTACTTGGCTGTGGCAACCTCAGGGGGTCTGGTCGTCTCTACCCTGGCTGGCGGTATCCAGGGAAGGAGTCCCTTTAAGAACCGGTAGATAAGCTCCACACCACCCCAGTCCTTCAGTATCCTGTGATAGGTCTTGTGGCCGGACAGGAAGTCTATGAGTACGTTCACCAGTATCCTGTCCTTCCCTGCGGCGCGGATGACCAGTGGGAGGAGGCCGTAGCCCTCTCCGAAGAGGACTAGCCTGCGGACGGCGCGTCCGTAAGGTAAGTCCTTGATTATGTCTGAGAAGGCATGGAAGTAATGGTAGAGGAATGCCTCGTGGGATATGCCCGCAGTCAGCATGACCTCTGCGGCCTTCGCCCCGGTAACGCAGGCGGCATTGATGCCGTTACCCTTGTAGGCCCTTACCAGCCCCGCCGCATCCCCCACAGTGACGTACCTGTCGCCGTAACCGTTCCTGGCAGGTTCCAATGGGAAGGGTATGGGAGGAGAGACCGGTCCACCTGAGGTAGACCAGGCCGCAAGGGCATCCGTGGGGATAAGTCTCGCAACCTCTGGAAGGGCGAGGAACCTCCTCAGTGCCTCATAGCTCACTCGTCTACCGGCAATGTTTACGATAAAGTGGGTGAGTTTTGGGGTCACTACACCGAATTCCACCTCCCCCATGGAGGGCAAAAAGACGTGTATGTAATCCTCACACCCTAAGAGATACTCCACCGGGGCCGGGATCTTTGCCATGATGGAGTACAGGACCCTGGGTCTGCGATAAGGGGTAACTTTCTCTAGTAGACCAGCCGTGAAGGGGTCTAACCCAAAGGCCCCCACAAGGACGTCCCCGCGTGTCCCCCCCGACTCCCCTTCTACGGACACCTCATGGTGGTTTATCTTTATATCTTTTACCCTTCCAGACAGGACTCTTACTCCCATACGGCTGGCCATCCCAAGCAGGTAGGCGTCTAAGGCTACGTTATGGGCCACGTATGAGAGGTTCCCTCCCATGTAGAGCCTGATGCTGTATCTGCCTGAGTGGAGGTAGTAGCCCACTATTTTTCTGGCTACCAGCTGGCAGGGGAAATTTACTCCGAGGGTATTCTCCAGTGTCTGCACGAGTGGCGGGGCCAGTACACCTACCCGTTTTATGCTGTCAGGTCCGTACTGCATCCCCTCGTAAAGGATAACGTCTATGTCCCTGCCCAGTTTCCTGCCCAGGTTCTTGAGGGCGATGGCACAGCTACTCCCGGCAGGCCCGCCGCCGACTATGATAACCCTCTGCCCATCTTCCAGTGGTTCCAGTCTCATAGGTTTTGTCTGCATCTTTCTGGAGGAGTCTAAAGGCCATTCTAGTTTACTGTGTTAATCAAGTCAAATAGGGGACACAGAGGTCTCTAAAAAATTCTGCGACTTCCCACAAACATCCCTCTCCCTTGAGGGGAGGGGTGCCGGGCTGAGTCTCATAAACAGGGGGTTCGCAGAGGTCTCACAATATAATTTCACAAAAATCTTTGGAAGGGTTTTGGGTCTGGTGGGGTTAAAAAAAATTGGGCGAAGAAGGTCTTTTTAAAAACCTTCTTCGCCCAGGGTGGAAGCTTACTTCTTTCCGCCTTTCTTCTTCACTAGAATTTACCTCCTTTCGCCGTTTCTGGTTTCCTAGTAGAAGCTTACTTCTTTTTTCCGCCTTTCTTCTTCATTAGAATTCGCCTCCTTTCGCCGTTTCTGGTTTCCTAGTAGAAGCTTACTTCTTTTTTCCGCCCTTCTTCTTCACTAGTATTCACCCCCTTTTGCCGTTTTAGGTTTCCTAGTAGAAGCTTACTTCTTTTTTCCGCCTTTCTTCTTCATTAGAATTTACCTCCTTTCGCCGTTTTAGGTTCACTAATTGAATTTTGGCCAGATTGTAACAAAAACGCAAGCCGTGTCAAGCTAATTCCGACAGATTTAGTAATTTTTTTAGAAACTAACTTTGTTTTGTCAGCCTGTTCAGGCTAATATGTGATGACAATGCTAGGGCGTACTGCGAGGTTTCTTTCTATTAGGAAGGATTTCACCTGGAAAATGGAGAGGGTCTTGTAGTGAAACACGGAGGCGGCGAGGGCGGCGTCGGCCTTGCCTCTAGTGAGTACCTCATAAAAATGTTCAAGCTCGCCTGCGCCTCCTGAGGCGATTACTGGCAGGTGGATAGACTCGGAGACCCGGCAGGTGAGTTCATAATCGTAACCGTCCTTGGTGCCATCGCAGTCCATACTGGTAAGGAGTATCTCTCCCGCACCCCTGGTCTCTGCCTCTCTGGCCCATTCAACGGCGTCTCTCCCTGTGGGGGTGCGTCCCCCGTTTATGTAGACCTCCCACCCTAAACGCCCGTCGGTGCTCCCGACTCTCTTGGCATCTATGGCCACCACTATGCACTGACTCCCGAAACGTCTGGAAGCCCGGTTGATTAAGTCAGGGTCTTTTACGACTGCCGTATTTATGGATACCTTATCTGCCCCAGCCTTGAGGAGGCGGCGGATGTCTTCTATTGTCCTTATCCCCCCGCCTACGGTCAGGGGTATAAATACTTCGGAGGCGGTGTTGGCCACCACGTCTATTATTATGTCCCTCTCCTCGTGGGAGGCGGTGATGTCCAGGAAGACTAGCTCGTCTGCCCCTTCCTTATCGTAGAAGGCCGCAATCTCCACTGGGTCACCGGCATCCTTGAGGTCAAGGAACCTGGTGCCTTTTACTACGCGTCCGGCCTTGACGTCAAGACAGGGGATTATGCGTTTGGTTAGCATGATGGGATTTATATCCTAAAAATCCTTCTCGGGGCTGGAGGCATTGGCGTAGAGTCTCTTGGGTATCCTCCCTGCAAGGTAAGCAAGCCTGCCTGACTCGCAGGCAAGTCTCATGGCCCTGGCCATCTTCACGGGGTCCTTTGCGTGGGCTATCCCTGTGTTGAGGAGTACCCCCTCACAGCCCAGTTCCATGGCTATGGAGACGTCGGAGGCAGTGCCTACGCCAGCGTCCACTATGATGGGTACCCTGGCGTTCTCCAGTATAATCCTGATGTTGTTCCTGTTCAGTACGCCCTGCCCTGAACCTATGGGGGAACCGGCGGGCATCACGCTGGTGGCCCCGGCCTCCTCCAGCTTTTTTGCGATGATTGGGTCGTCTGAGGTATAGACCAGTACGGTGAAGCCTTCCTTTACCAACTGCCCTGTGGCCTTGAGGGTCTCTACCAGGTCGGGGAGGAGCGTGCGTTCATCTCCCAGTACCTCCAGTTTAATCATGTCAGAGAAGCCGGCCTCCCTGGCCAGGTAGACGGTCCTTACGGCCTCCGCGGCACTGTAACAGCCGGCAGTGTTGGGGAGGATGGTGTAGCGTTTGGTGTCTATGTGGTCCAGCAGGGACTCACCCTTGGGGTCTTTGAGGTTGAGCCTCCTTACCGCCACCGTTACCACCTCTGCCCCGCTGGCCTCCAGGGCCTCCTTCATTATCGGCATGGAGGGGTACTTCCCTGTGCCCACAAAGAGTCTGGATGTGAACTCGTATTTGCCTAGTTTAAGTTTGTCTCCAGCCGTTTGCTTTATTAGAACTTGCTCCACCGACTAACCTCTCCTACGCAATAATACCCAACGAAATTCTTTCCCGCTTAATGCGGGCCAGGAGACCCGCAGCTACTCTAGTAGCCGCAACCTTCAGGTTGCGTTATTTTACGCAGGCTAAAGCCTGCGGCTACCATTGACTACCCGCCTCCTACAAAGGTAACGATCTCAAGGGTGTCGTTTTCTTTTAGTCCTCTGGTGGAGTGCTCTAGTTTGGGGACTATCTTCTTATTGATTTCCACCGCTACGGGACGCTGGGCTATGCCTAGCCTGTTGAGGAGGGCCTGGATTGTTAGACCTTCTGGATAGTCGCCTCGTTCTCCGTTTATTACGAGCTGCATACGCACCACTCCTTGTTACCGGCGAGCCGAGGTACGGGCGGGCCTCTTTTTCCTTACGTACTCATCAATGGCCTGTGCGGCCTGCTTGCCTGCACCCATGGCCAGTATGACCGTGGCCGCCCCGGTGACGATGTCGCCACCAGCGAATACCCCTTCCTGGGTAGTCTGTCCATTCTTTTCGTCGGCTATGATGTTGCCCTTGGGGTTGACCTTCACCCCTGGGGTGGTCATGGGGATTAGGGGATGTGCGCTGGTACCTATGGCGATTATTACGCAGTCCACGTCCAGCAGGAACTCGGAGTTGGGTACAGGGATGGGGCGGCGACGGCCTGAGGCATCAGGCTCTCCCAGCTCCATCTTTGTGCACTCAAGGGCCTTCACCCAGCCCTTTTCGTCTCCGAGTATCCTCACAGGATTGGTCAGGAGGTGGAACTGTAGGCCCTCCTCCTCCCCGTGTTTTGTCTCCTCTATCCTTGCGGGCATCTCTGTCCTGGAGCGGCGGTAGACGATGTAGACCTCTTCCGTGCCCATCCTCAGGGCGGTCCTGGCGGCATCCATGGCCACGTTACCGCCACCTATCACTGCAATCCGTTTCTTCTTCAGGATGGGGGTTACATGGCCATTATCGTATGCCTTCATCAGGTTTACCCTGGTGAGGTACTCGTTGGCAGAATAGACACCGCAGAAGTTCTCCCCGGGGATACCCATGAACAGGGGGAGTCCTGCACCGGTGGCCACAAAGACGGCGTCAAAGCCGTTTCCCAGCAACTCGTCCACCGTCTCCAGCTTCCCTATGACTGAGTTTAGCTCTATCTTTACCCCCAGTTTTTTGAGGTATTCTATCTCTGACTCCACGATTGCCTTGGGGAGTCTGAATTCTGGGATACCGTACACTAGCACCCCTCCGGCCTTATGGAGGGCCTCAAATATCACCACCTCGTGCCCCTTCTTCACCAATTCTCCTGCGGCGCTAAGCCCGGCAGGGCCAGAACCCACTACGGCCACCTTATAACCGGAAGGCTCAGGTAGTTCAGGTATACTTACTGCCCCGTTGGTCCTCTCATAGTCTGCGGCGAAGCGCTCCAGGTTGCCTACGGCCACAGAGGTGAACTTCTTGGCCACTATGCACACCTTCTCGCACTGGTCTTCCTGTGGACAGACCCTGCCGCATACGGCGGGAAGGCTGTTATACTCTTTTAGCTTCCTGGCGCTCCCTGCGTAGTCTCCCTCTGCGATGAGTTTGATGAAGGCCGGTATGTCTATACCTACAGGACAGCCTGCACGGCAGAGGGGCTTCTTGCACTGGAGACAGCGGCTGGCCTCCAGTCTGGCAAGCTCAGGGGTGTAACCCTGGGGTACTTCGCTGAAGTTCTTTATCCTTTGATGGTGGTCCTGCTCAGGCATGCGCTGCCTGGGGGCCTTTTGCTGCTTCAGGTTGTGCCCTTCTTCACATATAGTGGGGTCTTTCATCTCTTTACCTCCTGGGACTGGCTGGCAAACCGCTGGTTCATATCCTGCTCCCGCTCCGTATATGTCTTGAGTCTCTTCATTAGTTCGTCGTAGTCCACCTGGTGGCCGTCAAACTCGGGGCCGTCCACACAGCCAAAACGCGTTACTCCCCCCACAGTTACCCTGCAGGCGCCGCACATCCCGGTGGCATCCACCATGATGGGGTTCAGGCTTACGATAGTCTTGAGACCATAGGGCTTGGTGACTTTGCTTACGGCGGCCATTAGTGGCACAGGGCCTACACAGACCACGAGATCTATCTTCCGTCCTTCGTCAATGAGTTTCTGTAATAACTGGGTAGGGAATCCCTGGAACCCTGCGGAGCCGTCATCGGTGGCTATCAGGAGTTCGTGGCTGATTTTCCTCATCTCTTCCTCAAACATCACGAGGGACTTGTTACGGGCACTGATGATGGCAATTACGTGGTTGCCTGCCTTGTAGAGGGCCTCGGTGATGGGTCTACCCAGGGCTGTGCCTAGCCCGCCTCCAATACTGACGACCGTGCCGTAATTTTTGATGGGGGTGGGATGGCCCATGGGGCCTGCGATGTCCAGGATGTGGTCCCCTGCCTTCAGGGTGCTCAACTGCTTGGTGGTATAGCCTACCGTCTGGAAGACAATGCTTATAGTCCCGGCCTCCGGGTCTGCGTCAGAGATGGTTAAGGGTATGCGTTCCCCCGGCTCATCTATCTTGACGACGACAAATTGGCCTGCCTTCCGCTTTCTGGCTATCTTGGGGGCCTCTACCACAGTGCGGTAGATAACGTCTGACAGTTTCTCTCTTGCTACTATCTTGAACATTCCATCTTCTCCAGGGATTACCTAAAAACGATACGACAACAATTCTATAATATCACACAAAAAACCAGTTTCAAGGGGCTTCAGGGAGGCGAAGTCTGTAGGGGCGACCCCGCCTGAGGCGGACTTTCAGCCGGTGGGTCGCCCCTACGTACTAAATATCTTACAAGCACATCATCTGCAGCGGACAAAGGAGATGTTCTGGTTAGGACAGGCCCTCAGGCACGTGCCACACTGGATGCAGAGTTCTGGCTTAGTGTATACCCCTGAGTCTTCCGTATACCACTTGCCATTGCTAAACCAGGCCCCCTGTTGACCCGCGGCAGTCTCTTGAAACACCAGTTCCATTGCCTTCTGAGGACAACTCTCCACGCATCTGCCGCAGCGATAACAGGAGGCCTTGTCTATATCTACGAAGTAATCACATTGCAGACACCTGGTGGCCTCGTAAACAGCAAGCTCCCTGGACATGCCATCCTCTACCTCCTGGAACCTCTTTACGGAGGGGCCTAGCCACCCGCCATAGACTTTTTCGCGGCGGAGTTTCTCCGGGTCTTCAGAATACCAGGGGGAATTATCTAGCCTCCTGGTTTTGGGAGGCAGGCTGGGCAACTTGGGCTCCTGGCCGAGGAACTTGAGTATCTCAATGGAGGCCTCATGGGCCTGAGCAATGACCTCTATGACGTTGGTGGTGCCGGCAAGGAAGTCACCCGCTGCGAACACCCCCTCTACACTAGTGCTATAGCCCTGGCGGCCGGTTATGAAGTTAAAGTTCATAGGAAAGATGGTGAGGTCTGGCTCCTGGGCGACGGCTGGGATCACTATGTCGGCGTTTATCTCAAACTCACTGTCCTGGACAGGGACTGGTGCACGCCGTCCACCTTTCTGAGACTTGGCCCCCTCTTCCTCTCTCAGTTCCATCCTTACGCATTTCAGTTTGGCCACTTTCTTACCGTCCTGGCCTATTATCTCTATGGGAGCCACCAGGTAATAAACTGGTATACCCTCTTTGAGTAAGGCTACCTGTTCTAGTTCGTCCATAGGCATCTCTTCCTTACCCCTTCGGTAGAGGATGAATGCCTTGGCCCCCATCCTGATGGCGCTCCTGGCCGCATCGGCTGCGGTGAAACCACCGCCGATTACGGCTACTGACTTACCCCTGACGTCCACAGGCTCACCCAGGCTAAGCCTCCTGAGGAACACGATGCCTGGAAAGACCCCTTCCAGTTCTTCACCCTTGACCTTCATGAGTTTGGGCTTGTGGGCCCCGGCAGCAACGAATACGGCATCAAAGTCCTTCCTCAGGCCATCTAATTGTATATCCCGCCCCAGGGCGATGTTGAGTTTGAGCTCTACCCCCAGTCTCTTTAGTATGTTTATCTCTTCCATTATTATGCTGCTGGGCAGGCGGTAGGAGGGGATGCCTACCATTAACATCCCACCAGGCTCGGGCAGGGCCTCAAACACCACTACCTCACAGCCCGAGAGTATAAGGTCATTGGCGGCAGCAAGCCCTGCGGGACCAGAGCCTATTACTGCTACGGCCTTGTTGTTCTTCTTTATTGGTAGGGTTTCTGCCAGGAACCTCTCTACGTAGTCGGGGGGGAGGTTATCGGTGATGAATCTCTTTAGCCCCCTGATGGCCACCGGTTCGTGAGAGAATTTCTCTCCGGCCCCGGGTTTTATGTACTGCCTTTTACAGGCGCTCTCGCAATAGTGGACGCAGACCCGTCCGCAGATACTGGGGAAGACGTTGGCTACCCGGTTGACCTTCCATGCCCCGTAGAAATCGCCTTCCAGGATTAGCCGGATGTATTCGGCTACGTTAGTGTGGGTAGGACAGGCGCTCTGACAAGGCGGCATCGCCACACTCATTTTTTTCAATCCCTCCCCCCCAGCCTTGCCGTCAATTCTACCGTCTCATGGGAAAAGTGCAAGTAATTTTCTGGTCTAACATAACCGTTCTTTTGACACCGTATACTTTTAATGATAAAATGTCTCAATAAGATGAAGAACACCCTGAAGAGCATAAAAGGACTGATAGATAGGTCTAGTAAGACCCTGCTGACCTCTCATATACGCCTGGATGGGGATGCCTTGGGCTCTGAACTGGCCCTGTATTATGCCTTGAAGGATTTGGGTAAAGACCCTGCTATTATCAACGATTCCCCCGTCCCCAGGGTTTACAAGTTCCTGGTCAGAGAGGTCCCGGTCCGAGAGGTCAACGTACAGGTCTTTGATAGTAAGCCGGTTGCGGATGCTGGAGGTGGGACCGTCCTATCCTCCCCTGGTGAGGACAAGGGATTTGACCTGGTAATCTCCGTAGATACGCCAGTCAAGGATAGATTGGGGAGGGTCGCACGGCTCTTTTCTGACGCCACTCCCGTAATAAACATTGACCACCATCCGCCTCAGGCGGACGGGGGCAATTTTGGTACGGTGAACTGGGTAGATACCGGCAAGTGCTCCACCGGGGAGATGGTCTACGACCTCCTCAGGTCGGCAGGGTGGAAGATTACCCCCCGCATAGCCGAGGCCCTGTACGTAGCGATCGTTACCGATACTGGTCGTTTCACCAACCCAAATACCACCTCAGAGACCCTGAGGGCGGCCGCCCACCTCATTGACTGTGGGGCGGACCCCACGGAGATAGGCAACCACCTCTACAAGGCCAACACCTATGGCCAACTCCAGCTTGCTGCAAGGGCCACGGGGACCATGAAGTTTTTTGGAGGCAAGAGGATTGCCACCATATGGCTCACAAGAGAGATGATGAAGGAGGCCCGTACACCCTCCATAGACACCCAGGACTTCCCCGATATACCTGCCTCCGTAGAGGGGGTTTCGGTGGGGGTGCTCCTCAGGGAACTGGGAGAGCCTAACAAGGTGAAGGTGAGTCTCCGCTCCAGGGACGGCGTGGACGTGAACCGTGTAGCCCAGAAGTTCGGCGGAGGGGGACACAAGGGGGCCGCAGGCTGCGAACTGCAGGGTACCATTGAAGAGGTGCAGGGGGCGGTGGTGAAAGAGATAG
>Ga0209824_10001034_pt1 | contig 16454 bp, 16 predicted proteins | sample VDWuncwatermetaG_FD_184124 | JGI IMG/M metagenome (GOLD analysis project Ga0209824, IMG submission 184124) | Wastewater microbial communities from Netherlands to study Microbial Dark Matter (Phase II) - VDW unchlorinated drinking water (SPAdes)... ... | reverse complement strand
CTCCTGATCGCGGCGTAGCCGCCGATCAGGAGGAACGGGGAGATCAGGGCGGGAAGGTTGCGGCCCATCGAGTCGGCGAAGGAGAGCAGCACGAATCCGGCGACCACGAGAGCTCCCCCCACCCCTATCAGCGTCTTTCCTTGGGAAGACAGCGGCTCATAGGAGAGCGCCGGAGCGGGAGAAGGCTTCTTCACGGTGTTTTTGTTCTTGGCCACGCTAGACCTCCCCCCTCGTCAGATCCCGGTAAGTCTCCCTCCGCCTTGCCAGGCGCGCCTTCCCCCCATCCACGAGGACTTCCGCGGCTCGGGGACGAGAGTTGTACTGGCTGCTCATGGCGAAGCCGTAGGCGCCGGCCTTGAGCACGGCGAGAAGGTCCCCCCTCTCGAGAGGCGGCATCGGCCGCTGACGCGCCAGGAAGTCTCCCGACTCGCAGACCGGTCCCACGACGTCCGCCATGGTCTTTTTGCCGCGACGGGGCGCGACGGGCTCCACGGGGTGCCAGGCGTCGTACAGCGCGGGCCGCGGGAGGTCCGTCATGGCCGCGTCGACGATGACGAAGCGGCGCTTCGAGGTTTTCTTACGGTACAGCACCTTGGTGAGCAGCAGGCCCGCGTCGGCGACGAGATAGCGCCCCGGCTCGACGAGCAGCTCGAGCTCGGGCTGGTCCGCGAACGCCGCTTCCAGGGTCCTCACGAGCGCGCGCGGGTCCAGCGGCGTCTCGTCCTTGTAGGAGATGCCGAGGCCTCCCCCCATATCGACGAAATCCAGAGGGATGCCGGAGGCCTTCAGGCGCTTCGCCAGGGCCGCCACGGCTCCCGCCGCGCGCTTGTAGGGGGTCAGGTCGGTGATCTGCGAGCCGATGTGGCATTGGACGCCCGTGACGCGCAGACGGCGGTCCCGGGAGGCGCGGCGGAACAGGGCCAGGGCCTCCTTGGTCTCCACGCCGAACTTGTTTTCCGCGCGTCCCGTGGTAATGTGGGGATGAGTCCGCGCGTTGATGTCCGGGTTCAAGCGCACCGAGACCGGAGCGGTCTTCTTGAGCCGGCCCGCGACGCGCGCCAAGGCCTCCAGCTCCTCCGCGGACTCGACATTGAAGGCCTTCACGCCGGCGCGAAGGCCCTCGGCCAGCTCGTCCTCGTTCTTTCCCACGCCGGAGAACACGATGCGCGCGGGCGTGAAGCCGGCCGCGCGCGCGCGCAGCAGCTCGCCGCCGGAGACGATGTCCGCGCCCGCGCCCTCGCGCGCCAGCACGGACGCGACGGCCTTGCTCGAGTTGGCCTTCAGCGCGTAGCAGACCAAGGCGGAACGAGTGAACGAGCCGCGCAGAGCGCGGTAGCGGTCCCGGACGATCGCCGCGTCGTACACGTACAACGGCGTGCCGTAGCGGCGCGCGAGCGCCGCCAGGCCTTTCACTTTTTCTTCGCCGCGGCGGCCGCGGCCTTTTCGGCTTCGCGGCGGGCTTTCTCCGCGGCCCGCTCGGCCTCGCGCCGCGCCTTCTCCGCCGCGGCGTCGGCGGCCTTCTTGGCGGCGCTGGCGCGCCTCGTCGCCTCGCGCAGGGCCGAGGTGGCCTTGGCGTCGCCGGGAGCGGCCTTCAGGGCGATCTCCCAGGCGGTCCGGGCTTCCTCCCACTTGCCGAGCTTCTGCGCGGCCATGGCCAGGCCCGTGGGCACGCGCTGCGGCTCGAGGCCGGGAAGCGCGCCGCCGCCGACCGCGACGAAGTGGTCGTAGGCTTCCTGAAACTTGCCCGCCTCGAGCGCGATCTGTCCGAGATAGAACTCGGCGCGGCGCGCATGGTCGCCGCCGAGCGCTCTGAGCGAGGAGAAGGAGCCGGCGGCGCGATCGACGAGCTTTCCTCCCCACAGGCTCAGACCGAGGTTCTCCTCGATGAGCGGGTCCGAGGGATTCGAGAACTTCAGGCGCTCGTACTCGCCGACGGCGTCGCTGAACAAGCCCATGCGGTAGTAGAGCTTCGCCGTCAGCATCCGGACTTCCTTGTCCTCGGGATAATGACGGAGGAAGCGCTTGTACTCGGTGAGCGCGAACGGGAACAGGCCTTCTTCCTGATACATAATGCCGAGGCAGTAGAAGATGCGAGGATCGAGCGCCCCGAGATCGCGCGCTTCCTCCAAGGTCCCGATCGCCTCGACGTAAGACTCCCGCCCCTTCTCGAACTTCAGCGTGCCGAGCTCGACGAGGGCCGCGATGTCCTGCGGATTCACCTTGAGGCGCTCCTGCGCCGCCGCGATCTCCGAGGCGACCTGCGGCGGCGACGGGAAGGTCGTGCGCAGGCGAGGGATCGGCTTTTCCCTCAGGATGAACGCCAGGGTCCCGAACAGCACGGCGATGGAGACGGCGGCCGTGACGACCAGGCCCCGGCCGCTCAGCCAGCCGCCGGCCAAGGCCCAGGGGCCTTTGACCGGCTTCAGGCGGACTTCGTCCACGACGCGGCTGGTCACCCCTCGTCCTCCGGGGAAAGGATCTGGCCGAGGGTCAGGGGCGCCGGGGCCTTCATGTACTGCGCCACGCGCTTGCGATCCTTGATCTCGTTGAAGCGGGCCAGCGAGACGCGCACTTCGAACGCATGCGAGTCGATGCCGGTGACGATGCCGGTGGCCTCGTCGCCGAGGTTGTAGATCACGTCGGCGTCGCACTCCGCGGCGGGCGCGAACGCGATCGTCTTCGGATCGATCTGGAAGCGCACGCCGTGGGCCCCGACCTCCGTGATCTTGCCGGTCACCGTGGATTTCGGCGCGAACTTCTTGCGCATCGCGTCCGACGGGTTCGGCTGAAGCTGCTTAATGCCGAGGTAAACGGGGTCGCCGGCCTTCTCGGGCTTGGACAGCACCTTGACCTTCAGCTTCTGGCCCCGCTCGAACGCCGTGGGCTTGGCCGTGCCCCACGCCATGTCGGCGGGACGGACGGTTCCTTCGAGGCCGCCGATATCGATCAAGAGGCCCTCGGCCGAAACGCGCACGATGCGCCCGATGCGGATCTCGCCGCCGCGGAGCTCGTCCATGATCTTGACCTTGCGCTTGCCCGCCTCGTCCTCGAGGACGGCCTTGCGCGAGAGCACCAGCTGACGCTTGCTCTGATTGACCTCGAGCACGATGCAGCGCACGCCGGTGCCGATCATCTTCTCGGGCTGGCGCACGGGGCGCAGGTCCGCGAGCGAGGAGGGAAGGAAGGCCTGAACGCCCTGGACGTCGACGATGAAGCCGCCCTTGACGGAGGACTTCACGATGCCGCGCACGCGCTGCTTCTCCGCGTGGGCCTTGATCGCCATCTCCCAGCCAAGCTCCGTCTTAGCCTTGCTGTGGGACAAGACGACGTGGCCGGCCTTGTTGCGGCCGCCGACCTTGATGACCGGCACGCGCTGACCGGCCTGCGGGGCCGGAGATTTGGGGGCGGCCAGATCTTCCACGAACTCGACGAGCGGCACGGTGCCCTCGTTCTTCTCGCCCACATCGACGAGCACCGAGTCCTTGGTCACCGTGATGACCTTGACCCAGGCGACCTTCTTGTCGGCGAGCTTGTCCACCGTGGCGGACTGCTGCGCGAGAAGGGACTCCATCGTCTCCCCGCCCGTGTCGGCGGCGGTATCGCCCTCTTCAGGCTCCGCGGCTTCCCAGGCTTTCTCGTTGAGCTTCGTGTTCTGCTGATCCATAATCGTGTCTCTCCTAGTTTATCTTCAAAGCGCGTAAATTCTTTCCATCACCGTCTTTGCGTACGCCAGGCCGGTCTCCCGGTCCTCCGAAAGCGGCGGCGAGATCGGCTCCCCGATACGCGCCTCCAGCGGAAATCTGTTGGGAAATTCGGCCGTACCCAGCACCCGCAGGGGCACGACGGCCGCCCCGGAGCGAAACGCCAGGAACGAGATGCCGGCCTTGGGCGTCCGCTTCTCGCCGGGCCTCACGCGCGTGCCCTCCGGGAAGATCACCAGGCAGCCGCCCTTCTCCAGCACATCGAGCGCCGCCCTCATCGCCGAGGTCGCGTCGCCCTGCCGGTCGAGAGGGAAGTTGCCCGTTTTCCGCAGCCACCAGCCGAGGAACGGCTTCTCGAAGAGCTCCTTCTTGCCGACGCCGAACGGGCGCCGCCGGGGCGCGACCGCCACCGCCATCAGCGGCGGGTCCATGTTGCTCACATGGTTGCAGGCGATGATCACCGGGCCGGTCAGCGGCACGTGCTCGAGCCCCGTCACCTTCATGCCCCAGATCGCGGTGAAAAGGCCCCGGACGACGGCCTCCGACCAAATCCTCACGGGAAAGTTGGCGTCGGCGGGGTTCATTTTCCATGGCCGTTCGCCTTCGCGCCCTTGCGGATGCGGCGCAGTATTTTCTCGGCGACCTCGTGCATCGTGAGCTTCGTCGAATCGATCACCATCGCGTCGGGAGCCTGCTTGAGCGGGTTGATCTCGCGCTTGAGGTCGTTGAGATCGCGCTTGAGGATGGCGGCGAGGATCTTATCGCGATCGGCCTCATGTCCCGTTGCCTTCAGCTGCCGGTAGCGCCGGTCGGCTCGCTCCTCGGGGCTCGCGTCGAGGTATATTTTCACGTCGGCGTCGGGGAACACGTTGGTGGTGATGTCGCGGCCTTCCATCACGATCGAGCCGCCTTCGCCGAGATCGCGCTGAAGCTTGGACAGGAATTTCCGCACGCCCGGGTTGCCGGCGACCAATGAGGAATTGACGCTGACCCGCTCTTCTCTGATTTGCTGGGTGACTCCGGTCCCGTTGATGAAGGTCTTCAAGGTCGTTCCCGTATCATCGACGGTCTTAAATTCCCATGTGAGGGATTTCGCCAGAGCGAGCACCCCATCGTTGTCGTTCAAATCCTGGCCCGCTTCAAGGGCTTTCCACGTCAAGGCGCGATACATCTCGCCCGTATTGATGAACTTATATCCAAGGCTCTTGGCGACGAGCCCGCCGACCGTGGACTTGCCCACCCCCGCCGGGCCGTCCATCGCGATCACGAGCCCTCGCTTCCTGGTCACGCGGGCACCTTCGCGAGGACCTTCTTGAGCGCCGCGAACAGCGCCTTGTTCTGCGCGGCCGTGCCGATCGACACGCGGATGTAGTGAGGGAGGCCGTACTCGTCGAGCGGCCGCACGATGACCCCCTGGCGAAGCAGCGCTTTGAATAGCTCGCGTCCCGGGATCGGGCTGCGCGCGAAGACGAAATTGGTGGCCGAATCGCCGACGCCGAAGCCCAGCTCGCCCAAGGTGCGCGAAACGAAGATGCGCTGGGCGTCGTTGACGGCGACGGCGCGCTTGACGAAGGCTCCGTCCTTGAGGGCCTCGAGGCAGGCGCGCTGGGCCGGGAGGCTCACGTTGAACGGCATGCGGATCCGGTCGAGCCAGCCGGTGATCTCGGGATCGGCGACGCCGTAGCCGACGCGCAGGCCCGCGAGGCCGTAGGCCTTCGAGAAGGTGCGCATGACCACGAGGTTGTCGTGCTCGCGCACGAGATCGGGCAGGCTCTTCGGATACCCGGGGATGTTTTCGGCGTACTGGAAGTAGGCCTCATCGAGGACCACGAGCGCCGTCTTCGGCACCTGGGCGAGCAGTCCCGCGACCTCCTCCGCGGTGTTATAGGTCCCCGTCGGGTTGTTCGGATTGGCGACGAACACCAGCTTGGTGCGCGGGCTCGCGGCCTTGGCCATCAACGCGAGATCGTGGGTCCAATCCGTCATCGGCACCTCGATGACGCGCGCGCCCATCATCGAGCTCTGCTGCTTGAAACGAATGAAGCCGTGCTGGGACACCACGACCTCGTCCTCCGGATCAAGGAAGGTCTCGCACAGGAGGCGGATGATCTCGTCGGAGCCGTTGCCGACGATGATAGACTCGGGCTCGACCTGGTGAAAGCGGGCGAGGGCCTCGCGCAGTTCGGGGCTCGTGCCCTCGGGATACAGGCCGCAGAATTTTTCGGCGCTGCGGTAGGCCGCCATGGCGCGCGGCGAGGGGCCGAGAGGGTTCTCGTTCGAAGCGAGCTTGACGACCGACTTGAGGCCGAGCTCGCGCTGGACCGAGGCGATGGACTTGCCGGGCTGGTAAGGGAACACCTCGCGCACGGCGCGGCGGGGCGCGATCACTTTCCCCCCCGGTCGAGCGACAGGAAAGCGATCATGCGCGCGCCGTCCTTCTGGCGCCGGAACGAGTGATAGGACTCCTCGTTGGACAGCGTGCACGGCGCCGCGGGCCCGATCATGCGCGGAGGCACGCCCGCGGCCTCGAGCTGGCGGCGGGCGTCGCGATCGAGATCGAGAAAAGTTCCGTTGCCGTTCTTAATGAACGAATCGGCCGGGAACGAGCTCTCCAATTCCGGGCCCACCCTGTAGACGGCCCCGCTGATGTGCGGCGCAAACGCGGCTTGAAGCCGTGAGGCCGTGGCGCCGCGTTCGACGAGGGCTTCCACCGCCTTTCCGGGCATCCCCGCGGCCATGCCCTTCCAGCCGGCATGGAACACGCCCGCATACTTCCCGTCGTCCGACCAAAGATACAGAGGCATGCAATCGGCGGTGAACACCGCGACGCACAGACCCTCGTCGCCGGGCCCGAGCGTCCAGCCGTCGCCGTCGAGGCCCTGCGCAGAATGCGCCGCGCGATGGATCGTCGTTCCATGGACCTGCTTGAGCAGGAGCGGCGCGTCCAGGCCGAGCAAGGCGGCCGCCGCGTCGCGCTGGGAGGACTCCTTCATCGCCCCCATCCGGCGCGTCGTGAACCCATGCTTCAAGCCGAGGGCGCGCAGGCGGGGTTCGAGCAGAAAACCGTCCTGCTCGAGCCAGGCGCCGGCGGCGGTCATGAGATCAGGCAGGAGCTTTCTCCTGAGGGGCCAAAATCTTGGGCTTCATCGCCGGCGTGCGGCGCAGCGGGCGCACCCACTTCGTGAAGCTGGAGGGCTTTAGCGAGTATTCGTGCACCATGCGCACGACCTCGCCGATGGGCTGGAACGACTCCCACTTGATGCGCAGGATGCGCACGCCCGCGGTCTCCATCTCGCCGATGAACTCGTCGTAGTTCTCCTTGAGCATGCGCAGGTAGTCGAGGCTGACGGCCGACTCCATCATACGGCCGCGCGAGTTGATGCGCTTGATCGCGGTCTCCGGGCTGCAGTCGAGGTAGATCATGAGCTGAGGGAACACAAGCTCGCGCAGGACCATGTTGTCGAAGAGGTCCAGGTAGGTGTTGTAGTCCATGTCCGTGATGATCTTGTCGGGATGCTGGTTGAGCATGCGCGCGAAGATCGTATCTTCCCAGATCGTGCGGTCCTGCACGACGCCGCGGATCTTGCCGAGCGAGATCCGGGTGACGAACTCGCGGTGCTGGCGGAAGCGGTGGTTGAGCAGCCACACCTGCATCATGGTGCCGTAGGTCTTCATGTCCCCGTAGAAGGGCTCCAGGTAAGGGTTGCCGTCCACTTCTTCGAGGATGGGCTCGAAGTTGAGCGCGTGCGCGAGATCCTGCGTCAAGGTCGACTTTCCGACTCCGATCGTTCCGGCGATTCCGATGTAGCCTTCGGCGAACATGGTGAAAACCCTCTCTTAGGCCGGCTTGATTTCCTGCTCGATGCCCCGAAGCGCGAGCTTCAGGTCGTCCGGGCTCGACGCGGCGGCCAGAACCTCGGCCTCGGTCGCGAGGCCGTCCTTGAAAAGCTTGACCAGCGACTGGTTGAACGTGATCATGCCGTAGAACTGACCCTTCTGCAGGGCCTGCGTGATCTCGACGGCCTTGTTGTCCTCGATCTGCTTGCGCACGTGCGGCGTGTTGATCAGGATCTCCACGGAGGGCACGCGCCCGCCCTTGGTCGACGGCAGGAGGCGCTGGCTCACGATCGCGCGCAGGCTTTCGGCGAGCTGGATGCGGATCAGCGGCTGCTGGTGCGGCGGGAACAGGTCGACGATGCGGCCGATGGTCTGGATCGCGTCGACGGTGTGCAAGGTGCCGAACACGAGGTGGCCCGTCAGCGCGGCGGTCAGCGCCGCCTGGGTCGTCTCAAGGTCGCGCATTTCGCCGATCAGGATGACATCCGGGTCCTGGCGCATGGCCATCTTGAGGCCTTCGGTGTAGGTGCGGGTGTCCTCGCCGATCTCGCGCTGGCTGACGATCGCCTTCTTATCCTTGTGGACGAACTCGATCGGATCCTCGATCGTGATGATGTGCTCGGCGCGGCTCTCGTTGATGTAGTCGATCATCGCGGCCAAGGTCGAGGACTTGCCCGCGCCCGTGATGCCGGTGACGAGGATGAGTCCCCGGCTGTTCTCGGAGATCTTTTTCATCGTCGCGACCGGCAGCTTCAGGTCGGCGAGCGTCGGGATCGTGGTCGTGATGAAGCGGACCGCGAGACACAGACGCTGGCGCTGCTTGTAGGCGTTGACGCGGAAGCGCGCCACCTCGCCGGCCTGGAAGGAGAAGTCGCACTCGCCCTTCTCCTCGAAGATTTTATGCGCTCGCGGGGGCGCCACCTGCTTGAGCATCGCCTCGACCTGCTCGGTCGCGATGGCGTCCGGACCCGCCTGCACGAGCTCGCCGTCGATCCGGATATAAGCGGGCCCGCCGGAACGGACGTGAAGGTCGGAGCCGTGCTTGTTGACCAGGACTTGAAGCAGTTCTTGTAGGGTCATTACCGCAGTTTCCTCACTTTCATGCGCAAATACGCGGGCTTGGTCCAACGGTCGGTCTCGTTGAGATTCTTGAGCAGCTGCGCGTCGGACGGCTCGGCCGAATCCGCCGGCACGGCGCGGCCGAGAGGAGCGGCTCGGCCGCCGGCGGGGCGGAAGCCGCGCGAGCGCTTGGACGGGAAGCCGGTCGCGATGACGGTCACGCGTATCGAGTCGCCGAGCGACTCGTTGTACACGTTGCCCATCTTAAAATTGACCTCGGGGCTGGCCGTCCCCTGGATGGTCGCCACGATCTCTTCGATCTCCGAGGTCTTGAGCGTCGCCGCGCGGCCGGCGATGTTGACGATGAGGCCTTTCGCCCCGTCGATGACGACGTTCTCGAGCAGCGGCGAGCTCATCGCCTCGCGCGCGGCGCTCATCGCGCGGCCGGGGCCGGCCGCCTCGCCGATGCCGATCAGCGCCTCGCCGGCGTCCTTCATGACCGCGCGCAGGTCGTTCATGTCGAGGTTGATGAGGCCGGGGACGGTGATCAGGTCCGAGATGGACTGCACCGACTTTCGCAGGACGTCGTCGGCGAGACGGAAGGCGCTCTCGTGATTGCTGTCCTGATCGATGACGTCGAAGAGGCGCTGGTTCGGGATCACGAGCAAGGTGTCCACGGACTGGCGCATCTCCTGAATACCCTGATCGGCGATGGACGCGCGGCGCAGGCCCTCGAAATCGAACGGGCGCGTGACGATGCCGACGGTCAGGGCGTTGAGCTCCTTGGCCAGGCGGGCGACGACGGGGCCGCCGCCGGTGCCGGTGCCGCCGCCCATCCCGGTCGTCACGAAAACCATATCCGCGCCGGCCAACACCTCGCGCAGCTGGCCCTCGCTCTCGAGCGCGGCCGCGCGGCCCTTTGCCGAGTCGCCTCCGACGCCCAGCCCGCGCGCCGACTGCTCTCCGAGCTGGATGTTGACGTGGGCCTGGCACTTGCGCAGCACCTGGGAATCCGAATTCGCGGCGATGAGCTCGACGCCCTCGAGGCCGGCCTCGACCATGCGGTTGATCGCGTTGCAGCCGGCGCCGCCGACGCCCACGACCTTGATGATCGTGCGCTTCTCGTCGGAGTCTTCCGCGAGCTGTATTCTCAGAAAAGCTCCTGAAGGACCGCGGAGATCTTGCGCATCCACAACGGCTTCTGGCGCTTGACCGCGCGGCCGTCGGTGAGGCCCCAGCGCGGCTGCGTGCCGTACAGCAGGAGGCCGAGGGCGGTCGAGTACACGGGCGACAGCCACTTCTCCTCCGAGTGGACCATGTCGGGATGCGGCACGCCCAGGCGCACGGGCACGCCGAGGATCTGATGCGCGGCCTCGGTCGTGCCGCGCATCAGCGAGCCGCCGCCGGTGAGGATCGCGCCGCCGGGAGCGACGACGTCGGCGTACGAGGAGTTCTGCAGGTCCTCGGCCACGACGGAGAAGATCTCCTCGACACGAGGGAGGATGATGCCCATCATGGTGCTCGTCTTGATGCGCAGCGGCGTGCGCCCGTCGATGCCGTGGCAGTCCACGTCGGCGTCGCCGTTGAGCAAGGACGGGTGAGCGATCCCGTGCTCGATCTTGATGCGGTCGGCGGTCGCGATCGAGGTCTTAAGGCCCACGGCGAGGTCGCGCGTGATGAAGTCGGAGCCGAGCGGGATCTCCTTCGAGTACTTGATCGCGCCCTCGCAGTACACGCCGATCGAAAGCGACTGGCCGCCGAGGTCGATGAGGACGCTTCCGAGCTCCTTCTCCTCGGGCGTCACGAGCAGCTCGCCCGCGGCGAGCAGGCCGTACACCGGCTCGACGACCTGGAAGCCGGCCTGACCGACCGTCTTCATGATGTTATTGAGGTGCGCGCTCGACGCGGTCACGATGTGCACGTCGACCTCGAGCAAGGACGCCTCCATCCCGACCGGATGCGGCACGCCGCGCTGGCGGTCGAGGGAGAAGCCCTGGGGAACGACGTGCAGTATTTCGCGGTCGGAGGAAAGAGGAATTGCCTTCGCGCTGCCGACGACGGAGTCCACGTCGGCGGCCGTGATCTCCCGGTCGGTGCGGGCGATGTTGAACGCGCCGCGGTTGTTGAAGGACTGAAGATGGCTGCCGCGCACGCCCAGCCAGACCTGGGAAACCGTGGCGCCGACGGCCGCCTCGGCCTCTTCGACGGCGCGCGTCGCCGCGGCGGCCGCCTCGAGAATATTGATGACGACGCCGCCCTTAACGCCGCGGCAAACGACGCTGGCGCCGCCGAGAACCTTGACCGTGCCGGTCGCCGAGTCGGGCGCTCCGATCAGGCAGGTGATGCGGCCGCTGCCGACGTCGAGACCCGCCACCAGCTCCTGCTTCGACTGCCTCTTCATCATCTCAGTTTCCCCACTTGCGCCGCGGCCGGCTTGAGCAGAACTTTCCCGTCTTCGAACCAGCGCAGGTCCGCGGAGAAAGCGCCGGGCTCCTTCGCCTGGGCGTCGGCCACCGCTTCCGAAAGCCGCGAGAGCTTCTCGCGCGTCCATTCGAGCCGGCCCCACTGGACCACGGTCCCGTCGGCCAAAATCGCTTCCCAGCCGTTCTCCGGCGAGCTGTACGACATGGCGGTCAGCTGAGCGGGGAAGGCCCCGCCCGCGGAGAGGATCGGCCACTCGCGGGCCAAAGCCGACAGCTCGGCGGCGGAGGCGCCCGCGACCTCGACCGCGGGCCCGGTCAGGATGAACGCGCCCTCCGGCGCCGCGAAAACTTCGCCGTCGTCGCCGAGAAAGCCGGCAGGCTTGCCCAGCCGCATGGCGCCCGCGACCGCGCGGCGCACGATAAGCGTCAGCGTCGTCGACTTCTCCGTCCAGCTGCGGCGGACGCGGATGTCTGAGATGGACGGGAATTTCGCCTTGAGCGCCTCGGCCTTGTCCCCGGCGGTGCCGGGAAGAGTGTCGGCGGCCGCCTGCGCCAACGAACGCAGAGGCTCGGGCCCCTCGACGACCGCGGCGTCGTCGACGTCGCCCGCCGTCGCGAGAGGCATCCGGAATTCGGAGACAAGCTTGCGCACCGTGACGAAGGCCACGGCGCCGAGCACGGCGACGACGGCGACAGCCGCGAACGCGCGGACGCGCCGGGCCCGTTGCTTGGGGCGAGCGACGACCTTGAAGCGGCGCCGGGTGCTGGGGTTATTCACCGACGACCCTCATCTCGAGCTCGAGCTTCACGCCGCTGGCTTCGCGGACCCGCTCCGAGATGAGGTCGACGAGAGCGAGGACATCGGAGGCCTTGGCCCCGGCGAAGTTCTCGATGAAATTTGCGTGCATCGGGGAGACGCGCGCGCCGCCGATGGCATGGCCTTTCAAGCCCGATTGCTCGATCAGCTGCGCGGCGAAACGACCGGGCGGATTTTTGAAGGTGGATCCCACGTTATAGGTATGGATGGGCTGGGTTTGAAGACGCTTGCGCTGCTGTGCCGCGACGACGGCCATTATATCAGCTTTGACACCGCGCTTCAACCGAAGCAAGGCCGATAAAACGAGCGATTTTCCTAAATTACTAGAACGATAATTGAAGATCAGCTTCTCGCGAAGAAGCTTCACCGGATTGCCGTCAAAATCCATCGCTTCGACCTCCTCCACGAACGGACCGATCTCACCCTCGCGCGTGCCCGCGTTCATGACCAGGGCGCCGCCGACCGCGCCGGGCACGCCCACGATCGGCTCGAGGCCCGCGAGGCCTCTTTCCGCGCAGCTCACGACGAGCTGCGGCACGCGCGCGGCCGCGCCGGCGCGCACGAGCTCGGGGCCCGGGAACTCGATCTTCTCGAAATCGCCGCCGAGCGCGAGCGTCAGGCCGCGGATGCCGCCGTCGCGCACCAATAAGTTCGAGCCCCAGCCGAGAAAGAAGACCGGAACGCCCGCCGCGCGCGCGATCTTCAACGCCGCCGAGGCCTGGCCCCGGTCGTTCGCGGTCACGAAGGCGTCCGCGGGCCCGCCGACCTTGAAGCTGGTGTGCCGCGCCAGCGGCTCGTCGCGAAGCGGCGCGAGCCCCGCGCGGTCCAGCTCCCCGATCCAGTCCATGACCTTATTGAACAAAATATGGTGTCAGGCCTAACGGTAATGACAGTATTCGAATTCCAAATACTGTCATTACCGTTAGGCCTGACACCATGACACCAATTTGAAACGAGCTTATGCTATTCTGGCCGCCATGGACGGAGCATGGGTCGACCGACTGGAGCGCCGGCTTGGATTTCTCGCCGTTCCCGGGCTGCCCGGCCTCCTGACCGCGATGACCGCGGTGGCGGCCCTGCTGGCCGCCTCCAAGCCCGAGTTCGTCGCCGCGCTGGCCCTCGATCCTGACGCGCTGCTCCGGGGCCAGGTGTGGCGCGCCGTCACCTTCCTCATCGTCCCGCCCCAATCGAGCCTTCTCTGGATGCTTCTCTGGCTGGCGATGATCTTCGCCGTCCTGAGCGCGCTCGAAGCGGCCTGGGGCGAGTTCAAGCTCACCGTCTTCCTCGCGATCGGCGCGCTGATGTCGACGGCCGCGGCGCTGTCGACCGGCGCCGTCGGCGACAACGGCCCGGTGCATCTGGCGAGCTTTCTCGCGTTCGCGCGCCTCGCGCCCGACCGGGAGGTGCTCGTGATGTTCGTCCTGCCGGTCAAGCTCCGCTGGATCGCGGCGGTGGCCGCGGCCCTGACCGCGATCCAACTCCTCGGCGGCGACACGGCGTCGCGCGCGCGCCTGCTCGCGGGGCTGTCCGCTTATCTCCTCTACTTCGGCCCCGGACACTGGCAGGAGCTCAAGCTCGCCTGGCGCCGCCGCGGCCTGTGATGCGCGCCCTGCTCCTGGCGGCCCTCCTCGCGCCGCCGGCCGGCGCCGCGTCGGTGAAGCTGTTCTCCTTCGACGCGAAAGGCGAAGCCCTCGACGTCCAAGGGCTGGCGCGGCTCTTGGCGAGGGCCGATGAGAAATCTCCCGATCTGGAGAAGCTCCCGCTCTGGGCCGTGCCGGTCGACGGGAAGCTCCCGAAGCAGCGCGTGAAGCTGTCGCAGCAGGGCAAGCTCGTCCTCGCCTCGTGGGACAAGGCCGAGCGCGTCCGCCTCGAGCTCGTCTGGCCCGTCGACGAGGACGGCTACAACGCGGTCGGCGCCGACAAGGGCGGCCCCGGGTTCGGCGACGGCGAGCTCGTCTTTCTCGATGAGGAGATCGCGGTCACGCAGTACGCCCGCTTCAAGGACTCCTGGAAGAGGCGCCTCAGCGACTGGCAGCCGCTCTACAAGCCGGGCAAGAAGGCCAAGCTGCTGGCCGACGCGGCGAAGGACGCGATGGCCGAGGCCGCGGGCCAGAAGGAAACACCCGCGCGCGTGCAGGCGTACCGAAAGGCCCTGCAGGCGACCGCGCTGGCTTGGGAAAAGATGCTCTTCGAGCACGGCCTGCAGCACGCGCTCGACGAGCGCCGCGCCCCGGGCCTGCGCTTCGGCTTGACGCTCGACGAGAACCTACTCAAGCGCCTCGACGATCTCGAATGGATCGCCGAGGCGGTGCGCCGCTCCGGCGCGGACTGGGTGCGGCTCGTGTTCCGCCCGAACTCCTCCGACTTCCTGTACGGCTCGCTGCGCTCGTTCAACGAGTACGACGGCGTCGTCGAGGAGCTGGCGAAGAACAAGATTAAGATCATGGGCTCCGTGCTCGACTCCACCGCCTGGCCCAAGACGATGACGCCCGAGCTGTACGCCGAGCGCACCAAGAACCTCGTCCTGCACTATCGGGGAAAGATCTCGAGTTGGGAGGTCGGCACCGAGCTCAACGGCGACTGGCTCGGCGGAGCGAGCGCGCCGTTCACGCCGGAGCAGGTCTACCGCACCTATACGGCCGGCGTCAACAAGGTCAAGGAGCTGGACCCCGAGCTCGAGACCGTCGCCACGCTCTACGCGTGGGAGGAGACCGCGCCCGGCCTCGAACACGCGCTGTCGGGCTGGATCCCGAAGCAGGTCAAGCGCGGCTTCGGCCGAAACCTCGACGTCGTCGGCCTCAGCGTTCAGCCGGAGGAGAATCCCCTTGGCATGGGCTTCGAGCGCGCCTTCGACGCGACGGCCGAGGCCCTGCCGCGGCAGAAGCTGATGATCTCGAGCCTCGGCTACGTCGAGAAGGAGGAGCTCAAGGGCTATTGGTGGCTCGCGCCCGACGACGCGGACGGCGCGCGCAAGGACATCGCGATCCTCTACACGACCGCCTCCTGCGCGATGCCGCGCTCGCTGTGCGGCGGCTTCTGGTGGCAGACGCTCGACCAGATGCTCCCCCCCGGCCGCCGCAAGGCCACCGATCTCTACAAGGTCTGGCGGCGCACCCTCGATCAGCTCGGACGGCGCGAGGAGAAGAATTAAGTATAATGCTTCTTCGGAGCCGGTAGCTCAGGGGTAGAGCATGTGCCTTTTAAGCATGGGGTCGTGGGTTCGATTCCCACCCGGCTCACAGTTTTCGATTTTCGCCTCCTTCGTCTAACGGTTAGGACGCGGCCCTTTCAAGGCTGAAACACGAGTTCGATTCTCGTAGGGGGCATATTTTCGTCGTCAGGCATAAAATAAGAGGGAGCGGCCGCGAGGCCGCCCCCTCTTATATTTTTGAAAGGCTTAAGCGTAGTGCGTGTTGCCCCAGCTGTCCACCCAGATCACCTTGCCGTCCTCGCGCACTTCGAAGCGGTCCACGCCGCTCGCCACCTTGACGCCGTTCTTGTAGAGCTCGCGAAAGGAGGTCAGCCAGCCCACGTCGCCGGTGCGATCGGCGATCTTCCAGCTCTGGGCACGGCCCAGCTCCAGACCGTTGCGGTGCAGGACTCCGAAGCCGTTCACCCACGCCACGTCGCCGGTGCGGGCGGCGACGGCGTAGCTTTGCGCGCGGCCGAATTTTTCCCTATTGCGGTTCAGCTCGCCCCAGCCGTCCTGCCAAACCACGTCGCCGGTGTATTTCACGAAGGTATAGCTCTGGACCCGCCCGAGATTGTCGCCGTTGAGGGAAAGCTCGCCGCTCGAGTCCCTCCATACGATCACGTCTCCGAACCAGGCGACGTCGTACTGGGAAATATTGGACGCGACCCGCCGGTCCCCGCGGTAAAGCTCGCCGTATGAGTTCTTCCACGCGACCAGCCCGTCGCAGTTGGCCTGATAGGATTGCGCGTTGCGGCCGATGACGACTCCGTTCTTGGATATCTCGCCGTTGCGGATGGAGACGACCGGGAGGTTGGCGCAATTTTCCGGAAGCTGCTCGGGATGCTTGATCACGCCGCCGCGAAAGGCGCGGGCCGGTTTTGCCGCGTCGATCGCCGCGCGCGATTGGGAGGCGGCGGAGGCGAAGGCGGCGCTCAGAACGTCCGCGCGCAGCGGGGCAGAAAGCAGGCAGAGGGCGACGGAGACCGAGGAGATCATTCGCGTGTTCATGGGCTCATGATAGCGCAATCCTCATCCTGAAAAAAGAGAAATATCCCCTCGAACGCCGGTTATTTTCACCCTTCACGGCGCGGCGATTTCCCGGACGCTCATCTTCTTATAAATGAGCCCGTTCGTCCCGACGTTGTCGCTGCGGAAGTACACCGCGCAGTTCGGCCGGCCGGTCTCGGACCCGGGCCGCGCACGGCCGTTGGTCAGGCGCAGCGCGGGGTTGATGCCCGATTTGCAGGGCGTGCCGCCCACGCCGAAGTTGCTTCCGGTGTCCTCGAGCTCGTTAACCTTGGTCCAGGTCCCGCCGTTGGCTCCGTCCGTGAGATCCATGTAATTCTCGAGCTTCACGTTGCCGTTGGGAAGGTCGTACACCACCAGCTTGTAGCCGATCCAGGTCCGGTACGGGAGGGTCGCTG
>Ga0209824_10001033_pt1 | contig 16456 bp, 14 predicted proteins | sample VDWuncwatermetaG_FD_184124 | JGI IMG/M metagenome (GOLD analysis project Ga0209824, IMG submission 184124) | Wastewater microbial communities from Netherlands to study Microbial Dark Matter (Phase II) - VDW unchlorinated drinking water (SPAdes)... ... | reverse complement strand
GGCAAACTCAGCAAAGAGAGCCGGGTCTTCAAAGGTTTTGCCATCTGTCGTATTGGGGCAGCTGAGGTTAAAGACGCTATAACACCCGAGGTGATGCAGTTTTCGGAAAGACGTGGCAAAGTCATCAATGCCATTTTTGCTTCCGGGCGTTTTGGCAATATTGATGCCAATGGGTGTGGTGAGTTTTTGCTTGGCCAGATGGACGGCAAATTTGTCAGCGCCCCAATTGGGCAGGCCCATGCGATTGATCATGGACGAGTCTGTGGGCAGGCGAAAAATTCTGGGTTTGGGATTGCCTAAACTTGCTAAGGCCGTCACGGAACCGAGTTCCAAAAAACCAAAACCTAAAGCTTGCAACAGGGGGAGCAGCTCGCCATTTTTATCAAAGCCGGCGGCTAAACCAATCGGACTCGTGAGCCTGGTTTCGCCAAGTGCCGTTTTGAGTTCGGGTGCTCGGTTTTGGCAGCTCAGTTTTAAGAGATTTTTTGGCGTTAGAAATGAAGCGGTTTTGACCAGTTCGTGGGCGCGTTCTGGATCGAGGGAAAACAACAGTTTGCGCAGAGCCGCGTACATACTTTTTGCTGTTAACGTGCTGGGTCAAAAATAGCAATTTAGCGTTGATGACAGTTGTTACACGTTGTGGCTGATATGACCCCTTGAGCCAGTTTAGACTCTTGTGTCTTGCTGCTGCTCTTGTTAACATTGTAAGAGGTTAGCTTGCGGGTATTATTATGTCTGTTGCCAAACGTTTGTTTTCATTTTTTTTAATGGCTTTTACGGGGTTTGTGCTCCTGGCTTGTACGGGCAAGCTGGAAGGTTATGTTTTTCTCGATGAGAACGGCAATAACACGCGCGATGATTTTGAGAATAATTTAGCCAATCTGGCATTTACCGTTACCAAAGACGATGAAGAAATTTTAGATGCCCAAACAGATGCGTCGGGAGAGTACAGTGTGGCGTCAGAGGGCAGTGGGACCTACTGTGTGTCTATTAATGATTCTGATTTAAGCTCAACCAACGACGACGGCACGACACCATCCGTCATAGCGGCGACGCTCATTCGAGACGCCGCCCAGCCAGAGGCTTATTTGCAGTCTGTGCGTTTTGCGACGACCACAACAGAAGAGACGGTTTGCGATGACAGCATCGATGACGACAGTGACGGCGATATCGACTGTGATGATTCCGATTGCAGTGAGGATACCGCTTGTGTCGAATCAATTTGTGATGACGAACTCGATGATGATGACGATGGGGATACAGATTGTGATGACTCTGATTGCAGCGCCGACACGGCTTGTGACACAAGTTCAACAGATTCAGAAACGACAACTGATTCTGAGCCAACAGTGGAATCGGGTTCGGCTTGCGATGACACCAGAGGCGGGACGCTCAATCTCAATATTCCCATTGCCAAAGATTATTCGACGGCCGTTGCGGCTTTGCTAGCGGACACCTCAGAATCGGTCGTTTCACGCAGTGATATCGTTACACTTTCTATTCAGTATCCCTCGTCTTGTGAATTCGATACGGGTTTGTATTTATCCTCGAGCCTGACGCCCATGAATGTTCCCACAGAGGCTTACGATTCCTTAACGGGTCAGCTTAATCTCAACACAGTGGTGGCTGAGGCGACGAGTGCTGATTTAGCGATCAGTGAGCCTCTTTCGGTGGCCGATGATGCCATTGGCACGTACTCTCTTGAACTCTGTGTTGGGGATGTTAGCGGCAGCTCTTGTGTGAGTGATGGCTCATTGGATTCAAGAACCGTCACGGTGGAACCGTCGGTCATTTGTCCTGACGACAGTGTGGTCACGCTCAAATCGCATTCCATCGAAATTGATTCTCAGAACGATGTCGATGTCACTCAGTCCATGAGCGGGACGCAAACTTATGGCGCGACCATTACCGTTACGACGACCATCACCAATAACAGTTCAGTGGACTATGAGGCTAGTCAGGTTGAACTTGTGTTGACCAGCCCCAGTTACACGACCAGCCAATCTTACGACAGCAGTTGCAGCAATTTGGGGCAAACAGCCAATTGTACCTTTGATTTGGATGCCAGTGGGAGCGTGATTTTGACCACGTCATTTGTTTTGCCGGCGACTCTGCAAGACAATACAGAGTTCACCATGAGTGCGGAGCTCACCCTCACGACCAACGGAAGTTCCACAACCTTTGCTGGTGACGATGTGGTTTTTTCCCTTGTGTGTAACGATTGCTCTTCTTGAGGTCTTTCCTTTGTTTACAGTCAATCCGGATTGATATAGGTTGGACCGCGCAATCGTGGGTAGTTTATTCAAAAAATATTTCTGGATTGTCATTCTTCTTGCCAATGTGGCGACGAGTTTTCTCTTGGCCAAAATGACAGCTTTGTTTATTGCTGGGCAATTTCCTGACCAAGTTCTGGGTGGCGGTGCGGGCAGTGGGCTTGCCGTAGGGACAGAAGGTGGGCCAGTGAGGTTGGTCGATGGGCAAGTGATTCTGAAGCGTAATTTTTTTGATCCGAATGAAACAGCTGTGGCGAGTACGGATACGCAGCTTGATACAGAATCAGCGGAATCGCAAACGATGGATGACCCACTGACGGCGACGGCGATGAAAACGGCTCTTAGCATTAAACTGATTGCGACGGTCTCTGTCGGGGATGGCCGCAATACGCTTTCTTCTGCTGTCATTGAGTCTGGAAAATCAGCTGATGTTTATTTTGTGAATGGCAAGACCAGTTTTGCCCCCAGTACCAAGGTGACGCGCGTTTTGCCCAAGCGTGTGGAGTTTTTGAATGGCGGGCGGCTTGAATATGTCGAACTGGAAGATGTGACCAAAACGTTGGCTGTGACGCGTACCAGCAAACCAACGACCGTTAAAAAAATTACCGAAGATGAAGACAAGCCCGCCGAGGTTCAAGGCGACGGCGATAAATTCACCATCCAGAGAGCGGAAGTCGATAAAGCCGTTGCGAATCTTTCCAAGCTTTACACCGATATTCGTGCTGTGCCGTACTTCAAAGATGGTAAGGCCAATGGCTTCAAATTACTTTCTGTTAAAGCGGGTTCCTTGTTTGAAAAACTGGGTTTGCGCAGAGGTGATATTCTCAAATCACTCAATGGAAATACACTCGATATTCAAAGTGGGATGACTCTTTTTAATTCCTTGAAAAGCGAGTCCAGTTTTCAGTTAGAAATTGAACGTCGTGGTACGGATAAAGCTCTCAGCTATGATATTATTTAACAAGGGGCAGTCGCTTCTATTTTAGATCCAAACTGGCGGAAAATATTACTATTTTTTGAATTAGCTATTGATGCTCTGTGAGGTTTTGTTTATCATCAGCCAATTCTCATGAACTTGAGGCTATTTTTTTTCATCATTGTTAATATTTTTTTCGTCATTCTGGCGAAGGAAAACGCCCACGCGCAATTTATAAAATTGCAAGACAAGTATGGCACGCCAAGTAATGAGCCGATTCAACAAAAGCCTGATGAACGAGCGCTTCCCTCTGGCGATGCCTTAGATGTTGGGCCTGGCGCGCTCCCTGCCACGACAACTTCGATAGCCGGGGCGAACGGCTCAGTGACTCTCAATGGCAGTTATGAAATCGAAGATTTGATCAAGCAGATTTCGGCCATCAGTGGGCGCAATTTTATTCTCAACGATAAAGTTAAGGGCAAAATTCGCATCATTTCTGAATCGCCCATGCCCAAAGACATGGCTTACCAGGTTTTTTTGTCAGCCTTGGAAGTCAACGGCATGACGCCGGTCGAAACGCCAGCCGGACTTATCAATATTGTTGCGCAGAAGGATTCACTGACTAAGCCCATAGATTTGTACACGGACGAATCCCCCAATACCGATAAATTCATCACGCGAATTGTGCAGCTCCAGAATATTTCTGCCAATGATTTGCAAATGGTCATTAAACCCATGGTGAGTAAAAATGGGAATATGTTTGCCTATCCAACGACCAACTCCTTGGTGGTGACGGATACGGGAAGTAACATCGATCACTTGTTGCGCCTGATTCGTGAGCTCGATCAAGAAGGCCCGCAAGAAGTTTTGGACATTGTTCCCATCATTAACGCTGATGCCAAAGACATTGCGAGCAAGATCTCCGATATTTTTACCGATTCCAAAGACAAGCAAGGTGGGGCAGCCATTCGGAATCGCCGTGTTGGAAGCCGGGGTGGCGGCACGGATCTGGAAGATGTTCAGGCTATCTCAAAAATTATTTCGGATGAGCGGACCAATTCCGTGATCATCATGGGGACTAAGCGTTCTATCATTAAAATTAAGGCTTTGATCGCTCGGCTTGATCGTCCTCTTGATGGTATTGAAGGGACGATTCACGTTTATTATCTCAAGCATGCCAAGGCCAAAGAGCTCTCGGAAGTTCTCTCTAATCTCGTCTCGGGAACAAGTGGTAAAACAGATGCCAAAGCGAGTGGTAAAGGGGCGGCTGCAAAAAAAGAATCGGGCGGCGTGGAGCTTGAAGGCGGCGTTAAAGTAACAGCCGATGAAGCGACCAATTCACTTGTCATGACAGCCTCTCCCAAAGATTACACAACGCTGGTTGAGAAGGTGATTCGCAAGCTCGATATTGTTAGGCCGCAAGTTTATCTTGAATCAGTGATTATGTCCCTGAGTGTTTCGAAGGTCCGTAGTCTCGGCTTTAATGCTTTTGGCGGCTTTCCGGCCAATATTTTTGGTGAAACACTCAATAGTTTTGGTAATATTGCCCCGCTTTTAGGGGGTAGCGCGACGGGTGTGGGGAGTCTGGGTTCCATTGCGGGTGCAGGTGGTGGCTTTTCCGGTGGAGCTGTCTCTGAGAGAACAATTTCTTTTACGGGCGCTGATGGAGCTGCTGTTGAAGTGCCGGCTATTTCGGCCATCATTCAGGCCCTGCAAACAGACAACGATGCCAACGTGCTTTCGACGCCGAGTATCATGACACTTGATAACGAAGAGGCGCAAATTCAAGTCGGTCAAGAGGTTCCTGTGCCGACGGGGACGAGCATTGGGACAGGTGTTTCGACAGTGAGTGTGTCGCGTGAAGATGTCGGGATCATCTTAAAGATTACACCCCAAATCACCGAGAATAATTCTGTTAACCTCAAGATTGCTCAGGAGATCACCGTTGTTTCTTCCAATGATCCCACTCTTGGGCCGACGCTGGATAAAAAATCTGTTGAGACTGTTGTTTTGGCTAATAATCGGCAGACGATCGTTATCGGTGGTCTGATTGACGACCAATACATCACCAACCGGAACAAAGTCCCTGGTTTGGGGGATATTCCTATTATTGGGAATATGTTCAAAAATACGACGACGACAAAAACCAAACAAAACTTGCTGGTCTTTATTACGCCCTACATCATTCGTGAGCGCAAAGATTATCTCGAAATTCTTAAAAAGAAAATCGAGGAGCGCAATTCCTTCATCGATTTGAACTTTGGCAAGAGTCAGCAAAAGCGGATACGCGAATCTATCGAGAATCATGCGGCGGATTTGCTGGTTTTTAAATGCAAGCGGCCAAAGCGCCCGGATGTTTGTTCGCCCAATTATTCTTATCACTATTCTCAATTTCCCGACATCGATGGCCGTCAATCAGAGCGGGGCGTTAGTTCTCGTATGGGGGCTTCTGGCGGCCGAGTTGCGGCTTCATCGAGCAATAAGTCTGGCACGCCGATTGGTGAAGTTCAGTTGCTGGACGATAATCCCCCAACACATTCTGTGACGCAGAAGCCGGTTTCTGAACCTATTCGCACGATGCGGACTGAGCCGACGCAACTGGGATCAGGGGCGGAGAATTCGGCTTCGCAAGATGCTGGGGATAATAGTGGGAAAAGTACCTACACCGATTCGGTGCGATCCTCTAAGAAGCGTGCTGGTAAATCTCGATAAAACTGTTAGACTGGACGATGTATGGAAGATCGCAGTCTTGGGTCCATCATTTTAGAATCGACTAATGTCACTCCACAACAGCTGGAAGAGGCCATTAGCTATCAGCGGGAAAAAAATGTACGGTTGGGAGATGCTCTTGTGCAGCTCAAATTCTTGCGGCACGACGACATCCTGCGTGCGATCAGTATTCAGCTTGGGCTTAATTATCTAAGTGCCATCAACCCTGACGAAATTCCGGGTGATCTTATCCATACAATTCCCATCAATTATGCAAAAAAAAATGAATTGATTCCCCTCAAGCGCGAGGAAGGGTCTCTCTTAGTGGCGATTGCAGATCCGCTTAATCATTCAGCTCTGGACGATTTGCGCCTGCTCTTTGATATGCCCATCAAGCCCATTGTGAGCAATGTCGGTTCTATTGTTGATGCCATCAATTCTTGTTACAACCGTTCCCCGCAGAGTGATTCAGTGATGAGTGAATTAGATGAAGATGCCACAGACATGGACGGCAATATTGATCAGGTGGAAGACCTTCTCGATTCCGATGACGAAGCGCCCATTATTCGTCTCGTCAATTATCTGCTTGTGCGCGCTGTTAAACAAAAGGCGAGTGACATTCACATCGAACCTTTTGAGAAGGAAGTTGTCGTCCGCTTCCGTATAGATGGTGTGCTCTACGACATTATTCACCCGCCCAAAAAGGCTCAAAATGCGATTGTCTCACGTATAAAAATTCTTGGTGATATGAATATTGCTGAAAAGCGTGTGCCTCAGGACGGGCGTATTCGCATCAAATTGGCGGGCAAAGACATCGACATTCGTGTGGCCGTGTGTCCCACAAGTTTTGGCGAGTCGGTGGTTATGCGTCTGCTTGATCGCAGCAAGGTTTTGCAGACACTCGATACGATTGGCTTTGGCGAGCGTGACTTATTGACCATTCGTGAACTCATTCATAAGAGTCATGGTATTTTTCTGGTGACTGGACCCACTGGTTCTGGGAAAACAACCACACTTTATGGCGCCCTCTCCGAGATCAACCAGCCGGATATAAAAATTATTACAGTCGAAGATCCTGTTGAATACCAACTCTCGGGAATCAACCAGGTACAAGTGAATGCCAAGATCGACATGACGTTTGGCGCGGCTTTGCGTTCAATTTTACGTCAAGATCCCGATGTCGTCATGATCGGGGAAATTCGCGATAAGGAAACGGCAGCTATTGCTGTCCAAGCCTCTCTCACAGGCCATTTGGTGATTTCCACGCTGCACACGAATGACACGGCCACCACACCAACGCGGCTCATCGATATGGGACTGGAACCTTTTTTGGTGGCCTCGTCCTTGATTGGCGTTATTGCCCAACGGTTGATTCGGCGTATGTGCAAGGAGTGTGCAATCCCCCACGTTTTGACCAATGAGCAAATGGCAGAAATTGGCCTGACTCGTGAGGCGCTGGTTGGTAAACGGGTGATGAAGGCTATCGGTTGCTCTAATTGCCTGGAAACGGGTTATTCCGGGAGAACGGCTGTCCATGAAGTTTTGGTGATCAGCGATACTGTACGAAATTTAATCATGAAAAATTCTGATGCGATCACGATTAAAAAACAAGCGATGCGCGAGAATATGGTCACTCTGCGCGAGGCGGCCATGGCCAAAATGCTTGATGGAATAACCTCCTTTGAAGAAGTCATGATGCTAACCCAAGAAGATACCAAGAGAGACACGATCTAATGCCCGTCTTCGATTACAAAGGTGTTGATGGCTCTGGCAAGGCGGTCAGTGGTTCTGTTGATGCCGAGTCCGAAAAGGCCGCGCGCGCCAAACTGCGCAAACAGCGTATTTTTCCGACCAAGATTTCCATGCAGGGAAATGCCAGTCGGGGCTTGGCTTTTTTCCAAGGTGTTAAAATTCAGGAAATATCAGCTATGACGCGTCAGTTGGCCGTTTTACTCGGGGCCAACATTCCTCTTATCGATACTCTGATGGCGACCATTGATCAGGTCGAAAATCCCATGCTGCGTAAAGCTCTCTCTGAGATCAAAGATAAAGTCAGTGAGGGCGGCAAGCTGGCTGAAGTCATGCCGGCGTACCCAAAACTTTTTAGCAATATTTACATTCAGATGGTGCGCGCAGGCGAAGCCTCAGGCGCCCTCGATACAGTCTTTGCCCGTTTGGCTGATTACACAGAGTCACAGGCCGAGCTAAAATCAAAAATCAAGTCAGCCATGAATTACCCCATCATCATGATTGTGGTGAGTAGCTTGATTTTGGGTTATATTTTCACGGGCGTGATTCCCAAAATCACAGCCATTTTTACCAAACAAAAAATGGTTTTGCCGATGGCGACTCAGATTGTGATGGGCATCACAGACATCATCACGGGCTATTGGTGGCTGGTTCTTATTTTTTGCGGGTTGGCTGTCTTTGGTTTTGTCTCTTACAGCAAAACGCCCAATGGCCGCCGAAAAATCGATGATTTTAAGCTTAAAGGGCCTATCATTGGCGCATTGAGTACCAAAATCGCGGTTTCCCGTTTTGCCAGAACCATGAGCACGCTGCTCAGTAGCGGAGTTCAGCTATTGCCAGCCCTTGATATTGTCAAAAATGTCGTTGATAATGTTATCCTGGAGACGATCATCGTGGACGCCATGGTGAACGTTAAGGAGGGTGAGGCGATCTCTGAACCGCTCAAACGTTCAGGGCGTTTTCCCAATATGTTTATCCACATGATGACGGTTGGAGAAAAAACCGGACTTATGGAAGCCATGCTGGAGAAAGTTGCCAATATTTACGATGGTGAAGTCGACGAGGCCATTAACGGGATGACTTCCATCATGACGCCTATCATGATTGTCATGATGGGTGGGACGATTATGTTCATTGTTTTTGCTGTGCTCATGCCCATCCTGCAATTGTCCAGCGGTGGGAGTTAGAACTTTTTTGGAGACGCTTATGTTTAATCGACTGAAGAACGAAAAAGGCATGTCCCTGATTGAAATCATGATCGTGCTCGGCATCATTGCGGCTGCGGCTGCGGCCATCACGACACAAGTCATGAAGGGCAGTGATCAAGCCCGCAAAAAGCAGACTATGGCGGCAATGGAAGATATCAAAGCCAAGGTTAAATTGCACAAAATTGACAATGGCAAATATCCCCAATCGCTGGATGAAGTTTTTGGTGAAGATGTTCCTAAAGACGGCTGGAATCAGGATTTTCATTATGAACTGGGTGGGGCCCAAAGCGGCAAGAAATTTGATCTTTGGTCAGATGGGGCTGATGAAGACACCGAAGATGACAATATTAGTGCTTGGGAGAAACCCAAAGAAGAAGAATAGACTTTTTGCCCAACTTCAAAAATAAATTGAAGCTTTCTCAGCGTGGCATGACTCTCATTGAAATCATGGTTGCGCTTGGGATTGCAGCTGTTGTGATGGGGGCTGCGGCGTCCTATTTAACGAGTCCTGTTTCCCGCCAAATGAAGAAAGATGCTGTTCATCTGACGGCACTGATTAAGTATCTCTACACAGAAGCCAATCTCAAAGGGCAATACATTCAACTTGTGTTCGATATCGATGGCAAGACCGTCAAAGCGCAAGCATCAGAAAAACCATTTTATATTGTACGTGAGGACGATGAAGCCGAGCGTCTTCGCAAAAAAAATGAAGACGATGACAAGGGTGCTGATGAAGCCAAGCCCGCCGGGGCGGATGGCGGTTTTGCTGAAATAGAAGACCTCGAAGATTACAAGCTGCAAGCTGATGTCAAAATAGCCGATATTTTTGTGCAGCATAGCAAAGAAAAAATCACTGAAGGAAAAGTTTCCCTTTATTTTTTTCCGCGTGGACTGACAGAGTTTGCTGTTTTGCATCTGAGTGATGAAGACGGTGAAAGCTTTGTGAGCTTGATCGTCAATCCGCTTACGGGAACCGTTGAAATAAAGGCTGAATACGTTGAGCCTGAAGATCTGCTCGAAGCCATGGAGCCAGAATCATGAACCCGAAGCGTCGTTTTTCTCAATTGGGCTTTTCGCTTTTGGAAGTCATCATGGCTGTGGGAATTTTTGCTGTGGCAGCGGCCACATTTTTGCCGTCATCAGCCAGTCAAATGGAAATCAGTCTTAATGACGGACTTCTGTCTAAAGGTCTCATTGTGGCGCGTAACAAAATGACGGAAATCGAAGCCGATATCGATGCGGGCCTCGAAAAAAATAAGTTTCCCGACAAGGAAGAAAAAACCGGAAAGTTTGAAGAGCCCTATGCTGACTATTCCTGGGAATACGTCATTCGCAAAGTGGAAATCCCAATGCCAGAATCATCAGAGGCCTCAAATCCCATGGTTAAAGGCATTATGCAGACAATTCTTAAAGACATTTCAAAAGCTGTGCGCGAAGTAAAATTGACAGTGCGCTGGTGGGATGAGGAGGATGAGGAAGCCGATCAGGCCAAAAAAGAAATTGTTCTTACGACGCACGTGGTGAATTTTAAACAAAAATGAAGCACCTCAAAGGGCAATCAGGCTTTACACTCATTGAAGTGGTCGTCTCTGTGGGGATTCTTGCCACCATGAGTGTGTTGATCAGTAGCACCATGACCAATGTGATTCATCTTAAAGTTTTGGCTGAACATCGTGCTGAACTTCGCCATGTGCTCACGGTGACGATGGCTAAACTCGCCGATGACCTTGGTATGGCTTTTTTGGCTGATGTCTCACTGCAGGGAAAAGAGGCCTACTATCTCACGAGTTTTATCGGGGAAGAAAACAAGTTAAATTTTTCGACCATGAGTAACATTCATTACGTGAAGAACGGCAAAGACACGGATCAGGTGCGAGTTGCTTACGAACTCAGTAAAAATGCTGATGGGGGTGAAGATCTGACTCGTCGTCAAACGGATCACTTGGTCGATAACCCCGACAAGGGGGGGCGCCGGTTTATTTTGCTCAAAAATGTGAAAGCCTTCACATTACAATATTACGATTCCAATAAAAAAGAATGGCAGCCGCGTTGGGACAACGATTCCATTTCTTATGCAGGGCGCTTGCCACGCATGGTGAAGGTGAATTTGACGGTGGTCGATCAAGAAGATGATGAAAATGAGGAGAGTGTGCGTGAATATGTCAGTGAGGTGGTTTTGCCGGTGCCACTCTATAAGGATAAGTTGAATTTTTAATTTAAGGTAAAAATGAAAGACGGTTACAAAAATCAAAAGGGTGTTGCTCTCTTGATCGTTATATCCGTCATTGGAATTTTATCGAGTGTGATGGTCGATTTCCTGTTTCAGACGGGGACCCAGCATGAAATGGTGTTGCAGGAAAAAGCGCGCTTGCAGGCGTATTACCTGGCCAAGTCTTCGCTCAATTTTTCTAAAATGTTGCTGCTTTACAACAAAAAAATTGAAGCTCAAATCAATAAGATGGGGGGGCAGGCTGCCGCCAGTCAGATGGGGATGCAACCCATTTACAAAATGTTTCCCATGTCGAGCGAACTCTTGCGTGGTTTGATCAGTGGCGCATCCGATGCCAGTGAAGAAGGCGATGGTGAGGTAGGGCTACCTGAAGAGGGCTCTGGGAGTGAAGACGATACATCCATTGGAGAAATTGAGGGGCTTAAAAAGTCGGGCATGATGAAATCCAAAGAAGCTGAAGATTTTTTAAAGTTTGATGGCAATTTTGAATCGGAAATTTCCGAGGAGCAGTCCAAATATTCTCTGAACGCGATTTCCAAAATTGCGGCTAATTCCCCCAGCTATGACTTGCAGAAAAAAGTTCTGCTTTCCATTCTCATGCAGAAAACGTTTAAGAATTTTTTTCAAACACAAGAGCTCGATGCGCCAACTCTTGTCCATGCCATTGCTGATTTTGTGGATTCTAACGATGTCATCAATGAATTTGATAACGTCGAACGCGGGCCCGAAAATTCGATTTATAAAGAAGCCGATTACCCTCCCAAAAATGCCCGTTTACTCACCCTCTCAGAGCTTCGATTGGTTCCCGGCATGACGGATGATATTTACCTGGCGCTGGAACCTTATGTTTCCGTTTATCAGTCCTCAGACAAGATCAATATATGTCTAGCAGATGAGTCGTTGGTTGATTCTCTCATTGTTCATTATACGACTTATGCCGAATGCACGACGCCAGTGCAGGCAACGGATACGGACAAGCTGAGTGAACTACGAGAAGCCATGCTGCTGGCTTGTCCCGATGCCGCTGGTGTGGCCAGTGCGCTCAACGTGGCTTTGGGGTTAAAAGAAGATGATGCCGGCACTGATGAAATTTCGGGTGCGGGACTTGCCGAGAGCCAAGATAACACAACACAAAAAACAGCCTCGACAGTGGCAGGTTGCCAGATTCAGTTTGAGAGTCTCATCTCTTCTACTAATACAATTTTTCGCATCAAGGCGAATGGGGTAGTCGGAGATGTTAAAATGACGATTACCACGGTTCTTGATACCACGGCTACGGACACAGCATCCTGGAAGGTCCTGTATTACCAGGCGCAATGATAGCCTTGCTAAGCCCTTGGATTCGATAAAAGATTTGCAGTATTGACGGGCATCTTTTATCGTAAAGACGGCACAGAGATCGTCCTTATGTCACAACAAATCATTGGTATCGATATTGGGACTTATTCTGTCAAACTCGTTCACCTTGAACGCAGCTTGATGGAGTTGAAGCTATTGCAGTTCAAAGAAGTGCTGCTGAATTCTCAAGTCCGCACGCCGCATCATGAGCAGGTCGGTGAAATCCTCCAACAACTTTTTACTGATCCAGCACTGACAGTCGATGTCATCAGTATGAGCATGCCCGGTCACTTGGTTTCCTCCCGAGTGATCGAAATGCCCTTTACCAATTATAAAAAAATTACCCAGACAGTTGAGTACGAGCTTGAAGGTTTTGTGCCATTTCCCATGGAAGAACTATTTTTTGATTTTTATATCATGGGGCAGACGGCAAGTAATTCTCAGGTTTTGTGTGCTTATTTGCTCGATAAAACCATGGCCAATTACATGGATGTTCTCGAGAAGGTCTCTGTGTATCCCAAGTATCTGGGGGCTGACTTTGTTGACCTGTCGGGAATTTCCAATGCGGCCATGCTGCCTCAGGAAGGGTATTATGCCATTTTGGATATTGGGCACAGCAAATCCAATTTTCTGATTATGGAAGGGCGTAAATTGCGTTACGCACGCACCATGGGTGTAGCGGGCATGCAGTTTACAAAGGCTATCCAACGCGTATTTAATCTGAACTACGAAAAAGCGGATTCTATGAAGACGGAGAGGGGCAAGCTGACTGTGCGCGAGGAAGATGCCGACCAGGTGGCGCGTATTTTGAATCATGTGGGTCAGGAATTGGTGTCAGGTATTAAGCAAACTCAGCTGAGTTTTGCCAATGCCTACGGTAATTTTCCGATGACGGCTGTTTATTGTTGCGGGGGCGGCTCGCGCCTGGCGGGGATGCAAGATTATCTGTCTTACCATTTGCGGTTGAATGTTTTGGATCTTGATTGTCTGGGTTTTGTCACGCATCAGTTGGATGAACCGGATACAGTTGCCGCTATTTTACCGCAGAGTTTATCGAGTGCCTTAAGGCCTGTTTTTTCCAACCGCATGGCCAAGATCAATTTCCGCAAAGGGCCTTATACCTATAAGCAGGATTGGGAGGTTGCTAAAGGGGAGTTGGGGAAACTGGGTTTTTGGATGGTGGCCATTTTTGTGCTGAGTCTCGTTTACTATTTTTATGCTGGCAGTTACTACGATGACCGGATTGCCACGACGGATAAAAAGATTCAAAAAGTTGTCGCCGAAAAATTCCAGGATGTGTCCATTGACAAGAAAAAGGGAAAGAAAGTTAAGGATTATCTCAAGGCCCTTAAAAAAAGTTTGAATGAGTTGCAGGCTCAGGCTGTGCCAGGCGGGGGGGGCGAGGTTTCTCCCTTGCGGCTGCTCGAAGAGATTTCCACACATTTGCCAGCTAAAAAAGATTTTCGTTTTGAGGTCTACGAGTTTACTTACAAGGATAATTTTATCAGCCTAAAAGCGCTGACTGACGACCGCAAAAATGCGGAGAAGATTAGCCATGCTCTTCAATCAGATTTGTTTTCTTCTGTAGAAGCCACTGAGCCACAGTTAAAAACCAAAACTGACTGGGAGTTTATGGTCAAGATTCAGGTGAAGGGTCCCGGTGCGGGCGATGACACAGGCAAGAAAACAGACAAAAAAGATGAGGACGGTTGAGACCACATGGCTTTGCTGGAAAAAATTAATATTTTAAACCGTATCAATATTGATGATTTGACCAATTCTTTTTTGGGCATGGATCGTCGCATGCAGGTTTTGACGACCGTTGGTGCTGTTCTGGGCGTGCTGTTGTTGATTTTTTTGCCGATGATTTTTATTTCTTCGCTCTTGAGCGGGAAGGAAACAGAGTACGTTCAGCACATGGAAACAGTGGCTGATTTTTATGATGCCGCCAGTGAGTATTCGGCTTTGAACGCAAGAATTGGTAGCTTGCAGGAAGGCAGTGCGCTTGCCAATAAAAAGCTCAGTGATGTGATCTATGATCTGGCGGACAAGAGCGGAATTGTGGCGAGTCGCATTAAGCTCAATCAAGCCACACAAATACTCCGGACTGGAGAGACTTTTACTGAGATTGGACAGGATGGAAAGGTTTTGGCTACGACGCTGGAGTCCATTGTTAATTTTCTTGAACAGATAGACAAGACTCCGGGAGGCATGCTTAAAGTTCGTAAGTTGGAAATGAAGGTCGATCCGCGGAATAAACAAGCTTTGCGTGAAGTTGCTTTCACCATTTCAATGATGAAACTGAATAAAGAGAAGGAGGCACCGAGTGAATAGGTCACTCAAAATTCTGTTGACCATTGTTGTCATGGTTGTGTCTTACCTATTTTTTATCCTATTGGAATTCCCTCTGGATGCTGTGGTTGGGCATTATCTGGCGCGGGTGGAAACGCAAACCAAAGGGGCCTACCGTGTCAGTGTTTCGCCTGACATGCAAACGAGTCTGCTGTTTAATTCGACCTTCAATAATTTTATGATCGAAAAAAATGTCGACGGGCATTTCCAGCCTCTTTTTATGGCACCCAAAATTAAGGTAGGCTTCTCTTTTTTGTCTCTTTTGTCTGGGGTGAGTAATGTGAGTTTTGAGGCCAAGCTGACTAAGGGTTCCGTTTCAGGCGGCGTGTCCTTAAGTTCACGTAAGTCAGTCTTTGATCTTTCATTCAATCGCGTTTCCCTGGCTGATGTGCCAGCGTTGGCTGTTTATCTGCCTGTTGCCATTTCGGGCCAGCTTGATGGCGATGTTTACCTGTCGCTGCTTGATGACGTCAAAGAAAGTGAAGGCGAATTTAAGCTAAAGATTTTTGATTTTCATACGGAAAAATATACAGTCGCAGCGGCGAGTTTGGACATTCCACCCATGACGCTTTCTGGCAGCGAAAAGCCGGCTGTCATTCAAGGGACGCTGGATGCGGGGTTTTTCAAGCTTGAAGAACTGGATTTTCCTGGTGAGGACCTGGTTTTAAAACTCAAGGGGCGTGTGCAATTTGTTAAAGGAGGGGCGACTCGTTCCAATATGAATGGACGCTTTAAAGTGTCTTCTAAGATAGAGCAGGCACTGCCCTTTATTGGTTTTTTAGCCGAGCAGAAATCGCCTGAAGGTGATTATCCTCTTTCCCTGACAGGGGATCTTAAGAACCCCCGTTTGTCGGTGGGGACACTCAAATTATCCGATATGCTCAATGCGGCACAGTAGCTTTTTCTCAATCAGGCGTTAAGGATTTATGAAACGATTAAAATCAAGCTTACTTTTGTTGTTCGTTGGGTTTGCCTTTGCAGATCCGGTTTTGGCCGAAATGTTCGTGGCTGATAGCGCCATGCCTGCGCCGCAAGCACCAGAGACAAACCCACACCCACCGCAAACAGAGGCCGATAAGAAGCGGGTGGCTTTTGCTGAACTCGCTCTCCAAACTTTGCTCAAAAATGATTATCCCAGTAAAGAAACTCAGGCTAGTAAAGCGGCCTCACAAGTTCAATATATCATTAAAGATGATGGCAAGAATCAAAAGCTGGCTTTGAGCGAGAGCTGTCTACGCTCAAAGAGTTGTTTGGCTGGACGTGACGATGTTCGTCGCTACATTGAGAGTGTGAGGCAATCGGTGGGTGGCTCTCTGAGCGAGTTTCGGCATGCCCATATCATTCCGTGGTCTTGGGAGGCTTTTCAGAAGCAAGGCGGCGGTGGTGCGCCGCAGTCCAAAACGATAGATGGAGGCGGGGACCATTCGCCAGGCCTAGCGCCCCCCATGTCACCAACGAATGTTGCTCCCAATGAGTATCTCGTGCACATCTATGTTTTGTTTCCCATGGGGGGCTGGCATCATGTCGATGTCGTTTTGACGGAAGAGGCTGGGCAAGGCATTCGCTTTAACCGATTTTTTATTATTCAAATTCCTTCTAATAATAGTGAGTTACCACCGGGCGCTGTGTGTTAGGGTACCCATTTCTGGATTGTCCCCTCATTTGACACTCAATATAGGGT
>Ga0209824_10001032_pt1 | contig 16483 bp, 18 predicted proteins | sample VDWuncwatermetaG_FD_184124 | JGI IMG/M metagenome (GOLD analysis project Ga0209824, IMG submission 184124) | Wastewater microbial communities from Netherlands to study Microbial Dark Matter (Phase II) - VDW unchlorinated drinking water (SPAdes)... ... | reverse complement strand
CATACCACATGGTATTGCAATCGATATACACTGTGACTCGTTCTCCTAACTTCCATTAGATCTCAAAATATCGTCCTTCCGCATTCACCCCCGGGCAAGCCCGGGGAGCCCTGGCCTTCGGCAGCCTTTGGATTCTTCGGCTTCGCCTCAGAATGACGATGATTATCAATAGAAATATTTTCTATTTACAGTTTAAAAAAAATTACTTCAACTCCCCTATCCCCTCTTTATAAAAAAGAGGGGAAAATAATTAAAATAATATTTTGCTATGCTTGTTTTTATAATAATCGTATTCCTTTTGGATCACAGCGGCTTGAGCCGTGTTCCCTGTTTGTTTGTAGCATTCAAGCAAGGCGCCAAGCAAGGTTTGCATGCTGTTCAAACTACGAAATCCAAGAGTGCCATGACGGTATTTCAGGATATCCGCTTCCAATAAAGCTGCCGCCCGAGGCCCCGCAGTTCTGACACGCTCAAAATACTCAATAGCCTTGGAAAAATTACCCTTCAAGTAATAGGCTTGGGCCAACTCAAAAGAAGCAGCTCCCGTATCTTCGGGATTTATCAATAGAACTTTCTCAAATACCGGGATGGCCATATCCACTTGTGACAAATCCATATAGGCATAGCCTAAAGACGTCCATGCCTGTTTATTGTTCTTATCAATGGCAATGATTTTTTTACATATACGGATCGCGTCATTGTAAGAAGCACTGGTGGAATAGGATGTCACACGAACAAGCATCTGTCCGACTATAAATGACCGTAAAAGTATTAACAAAACCCCTACGATCAAAACCGACAAAACCCATCGATGAGCAAGAGACAAAGGATTCTGCTCGTGGTCATGATCACAAGTATGTTTCGAATGCTCCATTGGACCTTAGGAAAGCGTTACTAAAAAAATCCCTGAAACGATTAAAATATTTCCGACACAAAAGCTGATTACCCTTTCCAGGTGCTGGGTTTTCGGAAGTAAATTCTTTAATATGCTTGTCGAAAATCCTATCACTAAAATAGGAAGGCTTTGGCCTAATGCAAAGCTAAAAAAGACGACCCCTGAATATAACAATGAGCCTTTAATGGCGATTAAACTGGCAATGAGCAGTAAAACAGCCCCGCAGCAAGGACAAGCCGGTATCTCCAGAAAAGCAAAAAGCATGCCGAATATAAACGCTGAAGGCAATGTTTTAACGCCCTTGACCGCTTTCTCGCAATGCGCATTGATCCCACCGGTACCAAAAGAAATCAATCCGGCAAAAAATAGACCCCCTAAAATCATTAAAAAACCCAAAACAAGATAAAGATACTGGCTAATGGCGACAAGCTTGGATGCTATATGAGCAATCGCCCCAAAAAGTATTCCGATCAAGGTGTATGAGATAATAAGACCGCAGGAAAATGCAATGGAAAGAAAAAAACCCCGGTGTTTTGAGTGGGAGCTTGAAGAAACAAGTCCCAATAATACCGGCAGACGGGCGATGGTGCAGGAACTTAATGAAGCGACTGCCCCGGCAAAAGCCACTGCTATCAAAACTTCTAATAATGATCCTCTTAAAAGGATATTTTGAATATAGGTGACCATATCCTACTGACAGGCTTTACAAATGCCGTTAATTTGCATCGAGTGACTTAAAACTTTATAGCCCTTGGCACTCTTAATATCAGGAAAATGACAAACAGGAAAATCATCAACCTTGCCGCATGCAACACAAACAATGTGGTGGTGGTGGTGACCGCTGTGATCATGACACAAAGCATAATAACGCTTACGCTCATCACGGTCAATCCGAATCAGGATTCCTTGTTTTACAAAAAGATCCAAATTGCGATAAACGCCAGGCAGTCCTGACTGCTTAAAAATTTTTTTTAAGTGGTCCCAAATAATCTCCGGCGTCAGGCATTTGTCTTCTTTATCAAAGAGATCCAATATCGCCCGGCGCTTGGGCGTAATTTTAAAATGATCTTGCTTTAACTTTTTAAAATGATTGGCATTCATAGTGTAAACAGAAAATATTTCTGTTTATAATACTCCTATAAATCTTAGACGTCAAGAATATTATGACCTTATGGGTCCTTCTATTTTGTTGCAGCAACTGGAAGAGCAGGCTGAGCTAATCTTTTACTTAAAGCGTCAAGAGCATTCCTGGTATCTGCTAAAGTATTTTTCAAATCTGCATTTTCTTTTTTTCCCACCGCTAATTGATTGAAAAGAATTTTTATTTCATAATTATCCCGATTGACTATATTAGTAATATCAGCCGCGTATCTTTTAAAATCATTGGCCCTTTGGGCCTTGAAATCTTTAATCAAAATAATAAAAAGCACTAAAAAGAAAATCACTGCTAAATAAAATGACACATTAATCTTTTTATTTTCCACGTTTCTCCTCCTGTTATTTCTGTCATCCTGAGGCTAATGACGGGTTATTTTGACCCTGTAGCAAGCTACCGGAAATTATCAAATTAAATTATAAGGCAAGGATGTTTTACTTACAAGGATTCTCGAGGATATTTGGGATTCCCGATTAAAATCACCCCGCCTTGGCGGGGGACATTCGGGGATGACCCCTCAAGGTAAGGATATCTAAAAACTCCCCGAGGGGTCACTTTGATACGGCCCGAGCGTAGACAATCAATTCTCCTTTAAATCTTAATAAGGCCTCACCATAATAATAATGGAACTCTTCTATTTTGGCATTGATGATAGCATCGGCCCCTCTTTTTCTAGCGATTACTTTGGCTTGATTGGTTAAACTCCCGGGGTTAACCCCATCACCGGCAAAACCCTCAACAGAAACTTTACCAATCACATAATAAGGATTACTGGCGCCAAGCGCCTGCGACTCAGGATAAACATTGATAGTATAAAGCGCATCTTTGGGAGGGAATCGCTGATAGGTATAACTGTGATAACTGGTACTCGTAGCGCACCCAGCCAAGACTAGAACGAATAAACCTATCAACAATATTTTTTTTTGCATGCTATTTTCCATACATCTTCTGAAGTTGAGATACTTTAGGGAATTCAGAATAAAATTCGCCTTGAGGCCCTATAAATCCATTACCTGATTTTTTAAGAAGGACAGCAGTATACCCTCCCTTGTTATTAGGAATATTAATGGTAATTGAATCACTGGTGTCAATGCTTGCTGCTGTAGGGGTTGCTGTTACTGTAACAGTCTGTATTACCGGTGCCGTTACACCAGCAGGTGTTGCTACCGCTTGATACCCATACCGTGTATAAATATAGTACACCCCGTTACTAACATAATAAGTGACCCCATTGACAACAACCGGTTGATAGGTTGAGGAAGAAACAACCGTATAACCCGGATAATAATAAGGATCAGCATGATAAGGGTAGTAATAAGGGTGGTAATACGGGTCGTAATAAGGGTAGTAATAAGGGTCGTAAGGGTAATAAGGCTCCGGCCATACACCAAAATGAATACCGACATAGCTGTGTCCATGCCCATACTCATCCTCATCCTCCCATGCATAGGCAGGCGTTGGCCGAATTATTAACAAACTTAAGAATAAGAAGATAAAAACTATTTTTAGCGTAATTCGCATAACTATCTCCTTGCCTTTGTCATTTTTTGTTATATCAAACTCACCTTAATTTTAATCCTATCAATATAAGAGGTCAAATGCTTTATTGCCCCCCACATTAAAAATTCGGCCATTCATAACTTTTTTAAAATCAATTTTTGGCCTGTTTGGTCCAGGGTAAAATGGAACTTACTCAAAAATGACAAACCTAATAAGCCATCGTTGATTCCTTGACTCTTTTCAAGCAAAACAGCGGCACTGACATCTTGGGCAAAGGCTTCACCAACGGTTACCTTGCTTAGCGTAACGGCGGCTGCTTTGTACTTGCCATTTAGAACTTCTACATACCCCTGATTAGATTGACTGAGATCAAGGCCTAATTTCTGAATAAACGAGGAGGTCAACATAACCACAGGAGAACCTGTATCCACGACAAGAAATGCGTGAATTTTGCTATTGATAAGCACATCTGCAAGAAAATGCCCTTGGCCGTCAGGGACTAACGGTATAATGATCCCCTCTATGTCCTTGCGCCTTTGATCCGCCTCCATTCCAAGATCATCGCTCAACTGCTCCTTGGCGGCGATGATCTTTGAAGTAATGCCCGTAGCGTTCGCTTCTGCTAATGCCTGACGATCCGCCTTAACGATATCGCTTTCATCCGCGCGAACATTTGAACATAAAAAAATAAGCAATGAAATAAAAAAGATATTTATCATTTCTATTATATTTTAATTCACCATATCGATTTAAAAAGGGACAGCTCCTATTTTTTCTATTAAAAATAGGGCACTGTCCCTAATTAGATACTTTGGTTTTTATGGCAAACACATCCAGCTATCTTCCATACATGGGCTGTAACTGCGCGGCTGTAGGAACTTCATAATAATACTCCCCTTGCGGCCCTACATAGCCGTTTCCGGATCTTTTTAATACGACCGCCGTATATCCTCCGCTGCTATTGGGAACATTGACAGTAACCGTGTCTCCGGAATAAGTTACTGATGGCCCTTGGGCTACAACAACCGGAGCAGGTTGAGTAACAACGGCCGGCGCCGGCGGCGGCTCAGCAGGTTTTTGAATTTGTGATCCTACTGCTGCCCCGGTGACAGCACCCAATGCCCCTCCAAGGAGCAAACCGGTTCCAGTATTATGATGCATTTGATTGCCTATAATGCCTCCGGCCAGTGCGCCAAGCGCGCCTCCGGTAGCAGCCCCTTCACCTGCCTTGTTATAAGGATTACAGCCGGAAGTGGCAGCTAAAAAAGCAACCATGGTCAATGAATAAAAATATTTTTTCATTTTAAATCTCCCTTAGTTGTTCGGTCGTCATACCCGACACTCACAGTTGTTCGTCATTATTTATTAATTATAACAGATGTTAAATTTATTTCAAACAAGTTCCACTGGCCTTTCATCAGCCCTTATGGTGTGCAAGATCATAAAAAACCGGCATGACCATAAGAGAAAAAAACATAGACCCCATAAGACCGCTGATCATTGCTATTGAAAACGGCTGCAACACCTCAGCTCCTGACCCAAAATTTAAAGCCATCGGTAAAAAGCCTGCCATAGCCGCTAAATTGGTAATCAAGACAGGTCTGAATCTAAGCTGGCATGCCGCGTGAATAGCTTCCGTAAGGTTTTTCTCTTCTCTTCGGTATCGCTCCACAAAATCGATGACCAGAATACCGTTATTAACAACTATCCCCATCACCGCAATCATCCCGGTAAAAGAAGAAACATCAAACTCGGTGCGTGTAAGGAACAATCCTAAAATCACGAAGGTGGCTGAACACATCGTACCGGCAAAAACAACTAATGATGTAAGGTAGGATTCAAAAATAAATAACAGCAATATCAATATTAGAATACTGGATATACCTAAAACAATTAACAATTCTCTAAACGATGTCTGTTGATTTGCGTAATTACCTTCCAATTCAACCGTAAAACCTTCGCCTTTTATACCGGAAAGCGCTGCTTTAATATCTTTAACCACATCCCCCAATGCCCTGCCAGATATTTCAGCATTCACATTAATAACGATGGCCCCATTCTTATGATGAATTTCCGGAACTTGATCAACCATAGAATAGGTGGCAAGCTTGCTTAACGGCAAAACTCCTCCATTGGGAGTATACACAGGAATGTCAGACACGCCCGCGATATTGGTTCTGTATCCCCCCTCATAGAATTCCCTCACCGGAATTGTCTCAACACCCTTTTGTAAATTTGAAACGACTTCTCCATAAAGAGCCAACTGAGAGTAATGAGCAACATCATTCACACCTAATCCCAACAAAGAAACTTGGCCCTTATTAGCAATCATCTTAACTTCTTTTTGGGCCGGCGGCATATCGATAAGGACACCATCCAGTCCTTTAATTTTTTCAAGCTTATCTTTAACTGTTTGTGCCACGGCTGCTAATTTCTGAACGTCGTTTCCTAAAATACTAATAACTACTGGTTTTGCGTTTCCTGCCAAATCACCGAGCCTATCTGGAAGCATTTGATGAAAATCAGCATCCAAATCAGGAAACTGTTTGGACATTTTATCTTTTAATTCATCCATCACGGCAAACGTTGATCTTTTTCTATGCTTGTCCAATAAAATAAATATTTCTCCAACGGTGGGGGGCGCAAAAGGGGCTTCTATAAGTGTCCCCGTCTTTCGAATGAACATTTTTACTTCGGGAACTTTCTTTATGACCTCCTCGACTTTATTGAGGATTTCATCCGTTGAATTAATGGAACTACCGGCAGGGGTTATGTAATCAAAAACAATGTCTCCCTCATCCCATTGCGGTAAAAATCCGTTCGGCAATCTTAAAAAAATAACGGTACATAAAGCAACAAGGATAATATTAAAGATAAGCAACGAGCCCTTATGTTTAAGAACAAAATTTAATGCTTTTAAATAACGCTCCTTCAAACTCCTAAATAGACTTCTCTCCTCATCTTTGGGCTCTAACCCACGATAATCATCAATAAAATATTTAATTAAAATAGGGATGAAAAAAACAGCCAACAATAAAGAAATGATGATCGTAGTCGCCAGCGTTATCGCCAACGGCCTAAAGAATAATCCTGACAGCCCGCTTAGCAGGTTAAGAGGAATGAATATAATGATGCTCACTAATGTTGCCCAAATGGTTATGGGAACAATGTAGCTCATGGAGGCGGCCAACGGCTCTTGGACCTTCCTCTGCCGTTTAAAATGAACGTAATTTTCCGTTATAACAATCGCGTTGTCCGCGATAATTCCTATGGCGGCAGACAGGCCTCCCAAAGTCATGATATTGACCGTCAAACCCAATAGTTTAAGGACCAAAAACTCAATAATGATAACGACCGGTAAAACGCACATGATGGGCAAGGCGTATCTAAAGCCGTTCATCACGTAATAGACAATCAATAAAATAATGACGATGGCAATGAGGATATCCAGTAATATCCCCTCAATGGAATGGCTTACAAAATCAGAAAGATCCCATTTAACAATATGTAATTTGCCGTTAAACTCCTTTTCAATTTGGGCTAATCTCAAATCGAGCTGTTGGGAAACCTTTAATCCATCCGCATTCTGCTGTTTTCTGACATCAATAAATAAACCTTTATGCCCATTGACACTCACTATTCTTCTCACTTCTGCATGAGCATCTTCAATTTTGGCCACCTCTTTAAGCAATAGTGGTTTTCCCATACGCGTGGCCACCACAATATTACCCATACCTTGAACGTCAACAATCTTGTCCCCGGCAACAACAAAGAAAGCATTCTTCCCTTGAACGATATTACCCAGAAAAGAAACTTGATTAGCATTGGATATGGCCGCATTAATACCAACCGCATCCAGGTTATACTCAATTAATTTCTTTGGATCTAATTCAACCCATATCTCCGGCGTCTGGCCGCCAACGATATCCAAACCATAGATACCATCAATCCCGATTAACTTAGGCAGGACAATATATTTGACAATTTCATAAAGCTGTTTTTGGTCAAGTTGATCAGACCACATACCATATTCCGACATGGGAAAAGCACTGGTGGTCATTCGGATGATATCAATATTAGTATTAGCAGGTAATCGGCCTCTAACTTGATTAATCTTACTTTGAGCCAATTGAAAAGCTTGATTTAGATCTACCCCCCATTTTAAATAAACATTAATGGTCGAGGTCCCCCGTTCCGTAACAGAAGTAACTTTTTCGACATCCGGCACTGTCTTTAGAGCTTCTTCCAAAGGCTTGGTGATATTAATTGCCGTATCTTCCAGTGAGGCAAAACCGATATCCGTAATTACCTGAAACCTGGGAAAATCCCCATTGGGGAAAACATCTTTAGGCAATTGGAAATACAGCCATAGGCTGGCAATAGTCATCACGATCAAAGTCGCGACTATGGCGATATGATTCATATCAAGCCAGCGGATGAATTTTTTCATTTTCGGTCTTCCTGCGTAATAGCTTTTAACTCAGCGCTTTGGGCAAGAAAATTATAGAGGGCCTCATAAGTCTGATCTTTAACATTTAGGTCATCGGAAAAGACGCTTAATAAATCCGTCTCTTTGATTTTTCCTTGTTTATAATAGGTCTTGGCTATACCCAGACTTTTTTGAGCGTTATTTAAATTATCAAACCAGCTTTCGTATACTGCCTGCAAATTCTTTATATCTGCCGTCAACTGAGTTATACGAACCTGTAACTTGCGTTCACTCTCTTTAAATAAACCTCGTCTGTACTCATAGGCATATTTTAATTGTTTTTCTTCATTGGCCTTTTGCCCAAAGTCAAAAATATTGAAATTAAGCGCTAAATACGTCTTATATTCCTCTATATTGGGGTCAACGGTCCGGGTGTTATGTTCAAAACCCAATTGGATGGTGGGCATATAATAAAGTTTGCTTTGCTCGTATGTTTCCTTGGCAATCTTTAAATCAAACTCATCTAGTTTGGATTGCTCATAATGAGAGTAATCTTGGTCCTTTGATTCCAAAATCGTGACTTGCGGAGTGTCCATCACGGCAAAATCAGCTTCTGTATATGTTGTATTCATCATGGAATTTAGATCAATCAATACATTATTAATTTCGTTATTTATATTTTTTAGTGATATGCCGAGGATTTTTAACTGGACCTGTGCCCTATTAATATCCAAGGCCACATCCACACCCTTGGATTGCGCCTCCTCGATGTCCTTAATATGCATGTTGAAAAAATCATAGGTGTCCATATAATCCTTTTTTTTGTTTAACAGAACGTAGAGCCTATAATAATGTTGTATCGTATCTTTTTGGATTTCATTTTCCGCGATGGCTTTAATAAGCTTATTTTTATCCATCTCCAAACGGCCCAACTGGGGATAATCAGTCAATATTTTCTGTAAATCTATAGATAGCACTGATCCCACCTTGGTCTCAAAGCCGTGGGTACGCGCCAGGTCTGACCGGTCGCTGAATTGAACATTATCCGGTTGGTAAAAAGCAGTTAATTGTGGCAGGATGGAACTTTTATCTTTTTGATAAGAATAAATACTGGACTTAATAAGATTTTCGTAAGCAGTGATCAAATTGCTGTTTTTTAATGACAATTCCTTGCAATTTTCTAATGTGATAGCAAAGACCCCATGGCAGGTCATACAAAAAAATATACAGAAAACAAAAATTTTCAAGAATCGCATTTTATTGAATTCCAAATTTAAGCCCTCTACTGTAAATTAATACAGTAGAGGGCGAATGCATTATATATTTAATTGCAGGTTATTCACTTTTTTATTTCATTTTCTTGAGCTTCCCCGGCCTCTTCTTTTTCTCCTTCTTTTCCTTCTTTCATCATCTTCTTTTCGCTACGATCTGCCATTGCCATCAGGCTTAAAGTAAGTTCGGGATACATCTGTTTAAGGGCAGCTGCAGAGTCCCTTAAAAGCTTTATATACTCTGCGTGTTCTTTCTTCTTGCCTTCTTCTTTTAGCCCTTCAGGCTCCTTTTTTTCCTCATTCTTGTCTGCTTTCTCTGCTCCTTCTTTTCCCTCATTCTTTTCCTCCTTCTCCGCTGCTTCTTGAGTGGCGAATTTAGTTAAACTTGCCGCGAGACCAGGATTTGATTGGGCAAGTGCCGCAGCGGAATCATTTAACAATTTTATCTTGGCCTGATTTTGTGCCTCATCTGCAAAGGATACTGATGATAATAATACAATTGCGCTACCTGCGACTAATCCCATCACCATACTTTTAAATGACTTCATAACGCTCCTCCTTGATTTTGAACATCCACTTCTTTTCATGGCATTGTCCTCCCGAATTCGGACCGCCCCGCTATTTTATTTTCCCTTGGGCAAGATCAGTGCATAACTTGCTGCAGTAGGGTAAGTGTTCTGTTTCTCCAACCGCGTTCCCGCATCCCTCCAGCGCGCATTGCTGGGCCACATCTGCCTGGACAATTTCGGGAGGGGTCTCGTCCTTTCTCGTAAACGTGAGATAGACAACCAGGCCTAAAATCGTGATGAGAAAGAGCGCGCTTGTTGCAGTCGTCCCAAGGCCCAGGCCACCGTCAGCATGAGCCTGTGAAAGGTAGTCGCCGATAGATGCGCCAAGGGGTCGAGTAAAAATATAAGCCAGCCAGAAAGCAAGAACTGCGTTCGTAGACTGGTGCCTATGTTCCGCAGCCAAGATTCCTTTAACAGCAAAGTGCGCGATTGTCACGATCGTAATGAGGCCGGCGAATATGAACACGGAAGTCAAATACCCAAGGCCAAACTTTTCCGCAGTAAGATCGCCTGCGGCAGTACCCAAAGCAAACGTAAATAAAATAGCCAACCAGTAGAAGGCTTCGCGGCGGGTCGTAACAATGGAGTGGACGGACAACGTCTTCTCAACGGCATACCACACAGCGAATGTCAGCACAAGCATAATGGAAAATACCCGGGTAGTCGTCTCCAGAGAAATCCCAAATTTGTCTGTCAAATTGTCGGTAATCAAGGTGCCAACAATACTGATGAGAACGACTGCGAGCCAGTAAATTGATGGGGTGTACTTTCCCGCCTTAAACTGAAAGACCAAAACAACGACAAGTAATGTGCCCATAACAAGTGATGTTCCGGTCAGCCCAAAATGAAGTGTTTCATTCAGATAGTCTGCTGCAGTCTCACCTACAGTAGTGCACAAAACCTTAATGATCCAGAAATAAATTGTGATTTCCGGGACCTTGTTGAGCATCTGCTTGATTTGGAATGAATTCAGTGGAAATTTATTCATCAAAACATACCTTGTTATTTCCCCGGATCTTCTACTTTCTCTTTAGCTTCCGTATTAGGGGTTTCAACTACGTTGGAAACGACCTTCCCATTTAAAGCATCAACATTGACTTCATGGACTTTCTTATCTGACCCACGTATCTCTAAAGAATAAATCCATATATTATTCTCAAACTCTAATTCGCTAGCTTCAACTTTGCCTTTTTGTTCTTTAAGCGCGATCCCTCGGGCTTTTGCCTTTGATATAACATTATTAGGAGGCATTGCATCCGCCATACAAAAAGCAGCCGCTGCTATAAACAAAACCAACGTGACATTTAGTACAAATATCATTCTTTTGTTTTTCATCATAACCTCAAACTTTCTTTAATAAATATGTTTAACTACGACCATTTTGGTCCTCATCGTTCTAGGTAAAATAATAACAAGATATGATTAAATTAGTCTTAGCAAAAGATTAAATTAACTTAATTTTAGCTAGTCTGGCTTATAAACCAGATGGGGCTAAAGGAAGGGAAACCGTAAAAATCGTCTGCTTGCCAGCCTGGCTTTCAACTCCAATGCTTCCTTGATGCGCATCAATGATCGACTGAGCTATACTTAAGCCCAGCCCAAAGCCAGAACTATTTCTTGATTGATCCGCTCTATAAAATCGATCAAATATAAGGGGTAATTCATGGGGGGCTATGCCTAAACCTGAGTCAGCAATAACAATCTTTGCCAAAGCGCTTTCTTTATATAACTTAATATCCACATGACCATTCATGGGTGTATATTTAATGGCATTGTCCAGGATATTTAAAACAACCCGGTTTATTTGGGAGTCGTCTCCTTTCACAATGATCCCTTCTTGCAATGAAGAATTTACGAATATATGCTTCTGTTGGGCTAATATCATCATATTATCCAAAACTTTCTTTATTAAAATCGCCAAATCAATCGATGTGACTTTAAGAGATGTCCCCTGGGCTTCTATTCTGATAAGAATTAGAAGGTTCTCGACTAACCGGCTCATTTTATCAATTTCTTCCAAATTGACTTGTAAAATCGATTCGTACTCCTCGAGCGACCGTTCTTTTTTCAACGCAACTTCCTGTTTTCCTCTCATCGCCGTCAAAGGGGTCTTTAACTCATGCGAAATATCCTGAATAAATTGTTTTTGCGTTGAAAACGCCCTCTCAAGCCGGGTCAACATATCATTAAATGTATCGGCCAGTATCCTTATTTCATTGTCCGCATTAGGCACTTGGATTCTTTCCCGTAAATTCTCTGTAGTAATCTGGCGCATGGTTTTGGTAATTCGATCTACCGGATTTAAGGCTATTTTTGTCAGGAATAAACCTATTAAAACAGCAAAAAATAAGGCTAATGGCAAGAATAAATATAAAACGGTTTTCAACTTATAAAGTGTCGAATATATAGGCGCTAAGAATCCCCCTACTTGAATAATGTATGCTATTTTGCCATTTTTTAAAATAGGCATCGTGAGCACCCGAAGCGCACCGTACCTATTTTTAATCGAAAATTTCCTTACGTTTTCAATCTGAATATCTCCTTGCAATATCGTATTGTTTATGACCAACTCAGGAATTACTTCCGCTATATCCTTATTTGAATAACCCAATCTATTACCTTCGGGCCCAAGAATTTGTACAAAGGTACTGTCTCCTCGCTCCTCTTTAACAACGGATCTAACCGCTTGTAAAAATTCCGGATGCAGATCTTCTTCACGATAGCTATTAACCAGGTCGTCAATATTTTCAGCTTTTGACTTAAGCAAACTATCCAAATTTTCGAAAAGACTGTATTTAAAATTTTGATATATAAATGTGCTAAAGATAAAAAGAATGGCGGTTAAGGCCAGTGTATACCAAGCAGTTACTCTAAAATGCAGGGATCTTATAATCATATCAACCTTTGATCATATAGCCTCGTCCTCTTACAGTAAAAATAAGTTTCTTTTTGTACCCACGTTCAATCTTATTGCGTAACTCATGGATATGGACATCGATCATATTACATGTTGTATCAACGTGAATATCCCAGACATACTCAGAAATATCTTCTCTTAAAACTACTTGGCCCGCTCGACGCATAAGATACTCCAGAAGCAAAAATTCTCTTTCGGTAAGAACAATTTCTTGGGGTCCCCTTGTTACTTTATGAGCTAACAAATCCACCGTAAGGTCCGCCACCTGGAGCGAGGTCGTCACCAAGGTCCCATTGCTCCTAAGCAAGGCACGGATCCTGGCCAGAAACTCTTCAAAAGAAAATGGTTTTGTTAAATAACCTTCCGCACCGGCATCTAAACCTGTTACCTTGTCATCTATTTCATCTTTGGCCGTGAGAAAAAGGATGGGGGTCGTAACTTTATCATTTCGCAAATACTTACAAACAGTAACGCCATCTATTGTAGGTATCATGATATCCAGTACAATTAAATCGTAGGTTTCAGTTCCAGCAAGAAAATAGCCTTTTTCACCGTCATGGGCCACATCTACGGCGTAACCTTCTTCTTTAAGACCTTGTTTTATAAAGCTTGCTATGTGCTTCTCATCTTCTACAACTAAAATTCGCATTTAAGACTACCTCACATGGTCATCAAGAAAGCAAAATCTCATCAAAAACGCGGTCGATGATCGCGGCATCCCAGCCGTGACGCTGGAGATCTTTTTTCAAGGCAATCAATTCATCGGGAGTTTTAGAGGCACATAATTCCCGCAGTAAACTGTAATTAAACTGCTGTTGAGGATTAAAACGTATGCTTAAAGGTCTCTCTTGAGCGCCTCTATTAAAAATCAAGGCGATTAACGCCGCCCATAAAGGCAAGGCAACCACCGCTAACGCGGAATAAAAATCAAAAGACACGCGCGGATTCAATAAATAGGGCAGGCTGGATAAAAATGAGTCAATCAAAAAATGCGCGGCAATCACGCACACAATGCCAAAACGTAAATAAAAAATCCCCATGATAATCCCGATACAGGTGACTTCAACGCCCCTAAACCACATGGGAAAAATTTTATATCCTGTATGGCCAAAACCCCACATCGCGGCACTTAAAAATACCGCCGCCATAGTCGGGAGACCGTATTTTTTAAATAAATTGATGGCAAATAAACGAAACATGGCCTCCTCCGAAAAAGAAGCCTGAAAACCAATTGCCAAAGCTGTAAATGCCGGCAGCAATGTCGTTGAAGCCTGGGTCAACCACGATAACTCATCCCAAACTCCACAATACTTAAAACCCAAATCAAAAATAAATGCCTGCACTCCTAAAATCACTGCCGCCGCGATGTACCCGATAAAAATTTGACGGGCTATATTCATCGAACAAAAAGAAGATAATAGCGTGCTTAAAAATGACCTTTCTTTTTTCAGGGGAGCAATCTCATACCTTATAGACTCGCCTGCCAAGGCCGGTAAAACAAAAGCAGCCGCTATGAAAAACGGGCTGATGACGCTCTCAATAAATTGCCTGCCCATATAATCCCCCCATGACTGGGTGGTTGGATAATCAAACAAAAAATTCTGATAACTGTTTAACACATCCAACATCATCAAAACAAATATACCGATCCCAACGGCGATATAAAATGGCTTTACACTGCGGCTAACCACCTGGTGCTTGCGATTGACAACAACCACTATGGCTATGGTCAAGAGCGCCAGGTAAAAAAGATGGAATACCAGCGTCAGATTTTGGCCGGTTTGTTTAAGATTATCCACGTAGCGGTTAAACCCGTCGGGAATTTCAAATTGATATTTATCAAAAACAAGGATTTCATTGCCGGATACGGTAACATTAGTCAGAAGTTTGGCATGGCCCTTCTCTTTACTTTTATTCCAGGGAATGTCCACATCCTTGTCTTGCCAGCTAAAAGCATATTCCAGACGATTATCATATTTTTTGACGTTCTCACCATGAGTAATGTATTGAGCGGGATTGAAGGCAAAGGTGGTTTTCAAAAAATCAAAAGCAAATTGGCGGGCTTTTTCTTTATCAACCAAAGGCCGTGATGCCGTATCTGCGATGACGTGACTAAAGCCAACCACCTCGCCTGTCGCGGAACTGACAGCGACCTTGAATTCTTCTTTTTGTTTTTCTTTAAAAAAGCGGACCACCCAACAAAATAAATCATAATGCAGATGGCGGATTAATTGCTGGGAAGCGGCAACGCCTAAAGTTTTTTGCAAATACCGGTCGGTGTCTTCATCCACATTAAATGACACTGCCATTTTATACCCATGGATATCAACCCCGCGTTGGGTCCTCAAGAATTCTTTGGAAATATCCCCCGCTTTTGTCTGGCTGATGGATAGGTCAATGGACTGGTAGCGCGGAAGGGCAAGCCGGCACCATAAAAAAACACCGCCTGCTGCCAATATGATCAATAAAAACCATTCTAGACGTTTATTCATTAGGGGAGTTTTTTACCAATAATTTTTTCTCTTTCCTGGTAAGCAACTTTATTAATCTTTCCTGGGCTTGCGCCTTTTTGGCGGTTGGATATTTCTTTTTATAGACTAATTTAACCGGCCCCTTGCCTCGCAGGTATTTGGCACCTGTCCCGTCGTTGTGCGCCGCAATACGCTTTTTTAGATCATCGGTCCAGCCGGCATAATAGGTGCCATATTTACACTGTACCATGTATGCCCAATAGATACCACGAGGCTGTGGATTAGTCATTCTCCAAGTCCAGTTGTTTGGCGGCCTCAATTAACATGGTCTGCGGATTCTGTACATAAACGATCACCGAGGCTTGTGAGATGTCAAAAATTTTGCTTAAAGGAATTGTTACCTGGCTGGTAGCTTGTGTTAAAGGCCTGGTCCGAAATTCTCTAACCACATTGTCGTGATGAAGCGTGCGGCCAGCATTTTCACCCGCCGTCACATCCGTACTTAAACCACGTTCCACCAAAGCAATATTAATCACATCTCCATTTGTAGATCCTTCAGAGCTGTACTTCACAATGATCTGATTGTCTTGTTTTATAAAGCTTATATGCAAAATAACACTGGCAGGTATGGACAATTCATGATCCAGGTCTTTTTGCAATTGTTCCTGATCAGAGCCGGTAAAGGCATCACTGCCGTTGACAATCATCTCAGGAGTATACACTTGCTGGTCTTTGAAAATACGGGCATAATCGCTTTGCCTTTGTGTAAATTCTTTACTGCTAAGAACATCCCGCCAGCCTAAATTATTCCAATAATCCACGTGGAAGATCAAAGGATAAACAGGCTCATTATTTTGCCTGGCCCAAGCTGTTAATTTACTGACAAGAAGGTCCGCGGCAGGACAGCTGGAACAACCCTCGGAGCTAAAAAGCTCGATGACAACAAAAGGCCCATCTTGAGGTTGGCTGGCTGAACCCGTGGGCGAAAGGCCTATCAAAGCAACGAGTATAAATAGAAAATGACGCATATAGTGGTTGCCCCCCGGGCAAGCCCGGGGCTCCTCACAGGTCAAATTTCATTTGACCTGAATCCAGGGTTCCCTGATACTTTATATACCTTCTTATCACTTCTTCATCGATTCCAACCATTGAGACAAAAAATCCCGTTGACCACATAACCCCTTTCTCATGATACGCTTTTTCGAATATCCTATATCGCTTGCAAAACACTCCCGCTGTCTTCGCCTTCAACCGTCCCACCACTTCACATATCGC
>Ga0209824_10001029_pt1 | contig 16577 bp, 13 predicted proteins | sample VDWuncwatermetaG_FD_184124 | JGI IMG/M metagenome (GOLD analysis project Ga0209824, IMG submission 184124) | Wastewater microbial communities from Netherlands to study Microbial Dark Matter (Phase II) - VDW unchlorinated drinking water (SPAdes)... ... | reverse complement strand
GTGTTCTATTATGACTTTCCTCTTAATACCTGCCTGGGTGTCCACCTCCGTGCGCATGGTCTTGCCTTCCAAGATGTCTTCAAAGCGCGTGAGTCCCTTGAACTCTGCCAGGATGGGAGTCATATGCGGGTCCCACCTGGCCAGGAGGTGCTGTGACCCTATCTTCTCCCTATTCTTTACCAGAAGGGCTGCACCCAGTGGTATCATGTATTTATCTATGAGTCTCCCCTTCTCGTCCAGGATGTCAATCTCACCATTGCCTACCAGGGAGACTATTTGGCCCTCGGGATTCTTTACTACCTTCAGATTAGAGGCAAACTCTACCACCCCTGCCCTCTTTGACCTGAGTTCGGGCTCTTCAACGGAACGGGCGGCCGTACCTCCTATATGGAACGTCCTCATGGTGAGCTGAGTGCCTGGTTCTCCTATGGACTGGGCCGCTATAATGCCCACGGCCGTACCTTCCTCTACCGACTCACCCTTTGAGAGGTCCATCCCATAGCACATGACGCACACCCCTAAGGACATCTCGCAGGCCAGCGGGGAGCGGACCTTTATCTTGTCAAGACCCAGGGTCTCTATCCTCTTGGCCTTGTCCTCCGTTATCAGCTCGTTCTCGTTAACTATGACCTCATCCCTTACCAGGTCCACTATGGCATTCCTGGCAACCCTTCCCGTGATGACCTTGCTCAGAGGCACTTCCACCTTGTCCCCTCTGTAGACGGTGCTCTTGGTAATACCACCAAGGGTACCACAGTCTCTTCCCGTAACTACCACGTTCTGTGCCACGTCTGCCAGCTTTCTGGTGAGATAACCGCTATCGGCCGTCTTAAGGGCAGTATCAGCCAACCCTTTTCTTGCGCCGTGGGTGGAGCTGAAGTATTCTAACACCCCCAGCCCCTCTCTGAAGTTGGCCTTTATGGGCGTCTCAATGATGCGCCCCGAAGGTTTGGCCATGAGGCCCCTCATGCCTGCCAGCTGACGCATCTGTTGGCCACTCCCTCTGGCACCAGAGTTCATCATGAGGAAGACGGGATTAAGGTGTGGTCTACCTTCCTTTGTGTCTGTCTCCAGTTCTTTTAGCATCTCTTCGGCCACTGTGTTGGTGGCGTCGGTCCAGGTATCTATAATCTGGTTGTAGCGTTCCCCCTCAGTGATGGCCGCCTTACGGTAGTGCTTCTGGATCTTATCCACCTCTGCCTCCGCCTTGGCTATGATTTGGGGCTTCTTCCTGGGCATCTTGAGGTCGCTTATACTGATGGAGAGACCTGCCTTGGTGCATTCCTTAAAACCCAGGTCCTTGATACTGTCCAGGAGTTCAATGGTCCTCTCTCTGCCCAGGTTTTTGTAGCAATCGTGGATGATACGGTTCAGGCCCTTCTGGTCCAGGTTGTAATTGTAAAAGGGCAGTTCGTCTGGAAGGATACTGTTGAATATAACCCTCCCTACAGTAGTCTTGAGTAGCCCGTTGGTAGTCTCCTGAGGCCCTTCTTTGCTCATGGCTGTCTTTCCCTTGGGGAGTCTGACCTCTATGTGGGTGTGCACCTTTACTTTTTTCTCGGCATGGGCCAGGAACACCTCCTCTATGGAGCTAAAGACCCTCCTGGGTTTTTCAAACCTCTCGTCTTCCATCCAGAAGGTGAGGTACGCACAACCCAGCACTATATCCTGGGAGGGTGTGATGATAGGTTCTCCTGAGGCAGGGGAAAAGATGTTATTAGTGGATAGCATGAGGGTTACGGCCTCTATTTGAGCCTCGTAGGAGAGGGGCAGATGGACGGCCATCTGGTCGCCATCAAAGTCGGCATTAAAACCTCTGCAGACGAGGGGATGAAGCTTTATGGCATTACCCTCTACTAGGACAGGCTCAAAGGCCTGGATGCCCATTCGGTGCAGGGTGGGGGCCCTGTTAAGCAGCACGGGGTGATGGCATACCACCTCTTCCAGGATGTCCCACACCACCTCTTCTTTCTTGGCGAGTATGCGTTTGGCGCTCTTTATTGCATCGGCCAGACCCAGTTCCCTGAGTCTGCGGATGATGAAGGGCTGGAAGAGTTCCAGGGCTATCTTTTTGGGGATGCCTACCTGGTGGAGTTTGAGTTCAGGGCCTACCACTATCACTGAACGGGCAGAATAGTCTACCCTCTTGCCCAGGAGGTTCTCCCTGAAGCGCCCCTGTTTACCCTGGATCATGTCCGTGAGGCTCTTCAGTGGCCTATTATTACTACCCAGTACCGGACGTTTGGAGCGCTCATTGTCAAAGAGGGCGTCTACGGCCTGCTGGAGCATCCTCTTCTCGTTCCGTATGATGACCTCCGGGGCGTTTAGCTCTATAAGTTTTTTCAGCCGGTTATTGCGGTTTATAATCCTCCTGTAGAGGTCATTAAGGTCGCTGGTAGCAAAATTACCACTCTCAAGGAGGACTAGTGGCCTGAGGTCCGGGGGTATAACCGGCATTACCCTGATGACTAACCACTCGGGTTTATTCCCGGAGTCCCTCATTGCCTCTACGAGCTCCAGTCTACGGATAATCTCCCTCTGGCGCTGGCGGGCGGAGGTCTGGGCCAGCGTCTCCCGCAGTTCTTTAGAGAGTTGTACCAGGTCCAATTTCTTTAAGAGGGACTCAAGGGCCTCAGCCCCCATCCCGGCCTTGAAACTGTGTTCCCCGTACTTCTCTTGGCAGTCGCGGTATTCTTCTTCGCTGAGTAGCTGGTATTCCTTAAGGGGTGTATTCCCGGGGTCTATGACCACATAGTCCTGGAAGTAAATAACCCTTTCCAGTCTGCTGGTCTTCATCCCCAAGAGGATGCCCAACCTGGAGGGCATAGCCTTAAAGAACCAGATATGTACCACTGGGGCGGCCAGGTTTATATGACCCATCCGTTTCCTTCTCACCCTGGAATGGGCAATCTTTACCCCGCATCTATCGCATACTATCCCTTTATGTTTTATCCCCTTATACTTACCGCAGAAGCACTCCCAGTTCCTTTCTGGCCCAAAAATCTTCTCGCAGAAGAGACCGTCCTTCTCAGGTCTGTAGGTACGGTAGTTGATGGTCTCCGGCTTCTTCACCTCTCCGTAAGACCAACTACGGATGTCCTCCTGGGAGGCCAGGCGTATCCTTACGGCGTCATATTCGTTTATCTTTTCTAACAGGTTTTCCATAAATTATACCTCACTAAAACTTCTTCTTCTCTAACTCCAGATTAAGGCAGAGGCCTTGTATTTCTCTGGATAATACCTCAAAAGAGGCAGGGGTCCCGGCCTCCAGGCAATTCTCTCCTTTGACCATGGCCTCGTAAATCTTCGTCCTGCCCTCCACGTCATCACTCTTGACCGTAAGTAGTTCCTGGAGGTTGTAGGCGGCCCCGTAGGCCTCCAGTGCCCATACCTCCATCTCTCCAAACCTCTGCCCACCAAAACGGGCCTTTCCACCCAGGGGCTGCTGGGTGATGAGGGAGTAGGGACCGGTGGCCCTGGCATGTACCTTGTCGTCTACAAGGTGGTGCAGTTTCATCACATACATGTAGCCCACGGTGACCTTCTGTTCAAACGGCTCTCCCGTACGCCCGTCGTAGAGGGTTACCTTTCCATCTTCAGGGAGCCCCGCCTCCTTAAGGGTGTTCTTTATCTCTTCTTCTGTGGCCCCTACAAAGACAGGGGTGATGGCGCGGAATCCCAGCTTCCTGGCCGCCCAACCCAGGTGGGTTTCCAGGAGTTGTCCAACGTTCATCCTGGAAGGTACCCCTAACGGATTAAGCAAGACGTCCACGGGGGTGCCGTCTTCCAGGAAGGGCATGTCTTCCTCTGGGAGTATCTTGGCAATTACCCCTTTATTACCATGCCTCCCTGCCACCTTATCCCCTACGGAGAGCTTTCTCTTGGTGGCAAGGGATACCTTAGCTGTCTCCAGGACACCGCTTGGGAGTTCGTCACCCCTCTTGAGCTGGTTTGTCTTTCTGTTCCTCTCGTCCTCAAGGGCCTCTATCCTCTGGAGGAAAGGCTGGCAAAGGGCTATTGCCTGCTCCCTCTTCTTGTTGGTGCTGAATGCGATATTTTCTACGTTGAAGGTCTCCTCAATCTCCAGCACCTGTTTGGACGTCATTCCTACCCTGATTTTGAACTCTTCGCGGGTCTGGCTATCCACCAGTGGCTCGTGTATCTCTTTATGCAGGGCCTGGAGCATGGCCGTAAACTCACAGGCTATTTCTTTACCATAATGGTTCTCCAGCCTGCTTATTTCTTGATTTATACTCTGTCTTTCTTCTTCGGGGAGATAGGCCTTGCGTGAGAACCTCTGGGTGCCCATTACAATCCCTTCTGCCCCAGAAGGTACTTCAAAGGATTCGTTCCTGACGTCTTCTCCTGCCCGCCCAAAGATGGCGTAGAGGAGCTTTTCCTCTGGAGATAGTTCACTACGGCTCTTGGGGGCAATCTTTCCCACCAATACCTCCCCTGGCTTGACCTTTGTGCCTTCCAGGACTATGCCGTGCTCGTCCAGGTTCTTCAATGCCCTTTCCGACACGTTGGGTATGTCCCTGGTAAACTCCTCTTTCCCCAGTTTGGTCTCTCTGACCTCTACCTCAAATTCCTCTATGTGGATGGAAGAGAAATAATCGTCCTTGAGGAGTCTCTCGCTTACCACGATGGCGTCCTCAAAATTGTAGCCATCCCAGGCCAGGAAGGCGACAAGGACGTTCCTACCCAGGCTGAGTTCCCCATTACAGGTGGCAGCCCCATCGGCAAGGATGTCTCCCTTCTTCACCTTCTGGCCCTCTGAGACTATGGGTTTCTGGTTAAGGCAGGTGCGCTCATTAAGCCCCACAAATTTTCTCAGGGAGTAGACGTCTCTATCGTCTATAATGACGGTATCACCCGTGACCTTAGTAACCGTGCCGGAATTCTCGGCCTTTAAGGTCATGCTGGAGTTCTTGGCTACCACTTTCTCCATCCCGGTGGAGACTATGGGTGGTTCCGTCTTAAGGAGAGGTACCGCCTGACGCTGCATGTTAGAGCCCATGAGTGCACGGTTAGCGTCGCTGTGCTCCAGGAATGGGATAAGGCTGGCTGAGACCCCTACGAGCTGTCTGGGGGAGACGTCCACAAAACTCACCTCTTTGGGGCTAGTCACCTGGAAATCTCCGTTGTGTCTGGCCAGGACCTTTTCAGGTAATCCCTTTCCTTGACCGTCCGGGCTGACCAGTGCATCTGCGGGGGCCAATATCTTGCCTTCCTCCTCGTCGGCCCTTAGATTCTGTATCTCCCCGGTGGGCTTCCCACCTTTTACCTTCTGATAGGGGGTAATCAGGAACCCATATTCGTCCACGGTAGTAAATATGCTTAAGGAGGCGATGAGTCCGATGTTAGTACCTTCTGGTGTCTCAATGGGACATATCCTCCCGTAGTGGGAGACGTGTACGTCTCTTACCTCAAACCCTGCCCTCTTGCGGTTAAGCCCTCCGGGGCCCAGGGCGCTGAGGCGTCTCTCATGGGTAAGCTGGGCCAGGGGGTTGGTCTGGTCAAGCACCTGAGAGAGTTCCCCCCTGCTGAAGAAGTAGTCTATGGTGGACATAATGGTCTTACTGTTGATAAGGGCCCTGGGGGTGAGCTGTTCAGCTTCCTTCCCGCTCATCCTCTCCTGTACCGTCCTGCGTAGCTTCAAGAAGCCCCTGCGGAGTTCCTCCCCCACCAATTCATCTATACACCTCAACCTCCTGTTCCCCAGGTGGTCTATGTCATCTACGGCCCCTTCCCCCCTCCTCAGTTTTATTAGATACTTGATGGAGTTTACTATGTCCTCCTTCTGGAGGGTCATCTCTGAATCTGAGACCCCCTGGGAGAGTTTTCTGTTCAGGCGGAACCTGCCCACCGACCCCAGCCGATACCTGTTGGGGTCAAAAAATTTCTCGTAGAAGAGTTGTTTGGCCTTGTCTAGTTGCGGGGGGTTACCTGGACGGAAGCGGGCATAAAGCTTCCTGAGGGCCTCTTCGTGGCTCTTTGCCTTGTCCTCCTCCAGGGAGTTCAAGATTATTGGGTCATCTACTTTCTTTACAACCTCTACTTCTTTTAAGTCCAGCTTAACAAGCGTATCTAATACTTCGTCCGTGATAAGGGCCTCTGCCTTAAGGACTACCTCCCCGGTCTTGGGGTCAAAGACCGTCTGGGCAGAGTAGCTCCCTTTCAGCTTGGCGGGGGAAGTTAATTTAACTACCTCTGTTTCATAAAAGAGTCGCAGTATATCCTCGTCCCTGGAGAACTCCTCCGTCATGGCCCTCAGGAAACAGGTGGCAGGGAAACGCCCGCTCTGGTCTATGCGGATATGGAGCGTATCCTTCTTACTCACCTCTATCTCTACCCAACTGCCCCTCTCAGGGATTATCCTGCAGGAGTGGAGCCTCTTCTCTGCGTACACCTCCTCAAGGAAGTCTACGCCTGGGGAGCGGTGGAGCTGGATGACGACAACCCTCTCCTTGCCATTGATGATGAACTCCCCCCCGCCCACCATTACCGGCATCTCTCCTATATAGGCGTCTTCCTCTACGCTCTCTTGCTTCTCCGTATTAGTAAACCTCAGGCGGAGTCGCAGGGGTCTCCCATAAGTGAGCCGCAACTGCTTGCACTCCTCTGCGGTGTACCTGGCCTTCCCCAGCTCGTACTTTACGTACTCCAGTACGAGTTTTTCATCGTAACTCTTTATGGGGAATATCTCCCTCAGGATGGCCTCTAGCCCCTTGTCCTCTCGCCTTGAAGCAGGGACGTCTGCCTGGAGGAAGCTCCTGTAGGCCCCTGTCTGTATCTGGGTGAGGTTGGGCACCTCAAGGACTTCAGCGACTTTACTGTAATCTCTTATTTCCATTTTGCTTTCTTACTTCGTCCTGAATACTCCGTCTCTACTGACCTCGGCTGCGGCCTCAAAATATGGCACATAACAAACCCTGCCATTACGAGGCTAAACGCCTTGTCTCTACTTGACCTCCACTGTGGCCCCGGCCTCTTCCAGTTCTTTCTTGATCTTGGCAGCGTCTTCCTTGCTAACGCCTTCCTTCAGGGGCTTCGGTGCAGAATCTACCAATTCCTTTGCTTCTTTGAGGCCAAGGGTAGTGTGAACCCTTACCACCTTAATAACCTGAATCTTGTTGGCCCCTGCGGATTTGAGGATGACGTCAAAGGTGGTCTTCTCCTCGACTGGGGCGGCGGCTGGTGCCCCTGCAGCGGCTACAGCTGCTGGGGCTGCCGACATGGCGGTCACATCAAAACGTTCCTCAAAGGCCTTCACCAATTGTGAGGTCTCTAGTAAGGTCAACCCACCTACCAGGTCCAGTACCTGGTTTATTTTTTCCGAGGGGGCTGCCTTTGCTGTCTCAGTAGTCATCTTTTATCCTCCAGTATTGCTTAGTATCGTTTCTACTCTTTCAACTCTTTCTATCCAATGCCATCCCAGCTTTTCACCTAATTTAGCTAGCTGGGGCGGCACTAGTACCTTCTTTTTCTCTCTTGTCCTTAAGGGCCTCTAAGCCGCCCAGCAACTTGCGGAGAGGGGCGCTCAGTACCGCAGCCAATCTACTCATGGGGGCCTGCAGGAGTGTGACAAACTGGGTGTGAAGGACGGGTTTAGTTGGCAGCCTGGAGAGTACTTCCACCTCCGGGCTTGATATTACCTTGCCCTCTACCATCCCTCCCCTTATCTTCAGGGCAGGCACCTTCTTTGACCACTCTACTACGGTCTTGGCCAGTACCGCTGAGTCCATTGGCCCACTTACCAGGGCAGAAGGCCCTTCCAGTAGCCCCCCTACCCCTTCCAGGCCTATCTCCTTGAAGGCCAGAGAGGCCAGGGAGTCTTTTACTATCTCCAGGTGTATCTTCTTCGTATAGAGGTCTTTCCTTAGCTCGTTAGCCTCCAGGGACTTCAGGCCTTGATAGCCTACCACCATACAGTTTTTGGTATGCTGGTACCTCTGGGCCAGTTCTTTTACTATCGCCTTATTTATTATGCTGACCATGGTTTTCAGATAGTTAGTTTTATGCCAGGACTCATAGTAGCAGAAAGACATATCTTCTCTATGAAGGTCCCCTTGGCTGAAGGGGGCCTGGAGGCCACGATGTGGGATACAAAGGCATGTATATTTTCTTGCAGGTCTTCCGCAGGGAAGGAGAGTCTTCCTACCAGTGCATGTACGTTTCCTCCTGCATCGCTCCTGTATTCAATCTTCCCTGCCCTAAACTCCCCCACGGCCTTTTCTACGTCTTCTGTAACCGTCCCGGATTTAGGAGAGGGCATCTTTCCCTGCGGCCCCAGTACCCTCCCTAGTTTTCCAATCTGTCGCATCATGTCAGGGGTGGCTATGGCCACGTCAAAATCCATCCAGCCCCCTTCTACCTTCTTTATAAGCTCATCAGAGCCCACCTCTTCGGCGCCGGCCTTAAGGGCCTTTTCCGCCCGTTCCCCTGTGGTAAAGACTATTACCCTTCTAGACTTGCCTACCCCTTTGGGCAACGAGAATGCGTCTCTCAACATCTGGTCCGAACGTTTTGGGTCTATCCCCAACTTAAAGGAGAGTTCCACGCTCTGGTCAAATTTCGCCGGTGGGAAACCCTTCAGGATATCCACGGCCTCTTTTATGGAATACTCCTTATTGCCGTCAAACCGCTTCTTGCTCTCAGTGTATCTCTTGCTCTGTGCAACCACTGGCTAATCTCCTACCGTTAGGCCCATACTCCTTGCCGTCCCTTCCACCATCTTCGCCGCCTCCTGGGGGTCTTTGGTGTTAAGGTCTGAGAGCTTGGCCTTGGCTATATCCAAGACCTGCTGTTTTGTGACCTTGCCCACCTTCTCCTTGTTGGGAACCCCTGAACCCTTGGCTATACCTGATGCCTGTTTCAGTAGCACGGAGGCCGGGGGAGACTTCAGGATGAAATCAAAAGTCTTATCTTTATAAATAGTTAGTTCCACTGGGGTTATGATACCAGAACCACCCTTGGTCTTCTCGTTAAATTTAGAGACGAAGAGCCCAATGTTTACCCCATGCTGGCCCAAGGCGGGCCCCACGGGAGGGGCTGGTGTGGCCTGACCTGCTGGTATCTGGAGCTTTACCTTCGCTATTACTTCCTTCTTTGCCATTTATACCGTCTCTACTTGCCAGTATTCTAGTTCCACTGGGGTTGCCCTTCCAAAGATGGTGATAATTATCCTCACCCTTCCAGTCCCTTCCATTATTTCTTCCACTATGCCCTCAAAGTTCTCAAAGGGGCCTTCCTTGACCCTGACCCTTTCTCCTTCCTTGAAATGTATCTTGGCCTTGGGTCTATCCTCTCCCTTTTCCACCTCCGATAGCATCTTTTCTACCTCATAGGTGGCCATGGGTACTGGCTTGGTGCGTTCTCCTCCCAGAAAGTCCCCAGACCCTGGGGTTTCTCTTATGAGGAACCATACATCGGAAGGCATATTCCCCTGTTCGTCCACCTCTACTTCTGCCATAATATAACCTGGGAAGACTTTCCTTTCGCTAATCCTCTTTTTACCGCCTTTAATCTCAGAGACCTTCTCCGTGGGCACCAAGACCTTGGAGACCTTGTTTTCTAGGCCCCTGACCTTTATGCACTCCTCCAGGGCCTTTCTTACCTTATCTTCTTTGTTACTCTGTACCCTCAGTACAAACCACTTCTTCATGCGATTACAAGCACACTCAATGTGGATTAGTGAGATAACTTTCTTGCCGATAGATACCTAGAGGCTAGACTGGAGGAATATTACTATAAGATTTGGGGTATTCCTCTTAGATGCTAACCTGCCCTGCCCAAGACAGGATACCTTCATAGAAAGCCTATCAATTTCATGACCCTTGTTATTACCCAATCTACCCCAAAGATGTAAATACCTAATACGATTACTGAGAATATCACCACCACCGTGGAGCCTGTAAGTTCCTCTCTAGTGGGCCAGGAGACCTTCTGGAGTTCTCCCTGTGTATCTATTAGAAATTCCACCACCTTTTTACTATTACTATCCAGCGTCCCCAGGCCTGTCTCAAGGCCCGTGGTCAGTGCCCCAACAATAACCGTACTGATGACAAAAAATACAACGGCACTGACAAGACCCCAGGTGAGTGGCATCTCTACCAGTGGTACTCTGGCACCCGCATACACCTCCGGGGACTCTATGAAGCTCCCGTATAAGGCATGGGCGGCCATCAGGGCCAGGAGTCCGAGACCCGCCCCTATAAAGACCCTTGCATGAACCCCTTGGTTTTTTTTATAGATCTCTAGAGCCATTCCCGGCCCGATGTTAATGGCAGGTCCGGAGGGACTCGAACCCCCAACACCCGGATTTGGAGTCCGGTGCTCTACCATTAGAGCTACGGACCTATTTTTCCTATTTTTTGTGTTCCTTATGCACCGTATGTTTCCTACAGCAACGACAATACTTCTTAAGCTCTAACTTCTCCGTAGCCTTGGCCTTCCGGGTACTCCGGTAGTTCCTACCGGAACACTCGGAACAAACTAGGGTTGTGGCTTCCCGTACCATTACTTAAGTATCTTGGTAACTACCCCAGCCCCTACGGTATGACCACCCTCTCGGATAGCGAACCTGAGGTTCTCTTCCATGGCTATAGGGGTAATAAGTTCTATGGAGAGCTTTACGTTGTCACCAGGCATGACCATGTCTGTCCCCTGAGGTAGGTTTGCTACGCCGGTAACGTCCGTAGTCCTGAAGTAAAACTGGGGCCTGTAGCCCTTGAAGAAGGGGGTGTGCCTGCCTCCCTCTTCTTTGGTCAGGATGTATACCTCCGCCTCAAAATCCGTATGAGGGGGGATGCTCCCTGGAGCCGCAAGTACATGTCCCCTCTGAAGTTGTTCTTTCTCTATCCCTCGTAGGAGTATACCCAAATTGTCCCCCGCCTGACCTTCATCCAGGGTCTTATTAAACATCTCCACCCCGGTCACCACCGTCTTCTTTACCTCCAGGCTGAGGCCCACTATATCTATCTCTTCTCCAACCTTTACCCTGCCCCTTTCCACCCTCCCAGTACCCACGGTGCCCCTGCCCTTTATACTGAAGACGTCTTCTATAGACATAAGGAAGGGCTTTTCTATCTCCCTCTTGGGGGTGGGGATATAGTTATCCACGGCGTCCATTAACTGCCATATTGGCCCGCACTTTGGGCACTCCCTCTTTGCACAACCACAACTACCGGCATTCAAGGCCGAACCCCTAATCACCGGGATATCGTCCCCTGGGAATTTGTACTTCTTTAATAGTTCCCTGACCTCCATCTCCACCAAATCCTGGAGTTCCGTATCATCTAAGGCGTCTAGCTTGTTCATAAATACCACTATGGCAGGTACCCCTACCTGACGGGCCAGGAGGATATGCTCCCTGGTCTGGGGCATAGGCCCATCTGGGGCGCTGACTACTAGTATAGCCCCATCCATCTGGGCCGCCCCTGTAATCATATTCTTTATGTAGTCTGCATGGCCGGGGCAGTCTACGTGTGCGTAGTGCCTCTTTTCCGTCTCATACTCTACGTGAGAGATGGCAATGGTGATACCCCTTTCCTTCTCCTCAGGGGCATTGTCTATGGTATCAAAGGGCCTCTCCTTGGCCAGTCCTGCCTTTGCAAGGATGTGAGTTATCACGGAGGTCAAGGTAGTCTTGCCGTGGTCTATGTGTCCAATAGTTCCAACGTTTACGTGGGGCTTCGTTCTCTTAAATATTTCCTTTGCCATGGCACCTTCTCCTTAAAATTTAAATCTGTGGCCCACTATATGAAGCTGGAGCTGCTGATGGGATTTGAACCCATGACCTCGTCCTTACCAAGGACGCGCTCTACCGCTGAGCCACAGCAGCATATACTGGAAAACCAAGATTATATCAACTAAAAGATATTTGTCAAGGGTATCTCTTATCGTCTTGTGATTTAAATTGTCTTGCCCCCACTCAATAAATGGAGCGGGCGATGGGAATCGAACCCACATAGCTAGCTTGGAAGGCTAGCACTCTACCATTGAGCTACGCCCGCACCTCAGACTTTAAACCTTTTGAACTTTATTAGATGGTGGGGAGAGGAGGATTCGAACCTCCGAAGGACTTCGCCAACAGATTTACAGTCTGTCCCCTTTGGCCACTCGGGTATCTCCCCGTTCTCTGCTCTCTGCCCCCGGTCTTCAGCTTCTGCCTCCAGGTCCCATGTATCGGTATTCCGATTGCTGACAGCTCACGCCCAAGGCGGATTCGCCTACGGCGAACAATTGCTGATTGCTGGGCAGGCCGTGCCTCACAAAATGGAGCTAGCGGCGGGATTTGAACCCACAACCTGCTGTTTACAAAACAGCTGCTCTGCCATTGAGCTACGCTAGCCTGAAAACCTCAATTATAATAATGTCTCTGCCTTTTTCAAGGGCTAAATAGGGAGTAGAGGGTAGGGAGGGAAAAGAATTGGAAATTGTAAGTTGTAAATTAGAAATTTTAAAATTTCCAATTTCCAATTTACAATGTTTTCAGGGGTATGGACTAAAAAAAAGTCCAAAGTCTAAAGTCCAAAGTCTGTAGTCCATCACCTACTACTGAATTCTGACTTCTGAATTCTTAATTCTAGTCCCTAGCCCCTAATCCCTGACTTTTAAGACTGAAATTAAAGCATTACCCGTATCTATATACTCCACGCAAAAAGTGTTTTTATCCCCCCTCTCTTCTGGTATATTATGTCGCATAGAGACATGTATTACCTCCTGGCCATATTTGTACTGCTATCCTCTACTGAGGCATGGGCCCAAGTAACGACATGCTTTTCTCCCCAGGGGGGGATAAAAAACCAACTCCTGCAAGGCATCCAAGAGGCAAAGACCTCCATAGACATCGCCGCCTTTCAATTCACCTCCGGTGACCTGGCAGAGGCCCTCCTCCTTGCGAAAGACCGTGGGGTCAGGGTGAGGCTGCTACTGGACCACCAGGAGGCCCAAAAACCTACCTCCCTGGCCCCCTTCCTGAGAGAACAGGGACTGGAGGTCAAGTCCATACCGGGGAGACTGGGCGGTCAAATGCACCACACATTTATTATATTTGATTCCAGAAGGGTCTTTACAGGCTCATACTCCCTCACCGAGTATGCAGAGAAATTTAACTACGAGAACGCCCTCTTCCTGGAAGAACCTCCACTAACAGCCAGGTACAAGGCCCAATTCCATGAACTCTTTGGAGAACCCCTTGAAGAGAGACCTTCCATAGAAGAGGTCAAATATTTCACCGGCCTATCCCTCTACCAGCTACAGCAACGCCTCTCGGGAGGTCCCACCTCTGAAAGGGATGCCTTTTGGAGTCACTGCCAGGGCATGTACGTCAGGGGAGAGGGGGAAATTACCTGCCTCTACCCCGACCTCACCAGGCTTACCCTTAATGACCAGGGGATAGGGGTAGAGATAGCCCTGGAAGGCCGCCTCCCCCCACTTAAAGAAGGACAGAGGGTGAGTTACACAGGTAGATTGATAAAGAGACCTTCTACTGACAAGACCTTTATCCTTGATAAAGGGACTATTAATACAGGAGGGTAAACAAATGCCTAGAGGAATCCTTTCCATTGCCCTACTTTCTTGCTTACTGGCTTGCCTGCCGTCAGTCGCACAGGCCCAGGAAGACCCGGAACACCTTGCACAGCACGCCGTGGAACTCATGAGGAGGGGCCAGCATGAGGAGGCCCTGAAGGCCTACGACGGCGCCCTATCCATCAGGCCCGATGATTACAAGACCTGGTACAACAAGGCCCAACTACTGGACCACCTGAAGAGATACAAGGAGGCCGTGGCGGCCTACGACCGTGCCACCGGCCTGAACCCCCTCTTTTATGATGCCTGGATAAACAAGGGACTGTCCCTGGTGCGGGTGGAAGAGGACCACAGGGAACAGGTGGAGGCCGCCATAAGGGCCTACGAAAAGGCCATTGAACTGAGGCCCACTTCCTACGAGGCATGGCTAAACAAGGGTAATGCCCTCACCAGACTCCGCAGGTACGAAGAGGCACTGAAATGCTACGATAAATGCATAGAGCTAGACCCCAAGCTCCACGCCGCCTATACGGACAAGGGCCTGCTTCTGGGAGACATGGGGAGGAATGAGGAGGCCATAAAGACCCTTGAGAAGGCCATAGAGGTCAAGCCTGATTCCTACTTTACCTGGCAAAACATTGGCATGGCCTGTTTCCGGATGGGACGCTACGAGGAGGCCGTTAAGGCCTTTGCCACCGCCTCAGAGGTAAACCCCAGGGCTTATGACCCCTGGACCAATAAGGGCCTGGCCCTGGTCCGCCTCGGTAAATATGAAGAGGCCATGAGGGCCTACTCAAAGGCACTGGAGCTTGAGCCTGCCTCCTACGAGACCTGGTACAATAAAGGTTTTACGGCCGTAGAGCTGGGCAAATACGAAGAGGCCGTAACGGCCTTTGACAGGGCCATTGCCATCCGCCCTGACTATCTAAAGGGCTGGACCAGTAAGGGTGACGTCCTCGCCCGCATGGGGAGGCAGTCAGAGGCCGCCGAGGCCTTCCGCAAGGCCGCCGAGTTAACCCCCGATACCCCTGAGTCCTGGGTAAGCAAGGGAGTTGCCCTCCTGAGACTGGAACGCCCGGAAGAGGCCCTGAAGTCCTTTGAGAAGGCGGCCAGCATAGAGCCCACCCTCTTTGAGGCATGGATTAGCAAGGCCAATACCCTGGCCAGGCTGAACCGATACCAGGAATCCCTTGGGGCCTACAACCAGGCCGCCCAATTGAGGCCCAACTCCTTTGACGTCTGGTACAACACGGCCACGGTCTACATGCGGCTGGGACGGAACGATGAGGCCCTCAAGACCTTTGAACGCAGTCTGACAATAAACCCCAACAGTGCCGAGGCCCACTACCAGAAGGCACTCATCTTGGGAGAGGCACAGGCAAAGACCCCAGAGGCCCTCAGGGCCATTGAGAAGGCGATACAATCCAGGGCAAACTACTCGGAGGCATGGGACTATAAAGGTCTCCTCCTCAGCGACCTAGACCGAAACGAGGAGGCCCTTCAATCATTTCAAAAGGCACTAGAGATAAACCCACAATCTTATTCCGCCTGGCACAACATGGGCCTGGTGCTGGACCAAGTGGGTAAATCAAAGGAGGCCGTTGAGGCCTACGACAAGGCATTAAGGATTAACCCCACGTTTGACGTGGCCTGGTACAACAGGGCCTCTGCCCTGGCAGTGCTCAAGGACAAGACAGGCGTCCTTGACTCCCTCAGGAAGGCCATCACCCTCAACCCCAGATGGAGAGCCACCGCCAAGGCCAACCCGGACTTCCAGCCCTTCCTGAACGATTCGGATTTTGCTACACTACTGGGAAGGTAATACAAAGATACTATTTGAGGAGAATCCCAAATGAAGACATTAAAAAAAGAAGAGTTTATAGTTGACGCAAAAGGCAAAAAGAAGGCAGTTGTTCTAGATATAAAAGATTACGAAGCAATGCTTGAGGACATAGAAGACCTCAAGATCCTTGCTGAGAGGAGGAACGAACCTACCCGCCCCCTGGAAGAGGTAGAGAAGAGGTTAAAGAAACTTGGCCTCTTATAGGGTCGTTATCACACATGCGGCAGAAAAGGAATTGGGGGGCTTAGAAAAATATATCCTATCCAGTATCTGGGAGGATATAAGAGCCCTTTCATCAGAACCAAGACCTGGAGGCTCTATAAAGCTAAAAGGCATGGAGAAGTCCTACAGGCTACGAGTGCGAGACTATCGTATTATTTACAGGATAGATGATAAACAGAAAGTAGTTACTATTGTGGGCGTCAAACACCGTAGGGAGGCATATTGATTAAGACCAAAGAGGCCGTCTCCCTTAACCCCAGATGGAGAGCCACCGCCAAGGCCAACCCGGACTTCCAGCCCTTCCTGAGTGATTCGGATTTTGCCACCCTGTTGGGGAGGTAATAAAAAATTCAGGATGCGCACCTTAACACACCCTGCATGATTGTGCATATGTATTGGACACCGCCATTGTCCACCTGCTAGGTAAAGTGCCGGTTTAGGGCGGTTAAGGAGAGATGCCTTGCTTTATAAATTACGGACAAGTTCAGCCAACGTAAGAAGAACCTGGAAGTGGATTTTCGCTACCGTACCCCTAGGTGCCTTTGTGACAGGCTGTGTCATTTCAATTCTAAATTCTGATTTTGTTGTTCCATCAACTATCAGGCTTGGGTTTGCCACTTATCATATAGGTTGTGGGTTAGTATTTGCGCTCTTTATTACTGCGTGGCTTGGGATGGCCTTTGGATTCTCCAAATGGCTAAAGAGTGTTAACTGGGGGCTTGCTGTAGCAACGGCTATATGGATATCGTCCTGTATCCTGTTATTCCAGAGGGACATTATCAAATTCAGGGAAGGGACAAAGACGAGTGCTCCTATTAGGGCACAATTTACTAAAGAGAGGTCTTCGCCCACCTGGTTTGAAACAAAACAAGACGATTATGGGCCTCTTACGAAAGAACAAGAACAACGCCTGAGAGACGAATATCGGAAATGGAAAGAAGATGGGTCTCTTACAAAAGAACAAGAGGAACTCCTG
>Ga0209824_10001027_pt1 | contig 16597 bp, 12 predicted proteins | sample VDWuncwatermetaG_FD_184124 | JGI IMG/M metagenome (GOLD analysis project Ga0209824, IMG submission 184124) | Wastewater microbial communities from Netherlands to study Microbial Dark Matter (Phase II) - VDW unchlorinated drinking water (SPAdes)... ... | reverse complement strand
CCGCTCCTTGGTCTCCCTTCCCTCCCAGTTAGACGATTCGTTCTGGGGGAAACTCGCAGTTTCCCCCAGACCCCTTTCGCGGGTTCAAATCCCCTACTAACGAGGCGAAGAGAAAAAAATAGCGGGTCCCTTATCAGACCCGGCCTCCAACAAGACCCGCTGATCTGGAACCCGGACATGGAGGAGGCCGGCGAGCGTCCTCCCTATATCCTCATGATAGACAACTACTTCGCGGTCTACCGGGGGCGCCGGCGGAAGCTCATCAGCGGCAAGCCACCTCCCGGGCTTCCCTGCGAGCGGCCCGTGCATGCCCGTGACTGGCAGGCCTACCTGAACCGAATGCATGAAGAGCCGCCCTGGGAGCGAGCCTGGCGTTACCGCCTGATGATGTCGCATCAAGGATTCCGAAGCATCCGCGCCCTGGCTTGGGCTCTCAAAGAGGACCACTCCCGGGTCGCTCGCGTCCTCCAGATCCTCAAGCTGCCGGAACGGGTGCTAGCTGCCCTTCGGACTCACGCGAACCATCCCCGCGTCCGGGCCCACTTCACTGAGAAGCGCCTCCGGCAGATGGTGAGGGAAAAGCGGCCTGAGGCCGTGATCCTGCATGAGATCGAGCAAGTCGTCCAGGGCCGTGCCTGAAGCAAGTAACCACATCTATGCTATGCAATGCTATGCGTACCTATGCTATAATTGTTCTTGAGCGGTAAGTCCTTTCTGGGTGTCTGCGGTGTTCCCCTCCATGGAGGGCAAGAGCCGCAGAATTCCGAACCCAGAAGGCGCGCTCTTTTTATTTATCTCAAGTACGTCTGATCGTATCTTACCTTGTCCTTGAATACTTCAAACCAGGTCGTATCGCCCTTTTCGTACTTCCGAAACACTCCCCACGCAAACAAATCTGCAGCCTGCAAAGCAGGTTCCTTTTGGCTCTCCACATGGTCAATGTGGAGCGGAATGTTTGGATTGAGGCGTCCTTGAAGCTGGCGGATGATGTAGGAATTGAAATCGGCAATCTCCGCCTTGCCCTTGCTCTTGTCCACCAGCAGCTGAACGCGCTCGTCAGCTTGTTCGAACGGAATCTGATCCAGAACCAGCCTAGCGATGAAGTTGTAAACCCGGTCCTTCTCCCGCGTTAACTGCTCGTAGACCTTTCGCTTGTTCAACGTCAACGCATAAATGCCAAACCGAAGCTCTTCGACTTGCTTGAAGAAATGCCGTTTGGCCTCGAGCGTTGTAGCGGTCGCTTTGATCTCGCTTTTCTTCCGCTTCGCCCGACCACCTTTGTTGACCTTTCTGCGGAGCGTCTTTTTGACAGCTCGGCGGATTGCGTAATAGACACTGGAATCACTCGTCGCTATCAGGCAGACGGTGAAATGCTTTGACGGTTTCTTGTTCACGAAATCGAATCCCAAGTCACCGCTTTCATCAAGGCAGAGGTACCACATTCACGATTCTTTCACGAAAGAGCTCGAGAGAATGCTTCTTTGTACTTTCCAAAGTAGTCCCGCAGTCGCTTCCTGCGATACTGCATGATGAACCGGGGATGCTCGAGAGCGTATACGCGACTGAAAAATCTGTGCTCCTGATTCAGCTCAGTGAAGACCCTTTGATTCTTTCCAGTGCCAAAGAGAATAGCCGCATCGCGCCTAGCCCCCAGAGCCAGTTGGTCTGTAAGAGACCGAACGATGAATGGCTTTAAGATAGCAAACACCCTCTGGTCATCATAGTAGTTGTAATTTGTGCCGTTGCACGTGAATCCAAGCGGTGACACCGCGGTGAGAAAGAACTCTTGGTAAAACTTCTCTACCCCGCCCCAGTGCTGAATGAACTCATAAACAAATTCGGAGGACACCTCGCGTCGCTTCTCGAGCTCGTTCGGAATGCCGCAGAATCGTTCCAGCGCCACCGGATCGGTAAAAGTCACCCCAGTGACGCCAGCTCCAAATCGTCCCGGGTTGATGCCAAAGACATAGACACGCTTTCTGCTATCAGAGAAGAATTTCCTGAAGAATCGCTCTACGTAGCGCTGAATGTCTGGCTTGGCATAGGGGTTCATGACTTTAACGTTCGAGGGGAGCCCGTCAATCGCACCGATGTTTACATAGAAGTTGAGCGCTCTATCTCCAAAGGTTAAGCTCTGCATGCTCTTCCTTGCACGAGTTAGAATTCTCACCCCTCGCTTCATGCCACGCCAAGAATCCAGCCTTCGATGTCTGCGATGGTCCGTTCGTTCTCTGTTAGCGATGGCTGAAACAACTGTGCCAACTCGCCCGCCAGATCGTTTTCCTGCAGCCAGCGGCTGACGGTGTACGCATCCTGTTGGTCCGGCGTCCGTCCTGCGACCGGATAGCGACTGTGCCAGAGACGCGGATACACTTCCGCGATCACGTGGACGCCGAACTTCGGCACCCATCCATCGAATGGCCAGAAGTGGACGGTCGGTCCAAGGCTCCGTCGCAAAAACCGGAGCCATGGAATGCCCGCATGGCTGGACTTGGCCACGGAGCCCGGAACGCCAAAGTGAAACACTGACTTGGCCGCACCACATCGCTGCTCGGTGAGCCGCCGCCAGCGCGGATTGCCATGCCGAGCCGCCCCGTTGCCGCAGATCTTGTCCCTCACGAACTCGACGTAGACGTGATCCTGATCGGTCGGCCAATGCGCGCAGAAATCGTCTAAGAATCCTTCCCATCCGCCGGCAAGGCCGTGCTGCTGGAAATAGGCGCGTGGAAAAGAAAACGCGTGATCGATGCCCACCAGCGTGGGCGGCTCAGCACGGAACGTCGTGGCCAACCACTCGGCCAGTCCCCGGCGAGTCCAATACCGCCTTGGGCTTGGCGGTGGTGGTAACTCTACGGGCGCCTCCGACCCGCTGGCGACATAGGCGCGCAACCCCTTCAGACTCGCCGTGGGCGTTTCCGCTCCCGAGTAATCAATCCCGATGTAGCGCGCGAAGGAAGTCATCGCCGAGAAGCGTCCGAAACCTACCAACCCAGATCTGCTAAGTGAGAAAATCACGTTCTGAAAGACTAGCGGGCGTGTTCAGTATCACTGGCGGAATCATGTCTTTGGTGTATGTTAATAAAGTAGAGATGGCCTTCTCCGATTCTTTGCCCCTTTCGCTCACCCATTTTTCAGCATATTCGAAATTTGGCGTCCCATCTCTCCAAACGAATAACAGCGGCGAAGCAGCGTCATAATAGTATTGCGCGCCTGAAATCCATATCTCTCTAATCCAAGAGGGCATACTATCGTACACAACCTTCCGCAACCCAAGCTCACGAGGTTGTTTGGGACTCTTTTCTGCAATATTCTGTAACACCGTCGCGTCTCTTATTTGCACAGCGCCTTCAAGCTGCTGTCGCTTTTCCAGTAAGTCCTTCTGCCATTTCTCCAGATCTACCTGCACCTGTATTACCCACCCAAATTTTGGCAAGACTTCCAGCTGGCGCTCTAGCCTCGCATCATCAAGGCTCTCTCTCGTTGCGCTTAGTGAGCGCTTTGCCAGCCATGTTTGGCAGATAACAAACAACAAGGCAAGCGTATTAACCACGAGCGCGACAACTGTTGCTACGCCGGTGAATTCATTCATAAGAAACCGTGGCTGTTGTGAAACAGCAGCGGCCTTTGAATCCGTCGTAACAAGCCCGGCATCGACTGAAAAGCTTTCTCCGGCGACCCTCCAATCATGGATTTGATAGAGGAATTCCTGCGCGGTTTCAATGAGTTGCTTCGCCTTATCGAGCTTCGACAGAATCTCCTTGTCTAATTGCTTCATCCTATCGACATACCAAGGTTGTGCTTCTTGGAGATATCGATAACTTTCCCGATTGTCCATTTTCTCCTGAATAATTCTGAGCACGCTGTAGCAATATTGGAGCTTTAGGTATCCAGCGGTGTTCTTTCTGCCTAGCTTGCCCAGGAAATCCCCAGGACCAGATACTGCTCGTTGCCACGCGTTAAAACGGAGATCGAGCAAGGGTCTTGTATCGATTCGATTTTCTTTTTCCAAGAGATTGATGTTGTCCTCAAGCACCTGTCTCGCATTATTGATTGTTGCCCAGTTCTGTGACAGTTCGATTTTGAGACCGATAACAAGCTGGTCATTGTATTTACCTTGCTCAACAGACTGCCACCATAATGGAAGGACAACAGCAACGACAGTTAAAGTCATAGGAAATATGAAATCCCGAAATGTGATTCCGAACAGACTTAGGGAATGACCGCAGTGGAAGCAAACCCTTATCCCTCCAGGAAGATTCTGCCCGCACCATCTGTAGCGTTGATGTGTGTTTTTCGGTTGGCGGAAGTTTCGTGGCATTGCTAGTGGAATGCGACGGTGCTTAACAAATATTCTGGTCCAAGCACCTAGAGAATGTTCAAGGCCGCTATCTTTCCAACACCTCCAGAAACTCGGCTACAACGGTGACGGATTCCGCATCGGAAGGATCAAGCCGGATGGGTTGGTACGTAGGATTGAGGGGTTCGAGCGTGATCGCGGTGTGCCGCCAAGTCCCGTCTGGACTCGATGACTTGTCGCTCGTGTATCGCTTTACGGTGAACTGACCGCCGGTGTCGGGGTCGTCGATGCCCCGGTGCTGGACCAGCACGATTTTCCCCTGCCGGGTGCCCTCCGGGTTGGCCCGGAAGACGCAGTAACTGCCGTCAGGGATTTTCGGTTCCATCGAGCGGCCAATCACACGAGCCACGAACATCTTCTCATCCAGCCGTCGGCCGTTCACCTGTACCCATCCTTCCTCGCTGACATCCTGTCCTTGTCCAAATCGGCCGGCGGCAGCCGCAAGACTATAGACAGGTAGGTGGGTAACGAATGGCTTTGCTTGCTGTAGTGGAACGAGAATGACCGAAATTGGAAGCGTTTCTTCTTTGGTTCGTTTGAAGCTGAGTATTTTCCAGTCGGCGGTCAATATTTTCTCATCGAAGGAATACTTTGGTGACTCATTGTATCTAAAACTCCCATCTTTGTAGATTACGATCCCTCCCCAAATCTTTTTACCCTTCTTGCTTTGTTCGCTGATGTACCTCTGCAACCCTTCCGCTCTTTCCTTAGCATCTCGAGCAGTGAATCCGCTCTTGGTATCAAAAATGCCAATGCTTCGATCCTGAAACTCAACTATGAAATCGGGGTAGAAGGCTCCGCCATCAGTACGGAGTACAGCAAAATATTTTGGCTCGCCCTCCCCGTTGTTGAACCACCATTTCACGTCCTTTGAGTCTTCCAGAAAGTCTACGAATTTCCCCTCCGGGGTGCTTTGCCTTGCGGCAGCGTAGAACGGTTTCATGATGGATCTTACCTTTTCCTCCCTCTTGTACTTGCTGGTATAGCTTATGATTGGCGGAACTTCCCACTTGGGAATGTCCTCTCGCTCCCTCGCTTCCTGCAACTTTTCGATAACTTCCGCTCGGTATCTTTCTTTCGCTACGTTGATGGTATCAACGAAAGCCTGGACGTTTTCCTTCCCGAGGATGATTCTCTGAACTCTCGGATCATATTTCTCAACCTTGATCCTCTGCTTGAAAAACTGATACAGGGCCGTCTTCATTCTGTCGCTCGAATCGCCTGGAGCGTATGGTGAGCATACCTGCGCTATGAACTTGTCAAATCGTTCCTGCAACTCCGTCTCATTCAACTGAACGTCTATCGTACCCTTGTGCTCTATCTCCCCCGCCTGGTCCACATTCACGATTCTTCCATCTGCAATGATGGGACTAACTACCTTTGACGGCGTTTCTATTATCTTATTTTGCAGCGTTGTCTCTTCGGCTACGCTCATGAAAATGCTCGCAAATTTCCCGGACAGCCGTGTTCTCTCGCGCTGTCTCTTGAGGTAAATGGACGGAAGAGTCACATCCTTGTAGCGAGCATTCTCCCTCTTGGCTTCGTATATGGTGACGTAGTCCTTTGCGTAGTCCTCCGTAATCTCTATGTTTGGGAGATTGGTGAACACGAATCCTTTGTTAAGTTCAGCTTCTGCGTAGTAGCGCAGCTCTGGCATCCTCATGATTCTGCCTATGGTCTGAATAGTAAACACAAAGCTCTGCGACTCACGGAATATGACAAGAATCGCCGCCCTGGGACAATCCCAACCTAGCGCGATGGCCTGTTTGAAAACGAGAACGTCCACGTCATTGTCATTCTTCTCTATGTTCGGCAATGTGTCTGATTTTTCCTCGGAAAGCCATATTGCCAAACTACCCTTCGCCTCGGTTATGCCTTTCTTTCTCAAGATCCCAATCACTGCCTCTTTCTTGCTTGTCAGGTTCCCCCGGCTGTCAGGAAGCTGAACGAGCACGAGCGGATTGACGTCTGAGCCTTCCTTTCTCAGCAGCTTTGCCAATTCCTCCCGCTTCTTTAACGCCTGCTCTATGACAATCTCATCTGAGCTCTTGGCTTCTATTGTCATGCTGAGAAACTCTGGATTGACGGATATCTCCGACTTGATCATTTCCTCAGCCTTCACGTCGCTCAGATGCACTCTTTCAATCTCCGACACGTTCTCCTTCAAATGCGGCGTTGCCGACACTTCTATCGTCACCTTTGGGGATATCACCTGGATCAGTTCCCTCGACTTCTCCGAGCTCGCGGTATGATGGCTTTCGTCAATGACGAGGATGATCTGTCGGCCCTCATCTTTCGTATTCTGGATGATGCTATTGAGATTGTTATCCTGCTCATTTTCTCTGACGTAGATGTTGATGTCCTTCTTATTGATGCTGTGCCAGTTTATGAATAGAATTTCGTTCTCTGCGATCTTCCTATCCTGGAGATCCTCAAAATAGCTGCACTGGATAACCCGGTCGTCCTCGTAGTATCGTTCGAGTTTCTCCTTGCTCTGTTCATGCAGCATCCTCACCGACACCCAGACGAAACTCATGCCTAGGCCCTCTTTCCTGTCTCTGACGAGCCTCTTCAGGGCTTCTGAAACCATCAGCGTCTTTCCAGACCCGGTTGGGGCCTGGAAGATCACCACTTCGCTTTCTGATGATCTCAGCACGTTCCCGATCTTCTCTTTCAAGCCCTCCACCGCCCGCTGCTGATAATGTCTCAGTTCTATCATCTGAAAATACGCCTGTAGACGTTCAAGATCACTGCCGGAATCGGCCTCGGCTCAACGAGCTTTTCCACGTCCTTAAACTCTTCTTCTCTGGCGCTCTCATCAAGAGAGAAGACATATACGACAAGCTTCCTATTCAGTCTTTTCGCTTCCTTCTTAAATGGGTCAATTCCATCATCGTCGTAAACGATACCAAGATGCTTCCCCTCTCCGTTCTTGAAGATCGCATAGTCTGCAGTTCGCTTCACTTCGTCAAAGCAATCCTCTTTCAGGCAGAGCATTTCTGTGGACCTATCCACCAACCGCTTCTTGTTTCTATCGGTAGGAGCTGCGTCAACAAAATCCGTCGCGAAGTATTTGAGATTCCCGCCTAGGCCTTCGACTTTCTGGCCCTTGCCATTCTTGTATCCCTTGATAACTTTCGCCATGCGAGGGAGACACACTTCTGTACAGATGTTATTCTCGTTGTTCGTACAAAGGATGGACTTCCTTTTTCCACCATCGTCTTTGTTCATTTCAAGAACTGCGTGCCCCGTCGTGCCTGATCCTGCAAAGAAATCCAGCACGAGTGCGTTCCGGTCGTTGCCTATGATGATTGCGAGCATGTCAGCAACGGTATAAAGTGACTTCGGATACGGGAACGTGTTTGCAGTGCCCATTATCTCAGTAAGCAGGGAACTTCCGTATGTGCCTGCGTTATACCGTGCACCCTGCCAGACACTGAAGACAGGGACAGCGTTTACGCCTTGTTTCTTTATGACGAGACTTCCCTTCTCTGTGTATTCAACGAGCCCCGCCTTTATCAAATCCGTCATGGTCGGCCTGTTGTACCGCCACACTCTCTCTTTACCTTCGCGGTCGATTGGGTAAATCCGCACGTACCCCTCAGCGGTCTTACCTTTGGGATAGTCCTTCTTGTCCTTTGGAAGCTCCGGACCGATACCAATGACCTTTCGAGTCTTTTCATCTACGTGAACGGCAAAAAACTGCTTTCGACGATTAACTCGCCAGTTGTTCTCACCCTGACCTGATCTTTTCAGAGACCATCTGTCTTCCTCGCTCGTCGTCTTCCTACCCTTCAAACCGATTCCTTTTGGAGTACACACGTAAGCGTATTCATGAACTCTAGAAATCGTTTCAGAGCCAGCGCCCTGGGGATGATGGATGACGATGATGAGATCGCGTTCGTAGGCTGGGAAAATCTCTTCGAGTAGCACGCCAAGATGATTGACTTCATAGTCATCTATCGCGACGATGATTGCACCGTCATTCTTTAACAACGGTTTGGCTAACCTCAATCGTTTCTCCATGAAAGAAAGCCACTTGCTATGCCAGAAAGCGTCGTCCTTTTCAACGTAGTCATTGTTATACTTCCAGCTTTGGCTCCCTGTATTGAACGGAGGGTCAATATAGATGACGTCGATCTTACCCTTGTGGGTGTAGTTTAAGACTGAGAGAGCATGATAGTTATCTCCCTCAATCAGAATATTGGTCGGCTCGCTTGAGTCAGTTAGGATTCCCTTCCCCTTTTCTTCAATAAGTATCGGTAGCTGCTCCTTGCACAGCTCCGCTACTTGCTCCGGCTTGTCTTCCCAGACGAGTCCGTATTTCTTCCGCTTTTCGAGCTTCTGGATCTCTCTCACAAGTTCTTCTTTGCTCCAAGCCTGATAATTCTTCCTTCTCGACAGGCCAACCTCTGGGGGATGGACGGGTTCCCTACTTTTACTCTGCGAGCTCGGGCTTATAACTTTTTCCATTCACTTGTTTCGCCTACTGCGCACAAACTCCTCAAGATCCTCTGGGGCAATGCGCCATCGCCTAATCTTCGTCGCACGAATCTGCTTCAACCCGATGAGCTCACGCACTCGCTCTTCAGTAAGGTCAAGGCGCTTGGCTGCCTCGCGAACAGTTAAGAGTTTTGTGACATCGACCATGATTCAGCTCTGCCTGTATGGGTTGTAGCCTGGATTGTCCGTCAGGAACTTCTTCAGGAAAGCAAGCGCCTCATTGCTGTATTTCACCATAATCACCTTACCCTGTGGATTTTTCAGTTGTACTGCATATTTCATGTCGCTCTTCAGACCCAGCTTACTTGCCGCTGTTGCAATAAAGCCCACGCTTTTCCCAAGGATGTTCCCTAGCTCTCTGGCGTTGTATGGATAATCGAGATTTGGATCCACTCGCTCCTTCTTCAACAATACTGGCAATCCTTCTCCTGACTCCCTGATCTGAATTGGGATCGCGTCCGGGCTCTCTCGACTTTCCACCACTTTCAATTCCTTGGCGCTGATGGGAAATTGGCTGGCGATGATGTTGATGCTCGCGAGAAACTCGTTTAGCTTTTCCTTCAGAATTCTGTCGAAGTCGTCCTTGGTGAGTAGCTCATTCTTACCCGAATGCCTGACCCAAATCTGCCCCTGGTAAAACTCGTTAAGCTGTCGTGATGGAATTTTCGGGTTTTGGTAGGCACCCGTCTTGATGAAAATGTGAGGCTTCGAGGGTGAATTGGGAATCTCAATGAGGACGGTGCCGTTCTTGACGCGGCTGGTGATGTTATGGATTCTTGGACTGAGAAAGGCATTGACCTTATCGTCAATCCTCGCAGTATCGAAGAGTTGACGATCCACGGCTTCCATCAGGGCAACTTCCAGACTTCCACCAGACGTATTCGCTATTGCCACGATTGTTTTGACTAGCTTCAGCCATTCTGCATCAGTTCCAGAGAAAGTCCCCTTGAATTCATATTTTTCAGACTCCGACTTTTTCTTGGTGCGTTTTTTCACAGCGGTTACAACGGTCATTTCTCAGAATTCCTTTCGATTCCATATTGTTCCATATTCTAACAGAAATGGTAGTCTAGGCGCCGCGGCGCTTGCGTGCGACCGAGCCGGGAACCACGCTGTGGGGCGGACCCGGCGGGGACAGAAGACCTCAGACCAACACGCCGCGCCGAAGGGACGCGGCGTGTGGCTCCAACTGCTTACCAAGAGCAACAGAGTATGATAAGGGGGTACTTACCAGACGCGGCCTCCAACATTCACGCGGGCTCATGGTGGGCAATACGTCTCAGAACACCAACACGCCGCGCAAGTTAGCGCGGCGTGTTGCCCCACCCGCGCTGGGTGCGCAGGCGGGTATGATATGGGGTGAGCGAGGGGATTTGAACCCCCGACCTCCTGGGCCACAGCCAGGCGCTCTAACCAGTTGAGCTACGCCCACCGTGAGAGAAATGGATGCTGCGTGTGGTTGTCGTGCGTACTATCTTACCTGATTGGGGTAGGAGGGGCAACTGGCAGCGGCGCGGCGTCAGGAGCCTGACGGGCTCGCCGGTGTGGGCGCGGGAGTCGAGGGAACAGGGGGTTGGAGGGGCCTTTCCGCCGGACCAGACGTGGACGCGTCGGGTTGACGGGTGGCCTCCTTAGGAGTTGTCGGAGCAGCCGGAGGGAGCGCCGAAGGTTCCGTGCCAGCGGCGCTCGAACTCGTCGCTTCGCCCTCAGGCGAAGGCTGAGTGACGGGCGTCGTGGATTCGGACATGGCGGGTGCGGCGGGAGGCTGTTCTGAACCCGGGGCGACCTGCGGGATGGGCGCGGCAAGAATCTCCAACTCCTCTTGCACCTGTTTGCTAACCTCCTCCACACCGGTCATCTCCGCCGGCGAGGTCGGCGCGATGCTCACATCAATCTTTCGTCCCCATAGAGAGACTTTGATGATCTCGATGCCGCGGTTCAGGAGCGGCTCCAAGAGCTGCTGTACTTGAAGATCTCCCGGCACAAAGGACGAATGCCACTGGCTGGGCGCGTCGAGCGGCCCGGTCATCTGGAGCTCCGCGGTTAGGCGCGGCTCCTCGCGGCCGCCGAGCTTTTTGACATCCATAACCGTCTTGCCACGGACAGACAGATCCCCTTCCGTGAGGTTCCCTAATTCAAACTGGAGACGGCCGGTCAGCTCATTCGATTTGGCCACCCATTGACTGGTAGACTTCAGCGTCGCATTGTAGGCCCGCACCTGCACGCGCCCCTGTCCCTGGTAGTAGGGCTCAAACGCTGATAGGCTGATCGGCTCGAGCTGACAGGAGGCCTGGAGATTTCTCGCGGTGAGGCTCATCCACCCTGAGCAGAACGCGGGAGCGGCATCCCCGTTCTGTCCGATAAGCTCTGCGCGAATGGCAAAGCTCGTTTGCGCGTCAACCAGCGGAAACGACACCGGGCCGAGGGAGAACGAGGCGTGGTGCAGGACCCCATGGAACGGCACGGCGGTCGACTCGTCGAAGAACTCGACGACGCCGTCCTCAATCTGAAGGGAGTTGATGCGGAGATGCCACCACGGGAGCCCGGCGGGTGATGGAGTTGAGGGCGGTGCGGCATCGGAGGAGGTGCCGCCGGCCGTCACAGGGACGGAGAGCGCGGGCCAGAGCATGGTCCCGTTCTTGGTGCGCGTGAGCCGTAGGAACGGGTGCTCGATCTGCACCGAGTTCAGCAGCACCGTCTTCGAGAGCAGCGAGAGCCAGCGGGGCTTGATCACGACTCGCTGGATGCTTAAGGTGGACTGCGGAGTCCCGTTCACCAGGCGAAGCCCCGTCAGGGTCGTCACCGGGAAGGACAGGCGCGCCTCATCGACGGCCAAGGTCCCGCCAGCCGCGCGCTCGACCAGGTGGAGGACATAGTGCGGCGCCAGCCACGACAAGGCGATGTACTCGCCGATGATCACGATGCCGCAGACGAAGAACAGCAGCCAGTAGAACCACGGTGTGGGTCTCTTCATCTTAAAAGGCGCGCCCGGGCCGAGTCGCCTCGTCGCTCGCCATAGAAATCCGAAGGCGAGCTCTATAGGAGGGGGCAACGTCGTTTCCCCCTCCTATCGGTCGGCCCAGCACACAAATTTTTGAGGCCTCCCTGGTCTCCCCCTTCCTAAAAGGAACGAGGATGATGCCTAACACCACGTTGGTGTCAGGAAGGGAAAACGGGGTTTTCCCTTCCCGAACCCAGTCCTTTTCCTTAGAGGAGTCGGCCCTGATCTTGAAAGAAGCGCGCCCGGGCCGAGGCCGTCGCACTCCCGTGCTCCGGCACTCCCGTCGGCCACCCCCGCACATTTGGCTTCGCTAAACGAAGCCGCGGGGGTACCCGGCCTCGGTCGTCGAACTAGAGGAATCGGCCCTGATCGAAAAAGCGCGCCCGGCAGGACTTGAACCTGCAACCAATGGGTTAGAAACCCACTGCTCTTCCAGTTGAGCTACGGGCGCTCGCGCCATGAAGTCATCCGATGGGCGCTCTATAGGAGGGGGACACGTAGTTTCCCCCTCCTATCGTTCGCCCGTATCGTCAAACAATTCGGGCTCACTCGTCTCCCCCTTCCTTAAAGGAACGAGAAGTAACGCACTTTTGCACACCTGTGCCAGGAAGGGAAAACGGGGTTTTCCCTTCCTGAAACCATCCCATTCCTTAAAGGGACTCGGGGCGGCAGGATTTGGCCCCTCCGTTCGCTCGTGGCCCTCCTGCAACGCTGAATTGTCGAACTGGCCACTCGCTCACTCCGGTGGCCGCCCGCCCCGCCGAGTGGTGGTCGTCGCTCCTATCCGTCGCGACTCCTTCCATCAACTGAAGGCGGGGCTCCCTTCAAATCCTTCCGCTGCGCGAAAAATCGGGGCGGGAGGATTTGAACCTCCGACCTTCTGGTCCCAAACCAGACGCTCTACCAAGCTGAGCCACGCCCCGTATGACGTCATCACGACGCAAAGAGCTTGGCGTCATTGTAGCAGTGTCGTATCGCGGGTGCAACGCACACGGCCCAGGCACTCTGTTTCGACTATAATAGTTCCGAGATGCGTCGACGAACCACGTCCTTCTTGCTGATCATCGCCGGCGTGCTAGTGGGCGGCCTCTGCGCCGCCCGCTTCCTCGCGTCATGGGTGCCGACGAAGGGCAAGGTGTGGCTGGAAGAAGAGCTCGAACGTCAACTCCCGATCGACGTCGCTATTGGCGCGATCCGCTATGAGCCGTTCCGTGGTGTGCTGCTGGAGCAGGTGCGCGCCGTCGAGCGTACCACGCAGGAGCCGTGGGTGGTGGCGCCCCTCGTGCGCGTGCAGGTCGCATGGCTCCCGTTGTTTCTCCGAGGTGAGTTCATCTTCCGCGCCAGCGCCCTGCTCGAACTCCCCTGCCACACCCTGCTCGAGGGGTCGGGACACTACAGCCCCCGACGCCAGTCGCTCGCGCTTGAGGTGCGGACGGAAGACGTCGGGCTCGACACCATCGCCGCTCCCCTCAGGCGCCACATCCCTCCTCCGCTCACCGACGGAATGCTGAGTCTTCAGCTGCAGGTCACGAAGCGACCCGAGGAGTCGCTCGTCATCGCGGGCCAGGTGATCGGGCACGGCCTCGTGTGGTCTGAGCCGTCGCACCGTCTGCGTGCGAATGTGACGGTCGAGGGCCGCACCAGCCCTCCGCTCCGCACTGGAGACCCCTGGTCCATTCTGGCCCTCATCTCGCTGCGCGATGGAACCCTGGAAGGACTTCCACGCCTGCAGACCATCAGCCGCCTCGAGGGGACCGCACGGCTCACGGACGATACGCTTGAGATCGAGGAGCTCTCGGGCATCGTGCTGGGATCGCGCTGGGACCTGGAGGGAACCGTTGCGCCGCTCGCCCAGCCGGCTGTTGAAGTCCTGCTCTCCTCTCAGGCGCAGCTGGCGCCGCTCGCCGCGTTCATCCCAACCGGGAAAGATGCTTGGGCTCCCACCGGCACGGTAGACGTGAGGGCGGTGTGCCGCGGACCGTTGCAGCCCAGACCCACGCTCGATTGCCTGGTTCATGCGAATGTCCGCGACGCCACGCTGACGGGACCGAAACTGACGAGTCCTGTTGTCCACATTACAGGTAGCGTGGACTACGACGCGATCGCACGTCGGCTCGCCATCGAGCGGCTCGGCGCCAGCATCCTCGGTGAGCCAATTTCAACCCACGGGACCATCGCGTTCTCGGAGCCGATCACTCTCGCGCTCAATGTCACCGGCCATCTCCGCCTTGACGCGCTGACTGGGTGGCTCCCGTCGGATGGCCCCTGTCGCGAGTTGGCCGGTCTGGCGGCGCTGGAACTTGACGTGCGGGGTCCGACTGGTGCGCTCCGCCCGACCGGGCGCGTCGAGCTGCGCGACACCCACGTCCGGTGCGCGACGTTTCCCCAACACATCGACGAGCTCTCCGGCTCTCTCCTCCTGCGTGAGGACCGACTTGACGTACCGCACGCCGCCCTGCGGCTCAATGATCAGCCGGTGACGCTGACCGCGACCGTGACGCTCGAGACGATCCCGCACCTCAGCGCCTCCGGGGAGTTTCCGCACGGGGTATTCCACTTGACCAGCCGACTGACGCCCGAGGACCTGCTCATCGACGACGCGGCGATCACCTTCCTCGAGAGCCGGGTGCGCCTTGGCGGCACCCTGGGCCGCAGGCCGGAACGCGCAAGCGCCCTCAGGGTGAGCGGGGCCGTGGACCTTGGCGACCTGCAGCGGTTTCCGTTCTTCCCGCTGCCGCAGCTCGAGCCATGGCATCTGACCGGGCAGGCCATGGCCGACGTGGAACTCGAGGGACGCATCAGCGATTGGCCTGGCGCGTCACTCCGCGGGCGGATCCAGGCGGAGCACGTGGCCGTGCGGGATCTTCCGATTGACGAGGGCTTGTGTGAGCTGAGCCAACGCGATCGAACCTTGCGCGCCCACGTCCCGTCGGCACGCGTCGCCGACGGGCGGTTCCAGGGGGACGTGACGATCGAGCACCGTGCGGGGAGCGAGGACTATGCGCTCGACGCTGAAGTGAGCGGACTGCAGCTGGCCAGGCTCACGCAGCTCGTCCCGGCGTGGCGCGCTCGGGCGGTGACGGGAACCGCTTCAGGCCGCACCCGCCTCTCGGGCACCTGGGATGCCCGCGCCACCTGGCGCGGCGAGGGATGGCTCAACGCCTCGGGAGCGCAGCTGGGGGATGTCCCGCTCCTGGACAAAGTCTTTCACGGACTCTTCGGGGTTCTCGGCGACCGGATGAGCCTTGAATCGCTGCGGCGGGCTGAGATCACGCAGATCTCCTCACGATGGCAGCTCTCGCAAGAGCGGATCAGCACCGAGGACCTGCGCCTCGGGGGCATGGCGGGGACGGAGACGGTGGCGATCTACGCGAAGGGGAGCGTCGGGCTCGATCAAACGCTGGATTTCGTCATCGAACCCGAGCTCTCCGAAGGCACGGTGCTGGAGGCCCCGGCGACCGCCTCCCTCGCCAGCACCGTGCTGAAAGCCGCCGGGCACCTCGAGCGGCTGCGACGGCTCATCGGGCGCCATCGGCTCACCGGAACGTTGAAGTCGCCTGAGTACCGCTTCGAGCTCAGCCCGCAAGAGATCTTCAAGCAGCTCGCCCCGGCCCCCGGCGACCTGCTGCAGAACCTGCTCGACGTGCTGCGTTGAGCGTCTGAACCGACGTCGCCACGAGCTTTCGGAGGAGCGGCCGCAGCCGACGGGCCGCCGCCGCACGGTGGCTGAGACGCTGCTTGATGCGATGGGGTAACTGCCCCACGGTCTTCTGGTATCGCGGGACGAGGAAGAGGGGGTCGTAGCCAAACCCGCGTGAGCCCGCAGGCCGCAGTGCGATCCGTCCTTCCCAACATCCCTGCGCCACGGTGATGAGGCGCGAAGGCGCAGCCAGCGCCAGCGAGCAACGGTAGCGCGCCCGTCGCTGTGGGAGCGGCCGCCCCGCGAGGAGCCGCAAGAGCTTGCGGTTGTTCGCCGCATCCTTCCCATGCCGCCCGGCAAAGCGCGCCGACTGGACGCCGGGCGCCCCGCCTAACGCCTCGACTTCAAGCCCGGAATCATCGGCGAGCGCCAGGCACCCGGTGGCCCGCGCCACCGCGCGCGCCTTCTTGATCGCGTTCGCATCAAACGTCGGTCCGGTCTCCTCGACGATCGGCAGCCCAGGAAACGCGGCGAGCGAACGCCAGCGGATGCCGGGAACGCGGAGGAGCTCTGCGAGCTCTCGAAACTTGTGGCGGTTGCGCGTCGCAATCACGATCGACAGCATGGCTACGATGTGTGGCGATTCTGGGAGGTGTCGAGAGCTGGTCGAGGGATCAGAGGTGCCGTAGCGAGGAGACGCCGAGCGCGCGACGCTGCAAGGAGAGCAGCTGGCGAATGCCGCGGCGGGCGAACTGCAAGAGGTGCTGGAGGTCCACGGTATGGAACGGATGGCGCTCGGCGGTCCCCTGCAACTCGACGAACCCCCCGCGGCCGGTCATGATCACGTTCATGTCCACGTCAGCCGATGCGTCTTCGGCGTAGCTCAGATCAAGCATCGGGTGGCCCCGGACCATGCCGACGCTGGTGGCGGCGACAAAATCCTTCACCGGCACCGCCAGCAGCCGCTTCTGCGTGCGCAACCTCCGCAGCGCCTCCACCAGGACGACAAACCCGCCCGTGATACTGGCACAGCGCGTGCCGCCGTCCGCCTGAATCACATCGCAGTCGATGATGACGGTCCGCTCGCCGAGCCGGG
>Ga0209824_10001024_pt1 | contig 16607 bp, 19 predicted proteins | sample VDWuncwatermetaG_FD_184124 | JGI IMG/M metagenome (GOLD analysis project Ga0209824, IMG submission 184124) | Wastewater microbial communities from Netherlands to study Microbial Dark Matter (Phase II) - VDW unchlorinated drinking water (SPAdes)... ... | reverse complement strand
CACATTGGCGACAACAGATACCTATACGATTACGATCAATCCTGCGATGACAGACACGGGGAGCATTCAACTACAAGTCACCAACCCATAGGGGGTGGAGATTCAACAGAGGCGAGTCATCGCCTCTGCTGAGATGGCACCAGCTCGAAAGAGGGTGGGAAGGCAACTTCTCACCCTCTTTTTTTGTCGCGAAACGATGACGGGGACCAAGGCTGTCTGGCAGTGCGTCAGGCACGGTGTGGGCGCACGAATGGTGATGGAGAAAGAGAGGTTGCTAGGGGTGTCGTGCGGCAAAGCGGAATCCGTATTTCTGCGCCATGGACAATTCAAGATCTGACACCAAAATCCGTCTCCTGAGCGACCCATTTCCTTTTCCGCCTCTCAATCTATATGTTTATCCATTCTGCTATAATTTCAAACATTTTAGTGCTGCGTCATTTTATGTTCGTTCTAGAAGGCTCAAGTGTTTGACGGTGTAGATTTGAAAAAGAACAGATTGAGCTGCTCGCACTTCTTGCTGAGGCTGTTCGAATGGTGCCTCCTGACAAGCGGGCGAAGTTCTTGTTTGTGGAAACATTCGGAGGAGCACTACAGGCTGTATGCAATGGCGGCCAGTTGGACAGCACTTCGTCGAGATCCGCTCGGCCTGCCTTGAAATCCTGGAGCAATGGTATATTCGCGGGCGGCACGCCGCCGAGGGACTGGAAATAATTGGTTACCTTGTCCGCATCTCTCGATGTATAGGGCCGGGAGACGATGTGCGTATCGCGATAGACACCGACTCCTATGGAGACGACGTAGGCCTGGGGTTGGTGAACATCCGGACTGGAGTAGGGATCTGGTCCATGTTGTCGGCTCCGGTGCGAACCGGCTGAATGATGAACAGCAGCGCCTGAGGCCGTGCAGCGGCTCCCCCGGCTTCGGTGACGGACACACGGATCTCGACCTGTTGCGGCTGAAGGCTTGAGGGCAAGGTTGCCGCGAACTCCAGCGACTTGGTTTCTCCCGGTTGCAGGGGTGGAATTGTCAGGGTTCTCGCCGGGAATTGTTCGATAACCGATGGTGTGCCGGTGAGGGAGGCCGAGGCATTCTGGATCGGGCTTGAGCCGGTATTGACAACATCCACGCGCACCCGAACCTCTTCGCCACTCTCCAGAAACAAATTGCCGTTCCCATCGAGCAGCAGGGCTTTGAAGCGAAGTTTTGACAGCGACACAGAGGTGGGTATGGACGGAGATGATTCGAACTTGACCGTAGAGGGCAGTGGTTCTCCCTGGGAAGGAACTCCCAGGTGCCAGGCGCATCCGGGGCTCAGCAGGACGGTACATCCGGCCAGGATCAGACGCGCGGCGGAGAATGATCGGAGTGAAGGTGTCTTAGTGGAAGGGATCACGACTGACCTATCGAAACGGTTTTGTGCCACCGTACTGGACATGCAGTGTAAAGGCAACCGGCTATCTACGGGAAGTTGGGGTCGGATCTTGTCTCGTGCATCACGCGAGCCAGTTTAATCTTCGACGTAACCAAAAAATACAAACGGAATCGTCCAAAATTTCGCATGTTGGCCTGTCGAGGATGATGGAGGCAGTGAGTGGTGTGTTGAGTTGCTTACCTGCGAGCCATTATGAGTCGCGCGGTCTATGGCGATTCGGTAAGGGTGAGCGAAGGAAGTGAGGTTAAGATGAGTGATGTGGTTGGGTCGTCCGGCTTGAGTGGTGGAAGCGGCAAAGGGTCGTTGCTCTTGATTGAGCTGTTAACTTTTCCGCCCAAAATGACTTTCTGGCGCACAGAGCCGGCGAGCTCTCAAAAGCCCTGACGAACTGGTCTGGATCTACGCGAAGTGCACCGGCATTGCCTGCGTCCGCTACAGAAGGGGGACACGTTCGATGAACGTGCGACCAGGCTGCTGGCTGAGGTCGGTCGCAAGCCCATCTTAGTGTGGTCTTTCTTTAACCATCCGAGTGTAGCCTCCAGTACTGACTTCTGAGTGGGGTCAACAGTAGGGCTCAAATTCTCCCTATGGTGCGTACACCCGAAGGGTCGTGGGATGCTCAAAAATGGCACCAGCAAGGCCGCAGTGAGCGAAGAGGCGAGGATGTACATACCAAGCTTCGCTTGAACCGCTCGCTTCACTCAAATGCGAGCGGATAGGTATCTTGCCTTCGTCTTTTTTAGTACGTTGAGCTTCTGAGCGACGCGAGAACGCCGCTGGCGGATTTTTTACGCATCCTGCCTAATTACTCTCACCACCTTTCAGGTATCCAAGGCCGATCTTGACCGCTCGACGGGTGATTTCCGCCCAACGCGCTTGGGGGTAGGCCGAGAGGACCGCCGCAGCCTTGGGATCCTGGATCTCAAGGTTAAGAATTCTCAAGATGCCGTCGTCAATTTGAATGTCTGCCACTAAACCCCCTCCTTGTCCATGGGAATACCGCTCGAAGCGTGCGGTGCGTTGACTGATCTTTGAACCCATGTTAGCATGAATCCAACGTTTTTTCGCGGGACATTCTACGTACGGTAAATATACGTACTAACCACCTCCAAGGAGGAGTGTATGATCCGGTCACAATCGCTTCACTCAAAGCTGGTCGGTCCTGGCCTTATCATCCTTATCATGGGGCTGGCGGCTTGTGGTGGTCCTCCTAAATGGGTCGAAAAAGGCTCCGGAGCCTTTAATGAAAAGGATAGCAAAGCATTTTATGGGGTGGGGGCAGTCCAGGGTGTCCGTAATGCGCCACTTGCCTGGGATACGGCCGAGAATCGCGGGAGAGCCGAAATCGCCAAGACATTTGAGACCTACAGTGGGTATCTGATGAGAGACTATGCGGCTTCGACGACCGCCGGAGATTTCACCCGGAATACGGAAGAGCAGAATGTCGAGCGAGCTATCAAGACCATCACCACGACCACGCTCAGCGGAGTCCGAAAAATTGATCAGTACATGGATCCCAAGACCAACACCTATTACGTGTTGACCAAGTTGAGTTTGGAGGATATGAAGAATAACCTGGAGCAGGCCAAAGAGCTGAATTCGCAAGTGCGGGACTTTGTCAGAAAGAATGCTGACCGTCTGTTCGAGCGCTTGGAGACCGAAGAGGAAAAACGAGGCGTTCGCTAGGTCTCAATGAACAGTACGCTGTCTATCCCTGTTCGGAGGTTCAGGTCCATGGTGATCCAGAAGTTTCGTCCTTTGCTTGTTGCCACGGTGGCTGTCGGCCTCGTGTTCTCCGGATGCGGACACGAAACAAAGGTGACGCGTGTCGATGCTGGGGTCGTGACCGATTTGAGCGGACGCTGGAACGACACGGATTCCAGAATGGTCGCCGAAGCGATGGTCAAGGATGCACTGCAATTTCCGTGGCTGGGGAGTTTTGAAAAGGCGAACCAACGGCAGCCCGTCGTGGTCGTGGGGACGGTCCTGAATAGCAGTCATGAACATATCAGCGTGCAAACCTTCATTACGGATTTGGAGCGAGAACTCACCAATTCCCAGAAAGTCACGTTCGTGGCCGGTAAAGGTGAGCGCGACGAGGTTCGAACCGAGCGAAAAGAGCAAGCGATGTATGCTCGCGAAGACACGCAGAAAGCCCCTGGGAAAGAGATCGGCGCCGATTTTATGATGAAGGGCACGATTGCCACCATTCTTGACGAAGCCGATGGGACCAAAGCGGTTTTCTACCAGGTGGATCTTCAAATGATCGATCTGGAGAACAATGCGAAAGTCTGGTACGGGCAAAAGAAGATTAAGAAGGTGGTTGAAAAGAAACGTACCGTCTTTTAGTAGCTGCGGTTAATGCCGGCGATATAGCCGGCACTGTCTGTACAGTGCCAATGTCAGAATAACTTCAGGATGCTCAAGAGAACCGTCCAGCAAGGGTGCAGCGAGCGAAGAGACGAGGCGTATCCTCTGGTACGTTGAGGCTCTGAGCGATGCGAGAACGCTGCTGGCGGACTTTTTGGCATCCGGTTAGGTTCCACGAACGCTGTTGAACCCAATCCTCCCACGCTTTGCCCACGGGGCTTCTGTGCGGTGGGGCGTTGTCACCCCGATCTCGTTGCTGCCGTTTCTTGCCGTTCTTGTGTTGTTGGCAGGCTGTGGCCCTTCCGTCAATCACTATCTCCTCATTGAACAGAGCCTCTTTGCCGGTGATCCGCAACGGGCCGCGGCGATCGTCGCGCAGACCGAGAAAGAGTATGGAACGAAGGCGCGCCTACTGTATGCAATGGATCGTGGAATAGTGCTGCAGTTAGCAGGTGATTATCAGCAAAGCAGTGCGGCATTGGAGCGAGCGGAAGAAGAGGTCGAACGGCTCTATACCAGAACCATCCGTTCTGAAACCGCTGCATTTCTGACCAACGATAATGCTCTGCCGTACGAAGGGGACGCCTACGAACACGTTATGATCAACGTGATCAAGGCCATCAACTACGCGCTTCAGGGGCAGCTCCAGGGCGCACTCGTGGAGGCACGACGAATCGACCATCGTTTGAATGTGCTCAGTGACAGAGTGAAGGATGCAACCAAGTATCGGAATGACGGGTTTGCGCGGTATGTCTGCGGTATCTTGTACGAAGCGGTTGGGGATCTGAACAACGCGTTTATCGCCTACCGCAATGCCTATGAAGCGTATGGAGCCATGAGCGGGTGGATGAAAATGTCCGCTCCTCCGGCGTTGCGCGCCGATTTGCTGCGGACGGCGGAGGCGCTCGATCTCACAACGGAATTTGCTGAATATCGACAAGCATTCCCTGATGTCGTCTGGCAGCCCCTTTCATCCCAGGAGCGACTCGCTCAAGTCGTGATGATCAGCTATAATGGTCGGGCTCCGCGCAAAGAGGATCTTTTTTTGGACTTGCCTATTAGTCTTGATGCCGCACAGTTAGTCTTGCTGAATAGGGGAGTTTTCAGGTCGCCCTATCAACGAGATCGCGTTGCAGACAGCGTACTCTACGGACTCAATGGGCGCGTGGTTCGTGTTGCACTTCCGCGGTTAGTTCCACAGAAGACGCAGGTCACATCCGAAAGTATGACATTGACGGATTCGATCGGCCAGTCAGTCATTGTTCGGTCTGAACGGGCACACAATGTGACCGCGCTAGCTGAAAAAAGCCTTTCGGAACGTCTGCCGTCGATCACAGTGAAAGCGCTCGCACGAGCCGCGACGAAATATGCGGCGGCGGAAGGAGCCATGATCGGAGCGCAACATGCCGCTGGAAAGGATGCTGCCCCCTGGGTCGGGCTGTTGGTTGGGCTGGTGGCTCATGGAATGGCAGTGGCATCCGAAGAAGCCGACAAGCGAAGCTGGCAGACTTTGCCCGATGAAATTCACGTGGCCCGAGCGTGGGTCCCACCAGGCCAGTACCACCTGTCCATTCGACCCTCGGGACAAGGGGCGACGACGGCAAAAGATGGACAAACGATCGCACTGACTGAAGGCCAAACGATGTTCATTATCCAGCGTGTGATGCAATGAGGCGTGTCGGCGGGTCTGCTTTTGGACAAGGCGTCGCGGTGTTCCTCTGTCTGGGGTTGATGGTATCTGCATCGACAGGCTGTACCTGGTTCACTGGAAAAGGGAAGCCGGGGTGGGTGGATGGCCGGAGTGTGGACTATCCATCGAGTCAATACCTGACCGGGGTGGGCCAAGCAGACACTCGAAGTAATGCAGAGGATCAGGCCTATGCGGCCGTGGCTCGCATCTTCAAGGCAGAAGTCGCGGCGCAAGCGAAGGACTGGGAATCGTACTGGGTCGTTGAAAATCACGGGGTCTCCAACGCCGAGCGGCGGCTCACGATCGACAGTGTGACGAAAGTCTCGACCGACAAAGTGCTGGAAAACGTCAGGATCGCGGATGTGTGGTACGACTCGAAGAGCCGGGTGTACTACGCCTTGAGTGTGATGAATCGTCCTCAGGCCGAAGCCTCGTTGATGGAGAAGGTCGCGGCCTTGGATCGCACGATTGACACGGATGTCACTGAGTCCCGGCAAGCAATCGACAAGCTTGCCAAGGTTCGCGCCCTTCGCCGAGCCGGTCGAAATCTGGTTCTGCGCGAGGTGTATAACACGGATTTGCGAGTGATCCGTCCCAGCGGGCAAGGGACCTCGTCTGCCTATCAGGTAAACGAATTATCTGGTGAGTTGGAGCAATTTCTTGCTACGAATCTGGTGCTTGCGGTACAAGTGTCCGGTGACCATGCAGAACCAGTTGGGCGTGCGTTGGCGGAAGGGCTGATCCGAGAAGGACTTCGTGTGACCACAAAGAGGGAAGGTGAAGAAGGTGGTTCTCCTGAATTGATTGTCCGAGGCACCGTTCGTCTGTTCCCCATCGAGGTGCGGGACCCACATTTCAAGTACGTTCGGTGGTGTAGTGATTTCGAAGTCGTGGAGCAGGGGACACGACGGGTCGTCGGGGCTACGGCGCACGGAGGGAGGGAAGGGCACCTGACAGAGCGTGAAGCCACGGCGAAGACGTTGCGTGTCATGCAACAAGAGTTGTCGTCGGATGTCGCGAAGGCGATTGCTGCCCATATTTTTGGCGAGATCGTGTTGCCTGAGACAGCGATGATGCCGGCGAGTTGCCCGCGAGAAGAATCAGGGGTGAGGCGGTAAATGGACGTTCTTTCATGAGGAGGTATTGATCGTGAAAAAGACAGACGAACTCTCCGTCAGTCGAGCTCCACGCAGCCGGGGGCGGGGGTTGACCAAATCTGGACAAAAACTTTCAAGCCGTGTGGCCAAGCGGCGATTGAGCGATCGACTGAAGGAAGACACGGCGTCCTTCAATAGCGGGAATCTTGCCGATACCTTTCGAAAAGAGGGGTATGAAGAGGTGCCACTCGATGAACTACAAGATCGGCTCTCCAAGCTTCAAGGGCCGCTCGCGGAAATCATTCTGAAGGGGAGGGTATAAGGGGATGCCATATTACTATTTTGACTCAACCGCACTCATTAAGCGCTACAGCATGGAGCGGGGCACGAGGATCGTGAATAGGCTGATGGTGAAGCGCGGTAAAGTTGCGATCGTCCCGACATGGTCCGTGACGGACTTCTATTCGGTCCTGTGCGCACGCGCTCATGAGGGGCAGATTACGCGGGATGATTGCTATTCCGTTTTGTATAAGTTCGAGATTGAATCCAAACAGGGACTCTATCAGTTTATTGAACCGAGGATGGAGACCTACCTGGCAACCAAGGAATTGGCCCTGGAGTATCCGTTCCTTCGATCGCCACAAGTGATGCATCTGGCGCTGGCGTTGGAGTTGAAGCCGTTGCGATTGACCGTCGTCAGTGCAGATCCTCAGCTGTTGGCGGCATCAAAAACTGCAGGACTGCACATTATTAATCCGACTGAAGACTAGCATTGCCAGGTTTTTCTGAATGCGTGCGGTCAAGTGGCTCGGATATTGACTGATCGGCCATGGGATGGCTCTTCTGAGGCCTGTTTGAGCAATTCCAAGACAGCCTGATTCCATCCGGTTGGGCCGATGCCTGGTGCGCGAATGAGGTTCGGCAGATTGATATCGGGGTCATACGTGCCGTCCGGTTTTTGTACCAAGACAGGATGATCGACCGTCAGTAAGAGCGGGAGATCATTCAAGCTATCGCCGATGCCGATAGTTTCGATGTCGTCTGGCAGGTCGGCCAGTCGCTCCTGTCGCTTGTAGCAGCGGAGAAGAATTTCTGCGGCCCGACCTTTGTCGTTGTTTCCTGTCAAGTGAAAGAACCGTCCCCCTCTTGTCCAATTTAGCCCTCGTGTCACAATCTGGCGGCAGACCTCTTCGATCAGTTTAGGGGGGCCGTTTACTAAAAACGGCTCATCGAACTCCCGCAGCATAGCCCGCAGGGCATCTTCTCGGGCGAGCCCCGTGGTCGCCATGACTTCGTCGACCGACAGGTCGCCGAACCCCTGGAGCGGCGTGCCCACCGCTTCTTCAATTTGCCGGAGCACATCCCGGAGGAGGGCATACGGTGTGCCGAGTTCAATGATTTGATAGCCGGAGCGGCGTCGTGATCGTTCCAAGGGGAAGTCAAAGGTATTGAGAGGCACAAACACCGCCGCACCATTCTCGACGATGAAGGGATTGTGGTGATCAAGGCGCTCTCGAAGTGGTTCGATTTCGGCGCGGGTCTTTCCGGAGACGATAATGACTGGAATGTCTTCCGCACGGAGGGCGTCGAGCGCTGGTCTCGCCTCGTCAAAGGAATAGGTGTCGTTGTCTAAAAGACAACCGTCCAGGTCTGTGAAGAGTAGATAGCGTGACATAGGCTTAAAGATGTCGTAGGTCCTCGTTGATCTGCGACCGGGAATGTCCGGCCAGACGCCGTTCCAGGAAATCCTTCGCCAGATCCTTGCCACCCAACCCCAGGGCTAATGCAGCCGCAAGGACGAGTCCTCCCCAGGTAATGCCGAATCCGACCACGACGATGTGCTGAGCAATCCCCAACTGTTCGAACGCCATAGCCACGGTCAAGAGCTGAATGCCCCAGCGCGTTCCAGCTGCGATCCAGCGGGCCGGAGGTAACCCCGCGTTCACCGCAGCGATGAGGACGGCCTGCGACACGAAATTCGAGACGAGGTACCCGATGATTCCGATCACGGCCGCGGTGACCAAATGGGGAATATACGACAAGAGTGAGTGAGCGGCTTCATTGATCGGGGCCACATCGAGCGCGCCCAGCGATGCCGTGGTGGCGAAGATCACGATCAACCAGTAGGTAATGCGGCCGATAATATAAGACGGATCGGCTTTGATGCCTCCCCGCAGGAGGGCTGCCGCGATACCGATTCGATCGCAGAGTCGATCCAGACCAATGACGCGAAGCAGCCGTTCCATCAAATGCCCCATGCCCCAGGCTGCGCCCAGACCAACCAGCAAGAGAATCAGCATGGCCAGGACATTGGGAAGGATGGCAAAGACGCGCTCGCCAAGTGCGGTCACTGGTCCGAGTAACGTATGTTCCCAGCTTGAGGTCATGGCTCGCTCCTTTCAGACTTCGCGCGAGCAGGCTCGATGACTTCGCGCGAGTCATGAGACTGAGGCCAACGTGCGACAAGATACTCTTTCTGTTTCTCGAACGTCCGGCAGAGCGTTTCGATGAGCTGCTCAGCTTCCACCGTAGTCAACCCTTGGCTATCCAGCACGAATGACGCGGTCTTTCCTAAATAGAGAGGGGTCAGCGCTTTCAGGAGATGTTCTTGTGGGAGCACGTTCCGATGATGCGCGAGGGCGGCGTCATAAATAATTTGGGCCCATAGCGAATCTGGAATACGGAAATCCCGCAGGGGGACGTTCCGAAGGCTGGATAGCTGATCCAGGGCGTCTTTCGAGAGCATGCGTGCCCAAATATCGTGCAGGTCCGTCAGCCCGAGCTGAAACAATTCCACCATCCGTTCGACGTTGACATTCACCGGCTCAACGCCCACCTCATATTGGAAGCCGAAGAGAGGCACCTTTCGCGAGTCTGTGACGGGGATCCAGGTGGGGGCATGGGCTTCCATCAAGGCGAACAAGGCCCCCACGACCTGTCGCAACATGGAGGAGAGGTCGGCGGCAGGGTCTTTGGGATCATGAATCTTGGCCCCGAGAAAACTCTGACACACCTTCGCTCCGCTCGTAATGGCCTCGGTCGTCATCCAAATATCGATCCCGAAACGCGCGACATCGGACTCCCAGACGTGCTTCTCGAGATAGTGTTGCGCCAGCTCTCCGGTGAAGCCGAAATCTCCACCGATCGGCTGGCGGACCTCCTGCCCGTAGAGGGCTCGGGTCAGCGGATAGGCGATGCTGTTGGTGATAGTTCCGTCGTACTTGTGGCGTCGATAGTACGGGGCCACATAGTCATAGCCTTCTTTGAGAATCGGATGAAGAAGCAGTTCCATCCACTCGGGGGTGATGCTGCGGACGTCCGAATCGACGACGGCACAGGCTTTGACTTTGAGCCGTCGAGCGATCTCGAAAATCGTGCGAAACGCGCTTCCCTTGCCTGGGATTCCATGATACGGCGTGACAATCCGGTGGAGCGTGCTCTGCCGATCACTGATGAAGAGGGGATCCAGATCAACCATCGTATTGGCGACAATAGCTGGAGTGTCATCGGTGGAACCGCCATCGGAATTTACCAGCACAGCGCGATGACCGTGAAAGTATTTTGCCAGCCCTGCTCCGACGGCGCGGACGACGTGGCCGACGGTCCTTGCATTGTTGAAGCTGGGAATGCCGACCAAGATGTCGGCACTGCGCACGGCTTCCAACAGGTCCTCGGTTTCAGCGGTGAGTGGAATCAAGCTGTTGTTCATGAGACAGTCTGCCTGGTTTCCGCCGTAGGATCCCAGGCATGGTCCTGTTCGACGGCGTCCATGAGCCGATGAAAAATATCTGGAACAGCATGGGTCACCCGGCTCCAGTTCGAGATCATGGGAACCCCCAACGGGTCGCCGAGGAAGCTGTCCGTCGCCAACGTCATGCCGCGCAGAAATACTTCAACGGCGCGCCGCTCCTCATGGCGGTCAAAGCGCAAACTGTTGATCGCCGCGTCATTTTCGTACCGACTAATCGCTTCTTGCGCGGCCTGGAGATAGGTGGCCCGCAACGTCTTAAGGGTGCCTTCCGAGAGGACCAGCCCTTCGCTCGCCAGGTTGCGGAAGAGCGATTTGGTGATATCGACGCACATTTTCAAGAGGCCCGCGTCAGGATTGTGCGTCGACAGCGTTTGATGCTTGTGTTCATAGGCATCGGCGATATCGGCTTGGCAAATACGACGGAGTGCGCAATTGCGGTACACCTCGGCCAGCATGCCGACCTCCAGCCCCCAGTCGCCAGGAATACGGTTGATCCAGGCCAGATCTCGCACCATCGCGAATTCTCCGGCCAGCGGGTAACGAAAACTGTCCAGAAACGAGAGGAGGGGATGTGGCCCAACCAGTAACTGTAGACTGCGGATCAGCGGAGTAATGAAGAGACGGGTCACACGCCCATGCATGCGGTCCGTTACGCGGCTGTAATACCCCTTGCAAAATTCGTAGGCGAGGTTCGGATTGGCGACGGGGTAACAGAGGCGAGCGAGGTACTGGCGGTCGTAGCTCACGATGTCGCAGTCATGCAGGGCGATGACCTGGCTTTGCCCCCGGGCCAGTACATAGCCGTAGGCCGTCCAACACCCGCGTCCTTTCCCTTGGTGTCCGATGTCGATCTCATGCGAGACCAAGGTGTTCAGCAGCGCCTGAATCCTGGTCCCGTCGTTCCAGACGACGCGAACTCGTTGGGGGAGCTGAGAAAAGAATTGCTTGGCTAGTCGGAACTCCAGCGCAGAGGCCTGATCCAGAGAAATGACGATTTCGTTGATGTAGCGAACCTCACCCAGGATTTCCACGATGCGCTTGAGGGCGGGACGTTCCAGTTCCGAATACAGTGAGGGGAGGACGAGCGCGATCGGCGTCGTTTTCGCATACCGCTCGAGCTCGTGCTCCAGCTGCTCCGTGTTGGGCTGACCGAGACGGTGGAGAACGGTCACGACCCCATTTTGATAAAAATCAGACACGATGACCTCTCTGCTGATCGCTGATTATTGCTGAACGTCGATCCCGCGTAAAGCCGGGGGAGCGAAGAGATGCGGATGCTTCTCAACCGATTCTACGCTGAAGAATGCAGGGGATGTGCCATCGCTGAGTATAACGAAAGGCTAAGACTCTTGTCACTTCGTGCCGGGGATTCGCTCGAATTCTGATAAAACAGCTCGCAGAGGTGTAGGGAAAAGCAGGCAGGAGTGGAGGGTTTCCCCTATGGCTTATCCGTTGACAGCTTCTTCCCTAGCCGCCTCGCCAATCGCACCATGCCGGGCGATCGATCACTGGGGCTGAGGAGCACGTTCAGGACATGAAGCTGGCTTTGATCGGCAAAGGCAGCGGCAAGGTTCTGTTCAAATTCCCGCTGCGTCCCTACGCGCGAGCCTCTTCCGCCTCCGATCAGGTCGCACACTTTGTCATACTGCCATTCATGCACATCGTTAAAGGGGCCCTCCAAAATCTCGCGCTCCGTCGAATAGCCTCGGTTATTCAAAATAATGACAATCGGAGCTTGCCCGTAGCGCACGCAGCTGGCCAACTCTGTCCCGGTCATTTGAAAGGCGCCGTCTCCCACCAGGACGATGGGCCGCAGGCTGGGGTCGGCAAATGAGGCACCTAAGGCTGCGGGAACGGCAAACCCCATTGAGGTGTAATAGGCCGGTGACAGAAACTCAAACCGGTGGCGCACATGCAAATCCGCAGCGGCGAAGAGCGATTCACCCACATCGGCAATCACGACCGTCTTTTCCGTCAAGACTGTATCAAGATGGCGGAAGAGTCCGCCGAGCGTTACTGGTGCATCTGGGTCTGGTGTCGCCGGTTCTGGAAGGGTTTGAACCGGGAACAGCCGCTGGGAATGAGAAAAGGAGGGAAGCGGAGATTTCACAAGACCTTGGACAAAGTCCTGGAATCGAATCGATTCATACCGATGGTGTTTGATGGCGACGCGGTCGGCGGTGGCATGGATGGTGCGGCCCTCTGATAGTAAGGGCGACGTGGCATCGAGGTCTTCCACATCAGATAGAACAGATCCCAGGATCAGGAGGCAGTCGGAATCGTTGATGAAGTGCTGAACTTCATCACGTCCAATGAGCCCGCCATAGACACCGACATAGAGCGGGTGATCCTCTCGGATAATCGATTTACCAAGTAGGGTCGAGGCGATGGGAATGTTGAGTCGCTCCACTAAACGAGTCAAGTCATCTTGCAGGCCAAATCGACCGACCTCCGCGCCCACCAGCATGGCCGGCTTCTTGGCCGACGCGAGCATGAGTCGTACTTCACTGATCGCTTCTTCGAGAGCAGCCGGGTCACTCGGCGTGTCCTCGATGCAGATCGGTTTTAGGCCACCCATGAGTGGACAGTGGACCATGTCTCTGGGAATTTCGATATAAATGGGACGGCGATAGCGGAGGAGGGCGGCAAAGGCCCGATCCATCTCTCGTTCGGCGGTCAGGGGATCATCCAACGTCACGGCGGCCACGGTCATCCGCTCGAAGACTTCTCGTTGCGTGGCAAAATCCCGAACCATATGATGCAAGTAGGGGGTGCGAGTTCGTTCAGACAGACCAGGTGAGCCTGTCAGCAGGACCACCGGCGAGCGTTCCGCATAGGCGCAGGCGATGGCGTTGACGGTATTGAGCCCGCCGACGCAGTAGGTCACGCAGACGGCCCCAATGCCGTTGATACGAGCATAGGCGTCTGCCGCGAAGCCGGCGCAGTCCTCCCGCGTGGTTCCGATGTGCGTGATCGGCGAGGCCTCGATGAGTTGATAGAGAGAGAGGACATAGTCACCGGGAATGCCAAAAATATGGCGAACACCCAGGCGATACAGGCGATCCAACACAGCAGAACCAATGGTAGCTTTGTCGCCCATTCTTCATTTATCCTCACAGGAACGATTGTACTGCTCTGGTGTCAGGAAAACATACTGACCGGGGTTCGTCAAGCAATGAGCGTGTGATGATCGGGCTGACGACAGCCGGCATGTGACCACTCTCGCAGAGAGTTCGCTACACCATATTACAGGAGATACGACGATGACACCGATGGCCCAGGTTCGCCTGACGACACTACGGATCCCGGAGGGGCGACCGCTCTGGCTCTTTGCCGGTCATGTCGGACCGCTCGTCGGTCAAGCAGCCGCTGGGGATCTGGTCGATGTCCTGACACCCGACGGGCAATTCTACGGCCGTGGTCTCTATAACCCTGCTTCGAAAATCCGTGTCCGTCTCCTGACCTTCGAGGATGAACCAATCGACGAGGCGTTCTGGCGGGGGCGAATTCAGCAGGCGATCCGTCTTCGACAGCGAGTGGTCGCCCAGTCCAATGCCTATCGGCTGATTTACGCTGAAGGTGATCGACTACCGGGGTTGATCGTGGATCGGTACGATCAGCTGCTGGTCATGCAGTGCTTGTCGTTCGGCATGGATAGCCGGAAGGAACTCTTGGCCGACATACTGATGAAGGAATTGAATCTGACGAGGGTCTATCTACGGAATGAGGCCAAGAGCCGCCAACTCGAAGGGCTGCCTCTCGAACGGAGGTTTCTCTTCGGTAGCGGCCCGACGCAAGTGGAGATTCACGAAGGGGCTGCAAAGTTTCTCGTGGATGTCGAGAAAGGTCAGAAGACCGGCTGGTTTTGCGATCAACGGGAAAATCGGTTGGCGACGGCCAAGCTGGCGACAGGCGCTGAAGTATTGGAAGTATTTTGCCATACCGGCGCGTTCGGCATTCATGCCGCGCTCGCCGGAGCCGTCTCAGTAGAGGGCCTTGATGTCAGTCTGGATACACTAGCCATGGCCCGAACACAGGCCACAATGAACAAGGTGGAGAATCGTTGCATCTATCGACAAGCTGATGCGTTTGAGGAAATGCGCAAGCTGGTGAAGGCGGGGCGGCGCTATGATCTGGTAATCCTCGATCCTCCGGCGTTCGCCCGCAGCCAACAAGCCTTAGCTGGCGCCTTGACTGGGTATAAGGATGTTAATCTACTGGGCTTGAAACTGCTGAAGCCGGAAGGATTTCTGGTCACGAGCTCCTGCTCCCATCCTGTCTCTGAAGAAGATCTCTGGAAGAGCATCCGCCTCGCGGCACGCGACGCCAAGCGAGAGATTCGATTGATTGAACAACGAGGCCAAAGCGCTGACCATCCCATTCTCGCCAGCATGCCGGAGACGCGTTATCTAAAGTGCTTCATCGTGCAGGCGTTGTAGCGGAAGGATAGCGCGGCATTCCCGTCTCGCTGCGATTGGGACCTATGTGCAGCGCTGGAGGCGATGGGTGCGGGCGAGATTTGTAAGGGGAGGTGCGCATTGGTTGGAGCGTGGAGGTCGAATTGACGCCCAGGGTGTCGTGGGTTGGCTTACGTTGTACAAAAGACTTCAACATTCATCTTTTTGAGGAGATGTGACGATAGGTATGGAGCTCCATCGCGCACCAACCATGGTTTTCTGCTTAGACAGGCGAAGGAAGAGCGGTTAAGAGGTCTGGTGCCAGTCGACTGCCCGGATGGCGAAGCCCGTCCTGCAATCCTTATGCGGCTGTTAGAATTGCTTTCCGGAGTGAAGCCGAGACTGTGATGGGTAAGAAAAGGCTCTTGGGGTAGAGGTAGTCTTCTCCAGACTCATCGACCACGCGAACTTGGCCGTGCTTGAGTGCTCCCGCATCGGGAATGGCGACATAGACCTTGCGTTTTTCAAGAGAGGCCGCGTATCCCTTATTCTCGACGCAAATCAAAAACCGTGACGTAGTAAGATTGGGCTTCGGCATATGGTGTCCTCAGAGTAGTTGCTTGATCTTGTATTCCTTCCGACCTATTCCAGTGGCCTCATACCAGTGAACTTCCGCGAGATGGATGGAGCCATCGGAAAGGCGGACTTTAGCGATGCCCTTCCGCTTGCGCCAACGTCCTCTGCCATAAAACTTCCGAAGCCTGGAGATCTCACGGATTTGAGACCCAACCGCGAAGGTTTCAATCTGCGTGATTGGGCCGAGCAACTCGAAATGCACGAGGCCATCGTCCCAAAGTCATGTGATATCAGTCAATGGGAAAAGCGCGTGCCGCCTCCCATCGCTTCCCGCCCGCTTTTCACCACCTCCAACAACGTGCCCACGCCGCTCAACGTTCAGGGCAACGCGGAACTGATCCGGCTCGTCGTCGCTCAGATTCCCACGAACACCACAGCGCGCACCCGCCTCATCGTCGGCAACGCGGTGGCTGCTGCCATCAATCCCTCGCCCACCGCACCCGGCGTGTATCCCGCTTCCGCCCTTGAGGCCATCGTGCCGTGGTGGCGCTCCTTCCTCGACCGGGCTCGACCAAACTCAAACGGAACGATCTTCGATCCCGCCGCCGCCGCCCTCCTCCAATCCCTCGTCTCCCGCACCACCACTTACCTCTACAACGGCTTCGCCACCAAGGCCTTCACCGACATCCATGGCTAAGTTTTACCAAAGGTGCGAGCTAACGATGGGGGTTGGATCTTGAATCGGGTGTCGTGCAGGAAGGAAGATCGGTCTTCCTTCCAATACCTCGCCTGACGATACGCAGCTTCGGCTGCTATCTGGGCAGCGAGATGCGGGAGGCAGTAAGAAGTAAGGGGTTGGATACGGATTCTGGCTTCTCAAGGAGAGCTGCTCTGGGATGGATGTCAAGGATCGAGAAAAATAGAATGTGCCGAGAGTCCTTTATTGAGGTGCAGGTACAAGTCAACGGGGCTCCATTGTGGTTCATCCTTTCATGCCCACCCCGATCACAATGAGCACCGCATAGTCCTGCTTCGTGCAGCCCTCGACCGGAGGCATCGCTCCACCAGGTGCAACGGGAAATGCTGACTGCTTCGCGTGAGCCGGTGAGCACGCACCACCCAGCGTCGCCGGTGTACCGCGCGTGGGCCGGTTGGTTGCTTCATGATCACCTGAGAATAAACAAACACTCCCGACCCGAATGGCACTTACTTAAGCTTCTTGGGATGGCCATAGTTCCGGATGTCCTCTCTGGCGATCGCACGGGGTTTGATGAGTAATGGGTAGGGTTTGGGC
>Ga0209824_10001023_pt1 | contig 16607 bp, 9 predicted proteins | sample VDWuncwatermetaG_FD_184124 | JGI IMG/M metagenome (GOLD analysis project Ga0209824, IMG submission 184124) | Wastewater microbial communities from Netherlands to study Microbial Dark Matter (Phase II) - VDW unchlorinated drinking water (SPAdes)... ... | reverse complement strand
TATCTATCCCAAGGATACTGCCGCTATTCTCTATTTCATCTATCGCCCTAGTTTTACGAGCCTTGTTTTCAGTGTCAATAATTTCTTTTGCTATTTTATCAGGGTTACTTTCTCTAGCCTTACTCTTTGCTGCTGCAAGATTTGAAATAGCCTCAGCCTCCTCCTTTTGTGCCTTGGTAAGGCCAGAGATTGAGTCAGCGAGTTTAAGAGCAGATGCAGATGTTTCGTGATTCTTTTTAGCCTCATCAAAAGCAGCCTTTGTTTTATCCACAGCTTCCTCGCTACCACCACCAGGGCGTTGTCTGTCGCTCACTGCTAAATCGTAAGCCTTTTTGGCTTCATTCATTGCCTTTGCTTCTGGTGACTCGGCGTGCTCTTTTTCAGCAGTTTCTTGGGCAATTTTTATCTGGTTAACAAGCTCTGTAGCAGCCTTTGCTTCTGCCTCTTTGGCAACAACATCTGCTTCTAGCCCAGCCACCTTCAAGGCAGCACTGTTTCTTATTCCCTGCTCCTCAAATATTCCCACCTTACCTTTCTCTACTGCCTCTTTTGCTGACTTTATTTCCTCTTTTGCTATCTTTTCTCTACCGCCGATGCCTTGATCAGCCTGGAAGACTTTCCCACTAAGAGTTTTGCTTATGAGGGAGTTTTTATCACCGATGTTACGAACATCAAAGCTTGACCTGCTCATACTGGTCATCAGGCCTCTCTGTGTCTCGTAGGCTTTTCTCTCTCCCCAAGACATTTTGGCGAGTTCCTCGCTCGTCTTCGCAGGATTGTCCCTCAAGTTTGCTGCCGCAGCCCTGCCAAGAGTCTGGCGCGCAACAATTCCACCAATACCAGACATAACCCCCGCACCCGTCATTGCAACACTTAAAGCATTTGCCCCAAGCTCGCCAAAATCCCCTGCCATCTTTTCTGTAATTTTAAGAATTTCCTTGAGAGCAAGAATGATAAGAGTCGCGACCATTACTGGCCCAAGTATAGAATTGAACCATCCTAGCCCTGTTTGGTTAAAATAACTAAGTATTCCGCCACCTGACGATATGATCATAGTAAGGAGATATATAAGAAAAAGAAAAGCGGGAGCGACAAAGGTTAAGCCAATAAGACTGCCAAACCACGTTTTTAACTTATCACCTGCTGGCAGAGCGGCGGAAACAAACACAAACGGAGACACAATCATAAGAAACCAGAAACCAATAAGCCTACCAAAAAATAGAAGGGCGGCTTTAAAAATGTAAAATGCCGCAAAACCGCTAACGATTGCGGCAATAATAAACACGATTATTGCATTTAGACCCTCGTCGTTGCCTTTGTCGGAGTTCACAGCTGCGCTTAAAAAACGCTGAGGTTTGAATGAATCTACGAGTCCAGCCGAAATACTCTCGTTTCCTATAGCGCTTTTTATTCCAACCGCAAGAACATTACCAGCATCAATAACCACCTTTGTAAAAAATAGGCTGAAATTTATAAGAAGAGCAATAACAACCACTTTTATAACTACCTTTTTCCAGTCCGCCATTCCAAACATCGTCATTATTCCTGTATAAAGTAAAACAAAGATGAAAAGCATATTAGAGAAATCTCGCACCACAGTCCACGCCGTGTCTATAAACGGAGGAGCAACCATATTTTTAGAATTATCAATACTTAACATCAGTATATAGTCAAAAATGAGGCCCGAGCCAGCAAGAAGAAATGAAGCAGGCTTATAAACAACATAATAAACAAACTCTGCCACGCAAGGCATAATATTACCCTCCCAAATGCTGCAGGCTGTATGCATTTGAACCGCTAACGCGTCTTTGTCTTTGTTGTAGCCCCCCAGCGCGGCTGCTCCCGCTCCTGCCACTGCACCCCCTGCGCCAGTGCTAGCGGTGCCAGTTCCACTGCCTCTACCCGTGGCAGTGAACACAGTCCCTACTGCATTGTTAGATGCGCCAATAAGCGTAAAATCCGTACTCCCAACACTCTTGATGGTATATATTGTACCAACGGTAAAAGAGCCAGCGTTTTTGAGCGTAGACGCACCGCCTGCAGTACTGCTATCTATTGCGCCTGAGGTCCCCGCTTGCTCGTCTGCGAGAAATTTAGCAAGAGCATTATTATACTCAATAGCAGCATCTATATTTGCCTGGTTTGGGCGATGCCCCGTAGACTGCTGGGTGACATCAACATTGCTGGTATCAGAAATAACTGAAGAAGCGCCAGTTTGTGACTCTGAAAGTAGTGTTGTTCTAGAATTTAGTAATTTTGTGGACTGCCCAGTAGGTATCATTCCGGCGATAGTTACTTCTTGGTTGTTTCGTGCCCTAATGAGCGCTAGACGAAGAGCTTCTATTGCTGCATTCGACGCTGTGTCTGCTTTACTAAACGCTTTTTCAAAAAATATTACCTCAGAGTCAGCTCTTAGCGTAGACAGACGGCCTGGTGTGTCGCAGGGCGAACTAGTATTACTGATTGTAGATGCCGTACATAGGCCGCCACTCTTGAAGGCAACCATCCCATCATACTTACCAAGTGCCGCTTCCCTATCTATTGAGGTTGTTAGCACCGTATTTATCGCGGATACGACAACAGTATCACTCATTATGTTGTCTAGAACCTTTGTTCTGTCCCCAAAATCAAGGTCATCTGGAATTTCAGGTATTCCATATAGAGCCTCCACTCGAACAGGTAGAGCAAGCCCTCTTTTGAGATCGTCCGCTATGGCCGCATTTGCCACGAGAGTAAAAAACGAGAAGCTGGCAAGAAAAAAAAGTATAGTGAGTAGTAAATAAGTGGGTTTTTTATGAAGAGAGTTTCGCATCGTTTGTTTATTGAGGGGTTGAAGGAATAATGAAGCTTTTCACTTCGCCAATTATCTGCGAAGAGCTGTTTATAGGATTAGAAGTTCTGGCATTAGCGCTGTAGTAGTAAGTTTTACCAGGCGTAAGGTTTGAGAGAATTCTAGAGAACGGCGCTCCTGTTTTAGGGGCTGTGTCTGAGCGGATGTCTGGGAAGGGAAAAGCCTGATTGGCTAATGGCTCATCCCCTACAAAAGGCACGTCACTCCACCTAAACCACACAACCACGTTTGCATTTGAAAGGGCATCGGCGCAATCTATGGAACCATTAATTATCGCACTACTAGCAGATACAGTTGCTGCACCTGTGTAAACCTGCACAAAACACGCGGCTGGACCACCAACAGCCCTGCTACCGAGCGGGTCTCCAAGAGACCCTACATTGTAGGATTTATTTCCTGGGCCAAAGACACTTCTTACAGCCTTGCTCATCACTTGGTCAAGGAGAGCTGAAATAATTTTGTTCATATTGTCCGCAAAGCCAATTCTATCCATGTCCATGCCAAGTGTTTTTGTAAGCTGACCTTCCAAAATTTTGCCTGGAGTTGTCGTCTTGCAGTACTGTTTGTTTTTTCTAATAAAATCGGGGTCCGATATCATTTCAGTGTTTAATCTGTTTGCCTCAGCTTCACGCTCCTCTGGTAGCATATATAGATATTGAGGGTTCTTGCCAAGAGAATCTTTTGTTGCAAAAATTGACTCAGGGTAGGTACAGTCATTCAGGTCCTTGATATCAGTAAAGCCATTTGACCAGCTGGTTTCCTGGGTCTTCTTTGCTTTTGCGTCAGCTGTTTTCTTTGCAAGCTCTTTGGATGTGATTGTCTGTAAACCATACGGATTACCACTGTCGTTTAGCATCGCACCAAACCCTGCCCAAGTTAGTCTGTTGGTTTCCGCGTAAAACTCTGTCGCTGTAAAATTCCACTCTTGCTTAAACGGACAGGTGGCTTTATTGTCAAAAATATAGTCGCGTTTTTTTGGGGCAAGGTAGACGGAATTTGCTAGGTCATCTCTGTAATTGGCATTAAAATCACAACTCGCTATGTTGCGAAGTTTTAGCACAAGATTTCCTGCTATGTTGTCCGCAATTTCTGTGAACATTTGGTCTGTGTCTACCTCAAAGTTTGGGCTTCCGTGAAAGCCCCCTTGAATCCACTTTAGCGTGCTGTTGGTAAGCTGAGTAAGAAGATTCTGAGCCGCAGCGTAAGCAACATAGTCAAGAAGGTTTTTTGTCAGCATCCCCCAAGTAAATTCTGCAGCCTGTGAAATTCCTTTTCCTGTTTCAATAGCTATGAGAGCCTCGCTTGCTCCTGCTGATATCGTTGTGTTAGCTCCAACCAATGGATCAGAAACAACCATTTGCGCCTGAACGCTGTTTACAGACAACAAATAAAAAATAGATATAAAAAATATAGTCGTTTTTATTGAGGATAAAAAGTTTTTTTTATAAAGAATCATTTTTTTGTAAAAATAAGTTTACGCAAGTCTTCTTCCGCTAGAATAAGAGCGTCTCCCCCTACTCTGTATTCCCCCAAGGAGGCAATTCCTACAAATGGATCAGAGAGTATTTTTTTGAAGCCTACTGTAGAGGCACGCAATTTTTCATAAGCTTGTATAAAGCGAAGATGAACAGGTGCTACGTTAGAGGGTACTTTTAAAGCAATTAAATTCTCAATAAGCTTCTGGTAAATTATAACCCTCGCGTCTAGTTTGCTTAGTAGAGACGAGTTATTTGTGTCCATTACTTTTACAAGGATAGTAAGCTCTGTTTCCTCTTGGCTTGTTGCCATAAAGTTTTTAAGGATAATACTGAGGGTTTGGACATACAGCAAATTTGCATTATAAGTGTTGTCTTTTGAAATGTTTAGGTCGTCTAGTGTGTACTGTTTCTGCGCGGGAAGTGTCACTTCTTGGGCCAAGGTGCTTGCAATCTCTTGAGCGTCTGCATCGCTCATTTCTTGAGTATTTGAGTTTTTCTGTGTGCGGGCATATTCCGCTAGTAGCTTACCCGCTAGAATGTCTGTGGTTGTGGTAGCTAGCATAGACGGACCTGCATTTTCTACGTTACTTTTTTTTACACGAGCAAGAACGATAGGCTCGGTGATCGCTGAGAGACCGTCCTTCCATTCATCGCTAGGCGCTGGAGCTTTCTCTTTGCCAATTATTCCAGAAAACACCAATGCGCCAAAAATAACAATGCCACCTAATACGACAGACAATAGAACTAGAAATATTTTTTTTGGATTTTTAGTTTGCCAGATCATAATTAAATTTCCCCATACAAATTATACCAGAAAGATTTTAGAAGAGGTAGAGGAAATAGTCAGTAAAACATACTACTGGGTTTGTTTCACAACTAGAGGGTATTTAACGAGGCACTTTATCTCTTTTGCTGCGGTTAAACTAAACCCTGTGAGCCCCGCCGAATAATCTAGGGCACCATCACGATATGTATTTAGTAGCCTTACACCCACATAATGTCTATCTAGCTTAAGAGATTGAGGTATATACGACCACTCTCCGTGGTCCTTGGTGTCAAAATAAATTCCTCTTGTGTCAACAAGCTTTCCAGTAGAGTCCGGCACATCTCTCTGTGTGTATCCTCTTAATTTACATAAATCTTTTCTGGCGCCATACTCGTCGGGGACACTCTTGTTCACAACATATTCCTCAGACACCCCCCCTAGGCTGTAAAGTAAATCTGATCTCATCGGAGTCTCATTCCAGGCATTATAATTACCAACTGTCTCGGGTTCATAATTCCATCCAGCTATAATAGTCAACCGACCATCAGGATTAAGATGAGAAGCAGTGTACCTACCATCCCATAGGTTTGGGAGACTACGTGGGACGTCATTTAGTGTCGGTAGAAGAAATTGTTTAGAAAAATCTTCCCAGTCCGTTCCCTTATATGTGTAGGTACAAACAGCAGCATCCGCGGCTTTACTAGAGTCAGACAATGCCCCTCCTTGGACGAGTTGGTTTTTCTCCACCACACCCCTAGTTACTTCTTTTGCTCCAAGAGTACCAGCAGGCACAATCTTTCCAGTAGAAGGCTCTATCCATGGCACTGTGTTTATTACAATATCGCACGGTACAACCGAGATGGTAAGTACGACAGACTCCTCAGCGGCAGGGTGTTGCTCAGTGTCGGTGCTTATGCAAGAAAGTTTATAATCAGTTTTCCCTTCTGTTTTTATATAAATAGTAGTTCCTGTTCCTGCTGGCCCAAGGGTTTCCTTTCCTGGGAGTATCCAGTAGCCAGAACCATCCTTGGTTTTGGAAGAGACTACTTCCGCCTCATCATTTGTATTGGTTGCCCGATTCGTCTTTAGCGCACAGCTTCTTGCGTCTGTTGCTACCCATGAGAGTTTTATTGGTTCATAAGTGCCTTTATATAAACGTGGGGCTGGGTCGCCTTTGCTTACTTCCCCAGCCCAACCTATCTTTACAATGGGAATAATAGGTTTTGGCTCTACTATTATTTGTGTTGTGGATGTTGCTCTTTCGCCACTTTTGCTGGAGCAAGAAAGTGTAAGTGTGCGGGTCTTCGTCATTTTTGAGGTTACCATACTACCTGATGAGTTTACAATTGGCGGTAATCCAGAAAGCCCCGCGTCTACTACGCTAACAGTTGACATACTTATTGGAGTATCAATGGCCCCAAGAGAGAAAGAAAAGTCTTTTCCGGGGATATCTAAGGTGTATGTACTAGATGCCACATTAAGTTTTGCGATTATTTTTGTTCCTTCTGGTAAACCAGTGGCTCTGAGTGTTTGTCCGACGATAATATTTCCCAAAGTAATACTACCGTCTAAGACAGTAAGGGTCCTCCCTAGAATCGACCCCTTAAAATTAGCCTCAGCGGTGCGACTCTCCTGAGTAGGAGCATCGCTAGTAAATATACAGAAGGAGGCATTATTTATTGTCCACTTTACCAATGTGGCAGTATTGTAGGGTATTGTAATGCTGTCAGAAAGTTTGACCGTGGGGGTAGGGCCTTTTTTTGGACTATTTACATTCGTCTTTACACCAAAATCCACTTGGCTTCTGTTTAGAAATGGGTCAAAGGTGCAAGATGGTGGGTTGGTATTGCCATTTATACAGCTTCCGTCGGCCAATGTGGTGCAAGCAGGAAAATTACTTGCGCCGTTTTCGCAGGAGCTTACGGCCGTAATGACAGTACTTTCCGCATTTTGTGATGGAGTAACTGTGTATGTGCCCACCCCACCATCTCCAGTGATATAGCCTGTGATTTTTGTACCAGGAGTAATACCTGTGCCGGAAATTGCTTGTCCGACATTGAGGCAACCGGAGGTTACAGAGGTCACGTCAAGAGTTGTGCCTGAAATTGAGCCAACTACAGTGGCGATAGAAGTAGGCGCGCAAGGTACAATGGTTTTAGCGGTAATAGTAGTGCTCGGCACATTTTGTGGGGGGTTTACTGTGTATGTACCTACACCGCCCGTGCCCGTGAGGTATCCGGTAACTTTTGTACCAACAGCAATCCCCTTGCCTGAAATTGTCTGCCCTACAGTTACCTTACCCGAAATAACCTCAGTAACAGTGAGTATTTTTCCTGCTATGGAGCCAATCACGACAGTTTCAGAGCTGGTATTTACTATCCCCACAGTAACTGATTTTTTTGTGGTGCCGTTTGCGCCAGTACAGCTCATCTCAAAAGTGTAGGGTTTCTTTGGGTTTACTTGAAAATTGTCTGTGAGGAGGAGGGTGCTACCTGCGGAGTCCACGCACCTGTTTGAATTGAAGGTTTTCCAAGAGACAGTAGACATTTCTCCGGGACTAACAGCAGATGGTGAAGCGCGAAGCTCTATGATAGGGGCGGTGGTTACGTCTATCGTTACTGACTGTATGTCGGTGCCGTTGGGGCCTGTACAGGTAATTTCAAAAGTATAAGGCTCATTTGGAGAAACAGAAACGGCGCCCTCAAGCTTTACCTCATCGCCTGCGGAGCTTACGCAGTTTGTAGCATTGGAGGATGCCCAGGAAATAATAGCCTCTTGTCCTGGAGACACTGTGGTGCGGTCTGCGGAAAGAGAAATCGTTGTTGCTAAAGCGAAATTGCTGGCAGCCTCTATTTCTTCTTGTTCTAGTCCTGAAAAGTCTGACTGGGTTCTTTCGGGTGTACCTTTCGGCTTTGTTAGAAAATATATAGACACACCAACAATTATTAAAAGCAAAGCAATACCGAGAATGATTAGTATCTTCTTCTTCTTTGCCTCACTGGCAATTGTTTCTTGTATATCCATTTAAAAAATCTTTATTTCCTAAGTATACTACTACTAGATTGTTCCGCAAGAGCGAGCCACTGGTTTAGTGATAAATCCTCGGCGCGGGAGTTATTCTTAATCCCAACTTTTTCCAAAATACCTGGAGTATTTTCTCCAAAAATGTTTTTTAGGTTTCCTGCGAGCATTTTTCTTTTGTGAGCGAAGCCCGCACGTACAGTCTCAAAGAAATCTCTCTCAGTAATCCCTCCTCCGAAATTCTTGTTGGAAATATTAGAAATATACAAAATCGCGGAATCAACTTTTGGGGCTGGGGTGAAGTAGCGGGCAGGGACTTTCTTTACAAGCCTTGGTGTGCCGTAGACTTTTACTGCAATAGAAAGGATACTTTCCTTTTTATTGCGGGCGGCTATACGAGTAGCGACTTCCTTTTGCACCATAAGCACCATTATTTCTGGTTTTTTATCTGTTTCCAGAAACGCTCGAATAATCTGGCCAGTAAGATAGTATGGTATGTTAGCCACGAGTTTGTATTTGCTTGGCAGAGAAAGAGTGTTTTTTTCAATTTCCTCTATTATGTCACCGTGGATAATGGTAAGTTGTTTGCTCTTGATTTGGTCTGCAAACTTTTCTGAAAGTATGGGCACCATTCGGTCGTCTTTTTCTACGGCTATCACTTTTGCACCAGATGAAAGTAGCTCGGTGGTCAAAAAGCCCTTACCGGGGCCAATTTCTAGTACTGCATCAGATGGGGAAAGCTCCGCCGCACGCACTATTTCCTTCGCTACTGTTTTTGAATTAAGAAAATTCTGCCCCAGTGATTTTTTCGCGTGAACCATATTTGCAGTATACCAAGCTCTCTTCACTAACAGAACCACGCAATAGCACGCTATCGTGCGCTATTGCGTGGTTTGCGAGACACTCTCGGGGTGCCTAAATTAGTTGGAAGTATTTTATAAGCTCTCTGCTGTTATCAATTTCTGTGGCGACAATAAACCTAATATATTTTTTTGATTCATAAAATTCCATAAGATACATAATTTCCTTTGCACATGGATACGGATGCACAAAGACAGATTTTTGAAATTCATAAAACCCCATATTTTTGAAGTGCATACGCAGAGAATCACGAGTACGTTTAAATTTTTCTGGCACATCAAACATTACGATGCGCCATTTTTTGTCCCAAACAATAGGAGTATTTATTTCCATATTATCTATTTCATATCTGCACGCAAGGCGCTCCCCCTCTCTAGAAAGGACTACTGAGAGATTGCCGTCTAGGCTGGTTCTTGTGGTAACAAGTTTGGACTTATAGAGTGTGTTTACAGAGCGACTGAGGGAGCCTCTTTCTATTTGGGCCCACTCCTTACTAATTTCACGGACGATTCTGAAATATTGATTAGGGTTTCTCGTGCACCCAAGTGCCAGACCCCCATAAAGCAACAAGAGAATTTTTTTCTGTAGAACACTAGTTCGCCCTCTTTTTGATGGTTCTAATTTTGGCATAACACATATTATATTTTATTTATAGAACCACGCAATAGCACGCTATCGTGCGCTATTGCGTGGTTCTCGAAGGGAGATTTCTGTGGACAGGTTATTTTAAGGGTTCGTTCGGAATAACATCCTCAATTTTCGCGCAGATTTGTGCGTAGTGTGTTTGAAAAATACTGATACATATAGGGATATGCTAAAGAATTTTTAGGATACAATACATGCAAATATGAGATGAAAATAGTGATATTGTTTCCGAACGAACCCTAATAGGGCGGAATTACCAGCGAATATTTATAACGGGCTCGTTGTCGCTGTTACCACTTTCGTGTTCCGTGTGGGCGTCGTCTATGTCGGAGAGAAATTCTGATGGGGCATTTACTTGGCGTTGGCCAAAAATGGTGCGGACAGATGCGTAGGAAAGATAAAGCTTTTTCTTTGCTCTGGTGACAGCCACATAAAAAAGACGACGCTCTTCCTCGCTGTCTTCTTTTGACTGTGATCCTTGACCCATTCTTTTATGAGGAAATAAATCTTGCTCAAGCCCTGTAACAAACACGTATGGGAACTCGAGACCTTTTGCGGCGTGGACTGTCATCATCTTTACCGCACTGGCACTCTTCATCATAGAGTCTTGGTCACTTGCAAGGGCAGCATCACCCAAAAGTTTTTCCACAGCTTCCTCTGGTGGGAGTATGTCGTATTTTGTCGCAAGTGTTACGAGCTCGTGTATGTTTTCGAGGCGGTCATTGTCGTCGTCGTTCCCTGTTTTGAGAGATGCCTCAATACCCGACGCTTCAGAAACAAACTTAATAAGCTTAGAAGTTTTTTCTGTGAGCGCATATTCTTTTATTGATGAAAGCAAGGCCCAAAAATCCGCCACGCGTTTTCTTCCTGCTGGTGGCAGGCTCTCCTCATCCTTCGCAAACATTTTCACCAGAGTTGCTTTGCCAATGCCCCTTGGGGGCGAATCAATAATGCGCTTAATGTCTGATAGACTTTCTGGGTTTAGTGAGGCGCGGATAAAGGACAAAATGTCCTTTACTTCTTTTCTCTCAAAAAAACGCACACCAAGAACCTGATACGGTATCTCCATAATAAGAAAAGCCTCCTCAAGCGCGCGCGATTGAAAGTTTGCGCGGTAAAGGACAGCAATGCTTTCAGGGTCGGTGCCACTATCTATAAGGTGTTTAATTTTTTCACCTACTGTGCGTGCCTCACCTCCCTCATCGTAACTCTCTATGAGAGAAATTTTGTCTCCCTCGGCATTCCTTGTGAAAAGATTTTTTTCTTTTCGTACAGTATTTTTTTTGATGATGTCGTTTGCTGCTGCGAGAATAGTTTGAGTAGAGCGATAATTTTCTTCAAGAAGAATAGTTTCTGCACCCTTGTAGTCATTTTCAAAATTCAAAATGTTTTGCAGGTTTGCTCCACGCCAGCTATAAATATTTTGGTCACCATCGCCCACTGCACAAATGTTCATTGTCTCACCAGCAAGGAGTCGCGCCATTTCGTACTGCACAGTATTTGTGTCTTGGTACTCGTCTATGTGAATATACTTCCACCTGTTTTGGTATTCTCTGCGAATCTCTGGGTTGTCACGCAAAAGAATAACAGTCTTTAGGATGAGGTCATCAAAGTCTAACGCGCTTTCTCTCGCGAGTAGACGCTCGTATCTTTCCCACACAGCCGCTACAATCATTGGAAAATATGCGTTGCCTACGTCACTTTTGTATTTAGCGAGAGTTACAAGCGAGCCTTTTTGACGAGAGATAACTCCAGCAATACGGTCTGGAGAAAATTGTTTTGAATCAATACCCTGCTCCTTCACGGCCTCTTTGATGAGAGAGCTGGCGCTGTTTTTGTCTACAATAGTAAAATGTTTATTAAGTCCAAAAACCTGCGCGTGAGCACGAAGAATATGGACACCTAAAGAGTGAAACGTGCCGACAAAAGGACGCGGGTCATTGTATCGAAGGCCAATGTCGAAGCCGTGTTTTGCAAGGAGTTCGCTTACCCTTTCCTGCATCTCCTTTGCGGCTTTGTTTGTAAATGTGATTGCGAGGATTTCGCTTGGTGCTACACCCTCCGTTACTAGATTTAAAATACGATGAGTGAGTGTGCTTGTTTTTCCTGTCCCCGCGCCTGCGATGATAAGAATTGGGCCGTTTTTGTGGAGGGCAGCCTCTTTTTGTTTGGCATTTAGGTGTGAGAGGTGTTCCATAACTAAGATACTTTAGCACAAAAATGAGCCGACGCAGAGAAGCACTTGCGCTTCTCTGCGTCGGCTCATTTTTGTGCTACTTCGCCCCTTCTGAAAAGTTTTTCAACGTCCTTTTCACTTCTTCATCCATTAGCTCGCTCATATCGGGAATATATCTTTGCAGAAATTCCTGCATCATATCCTGATCACCCTTTTTACCGATGTCTTCAAATTCTTTACGAGCGTCGTCTGGGAGCCTTTCAAAAATAGCCACTGTAACTGATTTTAAAATAATCTCACCGAGCTTTCCCACCACCTCATCTTGGGCTTCCTTTGGTAGCCCACCGATGCCGAGTTCTTTTATTAATACTTCACGAAGTTCTTGATTGTTCATAATAAGTTAGCTTATTTGGTGTTCTTGTAATTCTGAATGTCTATTGCGGCTGCACGATCTAAATAATCTCGAACATTTAGCCCTGACTCAAGAGGTAGCCCAGTTTGCGCGTTTGCGTCTCTCACCATCTTTATTACCTTTTCCACCTCTTCAGAAGGTATGCGGGACTCTCTTTCCAAAAGCTCACTCACAGGCATCTCGGCAAAAGCCTCAAAAGTTTTTTGTCCATTGTCCGCACCTATCCCAAACCATCCAGCTTTCCCAAAAACAGATTTTATGTGGTCGTCTGTTGCTTTTGCTGCATCCGCATTAAGTTGGGCGAGAGCCTGCGGGTCTGTCGGCAAATTAATATGGGAGCTTGACTCAGGTGGGGTGCCTGCGGTGTCCTTGAATACATTGCCGTACTCTGCCTCTGTTTTGGTAATAATATCCTGTATTTGGTCTCTCAAAAAATCTATTTTTGGTTTATTGTTAACCCCATCTTGTTCGAGTACGGCTATGACTTGCTCGTATCCAGCGATTTTTGACGCTCTCCCGTCTACAACACTTATGTTTTGCCCATCCGTTACTCCATTTAATGAATGGTTTCGCACGGTTGAACGCCAGTCCTCGTTTAGTAAGTCTCGCCCATCTGCACTCGCACCTAGCTCATTCGTGATAAACCCTACCACCTCACCATTTGGGGAATATTGAAAAGATCCCTTCATAGCACCCGCCTCCACAAGAGCGTTAGGGTTACCCGCTTCCTGTCCAACAGGAGCCTCTTCTGTAGTAAGGTTTGTTGGCGGAGATGAGCCATCTACAGGTATTACAGGCTTCCAAGTTTTTAGTTCCTCTTCTGTGAATCCTGTCGGCTCCGTAGCAGGGGCTTCGGCAGAAGGCTCTGTTTCTGTTGTAGGAGCAAAATTGGTACCGTGCTGGTACTCGTAAGCATTTTTAGCACTGTTGTTGATATCTTGAATTCTAAAAATTCCGTCATCACCTTTTAGTTGCTCAACTACATTGAAGGTGCCGTCAGGACCTTTTTGTAAAACATAAGCAACATTATCAATACCATCAGATGCAACCCTCGTTTCTAGGCCCGTAGCCGTATCAGCATACCCTGTTTTTTCGGCTATATCAAAAGCTTTTGTAATTGACCACTCTTTAACCTCATTTGCGTCGTTTAGATTTCCAGTAAAACCAAAATCTACTGGGTTTTCAGCGAGTTGACGAGACAAAACATGCGTTACTCCCTCCCCTTCTCGAATTGTTGCAAGAGCAGCGGAGGTATCAATTACAGAGGCGTGTTCTAGGAGACTAGATGCACTCATATATAATGTAGCCACAGCAGCGGATAATAAGCCACCAACCATTAGCCATCTAAAACTAGGCGCAAATTTATTAGAGTAGACTAATGCTCCAACAGTGAGCCACCTTAAGCCATCTCCCATTTTATTATAAGACTCGGCAATTTTGCCAAGAAATCCAATAGGAACTTTCGCATTTTCCGCTCTCGACTCCACAGCGCCATCAGCCACTTTTAGCCCCTCCTGCGCTTTAAGCATAATCTCAGCTTGCTCAATGTCTAATGTGTGGAAACCTTCTGTTTTAAGTGCTGGAGAAGGTGTCACTACTGTATTAATAGAGCCAGATGGAAGCGCAAGCTCCGCATCAAGAACTTTTTTGCCACTTTTCTCATACGTTTCGATTGCCTCGTCTTGCCAATTTTTAATTGTTGGATCATTTTTTGCGTCAGCGGCTGCTTTGCGTTTAGCCTCAACCCAACGATCGTACCCCTCAGAGTAGTTTTGTAGAGGTGTCTTGGGCTTTTCCACAGGGTTTGTCTTCATATCAAATTTGGGTTCCATAATTTTTTGTTCTTGGTTAGTTTCAGTAATTGTAGCAGGTTCTGTTTTTGTTTGCACAATATGAGGCACGTCTTTTGTGACAAGAGCATCCATATCCCTCTGCATTTCGATGTTTGCTGTTCTTTGTCCAAAAACACCAGGCGCTACTCGCACAGCCCTAGCATCTGCAATTGCGTTTCCTAAGTACACACGTTGCTCTTTATTTGGTTTTCCCTTATGTTTTTGCCCCCTCCTTTCAGCTTCATTCTCCTTTGCCCTTAGGAACGCCTCTTTTATCAATAAATTATTTTCATTAGATGGGTTTTGCTCTATAGGTAGTGTTTCTCTGGGGTTCATGTACTTTTTATTATCCCAATTATGTCAAGAAAAGTCAACTTTTTACTTATCCACAGCGTACTCACTAAGCCCTACACAGAAGACTCTTTATGTGCTAGGCTTTAGGTAATCTAGGGGATTAGCCCCAGGTTTACAGATATTGACGATATTTTCCAACACGGCTGAACGACAGAAAGACACATATTAAATAGACCTATTTCTACAAAACTAAAGGACCCTAGCCGAGTGCAAATGAATGCAGGCTGGGCGAAATACCTATATTTTTCAAGGCAAACGAGTGCCTGGCTTCTTTTTTTGTGTCTCGGGCTCGGGCTTGGCGTTCCTGTTAGTTTGGTGCAGGCGCGAGCTTTTTCATATTTAAATGGAGGTTCTGACACAAGAGTATCTACTCATTCCTACCAAGACGCCCAAAACTCCCAGACAATTGCTTTTCTTGAAGGTGCAGTCAATTTCGACCCTAATCCAGCAAAGGGTGGGGGCGACGTTACCATTGTGGACGATAGCGCACTTCTTTCAGAGGTTGGCCCCACTGGTACAATTGCTGACATTGAGGCTACAGAACATCAAGGAAAGATAAGTCTTTATGTTGTTAATAATGGTGATACCCTTGAAAAGGTTGCCAAAATGTTTGGAATTACTGTTAGCACGATAAGGTTTGCAAACGATCTCTCTGCGGGGTCTAGCCTCCGAGTAGGACAAAGCCTTGTAATTCTTCCAATTGATGGAATACAACACACTGTCAAAAAAGGTGACACACTTAACAGTCTTGCAAAAAGATATAGCGGAGACATTGATGAAATTTTGGAGTTTAATGATCTGGTTTCTGGGCAAAAGCTAACTATTGGTGACATCGTTGTAATCCCAAACGGCAAGGAGGCGATAACTCCTACAAAGTCGGGTGTGACGGTAGCTCGTTCAAGACCTAACAATGCTCTACCCGTTTACTCAGGATACTACACTCACCCAGTTCCTTTGGGGCATAAAACTCAGGGCATTCACGGATATAATGGTGTAGATTATGGCGCGCCAAAAGGTACACCTGTTTATGCTGCAGCGGAGGGTGTCGTTGTGGTAAGCAATTTTAGGGCAACTAATTGCGGAAGGAGCTGTGGTGGTGGGTACGGAAATTATATAGTTATTGAACATCCAAACGGCACACAGACTTTGTATGGGCACTTAAGCGCTGTGTATACACAAGTAGGCACACGCCTAGAGAAGGGGCAGTGGATTGGTGAAGTGGGTAACACAGGCAGATCGACAGGCTCTCACCTACACTTTGAGGTGCGTGGAGCGAAGAATCCGTTTTAGGAATTAAGATAATAAAAGAAAGGGCAGTCCACTTGTGGACTGCCCTTTCTTTTATTATCTTAATTCCGTTGGTCGATACGCGAGCGCCTCCAGAATGTGTTCTTCCTTTATGTCGGGCGATGAGTCGAGGTCCGCGATGGTGCGGGCGACTTTTATTGTTTTGTGGTGGGCACGCGGGGAAAGTTTTAGGCGTTCTGCCGATGCGTTGAAAAGTGTGAGGAGTTTTGGAGTGAGGTTTATGAAAGTTTCAATATCATCAGCACGCATTTCGCTATTGGTGGTAATTTTTCGCGCGTGATTTGCAAAGCGCTCTTGCTGTAACGCCCTCGCCTTTTCAATACGTGTGCGTACTTCCTCTGTGGACTCACCACTTTTTGCTTCTGAAAGTTTGCTATGGCTCATATGCGATACCTTTACCCATAGTTCGATCCTGTCCATTATTGGCCCTGATACCTTGCGTGTGTATGAAACAAGTGTACCTGGCATACAAGTGCACCTCTCCTCGCTTCCGTATTTACCGCAAGGGCAAGGGTTCATAGCTGCGAGCAAAATGAAACGCGCAGGGAAAGTGTCGTGACCTTTTGCACGGGTGATACGAATGTGGCCTTCTTCGAGAGGCTCGCGAAGCGACTCAATCACACGCCTATCAAACTCGGGAAACTCATCGAGGAAAAGTACGCCACGATGCGCAAGAGTAATTTCCCCTGGTTTTGGTATTGCACCACCACCTATAACTGCAGGGTATGAGGCTGTGTGATGTGGCGCGCGAAGTGGCGGGCGGGTCATAATGTTTTCACGAAGTGTCCCCGCAACAGAGTGAATGCCGGTAACTTCAAGCGAGTGTTCGTTTTGCAAATCAGGGAGCAAGTGCGGAAATGCCTGTGCGAGCATTGTTTTGCCTGTTCCTGGTGGCCCCCACAT
>Ga0209824_10001021_pt1 | contig 16626 bp, 15 predicted proteins | sample VDWuncwatermetaG_FD_184124 | JGI IMG/M metagenome (GOLD analysis project Ga0209824, IMG submission 184124) | Wastewater microbial communities from Netherlands to study Microbial Dark Matter (Phase II) - VDW unchlorinated drinking water (SPAdes)... ... | reverse complement strand
GTCTATTTATTATTAAAAAAAGAATTTAATTCAGTTTCAAAGTAATCAGAAAAATAATTTCTTAATTAACTGCTTCGAAAAATAAAAAATAATTTTAAGTATCATACTCGGGCTGGTTTTAAAGAAATACAGACTCAGCGAGAAAATATCACGCATGTTCAGATTTATAGAATCATTACTTGAATGCTGCCGATATTTCATCAGCGGTTCCGCGAGCCAGAGAAAAGGTCCGTTTTTAATTAATTTAATATGACTCAGGTTTTTGAAAATATATCGATTGATCAATTGTGGCTGATCTTTAATTTCAATATTTGTTTTAATATTGGGACTCAACAGATTATTTGTGGGCTCAGAGTTTTTAATAATCGAAGCGTTACAGGCTACAGCCGCAGCCTGCGCATTGCTTTCTAGTGTTTGCATCATTTTGCTTAGGGCCTGAGGCACCAGGCTATCATCATCATGAAACAGCATGACATATTCATATTTACCGGCTTCCGCTAAAATTCTATTAAAAAGCTCAAGCGAAGCCAGGCTCGGCGTTCGCCTGATAAGCTGAACCCTCGAATCCGCTAAATATTCATGAAGTTGTTTTTCAACCGTATCATCAGACGTGTTTTCAGAAATAATTAATTCAAAATCATCATAATCCTGTGTAAGAATCGAATTAATAGCCTCTTGAACGTAGTCAGGTCTTTTATAACTCAGCAAAAAAACACCAAGTTTTTTAGGCATTATTTGGTTGCACTTTTGCAAACTGCTTCAAGCTGTTCGAGCATATAACTGATTCGCTGTTGATCTAATGCCGGGTGCACGCCAATCCAGAATAAAGACCGCATCACCTGGTCGGTATTTTTAAGCTCTTCATGAATGCGATATTTTTGATTTTGGTAGGCCGGTTGCTTAGTTAAGTTACCGGCAAAAAATAAACGGGTGCCGACTTTTCGATCTTCTAGCCCAGCCACAACTTTTTCGCGATTAAGTCTATCATTGGCATACATCGCAAAACCGAACCAGCTCGGGTTGGTTTCGGGCGTGGCCTCAACCGGTGTGAAATTTTCTTTTAAAACAGGAGAAGACTTGATTCCATCGTAAATTAATTTCCAGTTTTTACGGCGCTCTGAAATAAACTTTTCAACTTTATTTAATTGCGACATACCAAGGGCGGCCTGCATATCGGTGACTTTTAAATTATAACCAATATGAGAATAAACATACTTATGATCGTATCCGGGTGGTAGATCCCCAAGCGTCCAACCAAAACGCTTTTTGCAGGTATTGTCTTTGCCCGGTTCGCACCAGCAATCGCGGCCCCAATCTCTGATACTTTCAGCGATCTTTTTAAAGCGGCCATCTTTAGACATGACGGCTCCGCCTTCGCCCATGGTGATATGATGAGCCGGGTAAAAACTGCTGGTCGCATATTCGCCAAAACTCCCGACATATTGATCTTTAATCGTCGCGCCTAGCGCATCGCAGCAATCTTCGATTAAAAATAAGCCTTCTTTTTTGCACCAATCGGCGATGATATCAGCCCGGTAAGGGTTGCCTAAGCTGTGAGCTAAAATGACGGCCCTGGTTTTTGAAGTACGAGCAGCCATAATTTTTTCAGGTAAAGCGTTGAGTGTAGCGGCATCGATATCAATGAAAACCGGAACCCAATTATTCTGGATGATCGGGTTAACTGTTGTGGGAAAACCGGCAGCTACCGTGATAACTTCATCTCCCGGTTCAAGTGGTTTATAGCCCATATTGCTGAGTTCGTGTGAACCTAAAGAGCTGATAGCCACAAGATTAGCGCTAGAGCCGCTATTGACCAGTAAAGATTTAGTTTTACGGCCAAAATACTTACCGAATTCAGCTTCGAAATCACGCGCGTAGCGTCCTGCGGTGAGCCACATATCAAGTGAGGCATCAATGAGGTAACCAAGATCGTGTTCATCCACCACTTTAGCTGTAACGGGAATATAGGTTTGGCCAGCAATGAAAGCGGGTTTTGGAGAGAAATCTGTAAAGTAATTTTTAGCTGCTGTTATGACCGCCATTCGAGCTGTTTCGTTGTTACTTAAATTCATTGTTTACCTCCGAGAAAATTACTCCTATATTGTTTTTATTCGGAGGTTGAGTCAAATGAAAGTCGTTATATTGGCAGGCGGTTTGGGAACACGCATAAGCGAGGAGAGTTATCTTAAGCCTAAGCCTATGATTGAAATTGGTGGGCGTCCAATACTCTGGCACATTATGAAAATTTATTCTAAATTCGGGCTAAATGATTTTGTGATCTGCTGTGGTTATAAAAGCTATGTCTTTAAAGAATATTTTGCGAATTATTTTTTACACCTTTCAGATGTTACATTTGATTTAAAAAATAATAAAATGGAAGTTCATCATAACCAATCTGAGCCTTGGAAAGTGACCTTAGTGGATACAGGTGAAGACACCATGACCGGTGGTAGAATTAAACGAATTAAGCAATATCTAGACAATGAAGATTTTTGTTTAACATATGGCGATGGTCTTGCTGATATTGATATCAAAAAACTTATAGAATTTCATAAATCACATAGAGGCCTCGCTACACTCACTGCGGCGCAATCTCCGGGGCGTTTTGGGGCTTTAAGTATGGAGGGCGCTCTCATCAAAAGTTTTAAAGAAAAACCTATGGGTGATGGCAGTTGGATAAACGGCGGTTTTTTTGTATTGAGTCCTAAAGTTCTAGATTTAATCGAAGGTGACCAAACTGTTTGGGAAAAAGAGCCATTAGAGAGATTGGCAAGTCAGCAGCAACTACATGCCTTTCATCATAGTGGTTTCTGGCAACCCATGGATACTTTGCGAGATAAAAATTATCTTGAACAATTATGGTCAGCTAATGAAGCGCCTTGGAAAACATAGTTGGGGACGCACTAAATTGTGCAATGGTAATATGAAAATCCAATATTTTAAGGAAACCGACAGCATGTATATTTCGTTCAACAACAATCCATCGACGGAGACAGTTGTAATAAACGATTCTGTGAATTTGGATTTTGACGAAAACAAGCAAATCACAGGAATTGATATACACAGTGGCGCTTCAAGTTTTAACATTAACGAATTAGAGCTGGATCTGCCAAAAATAAAACAAAAACTAGGGTAGTGGAGTTAGCAAACCGACTTAATAAGAATTAGGAATAATAATTTTAATGACAGAAAACTTCTGGAAAAACAAAAAAGTCTTCTTAACCGGACACACGGGCTTTAAAGGCTCATGGATGAGTCTTTGGTTACTAAAAGCTGGGGCACAACTAACGGGTTATTCCTTGTGTGTGCCAACTAAACCTAGTTTATTCGAAGAATTAGATATCTCTAAAGACATGAATTCAATTTTTGCAGACATTCGAGATTTAGATAAAATTAAAAAGTCTGTGTCTGAAACCAAACCCGATATTATTATTCATATGGCAGCTCAGCCCTTGGTTCGTTATTCTTATCAGGAGCCGGTTGAAACCTATATGACCAATGTGATGGGAACGGTTCATTTATTTGAGGCAGCCAGAGCCAGCGGTAGTGTTAAGGCTGTACTGAATGTAACCAGTGATAAATGCTACGAAAATCAAGAGCGCGAGGCCGGTTACAAAGAGCATGAACCCATGGGCGGGTACGACCCCTATAGCAACAGCAAAGGTTGCGCAGAACTGGTAACCAGTGCCTATCGTAAATCGTTTTTTGATAAAGAAGGTATTTTGTTAGCCAGCGGTAGAGCCGGTAATGTGATCGGTGGTGGAGACTGGGCGTCAGATCGTCTGGTTCCGGATATCGTGAGATCTGTTTTAAGTAATGAAAAGTTAATTATTCGAAACCCAAGAGCCACTCGTCCATGGCAGCATGTTTTAGAGCCGGTCGGTGGCTATCTTCATTTAACCGAAAAACTTTATATCGAAGGTAAAATATTTGCTGAAGGATTCAATTTTGGCCCATCAACAGCAGATCACTGTGATGTTGAAAATATTATTATAAAAATGAATAGGCTATGGGATAATAAAATTAAATATGAAATTGTAAAATCATATACTAACCCTTACGAGGCTCATTTATTAAGTCTTGATTGTTCAAAAACTGAAAAAACTCTTAATTGGAAGCCCCAATGGAATTTAGATAAGGCTTTGAAAATGACTGTGGATTGGAATGAAAATAGAACCGAAGATAAGTCGAAAATCAAAGACTTCAGCTTAAAACAAATTAATCAATACATGAAAGACAGAGTTTAATGAATAATTTAAAAGAAATATCTAAACAAATTCGAATTAAATGTTTAGAGATTTGTCATAAGCATAAAGCATCGCATTTAGGCGGAGCCTTTTCGGTAGCGGATATACTTACTGTTCTTTATTTTGATTTTTTAAAGGTCGATGCTAAAAAACCTAAATGGGAAGAGCGAGATCGATTGTTTTACAGTAAAGGTCATGCTTGTACAGCGCTATATTCAGCTTTAGAAATTAAAGGATTTTATGAAGGTCTAAAAGAGAATTTTACCATAAATGACAGTGTGTTCACATCGCATGTAAATAACAAAGTACCAGGAATTGAGTTGTCAACAGGTAGTCTAGGGCATGCTCTGGCCGTTTCTTGCGGTGTTGCTATGGCTGGTAAAATTGACAATAAAAACTGGAATGTGGTTACAATAGTAAGTGATGGCGAATTGAATGAGGGTTCAAATTGGGAAGCCATTTTATTTGCTCCCCACCATAAACTCGATAATTTGATTTTGATAGTGGATTATAATAAAATTCAAAGTTTTGGTTCTATTAAAGAAGTTCTGAATTTAGATTCACTAACTGATAAATTTAAAGCATTTAACTGGAATACAATTGAGATTGATGGGCACAATTTTACTGAAATTAAAAACTCATTACAAAAATCTAGTGAATTTAAAAACTCAAAACCAACAGCTATTATTGCTAATACTATAAAAGGCAAGGGTGTTTCATTTATGGAAAACCAATTGTCGTGGCATTATAAATCACCAAATGACAAAGAGTTGGATTTAGCAATTTCGGAGATTCAAAACCCATGAGAAATACTATTATCAGAACTTTAATAGAGCTGGCTGAAAAAGATTCAAGTATCATGTTGCTTACCGGAGATCTGGGTTATGCAGTTCTTGAACCATTTAGAGAAAAATATCCCAAACAATTTTGCAATATAGGTATAGCTGAGCAGAACATGGCCGGAGTAGCTGCTGGTTTGGCTTTAGAGGGAAAAAAGGTATTCTTTTATTCTATAGGTAATTTTCCAACTTTAAGATGCATGGAGCAAATCAGATACGATATTTGTTACCACAACCTGAATGTAAAAATAATTGCAGTGGGTTCTGGCTATGCTTACGGACCATTGGGCGCTTCTCATCATACAACAGAAGATTTAGGCATGTTGCGTACAATTCCAAATTTGATAGTTGCAGCGCCGGGGGACCCTATCGAAGTTGACGCCATTGCAAGATATTTAGTTCAGACAAATAAACCCGCCTATATAAGAATAAATAAGGCAGGAGAAAGAACTATTCATAAATCCAATGTTATTATGACAGGTGATGATATTTTTAAAATCATTAAAGGTCAGGGCACGGCGGTTCTCACAACAGGTGCTATGCTCGAGTATACTAATAACTTTATTCTGGAGCATAAAACGAATTGGAGTCTTTACAGTGTCCCGTTTTTAAATAATGTCGATGAGCAAAGTTTGGCGAGCATATTAAAATCACATGCCAGGATAATTACAATTGAAGAACACCAATTAAATTCCGGTTTCGGTTCGATGGTTCTAGAGAGAGTCAATGAATTATATGTATTAAATAAAATTACAAAAATGCCCTATATTCATCGGGTAGGAATAAATAATGAGTTTATTTCAACAGCGGGAACTCAGGAGTTTTTAAGGAAAAAAGCTGGAATTATTTTGGATCAGTTTTTATAGATTTAGGGTTAATTAAATGAATCACACTAGCCCCAAGGTAAAAATACTTCTATTGTGTTATAATTCGGAAAATACGATTAATGAAACACTGTTTTCTTTAGTTAATCAAACCTATGAAAATTATGAAATTCACGTGTTAGATAATGCATCTACTGATTCAAGTTTGGAAATTGTTAAACAATTTAAAAGCGCAAAATTATTTTCACACCCTCTAAACAGTACTATTTCTGGGTATGAAAATTACGATAGAGCATTAAAAATGGCAGATTACGACTATTCTGCCATTTTTCATTCTGATGATGTATATGATAAAGATATTATTCGTGAGCAGGTGGGATATTTAGAGAGTAATGAAAATGTAGGAATCGTATTTACGCAAGCCTATAAGATAAATGAAGAATCGAAGATTATCGGTAAAATAAATTTTCCTTTAGTTGTTAGATTTTTATTGTTTTTAAAAATAAAAAGTTTTTTTAATACTTTAGAGTTGCTTAAACTTTTTTTTAAATATGATAATTTTTTAATTTGCCCCAGCGCGATGGCTCGGTCTAGCATTTATAAAACTGACTTAAAGAGGAATAGAGTCGAATTGTTTAAGTCTGCCGCTGATGTTGACAATTGGCTTCGAATTTCTGAAAAATACGAGATTGGCTTAATTAGTAAAAGACTTATTAAATATCGCATTAGTACAAATCAATTCTCTGCCGAAAATCGGTTAAAAAGAACTAGGCGCGGTGATGTGTTTAAAGTGTTTAATTATTACAGGTCGAAATATCGTCAGGATTTAAATAAAATTTATTTATTTTTTTTAAAAAATTTAAAAATTACAGACGATTTAATAACAGCATATAATCACAAAACGGATTGCAAGATTATGCATAAAAGAATAAAAAATATTGGATTGGGGGCGGTGTTGATTTATTCGTTAACGGGGGTAAAAGGATTTAAGTCGCTGCTGCTTTTTTTCTATATTAAGTTGATGGACGTAGCGTCGAAGCTCCGAGTCGGACTCTAATCATGATAAAGTACAGCTTGCGGCAATAACCGCCCATAAAGCAAAAAGAAAAGAGATATTATAAAAAAATTAACTACGTTGATCTTATTATTGACAACTGCTGTCATATTTTCTTGTGGCCCTAAAGAGAATAGTACAGAGGTACAGTATGTCTATAAAACTCCTGACTTTATAAATAAAGACTCTACAATAGCTTATAAAGACAGAATGGAGTCGACACCTGTAATATTTGGCGACAAAATATATGATATAATCTCAGTTCGTACAGATGAAAAAAACCCTGCGATTGAAATTTATGAGGCTAGAAATAGCGTCTTGGTTTCTAAGTTAAATTTGCCAATATTTTTTACCTCAGCTATGGTTTATAACAATGAGTTGTATGTGTATGGAACTACAAATCTTGATGTTTTTGCTTCACCACTTAAAATATATAAATCTACTAATTTAGTGGAATTCGTAGAGGTTGGATCTTTGGTTCCAAATGCGAATAGAAGAATTTTTAACTCATCAATGATACATAACGGTAGTAAATTCATAATTACCGTAGAGGAAGATGAAGATCGCAAATCGACGCTTTTTCCAAATTTGTATCAATCAGAAGATCTTATCCATTGGGAGAAATTGTCTGAATTAAGATTTAATAAATACATCGCTTGCCCTACAATTAAGTTTCTAAATAATCAGTATTATATGTTTTATTTATTACACAGTAAAAGATTTAATGTTTATTACACCTCGATTAGTAAATCTAACGATCTTATAAACTGGATTCAGTCGGGTAAAGTAGTTGTTGCGCCAACCAGTGAAGTAGATGGACAGAATGCGTCGGATTTTGATCTTTATGAATACAAAGGTCAAGTAGTGATGAGCTATGCTAATGGGACTCAAGATAACTATAGAGAGCCTTGGGTTAATATCATTAGAGCAACTTATAACGGAACAATGAGCGAGTTCGTTGAAAGATTTTTTAATTAAATGATTTGATTCTATGGTAAGTGAATTTGAGAGCTTCCAGAGTAGAGCTTTGCTCAAATATGAATAGTTTTTAATCAATTAATTTTTTAATGATATAATTATCTTAATTAAGGTCCCATTTGACTTAACTTTTGATTTGAAATAGATTAGAACTCCATAAAAAATGAAGGAAATTATGTACTTAGAGCAAACAAAATTTGATAGTTTTATACAACAATCATTTTCTTTTTTAAAAAACTCAATAAACCTAGATGAGTTGATAGCAAAGTCTATTCCAATCGAAAAGGGCAGCTTGGGTTTTTTAATTCCTGTATCGACATTGCACATTGAAAATCCTAAAATTAAAAATAAGCTTGAGCAATTACTTGCAAATTCTATTTCTTTGCTCTTGAATCAATCTAAGCCTAATTCAGACAATTTGCTAAAAACTGACGCAACTCAACTGGCCTTTTTCTTAGTTGATAAATATCAAAATGAAACTGCTTATTTACTTTTAGGTAACGATAAAAAAAATAGCAATTCGCTATGTATTGAATCTGTAGTTTTATTTAGTCAGTTTGAAATTCCGTATTTTTCTAAAGTAATAAAAACTTTGACGAATTACCTAGATGAAAATTATGTGATATCAAAATTGACTATTGATGGTGAGGCTACGGATATTGGACATAAATACTTGTGTGAGTCTTCTTTTGTTAGTGTCGGGTCTGGTTATCAATATAAAGCTGTTTTGAGTTTTCCGCCAGAAAAAGATATACTGACAGCTGGACCTACAATTTCTGCCCGTGAGGCAACATATGCACTAGATGCTACTCGTTATGGATGGAATAGTGAATGGGCAAAGTATATTAAAAAATTTGAAACTTCGTTTGCTAGTTACATTGGTACTGAGTTTGCGCTTTCAACGTCGAGTTGCACAGGGGCCTTGCATATAGCACTTAAGGCTCTAAATATCGGCCCTGGTGACGAAGTTATAGTTCCGGAAATGACTTGGGTTGCAACAGCTAGTGCCATTAAATACGTAGGAGCAACTCCTGTTTTTTGCGATATCGATGAAAGCAATTGGTGCATAGATACAGGTAAAATTGAAAAGCTTATAACACCTAAAACTAAATGTATTATTCCAGTTCATGTATATGGCCATCCAGCAGATATGGATCAAGTGATGGAAATCGCTAACAAACACAAATTGTATGTTATCGAGGACGCCGCCCCTTCAATTGGGGCTGAATGCAGGGGTAAAAAAACGGGAAGTTTTGGACATTTTGCTTGTTTCAGCTTCCAAGGAGCAAAGCTTCTTGTAACGGGCGAGGGAGGTATGTTGGTCACTAATGATCCAGAATTATATAAGCGTGCTTATGCGATTTGGGACCATGGGAGAACGCCAGGAACTTTTTGGATTAATGAAGTTGGTCTTAAATATAAAATGGCCAATGCCTTGGCAGCAATAGGGCTTGGACAATTAGAAAGAGTTGAAGAGCAGATTCGGGCAAAAAGACGTATTTTTTCTTGGTATGAGAGCGAATTTAATGGATTTGAGCATATTAGGTTATGGAAAGAATCTGAGTGGGCACGCAGTATCTATTGGATGAGTAGTTTGGTTCTAAAACCATCATCAAAGATCACAAGAGAAGACTTCTTTAAAGAATTGAAAAAATCAAAAGTTGATACTCGACCGACGTTCCCGGCAATCAGCCAATATTCTATGTGGGAAAAATATGATAGTCCTATTGCTCAAAAGGTTGGCAACTTGGGCGTTAATTTACCAAGTGGTGTTTGCTTAAAAGAAGACGAAGTTCGGTACGTAGCTCAGACAATTAAAAAAATCATATTACAGGCGCGCGGTGAATTGTAATGTCAAATAAAGAGTTAGTACTAAATAGATTTAAAATTGAAAAATACAATAAAACACCACTGACAATAGAATTTAAAACCCTTGAAAGCTTAACAGCAAAGCTTGAGATGATTACAGATAAAATTCTTTCTGATGCGGATGGTGTCGCGTTGCTAGCAAAATGGAGAGATGAAAATTCTGAGGCTTTCCCGGCTCAGTTTAAAGTTACTTTGGATGGAACTAAGATTTGGTGTCAAAAAGCGCTCTTGGATAAACAAGAAAGGATTTTGTTCTGGGTAATAGATAGTACTAATAAGAAAATTGGTCATATAGGGCTATTTCGAATGAATGACTCTGGTGATCAAATAGAAATAGATAATATTGTAAGGGGCGAAAAATCGAAAGATAAGAAGATTATTCAATTGGCCATAGAAGCCATGTTAAATTGGCAAAGAACTGAATTAAAAATAGGTAATTCATATTTAAGAGTATTCAGCAATAATGATCGAGCTATCAATCTCTATAAAAATATGAATTATGTTGAAATACAAAGAGTGCCGTTAAAGAAGAAGCTTACTGCGGAAAGTACTGACTGGATTGAAATAATCAGTTCGCCTTACGAAGTTGCTGAAAAGTATTTTGTTACGATGAGGCAGATTTAGGTCTTTTAAGCCTAGTACGTCAAAAAATTCATCAAAACAAATTAAGGAATAAAAATTGCATACATATTTATTAATAGATCAAAAAATAAGTCTTGAATAAAATGAAATACATATATCTATTAGTAACTGTATTTATTATATTGGCAACATTTTATGGATCGCAAGCATACTCAGGTGCTACATATATTTATGTTATATTCTCTTTTTCAAGTTTTTTAATGTTAGCAGTATGTTTACTGCAAAAACAATATTTTGGGCCAATTTTTATTAGTGTCTTTTTGTGGATGGGTTTTTGGTTTAAATCAACATTATATTTTTTCACGCAAAAGTCTTTTGTTGAGCCTGTAGGTCGGTTTAACTTTACTGTAGAGTCCTGGGATGAGGTTCTGGTTGTGGCGGCTGTAGGAATGTCCGGATTAACATTTAGCATATTAGGTTTTCGGATTTTAAATAATAAAAAAATTCTTTTTAGGAACTTAAAACTTCCTGCAGTCGGAGAAATTCCTGATTTTTATACAAACCATAGATTTAAGATCTATCTGATCAGCTACGCAATTGCGGTAATAATACCGTTAATAAATATGCGCCTCGGTATACATCAAATAGGTTTAAACCCTAGGACGATACTATCATGGCCACTTAATGCGGTGATCTCTTTTGCTATTAATATAGGGCTAATGCTACTTTGTTCTGTTTATTTATTCTGGGATATAAAAAAAGAAAAGGGTATTTTTTTGGGCATAAGCTTAACAGTGTTAACAGCTCTTTTAGCAAGTATTTCTGCTTTAAGTCGTGGAATGTTTATACTTCAATTGATGCCGATTTTCATCGCACTTATGATAAATAGAAAAAGTAACTTTAAGTTTTTTATGGGTGGGGTTCTTACATTAACTATTTTTTTAATATTGTCAATTTCGATAATTACGATACTTAGAAATAAATTCTATCCCAATGTTAATATAATGACCAGCGGGCAAGAGTTCTTAATTCGCCTAGAAGTTATTGAGGGTGGAATCGGGCGAGTCAAAGAACTTATTAAAAGAGCTGAAAAATCAGATGGTTCTTCGGACTCTATCCGTTCAAACTCCTTACATTTAGATGCTTTAACTGAGGAAAAAAAACAACTTACTGAAAAGCTTGAACATTATAAGATAAACAGGCCTGATCCCGACGAAGAAGTAATAAGTAAAAAAATATCGATTTTTAAAAAAAATATGAATATAGGCTGGAGCGAAATGCTATTTCAGATAAAGTATGAAGCTGTTAAAAATATTCTGAATTTGGCCTTTAATAGATTTATCGGAGTTGAGGGTGTGATGGCAATGCAGTCATTTAATTCAAAAGGCTGGGACGTTTTTATAGATGCCATTCTCGAAAAAAGACTATCGGCAAAGCATGGGATGTACCAGGAGGTAGCTATGTCAACTTATCGCAATACAGATATGAAAGTTTGGCAATTTGCCTCGCTGCCGGGAGCCATAGCTTTTCTTTATTATAGTGGATCGTTAGTTGCTGTATTTTTAGGAATGTTTATTTTCGGAGTAATTTTGATTTATGTAGAAAAGTGTGTTTTTTTTCTGTCGTCAGGGAATATATTTTTAATTTCACTTATTATGAGCAGTGTTTCAAGCTCAATTGCTCAGTTCGGACTTGCTCCGCGTCAAGATTTGCCATATTACAGTATGATTTTTATGAGTATTATAGCGTATTGGTTTACAGTCAGATTATTAAATAAAAAAGCTGATGTTAATAACTTAAATAGATCATGCTCCCTGATTTAAAAGAAAGAGATGCAATGACTATGTCAAAATCTGTTGCGTATTGTGAAAAAGCAGTTTCGTATATTAGCGAGGTTGCGGTGAAATTTAATTCTAAAACGCTAGTTTTATTACTTTTAGTGATTCATCTGGTATTCGCGATTTTGACGAAACTCATTAGTAATTGGGTGCCGTTAGATGGGTTTTTAATTTTTGCGGCAGCCTTTGCCGTATTATTAATAAGTACAGTGTATATTAAAAAGTTTCATGTTCTTGTATTTTTTAATATATTTGTATATTTAGGTTTTTATTTAAAATTTTGTTTTCATTTGGTCATCATATATCCATTTGCAGAGCCAATTGGTGCTTTTACGGGAACTGCTGCGGAATTAAATGAGTTTTTCACAGTCTCAGCTGTAGCCGCCATTGCAATTAGCCTTGCTTCAATTGTTGCAGCTAGATTCTTCAATAAGAGAAATGATAAACAGGGCCTAAACAACTTATTACCCTCAAGTTACGGGAAATATTATAAGTATTTTTTTTGGATACTGTTATTTGCAATAGTATTCGTAGCAGTGATTAATTTGAAATTAGGAATCAATATAAGTGGTCTAGCGGCCGTTACAATTTTGCCAAGACCGTTAAATGCGCTTATCAGCTTTTTTCTATATATGGGTTTTTCAGTATTGATTGCGGTTTATGCTTTAGTAGAGTATGAGCATACAAAAAAATTACGATATACTATTGCATTAGTACTTTTAGAAGGCTGTTTCTCTGCGGTTTCGATACTTAGTCGTGGGATTTTTTTATTTCATTTTTTGCCATTTTTAATTTGTTTATATTTATACAGAAAAGAATTAATTTTAAGCATCAAAAATATTTTTTTAATAACATCTGTTGGAGCAATGTGTTTTGTTATCTCGGGTTTTCTTGTAACAAATGCGAGGTCTGCCCTATATGATGGGTATAATCTTAACAGTTCTGACTACATAACTAAAAATATATTTAACTTTAGTCTAAGCGTAAGTATGGAGGAGGACGACGAAGGCAAAGACATGCCTGTGGATGTAATTTGGAATCAGAATCAGAATCTAAGTGACATGCAGATTGAGAAATTAGAGAAGATTTATGAAAACAAAATTTTACTTCAAATAGATTCTCTCGAGATTAAGATCGCAGAAGCCATGAAATCAATTGATACTGATAAAAAACAGAAGAAAGATACAGAGGCACTCAGACAGCGGAGCAGATCTCTTAATGAGCAGCTGATGAGATTTAAAGTGAATCAAATGATGGCTAAGCGACGTAAAATTTCAATTCGCTTAGAAGTGCTGGCGGGCGGGATTGGCCATGTTAAACAATTAATTAAAAATGGTGAAAAGCAAGAAAGTTACCTGAAAGTTTTAGAACAAGAAAGAAATCAACTTATTGATAAAATGACCGCTTCTAAATTTATTTTAGATAAGTATGTTATTTTTGATAAGATAATCTTTTCCAAAAATAATACACATGAGAAGTGCGACTTTTTTTTATGCAAACAGATACTGACCTATGCTACTCAGATATCAGGTTTAGCTATTGACCGCTGGATTGGTGCGGAGGGGTTAATGGCCGTTATTAGTTACCCTAGAAAAAATTTGGATTTGATTTATAAGTCACTTATTCGTGTTCCCAAAGCAGGTGTGCGGGATATATTTGAAGAAATGAATAAATCATTTTACCCTATCAGTGATAAATATGTATTCACTAGTTTGCCGGGCCCAATTGCCTTTTTTTATTATTCAAATAGCGTAGTAATAGTGTTCTTCGGTTTATTTGGATTTGTTTTACTTTTGGCCTCTTTGCAGCAGGCCAGTTTTTTTTTAATTAGGAATATTTTTTTGCAGTTACATACGGCATTTCTATTTTCAATTAATTTTATGCAATTTGGAATAAGTCCGCGACCATTGTTGGTATCTTTTATAATGTTATTTAGTCTCCTTATCGCAATTCGGCTGCTCTCTTTAATAATAAAATATTTGTCTGTTTCTGAAGAATTAAAAGTATGATTGTTATTCAGGCATGCAATATCCATCAGGGCGGTGGTGCTGTTTTACTAAAGAGCATTCTTTATTGTCTTGATAAAAAAAATATTACAGTTAAAGTATTTGTTGATAGTCGTTTTCAATTTGAATCAAAAAAATGTATTGAAGTCGTTAAGGTTAAGGCATCAGTTTTTAGTCGATTTAAAATTGAGGTCGTATTAGCCCAGCTTTCTCGTAAAAATAAAAATCTCAAAATTTTATTTTTTGGTAATTTGCCGCCGTTATTCAGATCTAATAAAAATGCTGTGTTATTTTTTCAAAACCTTATTCTTTTAAATAAATCTAACAAAATTAAATTTGAGATTAGAACAGAAATAAAGCATTTTATAGAGAAAGTTTGGTTAAAAATTTGTTTAAAAAACATTAACACCGTTTATGTTCAATCTGAATCTGTTAAAAGACATTTTTTAATAAAGTTTCCCTATGCAAACGTTAGGATTATGGCATTTTTTGATTTACTTCCCGTGCTTGGCAATAGTGAAGATGGCGTGAAATATTTCGTGTATGTTGCCTCCGGAGATCCTCATAAGAATCATTTAAATTTGATTAAGGCTTGGATTTATCTATATGAAAGCGGAGTTAATTTGAAACTTATTTTGACCACTTCATGTTTTTCAAATGAAGCCAAAAAAATTTTCACGCAGGCCTTGTCAAAAGGTGTAGATATAGAGGTTAAGCTAAATCTTTCGCGTAAAGAGATTTTTAAATTATATTCTTCCGCCAAAGCTCTTGTTTATCCATCACTTACAGAGTCATTTGGGCTACCATTGCTTGAGGCAAAGCTAGCTGGTTTGCCGATTATAGCTTCTGAACTGGACTATGTTCGTGATCTCGTTGATCCAGTTCAGACTTTTGATCCAAATTCTGATTTATCAATAGCCAGAGCTGTTCAAAGATTTTTGAATATTAATGAGTCGGGTAAAACAGAGATAAAATCTGCGGCTGATTTTGTTGATATGGCGCTTTTAAAGCAATGATTATACTCTGGCGGTTACACTAAAATTGTTGAAAAATTTGAAAAACAAGATCAAATTAAACTATGCACATTTTAATCGTAACTCAGTACTTTTGGCCGGAATCATTTGTTGTGAATGGACTTGTTAGCGATCTGAAGATACGTGGTCATGATGTCGAAGTTTTAACGGGTTTGCCTAATTACCCCAGTGGAGTTATATATAATGGATATAGCTTATTTAAGGGACCATGGACCGAAGTCTATGGCGGAGCCACAGTTCATCGTGTTTTTTTATTTCCGAGAGGCGTGGGCTTTTTAAGACTGGCGATCAACTATTTTTCTTTTGTAATAGGCGGAAGCCTCAGAGCCCTGTTTTTAAAAAATAAATACGATATTATTTTATGCTTTGCCCTTTCGCCCATTACATCCTGTTTACCGGCTATTTTATTGCGGTGCCTTCGAAAAATACCTTTGGTTGTATGGGTGCAGGATTTATGGCCCGAAAGCATCAGCGCGGTGGGGGCGGTAAAATCAGAAAAAGTTATTAATTTAACCGGCAAACTGGTTCGTTTTATATATCAAAGATGTGATGTGATTTTAACTCAATCGCAGGCCTTTAGAAATAGTGTTTTAAAGTGGGGTGGTACAGAAAATAAAATTCACTATATTCCAAACTGGGCAGAACCTTTTGTTGAAAATGAAATTATTCCTGAGTGGGTCGAACAATTACCAAAAGGTTTCAAAATAGGTTTTGCCGGCAATATCGGTAAGGCACAGGACATGGCTACATTAATTGAAACTGCCGAATTATTAAGACAATATGCTGATATTAAATGGATTATAGTCGGCGATGGAAGTGAAAAGGCATGGCTAGATAGTGAAATTAAAAAAAGAAAGTTAGAGGATATTATTTTTACCGTCGGTAAGAAGCCTTATAATGAAATGCTTCCATTTTTTAGTACTTGTGACACGCTTTATGTTTCGTTGACGGATGAGTTTATTTTTTCATTAACGATCCCGTCAAAAATTCAAGCCTATATGTCTGCGGCGAAGCCGATTGTGGCCTCGCTCAATGGCGAAGGAGCCCGAATTCTGGCCGAAGCTGAGGCCGGTCTGTCGGCTTCTTCGGAAAGCCCGACAGAGTTAAGCAAAGTCATTTTGCAGCTTAAAGAAATGTCTGAGCCGCAAAGACGGCAATTGGGTTTAAATGGTCTAAAATATTTTAAAGAAAACTTTGAAAAGAGTAGGATTGTCAGTCAGATTGAAGAGATTCTGAATAAGACGCTGAGGGAAAAAAATTGAAAATCTTAGTTATCGGTGCGGGCGGAATGATCGGGCACAAGATGTTTCAGATCTTAAAATCTAAAGGCCATCAGGTTTTTGGTGCTGTTAAAC
>Ga0209824_10001020_pt1 | contig 16627 bp, 23 predicted proteins | sample VDWuncwatermetaG_FD_184124 | JGI IMG/M metagenome (GOLD analysis project Ga0209824, IMG submission 184124) | Wastewater microbial communities from Netherlands to study Microbial Dark Matter (Phase II) - VDW unchlorinated drinking water (SPAdes)... ... | reverse complement strand
GTGGCAATGAGCGGTGCGTTTATGGTAAGCGCTGACATTAGGGATTATCTCTTCAAAGAACTTGATGCATACAGGTCAAAGGAAATCGGCTTTAAAAATGGGTTCGGGCAACAGCCCCTGTAGACCTGACCCCAGTTCTTTTCTGTATCCTTCTGTATCCTTCACGACCATGAAGTTTTTTTGCTTTGTTGGGGCGAGGATTTTCCTTCAAAGAAATGAGATGATTCACAATCCTATCATGTATTTTATTTGGCAGATGTTCAAGTTCTTTTTCCGCTGACCTTTTTAGAGTAACTATATATGGCATTAACTACCTTTTTCTTCTTTTAAGGTATTCGTCTAAGCTGCGTGATGGTTCTTTTCGCCTCTGCTCAATAATTGCAATATCTATAATGTCTTCCAAAAATTCTTTATCCTTGAGGAGATGTTCTACTACAGCCTCCTTTTCTTTTTTGGGTAATGCACGAAAGGCTGTGTAGAATACCTTTGCAGTTGCTTCTGCAGTAGTCATAATTCTTAACCTCCATTTGTTAGAATTGATTTCAGTAAATTATAACAGATTATTGAATGTGAAGGTAGCAAAATGTTGCTGCTTTGTCAAAGAAAAATGAAGGCGGAACAATGATTGTGTGAAGGCGCAGAGAATCAACAAGGGGTTGCAGCCCCTTGTTACGACAACATGGTATTTTGCTCCTAATAGAAAAAAGAGCGGGGAATGCCCCCGCCTTGTGATTTGTTTTGCAGCCTATGCCCGCCGCAGTTGGCGGGCATAGGCCACCCTACGGACTGTTCAATAAACTTCGTCATGAGTTCCAATTTCTATTAGAAAGATATTGTCCTCTTTTTGTTTCTCATTTTTTATGAAATCAAAGATAATACGAAGGTCATATCCTGCACTGCATGCCCACGAGCCTGAAAGCTTTCCTTTAAGTTTATGTGTTTCAATTTGTGGAGCAAAGGGGTCTTGGACTAAAAGCCTTAATGTATCCTCTATATCTTCTCGTAAATATGGATGCTTTTTCATTACTCGTTTAAAAGCCCGTATAAATGTTTTGCTCCATATAAGCTTCCTCATTTGGAAAGCTCTCGCATAAGGTCATCCACTGTCCCTCGTCTAACCTCACCCCGTGCATATTCCCCCTTTGCTTCTTTAATACTTTGAGCCAGTCTATCTCTTCGTTCTTCTATTAAACGCTTTTTAACAATCTCAATGAGCGACTCCCTCTGTTCTTCAGGCAAAGATTCAATAATTTCAATAACATTATCAAAAGTAGCGCCTTTCATCACTATTCACCTCCTGATGGCTTTATTTAGTAAAATTATATCATAGAATTTACAAGATGGGTATAAATAGTTTGATGATATGATTATGTGAAGGCGCAGAGAATCAACAAGGGGTTGCAACCCCTTGTTACGACAACATGGTATTTTGCTCCTAAAAGAAAAAGGGCGGGGGATTGCCCCCGCCCCGTGATTTGTTTTGCAGCCAATGTCAGCCGCAGTTGGCGGGCGCAGCCCGCCCTACCTGACTGCTGTTCTTCTTGTAAAAACTCTTTACCTCCATCTGCAAAATGTGATAAAATTAAATAAAGTTAGAATATAATTAAAATGGAGGTAGAAAGTATGTCTAAGGTTACTATTGAAGTAACAGTAACAGAAATAAAGAAACTTCTTCCACGACTATCCACTGAAGAGATACTAAAATTAGACGAGGAAATTCATGAATATCTTGAGACTCATACAATGATGAGTGTTGCCCAAACCTCGTTCAAAGAATGGGAAGACAAGGAAGAAGATATTTACTATGACATATAAGTCGGGTGATATTATACTTGTAAATTTTCCATTTACAGACCTTGTATCTTCCAAAGTGAGGCCTGCCGTTGTTATAACCATAAAAGGAGAAGATGCAATAATCCTCGGAATATTTTCAAAAATACCAGAAAAGATCATGGACTCATGGTTTGTTATTGATGAAGGGGCTGAATATTTTACAAAAACAGGTCTCAAAAAGAGGTCTGTTATAAAGACAGAGAAAATCGCAGTGATTCACAGTTCCATTATTAGAAAGCCATTAGGTTCTTTACCAGAAAATATATTTAACATAGTAAAGGCAAAGCTGAAAAAGACCCTTGAATTAGAAGGTTAAATATCAGGTATTGTGTGGTTAAACAAAACAGGGCGGGGATTTCCCCCGCCCCGGGTTTGTTATTTGGTGGGCACAGCCCACCCTACGACTGCTTGTCAAGCACTTTCCGCACCACCGTCCCCATTAGTCCCCTGTTTAGGATATTGCATTTCTGTAGTAATAGAAGAATTGACGATAAATTGCCGCACTAAAAATAATGATGTTAAAAAAAGAAACAGGGCGGGGTTGCCCCCGCCCCATGATTTGTTTTGCAGCCAATGCCAGCCGCAGTTGGCGGGCGCAGGCCGCCCTGCTGACTTTTTCCTATGTTAGTCCCATAATTTTCTTTAAGTTTTGTCTCAAAATCTCTAACTTATCTTGTTTAAGTTCTCCAAGTTTATTTTTAATGCGCCTTTTGTCAATGGCTCTCAACTGGAAAACTAAAGCAACAGAAGAAACATTCAGATTGTTAGATTGATCTGGCTCAATAATGAATGTAAAAGGAAAGTCAGCAGCTTTTATTTTAGAAGTAAGCGGGACTATTAAGACGGTTGGCAGTTTTTCTAAACCGGTTGCTTGGATAATTATTGCAGGTCTTAATCCAGCCTGTTCATGGCCGCCAGATGCTGGAATTTCAACCAGATAAATATCGCCTTCTCTCATTACAGCGTCCGCTCAAAGTTGGTAATAGCTTCATCGCTAAGCCTGTCCCAATCTTCAAATTCTCTCTTCAGGTCAAAATCGCACTCCCTCTGATGGATAAGTGACTTTTTAAATATATGGATAATTTGCAAAAGATTTGATGCCTGCTCATCAGAAAGGTCTTTAATCTCATTTAAGACTTCTTCCTTATATTTTTTTGTAACTGCCATTCTTCCACCTCCTACTCATGCCTTGTATGAGTTAAATATACCAGATTTTGAGATAAATATCAAACAAGATGTAATATGGGTGAAAACAAAAAGGGCGGGGGTTGCCCCCGCCCTTTTTGTTTTGCAGCCAATGCCAGCCGCAGTTGGCGGGCGCAGCCCGCCCTGCTGACTCTCAAGATAGTATAAACCAATTTCCAACACACAAAATAATCCTTGTATTATTCCTTTAGTGGGTGTATAATACCAACCATGACAGCTGTGAAAGTCCTTCACACCAAAGAGATTAAAGGTGATGAAATTGTAGAAATCAAAATATGGCAGGTTCCAAAATCGGATGATAAGCCTCACGGCGTTAAATACTCAATTGTTTATATCAAAGGCGGCAAAAGACTTGCGGGTTATGATAATGCAGAAGGCAAAGGAGACCACAGACACTATGGAGACAGGGAGGAGCCCTATAAATTTAACAGTATATGGAATTTAATAAAAGATTTTAAAGAGGATATAGGAAAAATAAGAGGGGGTGATTGGGATGAAGATTAAAAAGGTCAAAATAGAAATAAAGGGACTCGACGAGGCATTAAAAGAAGCCGGAGATGTTTTTGAAAGGCTTTCAAAAGACAGGCATGTCAAAAAAAAGACGGCAATCTATTTCAGCAACCTGAAAGAAATGCGGAAGGTCCTTACCGAAAAGCGATTAGAACTCTTAAAAATAATTAAGGATAAAAAACCTTCATCTGTTTATGAACTTGCAAAGATGGTCAGCAGGGATATTAAAAATGTTCTGGAAGACCTGACATATCTTCAGGAGCTTGGGCTTGTAGAGATAACGAAGACTAAGGATAAGAAAATCCCTTATGTGGGCTATGATAAGATTGCGTTTGAAGTGGCAATTTAAAAGGAATAAATAGCAGCATAAACAAAAAGGGCGGGGGATTGCCCCCGCCCTGACCTTTTGGTGGGCACAGCCCACCCTACGACTTGCTACGGTAGCAGGGATGGTACAAAAACCGCCGTTAATGTGGCCTGAGATACATAAGTAATATGAGTGGTATCACCTAATGTTTCATTGCCTGTCATATAGAATGTATTAGCTCCTGCAGTTACAGGGAATATTCTTGTTATACTAAATGGATGTAATACATAGCTACCCACACCAGTGGTATCGCCATAGCCAAACCATGCATAGTCAGTAGTTGATGTTCCACCACTGGTAGTAGAAAGGTAAACTTTAGCCTGCATTGCTCCAGGTGTTAAGGGATCTATTTCAACTGTACCACTTCCAGTTAAAATAATATAACCAGCCACAGGCGGTGTAACTGTTATAGAAGTAACATTTGCCGCAGTAGCAGTTATTTGTATAGATGACGTTGGAGTAGATTGTTTCCCTGCCGGCATTGCATTACCAAGTGCAGTAAAATTTGCATTCATCTGACTTGCACTGATTGTTGTTCCTGCTGAGAATGTATTTGGTATTGTTACTGCCGCATACGCAATCATCGCAATTCCTAAAAACACAACTGTCAGCAGGCCCACGACCTGCCGCATGGTAAATCTTTTTTTGCTAAAGTATCTCATTTTAAACCCTCCTTTGTTAAAATAGACATTAGACTTTAGACATCAGACATTAGACTTCAGAAACCTTAGACATCAGACTTTTCAATGTAGGAGATCAAGCCATACAGCGTCCTCAAGCTTTCCTGACTTTTTGTCCATAATTCGTGATATCCGTTTGCCTGTAAATATCCTAATTCTTTTGTAAACCTGATGTAGTAGCTTACTTCTGATAGTGATGATTTGGCAATGTATAAAAATTGTAAATATTCATTCTTGCCTTTTCTTGCTGAGCCTTCCACTATGTTTGCTGGCACTGACACTGCTGCCCTTCTCATTTGGGATGTTATTCCCCAAAGCTCGCTTTTTGGAAAATTCTTCGTTGCCTTATATACCAGAAGCGCTAATTCATCAGCTAACTGCCAGGCCTTGATTTTTGTATAATCTCTGGTCATCTCCAGTCTTTTTACTAATGTCTGTGGTCTGTTGTCTGGTGTCTTGTTTGTTTACGGTCCCCATGTTGCATTGTCCCATGTGGAGCTGTCCCATACGCCTGTGGTAGATGGTGTAGTTCCACCGCCGCCTCCGCCGTCTCCACCGCCCCCACCACCGCCGCCGCATCCTGCGGTAATGGCAATGGTAAGGAGAAGGAGCATTGCTAATAGATACCTGCTATACCCTCTTTTCTGTTTCATCTTCGTCCTCCTTTCGTTGATGTTAGTTGGCGGGCACAGCCCGCCCTACGAACTGTCCCCGATGTAGGGGCGAGGCGATGCCTCGCCCTCTTTGGGCGACCCAACGGGTCGCCTCTACATTTCGCAGGCTAAAGCCTGCGGCTACCACATTGGGCATTGCATGCAATGCCCCTAACCTCTCCCGCCTTAGAAGCCGATGCGCAGGGACTTCAGCCTTAAAAAAATATTGAATGAGGTCACTGCGCTGAAAAATAATACTGTGACAACGATGGTTAAAATGACCAATGCCCAAATCTTCATGGCATCCTCCATCACCAAAACCGCTGCCAAACACTAATGCCCGATTTTTCATATCTCCCTTTAAATTCCCCCTATACTTAAAATAAATGAGCAATATCTGTGCCAGATTGTGGCATCAAATAATCTCTTTATTTATCAATAAGTTAAAAAATTTGATAGCAGGAAACATTGTTTATCTGTGTATTTTTATTCCAATCTTGTGCAAAAGATTTCTCTTTTTATGCAAAATAGTCTACGCCTCATTATCGTCATTTTGCAAGCAGGTCTGAAGTATCCCCTTAATCTTCCCTATCTCCCATTTAATAAGACCAATAGCGGGTGCGAACCAATAGTAGTTCTTTATCCCATCTTCTACTTCCTCAATCACTTTATAACACTTGTACACACCGGCAGGGATAATAACATCTTCTGCTGCTACAACTTTATAAGAATATAACTTCTTTTCTATTCTTTCTGCCCAGCTATGACCGATTGAGAAAGAGACTTTTTCTCCAATCTGACTGGTCTGATATACAACAGGCGAAAGATGAAGGCTGTTATTGCCGCTGCCATTACTGCCATTGCCATTCACCCTTTTCCATCTTTTCAGGAATATTTTTTCATCTTTTTTTTCTATTAAGCCTGTAATCATGTTTTACCCTCCATATCTTATGGACACAAGATAATAGAAAAGAGGGTCTTATTCAATCGCCGTCAAGGGGTATTTTATGGGTATGGGGGAGCAAAGGGCAAAGAGCTAAGAGCAAAGGGCTAAGAGCAAAGAGCTAAGAGCAAAAAACATGCTCTATGCTCCAAGCTCCATGCTCTACGCTCCTTGCTCCGTGCTCTATGTTCTGTGCTCTGTGCTCTGTGCTCTGTGCTCCGTGCTCTATGCTCCGTGCTCTATGCTCTATGCTCAGATGATGCCTTTTTTTCTTGCTGTTGAAAGGGCTTCCTGCCTGTTTTTGGCATGGAGTTTTTCGTAGATTTTCTTTATGTGGGTATGAACAGTATGCGGGCTTATGCTTAGTTTCTCTGCTATCTCTTTATATGCAAGGCCGTCTTCTATACATTTTACAATCTCTTTTTCCCTGCGGCTTAAGAGATACTCTTCGCTTGCTCCTTCGTCCTGAAATTCCATTATCAATTTTCTTGCGATTTTGGGGCTCATGGGCGCTCCGCCCTGATAGAGGCTGTGAAGCGCCTCAATAAGCTCTCTCGGCGAGCTGCCTTTTAAGATATATCCTGATGCGCCTGCTTTTATTGCAGAGAAAACATTATCCCTGTCATCAAAGACAGTATGGGCCATTATCTCAATCTCAGGCTTGTCTTCTTTTATTTTCTTTATCAGTTCAATGCCTGACATACCGGGCAGGCCGAGGTCAACAAGCATGATGTCAAAGGAAAGCTTTTTAAAAGCAGACAATGCCTCTTCAGCAGAGCCCCAAGCGCCTAAAATAGTTATATTCTTTTCTCCGCTCAAAAGGAGCTTGAGGTTCTCACGCAAAAGAGGATCGTCTTCTACAATTGCAATATTCATATAAAATCCAGAATCCAGAATTCAGAAGTCAGAATCTTTCTATTCTGAATTCTGACTTCTGGATTCTATTACTTTTCTTGCCCCACTTCCATACCCTTATCAGGGTATTTTATGGGTATAGGTATCTCAAGTGTTACACAGGCGCCGTTATCAGATATGATTGTCAACTGACCGCCGAGCTCTTTTGCCCGAACAGTCATATTTGAAATACCCCTGCCCCTTCCTTTCTCATCCTCTTTGAAACCTATCCCATCGTCTTTTATGGCAAGGGTAATATTAGCAGTGTTTACTGACAAGGCGGCCTCTACAGATTTTGCCTTTGAATGTTTCACTATATTCGTAAGAGCCTCTTTAAAGGTTCTGAAGATATTCAAATAAAGAAGGCTGCTCACCTGTTCACTGACATCCGCAACAGATGACTTCATATTAAAAGACATATTGTGTGGTTCAATCATGCTGCTGCCAAAGCCCCTGAGTTCTGCTATCAGGCTCCGCCAGCTTGTCTCCTTGACGTCCAGGCTGTATATAAGACTCCTTATCTCTGAGAGGCCCTCCTTTGCAAGCTCTGATATTGTCTTGAGTGTATTCCTTGCCTCTTTAATGGACGACCTACTCTGCGCCATTTCAGATAGCAGTTTGATATTTGTAGTTATGCCGCCTATGCCGTCATGCATGTCTTTCAGCATCTTCTCTTTCTCTGCCTGATATTTTTGCATATCTTCTGTCATCTTATTAAAGGAATCTGCCAATTTGCCTATTTCATCCCTTGATTTTACATCTATCTTATATGTGAGGTCTCCTGCTGCCGCCCTCCTTGTCCCGTCAATTAAGGCATAGACTGGCGAGAGCAGTCTTTTTGTAAATATGAGTACAACAGCTATTATTGGAATTGCTACTATTATTCCAGCAAGGAGGGTATAATTGATAGCTGTAATGACTGCCTTGTCAAGACCACCTTCAAGTTCTTTGGTCATTTCTGCAATAGTATTTTGAATCCCCCCGGTAGAAAATCCAATTCGCACAACAGCCAGCTTTTTCTGGCCGAGAACAATGGGTGATGCAATATCAATAATATTGCCTTGCTTCTGAACCAGCATCTCGCTGGCAGCAATTGCCTTTTTTGTGAGTTCGTCATCAAGCGCTTTTCCCATCAGCTCAGCCCCCCTTGTTTCAGACCCTTTAACATCAGCAGCCAAAAGCCTGCCCTCTTTATCATGAACATAAATATAGCTGATGTCCTTTTCTATGGTTGTCATGATAATATACCTTACCTCAAAGACGTCAAAATTATACATTGGCTGGATAAGCCTGTTAGACAGAAGGACTGTCATGGCGCGCGATTTGGCCTCCCATTCAGCCTGCAAGGAGGTCTTCATAAGGGCTTTGGAGTCTTTTCTGACATCAGAGAGATTCTTACGGTCAAGGTTAATTACGATGCCTATAAAAATCACTGCTGTCAATAATATTAAAAAGATGCTAAACAAAACAAGCTTTGTTTTGATACTGTTAAATTTAAGCATTTTTATTGAAATCTCTCTCCGCTAACTTTCAATTGCTTTTCAATTTCTGTCATGAAATTCCAGGAGCCGTCCTCTGGCTCAACAAATTTGTTAAACTCATATGACTTAAGCGCCTCTCTCCCCGCCTCACTCTTATCCATCATAAGAAATTCTTCCTTAATCCTCTCCACAAGCCTTTTGTCAAGCCCCGGCCTTACAAGCGCTATAAACTCAGGCCTCTTCTGAGACTCATAAATTATCCTAAAATCTTTTTTGTAAGACTGTGGGACGTCCTTAGGCGATACCCATGCAAGATTGCTTAATGCCCCGGCAGCAGCCTTTTTATAGAATACCCAGCTTGAGATATTCAGCTCTGAGCCTGCAAAGACATAACCTACCTTATCTTTAGGAACAATTGAATTAAAAGAAGAGAGCTCAATCATTTCAAGCCCCTTTGCCTTCAGACCAATCTGAGGGAGAAAATAGCCTGAGTTTGAGCCGGGATCCTTAAAGGCAACCAACTTTCCTTTCAGGTCTTCTATCTTTTGTATGCCGCTGTCTTTTCTAACAATTATAAGGCTGTTATATTCTCCAACGCCTTCCCTCCATATAGTAAGAATCGGGACTGCGTCCGCCTCAACCTTTAATAAGGTGGCTATAAGCGGGCTCTCAAATATAATGTCTATATTCCCTTCTTTAACAAGCCTGATGAGGCTTGAGACCTTATTATCTCCAGCAAGAACAACCTCGCCTCGTTCAATGCCGATATCCTTAAGCTTAGCTGATAGATAAGTTATGATTGGTTCAAGCTTCTTCTGCTGGCTGATTACATCATTAGTAGCCCTGCCGATTGAAAGGACTTTCTTTTTGGGAGGCTCTAAGCAGTAGAGGTTAGGGATTGTAAATCCAAAAAATAATAGCAGACAGAAAAAAGCAGTTTTACGCATATCACCCCACCCAATAAAATATTGTTATTATGATAAATCAATTATCATTTTTTGTAAAGATATTAGGATATCCTTGTCCCTGCTTCTCCTTCCATTGCCTTTTCTATAAGCTCTGGCGTTGTTATTATAACCTCTTTGCCGCCTGCCTCAAGGAACTCTATTGCAGCCTCTATCTTTGGGCCCATGCTGCCAGAGGCAAATTCACCTTGAGCAAGATATTTTCTTGCATGAGAAACTGAAAGTTTATTCAGTCCTGTTTGAGCAGCCTTGCCGAAATTGATATATACCTTGTCTATCTGTGTAAGGTTTATAAACAACTCTGCGCCAATATTTTTTGCAAGCAGGCTTGTTGCAAGGTCCTTGTCTATAACAGCATCAACCCCTGTCAAATCCCCATTCTGTAATTCAACCACAGGCACGCCTCCTCCGCCTGCTGCAATAACTATCACATCCTTATCAACAATTTTATTTATAACATCCGATTCAATAATTCGCAAAGGTCTTGGCGAAGGCACGACCCTCCTGCAGCCTCTGCGGCTGTCTTCCATCATTGCCCAGCCTTTTTCTTTTTTCAGAATATCTGCATCCTCTTTTGTATAAAAAGGGCCGATGGGCTTTGTGGGATTTGAAAATGCAGGGTCATTTTTATCAACTACAACCTGAGTTACAACAGTTACAACATCTCTCTTTATCCCCTTCTTCTTTAGCTGATTATATAGTGTCTGCTGAATCATAAAGCCTATGCCGCCTTCTGAATCTGCATTACAGATGTAAAGAGGCATCGGCGGTATAATATTTTTAGCAGCCTCGTTTCTGATTAAAATATTGCCGACAATCGGGCCGTTGCCATGCGTAATAATAACTTTATAACCGTTCTCTATTATTTTTATAATGTGGGCAATCGCAGCATTTGTATGCTCAAACTGCTCCTCTATTGTCCCCTTTTCGCTGCCGCGGATTAATGTGTTGCCGCCGATGGAAATGATGACCGTTCGCTTCAAATATTGACTCCTTGTAATTCAAATCAATAGTGGTTTCTGGTGTCATTCCTGCATGTTTCTGGCAGGAATCCAGCAGGCCGTTCGCCCCTACCTAATAATTCTGGATTCCCGTTCAAAAACGTTGCGGGAATGACCTTTTAGTAATGTACAAAACAAGGGGTTGCAACCCCTTGTTGCTTGAATTTCTGTCATTTGATATTGTTTAGCCCCTGTATAGATACAGTCAGGGGTTAGATATTAGGATTTAGAAATTTTTCTACTGCTTCTTCCAAATCCGGCTTCCCAATCTCCTTCACCTCATACCTCACCCTTATTACAGGCTTGTTAATCTTTATTATCCTTCTTAAATCAACAGGCGTTGCAATAAGAACAATATCACAGGGGATATTGTTTATCGTGTCCTCTAAATCCTTTATCTGCTCCCTGCTGTAGCCAATAGCAGGGATAAGGTTTTTAATAGATGGATATGAATTTAGCGTCTCTTTTATAGTTCCTATTGCGTAAGGCCTTGGGTCAACAATCTTTTTTGCCTTATTTTGTTTTGCTGCGATTATCCCTGCGCCATAAGACATATTGCCATGTGTAAGTGTCGGGCCATCCTCTACAACCAGAGCCTTTTTACCTCTTACAGCCTCTCCATCCTCAATGATTATCCTTGATTCTGAATACACAACCTTTGCCTCTGGATTGACTTCTTTTATATTATTTAAAATAATCTGGACATCCTTTTTTCTTGCTGTATCCATCTTGTTTATCACAAGGCAGTCTGCGCTCCTGAAATTTGTCTCGCCAGGATAATACAAAAGCTCATGCCCAGGCCTGTGAGGGTCTAAGACAACAATTTCCATATCAGGTCTTATAAATGGCGTGTCATTATTGCCTCCGTCCCACACAATTATCTCTGCCTCTTTTTCTGCCTCTGATAAAACATCCTTATAGTCAACGCCTGAATAAACAGCAGCCCCTATTTCAATCAGCGGCTCATACTCCTCCCTCTCCTCAATAGTGCATTTCTGCAAATCATCATAGGACGCAAATCTCTGCGCCCTCTGCTCTAACAAATCCCTGTAAGGCATGGGATGGCGGATGACAACCGTTTTTCTGCCTGATGCTTTAAGTATCTGACATAACCTTCTTGTAACACCGCTCTTTCCGCAGCCTGTGCGGACAGCGCATACAGAGATAACAGGCTTAGAAGATTTCAGCATTGTCGCCTCTGGGCTGAGAAGCAAAAAGCCCGCGCCAAGGCTGTTTATTACAGACGCCCTGTGCATGACATATTCATGCGAGACATCGCTGTAAGCAAAAACAACCACATCTATATTTTTGTCCTTGATTAGCATTGTCAGTTCTTCCTCAGGATAGATAGGTATGCCATTAGGATATAATTGGCCTGACAATTCTTTTGGATAGATGCGGTTATGTATAAATGGTATCTGCGCTGCTGTAAAGGCAACCACCTCATAATCAGGATTGTCCCTGAAGCAGAGATTGAAATTGTGAAAGTCCCTGCCAGCAGCGCCCATTATAATGATGTGCCTTTTCACGATTTATACAATTAGCACTGTTTTAATACAAAGGCAACAATTAAATTATAACCCCTCACCTTAACCCTCTCCACTTGTGGGAGAGGGAATTAAAAAGTGTTGTAAATTATCATCCATTTTGATATTCTTTATTTCTAAATTTGCAAAGCATTATGCATTACAGAAGGATTACCATAATCTGCGCTGCAGGGATAATCATCCTTGCTGCTTTAAATAAAAGCTGGGCAGCATATTCTGCTGCAGCAATCTTTTTAATCTGGTTTGTCCTGTCATGGTACGGGGTATTCAATATAAGAAGCCAGTTCATTGGAAAGACCCTTTGGCGCGGCAATAGAAATGAAAAGAAGATTGCCCTGACCTTTGATGACGGTCCTTATGAGCCTTATACATCACAGATTCTTGACATATTAAAAAGATACAATATCCTTGCCACCTTTTTTCTAATCGGCAAGAATATTGAGCGCTATCCTGAGGCTGTAAAACGGATTCACGAAGCTGGCCATGAAATCGGCAACCATACATATACTCACAGGAGGTTCTTTTACACCCTTTTTCCTGCAATAAGAGACGACATAAACAAGTGTCAGAATCTGATTAAGAATATTACAGGCATTAATACAAGTCTTTTCAGACAGCCGCTTGGATTCAGAAACCCGAGCATTGTGAAGATGGTTGAAGACCTGAATATGCACATGATAGGATGGACATTCAGAACCTATGACGGAACAGACCAGAATCCTGAGCGGATAATAAAGAGGGCATTGGATAATGTTTCAAACGGCGCAGTTATTGTTATGCACGACGGATGCGATAAAGATGGCGGAAAAAAGGATGGGACTGCTGAAGCGCTTCCAGTAATCTTAGAGAGGTTGATAAATGACGGTTATAAGTTTGTTAAAGTATCCGAGCTTCTTAGCATTAGCCCAGTTGCCAGTGATAATAGGGAAATAAATATAAAGGAAAAGGTAAAGATTGCATAGATGAAGATAAAAATAATATCGCCACGCTGGCCGGAGCACAGCATCTGGAGACAGATGCACTTCAGATTTCCAACATTAAATCTTGCAACGCTCGCAGGACTTACGCCGCAGGAATATGAAGTGGCAATAGAGGATGAAAACATTGAAGACATAAATTACGACGATGATACAGATATAGCTGCCATTACAGCTATGACCCCGCTTGCGCCGAGGGCTTATGGGATTGCAGACAGGTTCAGGGAAAAGGGGAAGAAGGTGGTGCTCGGAGGATTTCATGCAACATGGATGCCTGAGGAGGCAATACAGCATGCAGACGCAGTTGTTCAGGGAGAGGCAGAGGGCGTCTGGCCAAAGGTATTGGATGATTTAAAAAACAACAGGTCGCAGAGGTTTTACAAAAACAGCGCTCTTCCGCAGGTGTCGGATATGATTATTCCCCGCCGTGACCTTCTTATGCAAAAGCGCTATTTTTTTATCAATCTTGTCCAGACAACAAGGGGTTGCCCATATGACTGCAAATTCTGCTCTGTCACTGCCTTTTATGGCGGCACATACAGGTTAAGGCCAGTAGAGGAGATTGAAAAAGAGGTGCAAGGATTAACAACTGGGGCAGGATTCGTCCTTTTTGTGGATGACAATATAGTCGGCAATACGGTTTATGCAAAAAAACTATTCACCATGCTAAAGGAGCAGAAGCGGAGGTGGGTCAGCCAGGCGTCCGTAACCATTGCTGAAAACCCTGAGCTGTTAAAACTTGCATCAGAGAGCGGCTGCCACGGCCTCTTTATGGGCTTTGAGACACTGAATCAGGATAATCTTAACCTCATGGGAAAACCATTTAACAAGATACAGAAATATAAAGACATCATCTCAAAACTCCATGACCACGGCATTGGCGTTCACGGCTCTTTTATATTCGGATACGATTATGATGACAAGGGTGTGTTTGAAAGGATAGTCAGTTTTGCAGAGGATGCAAGGCTTGATGCAGCATTTATGCCAGTGCTTACGCCATTCCCCGGAACAGAGATTTATAAGCAGATGGAGGCAGAGGGAAGGATAATTGAAAGGGACTGGTCAAAATATGATATGGAGCATGTTGTTTATAAGCCAAAGGGCATGACGCCAGAAGAGTTACAGCAAGGACATGATTGGGCAAACAGCAGGTTCTATTCCTATCCATCCATCTTAAAGAGAATCGGAAATCTAAGAAGAAGCCTCATGGTCTTTGGACCGATGAACTGGGACCTCCGCAAGGCATGGAAGAAGGTGCTGACGGCTTCGTAAAAAACCCATCTGCTGCGTTGTCGCTTCGGCCTCGCATCCTCACATACGAAAAAGTATGCTGCGGTGCGATGCCTCGCTCCGCCTTGCATCTGGGCTTTTTACTTTGCCGTCCTAATCTGAGTAAAAGCGCAGCTCTTTAAAAGTTAGCCTTGTTTTTTCCCTGTTATTATGCTAAATTCCCTGCATGCTTACTAACGAACTGTTAGAATCCTCAAAAAAATATATTATAAACACCTACAACCGTTTTCCTGTTGTGTTTATTAAAGGAAGAGGGGCAAAGCTCTTTGATTCAGACAACAGGGAGTATCTTGATTTTGTGGCAGGCATTGCTGTGTGCAACCTCGGCCACTGCCATCCAAAGGTTACTGTTGCCTTTCAGAAACAGGCGCAGCGCCTTGTGCATATATCAAATCTTTATCATAATGAACCGCAGATAAAACTGGCGAAGATGCTTGTTGAAAATTCCTTTGCTGACAAGGCATTTTTCTGCAACAGCGGGGCAGAGGCAAATGAGGCAGCAATAAAACTTGTGCGAAAATATGCAAAGGAAAAACTAAAGGGAAACCGTTATGAAATAATCACAATGGAAAAGTCCTTTCATGGCCGCACAATAGCAACTATTACTGCCACAGGTCAGGAGAAGGTGCAGAAGGGCTTTGAACCGCTTCTGCCGGGATTTAAGTATGCGCTATTTAATAATATAGATGCAGTAAAAAAGGCGATAAGCAAAAAGACAGCAGCAGTAATGCTTGAGCCGATTCAGGGTGAGGGCGGCGTAAATATACCTGATAATGATTATTTGAAAAAACTCCGCAGGCTCTGCAATGATGAAGGCATCCTTCTTGTGTTTGATGAGGTGCAGACAGGGATGGGGAGGACAGGCAGGCTCTTTGCATACGAACATTATGGCATTGAACCTGATATAATGACACTCGCAAAGGCGCTTGGAAACGGCGTTGCAATAGGCGCTATGCTTGCAAAGGAGAGCATTGCAGAGGCATTTACACCGGGAAGCCACGCAACAACATTTGGCGGCAATCCCCTTGCCTGTTCAGCAGCAAATGCAGCGCTTGAAACAATAATGGAAGACGGCATCCTTTTTGAGAATTGCGTCAGGATGGGTGATTATCTGACAAAAGGATTAAAAGAATTAAAGAAGGAGCATTCTTTTATTAAAGATATTCGCAGTAAGGGCCTTTTGGTCGGCATGGAGCTGACAATAGACGGAAAAGATATTGTAATGGAATGCCTGAAGGACGGACTGCTTATAAATTGCACAATGGATAAGATTTTGCGTTTTCTTCCTCCATTGATAGTAACAAAGGAGGAGATAGACTCCATGCTGGAGATACTCTATGGAGTATTAAAAAGGATGAAAAAATGAAAGACCTTCTAACAATAAATGCTTTAACAACAAAAGAAATAGAAGATATATTAATGCTTTCTGCTGAACTTAAGAAAAAGCAAAAGAACAGGCAGATGGATTGCCCGTTGATTGGCAGGACACTCGGCATGTTCTTTGAAAAGCCTTCAACAAGGACACGGGTCTCTTTTGAAATCGGCATATACCAGCTCGGCGGACAGGCAATAGTCCTGCCTGTTTCTGATTTGCAGATAGGAAGGGGCGAAACAATTGCTGATACAGCAAGGGTGTTGTCAAGATACATTGATGCAATAGTTATCAGAACTTTTGAACATAAAATTGTTGAGGAGTGGGCAGAACATGCCTCTATACCTGTGATAAACGGCTTAACAGATATGCACCACCCCTGCCAGGCGTTGGCAGATGTATTTACCATTAAAGAAAAGAGAGGAAGCCTTAAGGGATTAAAGCTGACATATATCGGCGATGGCAATAATGTTGCCCATTCTCTTATAGAGATATGCGTAAAAACAGGTGTTGATATAAGTCTCGCCTGTCCAAAGGGGTATGAGCCTGATAAGAAGATAGTAAAGTCTGCAATAGGGGATGCAAAAAAAATTGGAAGCAAGATAGAAATATTAAGCGACCCGCAAAAGGCTGCAAAGGATGCAGATGTCTTATATACAGATGTCTGGGCAAGCATGGGGCAGGAAAAGGAGCGTAAGAAGAGGCTGAAGATATTTAAGGATTATCAGTTGAATAAAAAATTATTAAAATCTGCAAAACCTGATGCGCTTGTTATGCACTGTCTGCCAGCGCACAGGGGAGAAGAGATAACAGAGGATGTGCTGGAAGGTGCAAACTCTGTAATATTTGATCAGGCAGAAAATCGTTTACACACACAGAAGGCAGTAATGCTCAGGTTGATGAAATAG
>Ga0209824_10001019_pt1 | contig 16649 bp, 14 predicted proteins | sample VDWuncwatermetaG_FD_184124 | JGI IMG/M metagenome (GOLD analysis project Ga0209824, IMG submission 184124) | Wastewater microbial communities from Netherlands to study Microbial Dark Matter (Phase II) - VDW unchlorinated drinking water (SPAdes)... ... | reverse complement strand
GGGTTAAGGAAATTAAGTGCATGGGTAAAAGAGAATGAAAGCTATTTTTCTTGATCGCGACGGCGTAATCAATAAGTACCCCGGTGACAGGAGATATGTTACTAGCTGGAAGTATTTTCGGTTTTTACCGAGGGTAAAAAAAGCTATTTCTCTTTTAACCCAAAAGAATTATAAATTATTTATTATTTCTAATCAGGCCGGGGTAGGAAAAAAAGTTTTCTCCAAAAAAGCACTGGAAGAAATTACGCAGAATATGCTTCGGCAAATTAGGCAAGCAGGTGGTGATATCGAAGGAGTATATTACTGTACGCATCGTAAAGAAGTACTTTGCTCCTGTCGTAAGCCAAAAGCAGGTCTAATCGATTTAGTAACAAAGAGATATCCATTTAACCGTAAAAAAGTATTTTTTATCGGTGATACTATCCGTGATGTCTATACTGCCAAAGCTGCCGGATGTAAATCTATATTGGTGCTTTCAGGAAAAGAAAAGATGCGCAATCAAAAACTTTGGGAGATCCAGCCTGACTTTGTGTGCCGTGATCTTTTTTTAGCTGCGAAATTAATTTTAAGTAAAAAATGAAGGCTATCCTATGAAAGTAATCGTGGTACATGCTTCTTGTGGAGCTGGACATACCAAAGCAGCGCAGGCTTTATACGCCTACCTAAAAAATCGCGATAACAAAATAGATTGTAGCCTTGTTAATGTACTTGATGACGCGGGCAAGTTATTCAAATATTCTTACGTCGCGGGATACGCCACTTTAGTTGTACACGCTCCTTTTCTTTGGTATTTGGCTTTTTCCATTACCCAGGCTATGTTCCTGCGTAGAATTAGTCGTCCCATAGCAATTTTTTTAAACCGCCTACAGACAAAGAAATTTTCTGATTTTTTAATTAAAGAAAACCCGGATTTTATCATTTCTACCCACTTTTTATCCTCGGAAATAGCCGCACACCTAAAAAAAACCGGAAATATCAGGTCAAAGTTATTAACCGTGATCACGGATTTTGGGGTACATCCCTTTTGGATCTCAAATCCTACGGATCTTTATATCGTGAGTTCTGCTTTTACCAAAAGGCAATTACTTAATGAAAGGGTTAAGGCTGAGCATATAAAGGATATTGGAATTCCGGTTGATGCTAAGTTTTACTCTAGTTATAGCAGGAAAGAGATTTCAGAAAAGTTAGGCTTAGAGCCGGACAAGTTTACCGTATTAATCATGACTGGGTCATTTGGAATCGGCCCCCTGGAAGAAATTGCCATGGAATTACACCACGAGGTGCAGGTACTGGTGGTTTGCGCAAGAAACGAAAATTTATACAAGCGGCTTAAACAAAGGGCGTTAAGCAATGTAAAAATATACGGTTTTGTCGATAATATCTATGAGTTAATGGTAGTTTCAGATGTGATGATTACTAAGCCCGGAGGTTTAAGTATATCTGAAGCCCTAGCAATGGAATTAATCCCGGTATTTGTTTCTGCTATCCCCGGCCAGGAATTAGCCAATATCGTAGCTCTTAAAGAAAGCGGCGTTGGAATGTATTTTAAAGAACTCACAGAGATAAAACGGGCGGTATTAGAGCTAAAGGAAAATCCTAGAGAACTTATGCGTTTAAAAGAAGAGGTTAAAAAGATTAGAAAACCCGACACACTCGAGGAAATCTACCATGTTATTTGCCAAAATTGTACTGGGGCTAGCCGTTGAAGGCCCCTTTGATTATTCTGTCCCTGAAGCATTCAAAGATAAAATTTCCCTCGGAAAAAGAGTTTGGGTAAATTTTTGCAACAGTAAAAAAATCGGGTTTTGCGTTGATTTGACCAGCCAGAGCAAGATTAAGTACCATAAGCCGATATTGGACGTGATTGATGAGTTTCCGGTATTGAATAAAAACATGCTTTTACTGACTAAAAAATTATCCGATTATTATTGTTGTTTCTGGGGCGAGGCAATTGAGACAGCATTGCCTGAAGGTATACGTAAGGGTAGAAGAATGCCCGTTTGCAAATATTCTTCTGAAAAATCTTCAGACATTTTAAAACCGCAGAGGACATTGCTTCATGATTTAAGTGGAATAGATAGATGGGATTTTTATCTGGAGAAGATAAAGAACACTTTAGAAAATAACCAAAAGACAATCGTTATTCTGCCGGATGTGGCTTCTCTGCTATATGTTAAAGAAAAAATAGAATCTGGCCTTAAGGTCAATGCTTGTCTTTTGTACAGGCATGGCCCGTTAGAAAATGAGCTCTGGGCGAGAATTGCTTGTGGGCAAGAGAGAATTGTTATTGGCACCCGTTCGGCAATATTTGCTCCGTTGCCTAATCTCGGCCTGATAATTATCGACGAGGAACAGGATGCGGTTTATAAACAAGATCAGGTGCCACATTATCATACCAGAGAGATCGCTGTATTGCGTTGCGAGATGGAGAAAACTAACCTTATTCTGGGTTCTACTTCACCTTCTTTAGAAAGTTTTCTTTTGGTAAAAAAAGGAAAATTTGATTATCTAGTTTTACCGAGAGGGTCGAATCTACCTGAGATTAAGTTTATCGATTTAAAGAATCTCTCGTATGCTGAAAGGAAAAAAGGTACAATTTTTTCGAATTTGCTCGAAGACTCAATTTATTCCGTGCTTTCTCAAAAGGGAAAAAGCTTGTTGTTTATAAACCGAAAGGGGTATTCCAGTCTTGCTGCGTGTTTACAATGCCATACTGTGTTAAAATGCCCCCGTTGTAGTATAAATTTAACCTTTCATTTTCATGAAAATAATCTCAAGTGCCATTATTGCAATTTTAAAATGGAGGTACCAAAGATCTGTCCGTCATGTAATTCGGGATACATTAAATTTTCCGGGATCGGTACAGAAAGAATAGAGAATGAGCTTGCTCGGTTATTTCCACAGGCAAGAATTACTTGTTTAGATAGCCAACGAGAAATCGATTTAGAAAAAAGCGATATATTTGTTGCTACCAGCGCTATATTAAAACGGCAGGATTTAAGGTTTGACCTGGTAGGTGTGGTGGGAATTGATAATTCTTTAAATCTGGCAGATTTACGCTCCGGGGAAAAAGCTTTCCATTTGTTATCTGGACTATTAAATTTGGCGCAAAAAAAACTGATTATTCAGACCTCTTTTGTTACCCATCATGTGTTTCAGGCCCTTTGGAAGAATGACCCCGAATATTTTTATCAAGAAGAACTAAAGCAGAGAAAACAGTTAAAATTTCCCCCTTTTAAGCATCTAATAAAGGTAAAATTACGCGGGGCAAAAGATGAAAAGATAAAAGATGTAAGTAATCGTTTATTTGAAAGGTTACAGATTTGTGCTAAAGAAAAATTAAAGGTTCTCTCCGTCGGTGTTGCTGATCCGCATAAATTACGCGGAAATTTTTGTTGGCAGATTATGCTAATCGCGCAAAATATAAACAAGGCTTCAGATTTTTTAAAAAAAGAACTAAAAGATTTCGCGCATTCAGGTATAATAGTAACAGTGGATGTAGACCCATTATGAATATAATATTTTTCGGGAGTTCACATTTTGCTGCTCCATCTTTAGAGGCCTTGTTTCAAGCAGGCCAAGGGGTAGTTTCTGTGATCACCCAGCCAGATAAAAAGAGCGGCCGGGGGATGCATCTAGGGCATACTGTAATCAAAACTATTGCTGAAAATTTCAATTGTAAAATTTATCAGCCGCAAGACATTAATTCTCCTGAAGCGATAAGCTTTTTAAAGGCGCAAAATTGCGACTTATTTGTGGTCGTAGCCTACGGCCAGATTCTTTCGCAAGAGTTATTAGAAATTCCTAAGATATTCGCAGTTAATTTGCATGCTTCATTATTACCAGAATACCGCGGAGCAGCACCGATAAACTGGGCAATAATCAATGGAGATAAGGCTACCGGTATCAGTGTAATTAAAATGAATAGAAAAATGGATGCGGGAGAAATTATTGCGCAGGAAAAAATGGATATTCTTGAAACTGATACAGCCTCGAGTTTAGAGAATAAGTTAGCTGACCTAGCTGCAAAAATTTTAATTACTTCGTTGGAACCAATAAAAAAACAAACCGTTAAATTAATGGCTCAAAATAATAAGCAGGTTACTTTTGCCCCGAAATTACGTAAGTCCGACGGAAAAATTGATTGGGAAAAATCTACAGGAGAAATCTGTAATCTGGTCAGAGGCTCTTTGAATTGGCCGGGGGCTTTTACTTATTATCGCGGTAGATTATTGAAGATTTACAAGGCAAACCGTTATCCCCAGGAGTTAGAAAGAATAAAATATGCTCCCGGAGAAGTTGCGCATATTTTTAAAGATAGTATCGTAGTGGCTACCGGAAAAGGCGGTTTACTGATTGAAGAATTACAGCCGGAAGGAAAAAGAAGGATGCAGGTACAGGAATTTCTTTCGGGCCATGAAATTTCTTTAGGAGAGACTTTTGGGAAAAAATAATTGCATAAATTATTTAGTATGATATAATTATGAAGCTTTAAATATAAGATAAAGTTTCATTTTAAATTAAAATCTAAAAGATGCCAGAATTAAGAAAAGATCCCGTAATCGGAAGATGGGTGATTATTGCTACAGAAAGGGCAAGTCGCCCTGATCAATTTTCTAATGTTTCCGAGAGCGGCCCCGTAGAAAAGGCTTGCCCATTTTGTGAAGGCAGCGAGTCACAAACCCCTCCTGAAATTTATGCGATCCGTCCGAAAAATACACCCCGCAATAGCCCAGGCTGGGATTTAAGGGTAGTTCCTAGCATTGCGCCATTTTTACGTATTGAAGGAGAGCTTGAGCGAAGGGGCAAGGGCCTATATGATCTGATGAATGGTATTGGTGCGCATGAGATTGTTATCGAGGCTAACCAGCATATTGCCAATATGGCGGATTTAAGCGAAGAGCAAATAGCTAGGGTTTTTTCCTGCTATATAGACAGAATGACTGACCTGGAAAAGGACCTACGTTTTAAATACGTATTGATTTTTAAGAATTATGGCTGGGTTGCCGGAGGTGGTCGGGTTAAGCATTCTAGGAGCCAAATGATCGCTACACCTGTGAATCCTAAACGGGTAAAAGAGGAGCTTACTGGTGCCAGGCATTACTATGATTATCACGAAAGATGTATTTTTTGCGATTTAATTAAGCAGGAATTACAGGCAAAGGACCGTTTAATCCTTGATTTAGATGGCTTTATCGCAGTTTCTCCCTTTGCTGCGCGTTTTCCCTTTGAAACCTGGATATTACCGAAAAAACATGCTTGCGATTTTACGTCGCTTGATCAAGATGGGAAAAAAAATCTCGCCAAGGTAATGAAAACTCTACTTTCGAAATTAAAAAATGGCCTTAATGACCCTCCATATAATTATGTTTTGCATACCGCGCCTTTTCGTAGGCAAAAATTAGGTTATTGGAGAAGCATAGATAATGATTATCACTGGCACATTGAAATTATTCCGCGCTTAACCCGTGTTGCCGGATTTGAATGGGGAACGGGTTTTTATATCTGTCCGTTACCGCCGGAAACGGCAGCAAAATTTTTAAGAGAGGTAGAAGTTTAAATGTCAGAATTACGCAGGGATCCGATCGTCGGTAGATGGGTGATTGTCGATACGGATCATCCGAATAAGCCGGAAGATTTTGAGTACGAGCAGTATATTCCAAAAGGCGGGGTTTGTCCTTTTTGTTATGGTAATGAAGCGATGACTCCTCCGGAAATTGATTGTTTTCGCGATCCTAGTACTACAGCTAATACACCAGGATGGCAGGTTCGGGTGGTTCCCAATAAATTTCCCGCTTTACAAATTGAGGGAGAATTGGACAGGAGAGGAATTGGGATCTATGATATGTCCAATGGCGTCGGTGCGCATGAAGTATTAATCGAAACTCCGTACCATAATAAAGATATTTCTGATTTATCAAATCCGGAAGTTGAAAATATATTGCAGATGTGGTGCAGGAGAGCGCTGGATTTAACTAAAGATAAGCGTTTTAAATATATCATGCTTTTTAGAAACTATGGCAAGGCTGCCGGAGCTAGCTTAGAGCATCCTCATACACAGATGGTTGCACTTTCCATGGTGCCTAAGAATGTCGCTGAAGAGATTAAGGGTGCGGAGAACTATTTTGATTACCGTGAGCGTTGTATTTTTTGTGATATTATCAGACAAGAGACCCAGGAAAAAGAGAGAATAATTTTTGAAAATAAATATTTTATTGCTTTTTGTCCCTTTGTTTCGCGTTTTCCTTTTGAAATCTGGATTATTCCCAAGAAGCATGCCGGATATTTTTGTCATATGCCTGCGGAGGAAATTCCTGCATTGGCCACAATATTAATTGAGACGATCGCCAGGGTAAAAAAGGTATTTGTAAATCTTTCCTATAATTTTATCCTGCATTCTTCGCCGATTAACGGCGAAAGCGGACCGGAGTATTATCATTGGCACATTGAATTCATGCCTAAATTGATGCGTACTGCAGGTTTTGAGTGGGGAAGCGGTTTTTATCTTGATCCCACCTCGCCGGAACTCGCTGCAAAATATTTAAAAACCGTAAAAGAATAAAAATATTAACCAATAACATTCAACCTTTCTATGTAAGGAGGCAAAAATGGCAGCAAAAATTGGTATTAATGGTTTCGGTAGGATCGGTAGGTTAGTTTATCGCGCGGCCCTGGCAAAGAATAGTAAAGATTTGGAGTTTGTGGCGGTTAATGATTTACCCGTCGGGACAAAAACTCTGGCACATCTTTTAAAGTACGATTCAAATTTTGGGATTTTAAATGCAAGTATTGAGGTAAAAGAAGATGCTTTGATCGTAAACGGAAAAACCTTGAAAATCCTAAGTGCGAAATCTCCTGCTGAAATTCCCTGGAAGGATTACGGCGTGGATATAGTAATTGAATCTTCCGGCGTTTTTACTGACAAGGAAAAATGTATCGGCCATATGCAAAATGGCGGGGCAAAGAAAATTATTGTCACTGCTCCGGCAAAGGGGCAGGATATTACCATAGTTTTAGGTGTAAATGAAAAGAACTATGATCCGAAAAAACATAATATTATTTCAAATGCATCCTGCACTACTAATTGTTTAGCTCCTATGGCTAAAGTGCTTCTGGACAATTTTGGGATTAAGAGCGCCTTGATGACTACTATCCATTCTTATACCAATGACCAGAAGATCCTTGATTTACCGCATAAAGATTTAAGGCGTGCCCGCGCAGCAGCCGTTTCAATGATTCCTACCTCTACCGGGGCAGCAAAGGCAATCGGCGAGGTTTTACCGGAATTAAAAGGTAAAATGGATGGCCTGGCAATCCGGGTGCCTACGCCGGATGTTTCGCTTACTGACCTTACTTGTATTGTAGAAAAAGATGCTACGGTTGAGTCTATAAATGCGGCATTTAAACAAGCCTCAGAAACCAGCCTTAAGGGGATCCTGCAGTATTTAACCGAGCCGTTAGTTTCCAAGGATTTTTACGGCTCCAATTATTCCTGTATTTTCGACGCGGAACTGACTAAGGTTATCGACGGAAAATTGGTGAAGGTATTAGGATGGTATGATAACGAATGGGCATATTCCTGCCGCGTGGTGGACCTTACAGATTATATAGTAAAGAAGGGTTTATAAGTTCTGTCTTTTTGAATAAAAGGGGGGTGAAGTTTAGCTCTCCTTTTATTTTGTAACTCTTTAATTTATTAAGAGTTAAGTCTTAGCAATAAGAGATAAATCCTGCCAAAAATTCCTTGCTTTTTACCCCAAATGTGTTAAAATTCTCTATTAAACTGTCGATAAGAATTAGGCTCTCTGACCTTAAGAAATAGGGCTCAATTTTTTCCAAAAGAAAGGATAATTTTAACGATGAAAGGAATAATTTTAGCCGGAGGAAAGGCCACAAGGCTATATCCGCTTACCAAGGGTGTTTGTAAACAGATGCTGCCGGTTTATGATAAGCCAATGATTTATTATCCGCTTTCAACGCTGATGTTGGCAGGGATCAGGGATATTCTTATTATTTCCACACCGCGGGATCTGCCGAGATTTAAAGAGCTTTTTTTCGATGGAAAAAATCTTGGGATTAAGCTGCGTTACGCTGTTCAAAAAGAGGCCAAGGGCATTGCGCAAAGCCTGATCATCGCGGAAAAATTCATCGGCAAAGATTATGTTTGTTTAATCTTAGGCGATAATATTTTTTATGGCAATGATTTAATCGAGGTGTTAAAAGAAGCCTCGAATTTAAGTTCTGGGGCGGTTATTTTTGGCTATTATGTCAAGGACCCCAAGCGCTACGGAGTGATTGAATTCAATGATTGTTGCCAGGTGTTGTCAATTGAGGAGAAGCCTAAGCAGCCTAAATCTAACTATGCGGTTTGCGGAATTTATTTTTATGACCAGAAAGCAGCAGCGATCGCCAAATCATTGAAGCCATCGCGTAGGGGCGAGCTGGAAATCACCGATTTGAATAAACGCTACCTTAAGAACGGTAAATTAAAGGTGAAATTATTAGGGCGTGGCTATGCTTGGCTCGATACCGGCACTCGGGATGCTTTGATTGATGCTTCGATATTCATCAAGACCGTTGAAGAAAGGCAAGGCCTAAAAATCGGATGTGTCGAAGAGATTGCTTATCGCATGGGATATATTACTAAAACGCAGTTATTGAAGCTGGCTATGGAGACTAACACAGATTATGGGGACTATCTGAGAAAGGTTTGTACGGATGAGCGGTAAATCTTTGATATTAGGAAAGGGTTTTATAGCAAGCAGGTTAAAGGAAGAATTAAATTGCGAACTTTCAGACCAAAAGATTTATTCTTATGCTGATGCAGAAGCAGCAATCGCAAAATTTAACCCCGAGACAATTATCAATTGTATTGGCTATATTGGCGAAAACGTGGATGCTTGTGAATCAAATATAGATAAAGCGCTTTTTTCAAATACTGTCGTTCCATTTATTTTGGCCGAACTTTGTATTAGAAAGAAGATTAAGTTAGTGCATATTAGCAGCGGTTGTATTTATCATTATGATTATGAGAGAAGTACTCCGATTAAAGAGGATCGAGACCCTGACTTTTTTGAACTTTTTTACAGCCGGACGAAAATTTATTCTGAGCAGCCGTTAAATAGTTTGGCCAAGAAATATCCGATTTTGATCCTTAGATTACGCGTGCCTTTGGATAACCGTCCGCATCCGCGCAATCTCCTTACCAAGCTATTAGGTTATAATAAAGTTATTGATTTGCCTAACTCGGTAACTTATATCCCAGATTTTATTCAGGCGACTAAGCACTTACTGAAGATAAACGCTACGGGGATTTATAACGTTGTAAACAAAAGCCCGTTAAAATATCAGGAGTTAATGGAAGTATATAAGAAGCATGTGAATGGTTTTAAATATGAAGTAGTTGATTTTGCCAAATTAAATTTAGTGCGTACCAATCTGATTATGTCTACAGAAAAACTTGAACTTAGTGGATTTAAAATCAGGGATATTCATGAGGTGCTTGAAGAATGCGTAGTAGAATATCTAAAATATTAGTTACAGGCGGCGCAGGTTTTATTGGAAGCGAGTTTATCAGATATGCCGTAAAAAGAGGCTTTTGTGTTGCCTTGCTTGATAAGCTTACTTATGCCGGTGACTTAGAGCGGCTTAAGGAAGTAAAAGGAAGGTATAAATTTTACAAAGGCGATATTTGTAACCGCGGCCTGGTTAATTCAATCTTAAAGCAGGAGAAATGCGAAATTATCATTAACTTTGCCGCGGAAACCCATGTGGATAGAAGTATCTTGGCTTCTAAGGTTTTTTTAGAGACCAACTGCCTGGGTACTCAGGTGTTATTAGATGCCTCAAGGCAGTTCGGAATAAGAAAATTTATCCATCTTTCTACTGATGAGGTATACGGTGATATTAAATCAGGTCGTTTCAACGAGGACTCTCCTTTAAAACCTAATAGCCCATATGCAGCTTCAAAGGCAGCCGCAGATTTATTAATCAAATCATATATCAGGACATATGATTTTCCGGCAATTATTCTCAGGCCCTCAAATAATTATGGCCCTTGGCAATACCCGGAAAAACTTATTCCGGTAATAGTTTCCAAGGCTTTAAAAAATGAAAATGTACCGGTATACGCAAAGGGTTTAAATGTCAGGGAATGGCTTTTTGTGGAGGATACGGCCCAGGCAATAGCCAAGATTATTGAAAAAGGAAAAGTCGGAGAGGTCTATAATGTTGGTAGCGAATGCGAAGAGACTAACATTAAGGTTGTAAAAACAATTCTCTCTTTGTTAAATAAGCCAAAGAGTCTGATAAGGTTTGTTCGGGACCGGCCCGGGCATGATTTTAGGTATTCCTTGGATTCTAGAAAAATCAATAAGTTAGGTTGGAAGGCAAGGACTAGCTTTGATGCAGGAATTAATCAAACTGTAAATTGGTATGTGCAAAATTTAAATTGGGTAGAAAAGAATATTAAAATTTTAAAGGCGTATTGGGGGGAAGTTTATAAAGAAAATCCTCGGGTGCACAAAAAATGAAAATCCTTTTTATTTACCCGGACCTGAATATTGATATTAGATGGGGCGGCCATTATTACGAAGGCATTGCTTCTTTATCGGCGATTTTAAAATCAAAAGGCCATCAGGTTGAATTACTCCATGTCTATAATTTATTAAAAAATAAGGAGCTCCCGCGATATTTAGATTCTTCCCTAGATTTAATTGCCTTTTCAGCTACAACACCAATGTTTCCCTATGTGGCAGAATGCGCAAAAACAATTAAGAAAAATTTCAAAAAAAACATACCCTTGCTCTGCGGGGGTTCACATGCAACCAGCGCTGCTGTTGAGGTCCTAAAGAATCCTGAGATTGACTATGTTTGCATTGGGGAAGGTGAGTATTTTATATTAGATTTTTTGGATTACCTTCAGGGCTTGCGTGATAAAGAAAGTATCGCAAATTTAGGATATAAGAAAGAAGACGGCGAGGTGCAGATTAATGCTATCCGTGACCCTATTGATCCGTTGGATAGTTTGCCCTTTGCGGATAGGGGAATATTTAAGACGCAACACGAGAATACCGATACGGCTTTCCTTTCTGCAGGCAGGGGTTGTCCTTTTCAATGCGGTTATTGCAGTAATAATTACTTAAATAAAATTTACAAAAATAAATATTTAAGGTTCAGAAAACCAGAGACTCTAATTGCCGAGATCAAGGTATTATTGGATCAATATTCTAATATAACCCAACTTGTGTTCCTGGATGATGTATTTATTTTGAATGAAGATTGGCTAAGTAGGTTCTGTCAGTTGTATACACAAGCTTTTAATTTACCTTTTAAAGCCCTTGCCCATCCAGCAGCGATCAGTGATGCGAAGATTAAACTTTTAAAGGAAACAGGTTGTAACGGAATCGGGTTTGGGATCCAAAGCGGAAATAGATTTATTCGGGACAATGTTATGCTTAGGCACGTAAGCGATGAGAAGATAAAAGAGTCGATTTCTATCCTTAAGAAACATGGCTTGGAGTTTACTGTAGATGTAATTTTTGGAGTGCCTTTTGAGCAAAAAAAACATATGCTAGATACAGTCAAGATGTGTGCGGAAAATGACGTTTCTCCCAAATCCCATATATTTTATCCTTTGCCCAATACGCGGTTGGAAGAAATCGCGATAGAAAATAAATTATTCGACAGAAGTTCCTATGCCGAGGATTACCACAGCAAAACTATTTTAAATTTTAGCAAGATCCATAAAGCTCGGGTATTATTTTTTCATCGCTACTCTAAGCCCTTGGTTTTTCTCTATAGAAAATTCTCATATACGCATACCGGTGCTTTGCCGAAGAAAATCGGGCAAAAAATCCTGGATTATTCGGTTTGCAGCGACTTCTGTATTTATTCTATTATCAGCTTGCGTTGCGTTTTTATAAAATTACGCTCTATTTTTAGAAAAGCAGCTGGAATAAGCGAATTCCGCTTAAAAGAAATCAAACATTTCTAATATCGTAATGATGGTAAATACGAAAAATCCTTCTGTAAGTTTTTTAATCGCGACTTTCAACCGGGCCAATTATCTGGATTTATGTATTGAAAGTATCCTTGCGCAGAGCGAGGATGACTTTGAGATCATTGTGGTTGATGATGGCTCTAAAGATAATACCGAGGAATTGATTAAAAATAAATATGGCGAAAGGGTAATTTATTTAAAGAATCAATCTAACCGTGGAGTAGCTTTTTCGCGTAACCTTTCTATTAATTACGCCCGCGGAGAATTTTTGGGCTTGATCGATAGTGATGATATTTTATCAGACAGAAAATATTTAGAAACTGCATTAAAGATCCTAAAAAGTGATCCTCAGATAGATATTTTTTGCTGCGATAATTTTTGCATTGATGAACTAGGTGAGCGTATTGGAGATAAAACATTTTTGCATTCCACAATTGATTACAAAGGGGTAGATTTAACTTCTAAGGAGATGGCTTTCAGCGATATATTTATGGGGGGAATTCATAGTTGTGGAGCGCTAGTAAGAAGGGAAATCATTAATCAAACCGGCCCCTTAAATACAAATTACAGGATTATGTGGGATGAGGAATTTTTCTTAAGAGTTTCCGCAAGCAATAAGTTCAAAATATATTATTATGACCATCCTTTGACTGCTTATAGGATTCACAAAAATAATTTCTCAAAAAATATTTCTGAATTATATAGAGAAAGAATTAAGGCCAGATTTGAAATTATTAAAACTCATGGATATTTACGCAAAAAATTAGGGATAAAATTTAATCAACGCATGGCAAATCAATACTTTTGTTTAAGTGACGCGTATCTTAGAGAAAGAAATTTCCCAGCGTTATTTTATTCTGTCTTGAAAGCAGTTTTTATCTATCCGCCGATTTTATTAAATTTCGCGTATAAGTTTTTACTGTTCCCGTTTAAAAATAGGACAATCAATAAATAAGATGAATGTCATTTTGCTCTCTCCTTTAATTCAAGAATGTAATTATATCGGTGACTATTCTAGCCGTTGGCCGCAGCTAGGCTTAGCTTATATAGCCTCGACTTTGGAAAAGGCCGGGCATAAGGTAAGGATTTTGGAAAGAAAGATTTATGCCGGAGCGGAATATCCAAAATCCCCCTTACAGTTGAGTAAGATCGACGATTTGATGCTAAGCGACCTAAAGGACTTTAATCCTGGTATTATCGGCCTTACCGCCACTACTCCGGTCATTATGGATGCCTTTCACTCAGCCAAAATCATTAAAGAACATCTTAGCAATCTTTCGATAGTCATCGGAGGTAGGCATGCGACTACTGAGCCTGGTTTAACCCTTGAGCAATGCCCGCAAATCGATATTGTCTGTAGGGGTGAGGGCGAACACACAATGTTAGATTTAGCAAATGGCTTACCCCTTAAGCAGATAAAAGGAATAATCTACCGTGATAATAATGGCGGCTATATTATTAATCCGGACCGAGCACTTTTTGAAAATTTAGATTTGCTTGCTTTTCCAGCCTGGCATTTGCTTGACCAGGATTTTTATTTCCGTCCAAATATTGCTGTGATGCGCGGAGATTATATGGTCACCGCAACTATGATGACTAGCCGGGGTTGCCCCTATCGCTGCGCTTTTTGTCAGAGTCCGGAATTGTTGGATATTTACGGAAAAAATTATATTCGTTTCCATTCGCCAGAAAGAGTGATCAATGAAATCGAATATCTTATGGAAAAGTTTGGAGTAAAGGGGATTTCCTTGAATGACGATATGTTTTCCTTGGATAAAAAAAGGGTTATAGGGATCTGTAATAGGATTATTGAACATAAGATAAATAAGAATTTAAAGTTTACGGTAAATTTGCGCTCTGACCGCGTGGATGACGAGATTCTTTCTGCCTTAAAGAGGGCCGGGTGTATCCATGTAATTTATGGCTCTGAGTCCGGATCGCAAGACACACTTAAGAGAATGAATAAGGGTGTCAGTATTCAAAAGAATATTGAAGCAATCCGGCTGACCAAGAAACATGGACTCTGCGCAGAAGCCAATATTGTGATTGGTTCACCTCAGGAAACAGAACTTGATTTTCTTGAGACCATAAAATTTTTGAAAAGAGCTGCTCCCGATAGGATATTTATTTCGAAATTTTATCCCTTACCCGGTACGCAGTTTTATAAAAATGTAATAGAAAATAAAGCTATGTCGCGGCAGATCAATTGGGATAAGATCAATGATCTTTATGTAGAAAACGATGATTTTACTTTCGCTGATATCAGCCCAAGAAAATTTATTTGGTTACGTAACAAGCTTGCCAGGGAAATCGTGGTTTTTACAAATACTCTTTACGTAATAAAATCTAACTTTAAAAGAAATAAGAGGCTAGTATTGGATCAGAGTATAAAGTTTTTTCTTTATATTATATTTTTGCATTTACCGATTTCGGCCCAGAAGTCCCTAAAAGGGCTATTTAATAAAAAAAATAAAAAAGTCAGATATTTTTTCAGAGGGTAAAAAGTTGAAAAATTTAATCAAGGCTTCCATGGTATTGGGGATTTCTACTTTTGTAAGCTTGGCAGTTACGATCATAAAAAGAAAATTTATGGCATTATACCTTGGCCCGGACGGATTTGGTATTTATGCGCAGGTATTTAATTTTTTTAATGTTGCGGGAATTATTGCCAGTTTGGGCCTTTCTCAAGGAATCACTACCTTTATTGCAAAGAATAATGATGAAAAAAATGAAATAAGTGCAATTTTAAAGTCGGCAATGTCTGTTTTGTTAGCTATCGCTCTGGTATTGATAATTTTAACAGTTTTATTTTTGAAGCCGATTTCTCTATTAATATTGAATAATGGGTTAATGAGCTGGTTTTTACTCATTGCCATATTGGCTGTTCCTTTTCAGATCCTCGGCCAGGCTTTGCTTTCTTTTCTGCAAGGAATCAAGAATATAAGGAATATTACGCTCTCTAATGTAACCATAAGTATTTCTGGCCTGATTATAACCGTGCCTTTAATAATCGCCTTTTCGACAAATGGGGCAGTGATTAGTATTTTAGTTTTAGCAGCACTTACATTTTTTATTTATCTCTACTATTGCAAGGGCGCGTTTAAAGCAGAGACTATTTTTGGGATGTTTAATTTTATCAAAACCTTTAAATCACGCTATTTTCGAAAGCTAATGGAGTTTGGGTCATTACGTTTTGTGCAAGTCTTATTATCATGGTTTACTTTTTTTATCATGCGTACCATTATTTTAAAGAAACTCGGGGCAGAAAGTAATGGTATCTATGAGGCTGCTTATACCTTTTCTTTGCTTTTTTTGCCCTTTATAGCAAACCTTTTATGGTCTTATTCTTATCCCGAATACTGCAAGGCAGGTGATAACAAAGCATTATCAACGGCGATAAATAGATTCTTAAGGCTGTCATTAACTATTACCTTCCCGGCAGCAGTTATCTGTACGCTAATCCGTCCCATATTAATAGAGAAGATAATTTTTACCGATCAATTCTCTGCGGCGGAGCAAATTATGCCTATACGCCTTTTGGTGGATATGCTCACAGTAATAGCCTGGTCTTTTAATGTTGTGTTATTGGCAAAGGAGCGATTAAAAGTAGCGATTAAATTTGAGCTTTTGAAAGATTGTTTATTCTTAAGCTGTATTATTTTTATTACATCATCGTATAAACTAAAAGGAATATTAATCACGGACGCGGTCGTTTCACTCGTACCTTTGGTGCTTTCTTATCTTTACATAAAGAAAGAGTTTGATTTTAAGCTTTTGGAGAAGAATATGCGTCTGATTGTATATTCGGTGGTCCTGTTTGTAATTATTGCTTTGTTCCCAGTGAAGAGTATTTCATTTATTTGTCTGGGCGGCTTTATTTTAATTTTGTGGTTCCTAAACTTCGTTTCTTTCGCTGAGATAAAGCAAATCTTTAGTTTCTTAAAACTTAATCGTAAGATAGCAAAAACAATATGAAAGAATTTTGCGTTGTCTTAGTGGCATTGTACCGTAACCGGAATTTTCCGGTGAGGATTATGCACTCCTTATTAAAAAATCTGGAAGGTGTGCGTATCCATACGATCTTCTTTAAAAATAGCGAGACCGATAATACTTTTAAGCCACACACAAAAAAAGAAGAAAAGTTATTCATTAAGCTGATAAATGATTTAAACCCGCAACTGGTCGGTTTTAGTGTTTTATCGCCATTTTTTTTGGTGGCCAAAAGGTTGTCTAATTTGGTTAAAGAGAATACTAATTCTCCTGTTATTTGGGGAGGTATTCATCCGACAATTTCTCCAGACACCTGTATTAATGAAGCGGATATGCTTTGTCTTGGAGAAGGAGAAGAGGCGATAGTCGAGCTTATCAAAAGGATGCAAGAAAAAGAAGACTATCGGAATATCAATAATCTCTGGGTAAGGAATAATGGTAGCCTGATTAAGAATCCTATGAGGCCACTTATGGAAAATTTGGATTCTTTGCCTTTCCCGTCTTATGGCGATGGCTCCTTTTTCTTCATAGACCGCAATGAGGTAAAAAGGAATGACCCTTTGTTGTCGGACAATTGTTTTTGGGTTCAGGCCTCACGCGGCTGCCCTTATGTTTGCTCTTTTTGCGTAAACAGTATTTTACGCCAGCAATATAAGGG
>Ga0209824_10001017_pt1 | contig 16683 bp, 18 predicted proteins | sample VDWuncwatermetaG_FD_184124 | JGI IMG/M metagenome (GOLD analysis project Ga0209824, IMG submission 184124) | Wastewater microbial communities from Netherlands to study Microbial Dark Matter (Phase II) - VDW unchlorinated drinking water (SPAdes)... ... | reverse complement strand
CTGACAGTTGGATCTTCTCTCGCCGACAGGAAATATGTTTTTTGCCGCATCAAAGATTTTGGTTTGGTTCATTTACCCGCTGAGTCTTGGCGTATTATTGTTGATTTTGGCTTATGGGGCTGCCTTGTTTAGGAAAAGGGCGCCCTTTCACGTTTTATTCTGGTTGGGCCTTCTGACGGTGTATCTCTTAAGTATTGGGCCCGTGTCTGATTTCCTTCTGAAACCGCTCGAGCGACAATACCTCTCTGTGAATCCATCAGGCCTAAAGGCCGATGCCATTGTTGTCTTATCCGGAGATATACGAAAGAAGTCTTTCCCCAGAGACGATATTGAGGTGGGTGGCAATAGGGTCATAAAGGCCATAAGGCTCTTCAATCGGGGCGCAGCGCCCGTAATTATTATGACGGGAGGAAGCGGGGCGCTTTTTGATCAGACTTTTAAGGAAGCCCTCTACATGAAAGAGTTCGCCGTAGAGTTTCAGGTACCCAAAGACAGAATCTTTACAGAGACCCAGTCAAGAAACACGAGAGAGAATGTTTTCTACACGAAGCAGATCCTGGATAAACTAAAGGCGAAAAGAATTATCCTTGTAACCTCTGCGTTTCATATTCCTCGATCCTATGCCCTTTTTAGAAAGATGGGTGTGGATGCTGTTCCTGTAGCTTCGGACTTTTATGTCACGGACGAGAATTATAATGCTTTTAGCTTTATTCCCAGCGCCGGAAGTTTGAATCTCTCGTCGATCGCTATCAAAGAATATGTCGGCATTCTTGTCTACTGGCTAATGGGGTGGATCTAATAGTTTTTCCTTTGAGAACCGTCCAGAAATCTGCAGCCCCAGAGTGAAGTAAAGAATAGCGCCACAATCATACCAGGGCCGACAAAGAAGAGGCCTGCGACACCGGTGAAAGCGGCGATGATTCCCCCAACACTGGGCCCTAAGATGTTTCCGACGTCCCCCGCGGCGTTGTAGATTCCAGATGCAACGCCTCTGCTCACCCGGGTTGTATCCACGTCCTCAACCATACTGATGGTATTAGCGACAATGGCCACCGCCCGTAGAAAGCCGATAAGGATAAACACTATAAGAAGCGGACCCAGGTCGTTGAAAAATGGAACCAGAGTCATAAAAGCTGACTGCAGCGGCAAGCCGGCACGCGAGAAGCTCTGGTGACCGACTCGCTTTGCCACAAGCCCGCTTAGAGGCCGGGTGATGGCATTGCAGAGGGAATAGACACCTTTGATCACCCCCACCTCTGTCAGAGTTAGTCCGACAGCCAGGCCATAGAGGGGAAGAAAGACGTTGCCCATTTGGTGCAGCATGTTCAGGAAAAGAGCGACAACCACGATCGAAACGATTTTCGGGTCTAAGATGCCCTTGAGAGATTGCCGAAGCGTCGGGGTTGTACCTGCCCTGTGCAAATCTCTCAGCGTTTTGATATATAAGGGCTGTCTAAGAAAAAAGAGTATGGCCAGACATAACAATCCCAAGAGGGCTCCGAAATCAAAGGTGGCCGTGTACCCGAATTTGTCGGCAACGTATCCAGCCACAAAGCCGCCGGTAGAATAGCCGATCGCCAAACAGCCGGCATAATACCCCATAGCGTGATAGCGATCCTCGTCCGGAGGCAGAGCTTCCACATAGAACGCTAGGTAGATCGTCGTGGCCGCGCCATAAGCGAACCCATTCAAAGCATGGACGATCGCGAAGTGAAAGGGCCTCACCGCAAAGCTATAAAGGAAGGTGCAGAGAGTCATGACGGATAGGGCTGCTACCATCAGCATTCGCACCCTCTCTCCCCTGTAGGCCATCCCTGATGGAAGACGCGCTGCCAGGGCAAGGATAGGAGCTACGGAGATCAGAAAGCCAATGGCGGAAACCGGGTACTTGAAATCATGAAGGAAGGGAGGAATGACGAGCGATGCCGCAGATTGCTGCGCGGTCATCGCGATGACTGGAAGGCAGAGTTTAAGCGTGGCAGCTTTCATCGTGGATCTTTGTTACTGCTCCACGAAAGAATTTTCTAGGCAGTGACGCATCCAGAGTTCTTATCTCATATTGTCGGTAAGTTCTAGTGTGCTGTCTCATAAGTTCGTTACATAATTCTGACGTCATTCCGGCCGAGCGGGCGGGAGCACGCGAGAGCCGGAATCCAGGAAATACAAGGATCTCTGGATTCCCGCTTGCGCGGGAATGACCATGGAAGGGGCTTGATTTCTTCATCGAATTTCTGACTCAGGACACTAGGCCAAGATGGACATTTCCTTCGCCTTGAGGTAAGGAGTCTGCTATTCGGAGGTCATCTGTGATGGATCTCAAGCGTTCCTGGATGTTCGTGCCTGGGCACAGGCAGCGAATGATCGATAAGGCGCTGGGACTCAACGCCGACGCCATCATGCTCGATATCGAAGACGGCGTGGCGCCGAGCGAAAAGGATGCGGCGCGGCAGCTCATTGCCGATGCCCTTGGCCGCGAGCGGCTACCCAATTCGCCCACTCGCTTCGTGCGCATCAACGCCATCAGCCACCCGCGCATGGATGCGGATCTGGAGGCGGTGGTGCGCCCGGGCCTGGGTGGCGTGGTCTTGCCTAAGGTTGAGACGTCGGAGGAAGTACTCAAGGTCGATTCGATCCTGAGCGAGCGTGAGCTCCATCTCAAGATCGAGCGCGGTAGCATCAAGCTGCTCATCGCCATCGAAAGCCCCAAAGGACTCCTCAACGCCCCAGCCATTGCGGCCTGTTCTCCCCGGGTCGTTGGACTGATGTTTGGGGCTGAAGACTTCGGCCGGGAGATGGGACTGCCCACGGCGCGCGAGGGCGAGGCGCGCGACATGATCTATGCTCGCTCCGCCATGGCTGTCGCTGCCGCCTCGGCCCACGTTCAGGCGGTCGACGGCGTTTGGGTCGATCTCAAGGACACAGAAGGGCTGTGGGGTTTCGCCCGGCAATCGCGCCGTCTGGGTTTTTCCGGCATGTCACTGATTCATCCTTCGCAGATCGATCCGATCAATAACGTCTTTAGTCCTACTCCAGAGGAGATAGATTACGCCCAGCAGGTGGTCAAGGCATACGAGGAGGCGGTGTCTCGGGGTGATGGTTCGATTTCATTCGGCGGCCAGTTGATTGATCGGCCGATTGTCGAGCGCGCCCGCCGCACCCTGGAGATGGCAAGGATATTAGGAGTTGGCGAAGAAGGATCAAAAGTATCTTAAGCTGTGGGGAAAGGGGGAGCGAAATTATGAGACGTGTCCGTATGGGATGGATGGTTGCTTTGTTTTTCTGTTTCGCAGGGCTTTCTTCGGCCCAAGAAGAGGTAGTCAAGCTCGCGGGCGGGGTCTATGCGATCAAAGGGCTGGGAGAGGCGATCAACACCGCTTTTGTCGTGGGCGATCGGGGAGTTTTCGTCTATAGCTGCGACCTCTCCGACTACGACCGGCGGCTGCAAGCGATCCGGAGCGTTGCTGGTGGCAAGCCCATTCGTTTTGTTTCCAACGGCCATTACGCCTTCGATGATGTCGGCTGCAACCATATGTTCGCCGAGCAAGGGGCGACCATTATCGGCACCCCGGCAATAGCAAAGGAGCTGCGGCCCTATTGGCCGGAGCGCCGCGCCGCCGAACTAAAACAGGGCCGGATCAAAAAGGAATACCTGGAGGGCAAGAACCCCGAAATGGCCATGCCGGTGATTCTGTTCAACGACAAGCTCAGTCTGGACTTGGGGAGCCATGTGGTCGAGTTGATCTACATGGGCAAGGCCCATACCCCGGACAACACCATCGCCTGGCTGCCCAAAGAGAAAATCCTCTTTGTCGACGATCTTCTTTTCGTCGAGCTTCACCCGACTGCAGACGATCGCTCGGACACGGTGAACTGGCAGAAAATTTTGCGAAACCTTGCCAGTTGGTCTCCGGTGACAGTAATCCCTGGGCACGGGGTTTTCAAGGCCGGAAACGGGACCAAACCTCTGTTAGAGATGGGCCGCTACTTTGAAACGATGCGCGCCAAAGTCCAGGCCATGAAAAACGCAGGGAAGTCTGTCGATGAAATTAAGAAAGGCGTCAGGGCGGAGCTTGGGGAATTTTCCAAATGGCCGCGGGAGCGAGCAATTCCCGAAACCGCAGCGCAGTTCTACCGCGAGCTATCAGCCAAATAAAAGGAGAGTGGGATGAGAATCTTAAGCACGGCGATCTTGATTTTCCTGAACGCGTTGTCCCTGGCGTGGGGCCAGAGTGGCAAGCCAACCTCGCTCGCTGAACTGGCGACGTACGCGGGCGCGGGCCGTGAGCAACTGCTGCTTGTAGGAGGCAAGAGCGAAGGAAAAGTCGTTTGGTACACTTCGCTGGCCGGAACTTCGTACAAGGAGATCGCCGCGGCCTTCGAGGCGAAGTATCCGGGGATCAAAGTGGAAACCTATCGCGGCTCGACGCAGGAGCTGATGCCGCGGATCATGGCCGAGGCCCAGGCGCGGCGCTATATCGTCGACACCGTGGAGAGTACCCTGCCTCTATTGAAGGCTATGCGTGATAACAAATTGCTCATGCCGTTCCATTCTCCTCACTTTGCCAAATATCCTGAGCAGGTCAAAGAAAAAGCCGACAAAGAACTCTTTTTCTGGACGGTCGTCCGCGAGTCCTATATCGGTCTGGGCTACAACAAGAAAGCCATTCCAGCCGCGACAGTGCCGAAAAGCTACGACGATCTTTTAAAGCCGGAGTTAAAGGATAAAATCGGCTTCTCCACGACCGACACCGGCAGCCGAGTCATCGCCGCTCTTCTCAAATTCAAGGGCGAGGAATTTGTCAAAAGACTCAAGGAGCAGAACATTCGCCTGTATGCAATCTCCGGCCGTGCCGTGCTTGATCTGGTGATTTCTGGAGAGGTCGGTGCCTCGCCCACGATTTTCCGGGACCATGCAGCGGTTGCCATCGATCAGGGCGCCCCGGTGGGCTGGGTTCCGATGGAAATAGTTCCGACTAACGCCGGCGCCGTCGCGGTCAGTGGCCAGGCACCACATCCGCACGCGGCGCTCTTAATGGCGGATTTCATTTTGGGTCCAGATGGCCAGAGAATTCTGGAAAGACTGGAGTATGGGAGCCCGTCCAGAGATGTTGGCTTTAAGCGATGGTATCCGGAGCAGGGTCTCACGACCGACCAGTACGAAAAAGAGAGCGCCAAATGGGACAAGCTGTTGCGTGAGCTCGGTCGGAAATCATCCTAACGCCAGGACTGAGTGCTCAGTGCTGAGGGCTGAGTATTTTAACTCATCGCTCAGTCCTAGTACTCAGTCCTGATTTAAAGCCATGGATGGAACTCGCTGGCTGTTTCTCTTCGTCTCGCTGGCACTGGTCTATCTGGTTATTCCGCCCCTCTTTTTCATCGTGTGGACTGGCTTTGTCGGCGAGCGCGGTGCGGCTGCTGGAAGCTTCACTCTTGAACACTTCGTCAATATCGTTGGGTCGCTTGCTGAAGTGCGCGCCCTGCTGTGGAATTCCCTCCTTTTTTCGGTCGGCAGCGCCGCGTGCGCGTTGCTGCTCGGAACAGCCACGGCTTGGCTTGCCGAACGCACCAACGCCCCTTTTCGGACCGTGGCCTACGTCTCGGCCTATCTCTCTTTCGGCATACCCGGGATCGTCAAGGTCATCGGCTGGATCCTCTTGCTGGGGCCGAAAGCCGGGATGCTCAACGTGGTAGCGGCAGATCTGACCGGCATCTATCCTCTGTTCAACCTTTTCTCCCTGCCGGGAATGATTCTCATTGAAGCTCTTCTCTGGACGCCGGTGGTCTTCCTGCTCATGGCAACGCCTTTCCGCTCGATGGATCCATCACTCGAAGAGTCGGCGACGGTGTTTGGAGGGAGCGGGTGGCAGGTGTTGAAGCGGGTGACCTTGCCGCTGGCGCTGCCGAGTTTGCTGGCCGTGCTGATTTTGACCTTTGTCCGTTCTTTGGAAGCCTTTGAAATCCCGGCATTGATCGGCATCCCGGCGGGCATCGACGTCCTTACAACCCAGATTTATTTGCAAGTGAGGGGAGGATTTCGTCCCAGATACGGCGAGGCAAGCGCCTATTCCATAATCCTCATGGTGCTCGTGGGGCTAGCGCTGATTCCCTACTACCGGGCAACTCGTCATACGCACAAGTTTACGACCGTGACCGGTAAAGGCTACCGGCCGCGCCGGAATGATCTGGGACCTTGGCGTTGGCTGGGTGGACTCCTTCTGCTCTTTCTCCCGCTTGTCCAGATACTCCCGCTCGGCGCGCTGGTGTGGGCCTCGCTGTTGCCGTACGCAAAGCAGCCATCTAGCGAGGCCTTCGCGCTGCTTTCGCTCAACAACTACTTTAGCGCTTTTCGAGATAGCACGATCGTGGGCTCCATTCTCAACAGCCTTACTGTCAGTGTGACCGCAGCCACTGCCACGGTCCTGGTGACTTTTGTTGCCAGCTGGCTGGTGGTGCGGACGAAGATCCGCAACCGCTGGGCGCTCGATCAGCTCGCGATGGTGCCGCTGGTCTTTCCAGGGATCGTCATGGGGGTTGCGGTGCTGAAGATGTACCTGGCTATTCCGCTTCCGGTCTACGGTACGATCTGGATTCTGGTATTCGCCTTCATGACCCGCTATCTGCCCTATTGCATGCGCTTCAGCTACGCCGGACTTCTCGGCATCCACCGCGAGCTGGAAGAGAGCGCCGAGGTGTGCGGGGCGAGCTGGATGCAGGCAGTCCGCAATATCGTGATCCCCTTGGTCCTGCCGGCCCTTTTCGCCGGTTGGATTTACGTCTTCTTGATCACGATCCGAGAGTTGTCAGTCGCTTTGCTGCTCTACAGCCCCGGCTCTCAGGTGATCTCGGTCAAGATTTGGGAGCTCTGGGAAAACGGCCATGTCGGCGAGCTGGCCGCATTCAGTCTGGTCATCACCTGCGGGACCGTGGTGTTGGCAGTCCTCTTTCACCGTCTGGCCGAGCGCTACGGCCTGCAGGTGTGATGAATAAGGGTCGCTGACCGCGTTGATTTTCCGTATCGGTTCCAATAAAGAGCGTAGTGAAGGCTAGCCCCATATTCTAAGGAGGTCTCACGGGCGTGGTATCCCGGATTATCGACGGCGACGCGCATCTCATGGACGGTCCGGAAGTCGCGTACAAACGCTACTTGCCGGAGGAGTATCGCAGCCGGACAGGTCCCTTTTTCGGCTATTTCGGCTGGGATATTTGGCTTAGAGGAACTCTCGGAAAGCCCAATTCGGATCCCGACACCTATTGTAAGGACATGGATACGGAAGGGATTCAATTGGCGGTTGCCTATCCTAGTTCGGCTCTATCTATCGGCCTTGTCCGGGAGTTGGATCTTGCGGTAGCGGTGGCACGTGCCTACAACGAGTGGGCTCATGATTTCGGCAAGGCCGCGCACGGACGCATCAAAGCCGCCGCGGTCATCGCCCCTCAGGTGGTCGCCGAGGCCGTTAAAGAAATTCGCCGTGCCGTGACTCAACTCGGTGCCGTTGCTGTCATGATGCCGACCTATGTGAGTCCGGGTTTGGACCTCGGCCAGCCCCAGTTTGATCCCATCTATGCTGAAGCCCAAGATCTAGGAGTGCCCGTAGCCTTTCACGCTACAGCGCAGGTATCTCAGGGAAATACGCGGTTTCACAAATATCTGGGCGTCCATATGGTCTCCCATCCCTTTGAGCAAATGATTTCGATTATTTCTATCATTTCCAACGGCGTGCTCGATCGCTTCCCCAGGCTGAAAGTGGCCTTCCTCGAGGCGGGTGTCGGTTGGGTGCCGTACTGGATGGATCGCTTCGATGAGAAGTACCAGGCGCGCAAGGCCGAAATGGAGCCGCTCAAGATGCTGCCGAGCGAATACGTAAAGGCCAATCGATGCTTTTTTACCTGCGAAGGGGGGGAGTCAGCTCTCCCCTTGATGATTGAGCGCTTTGGCGACGATTGTATCCTGTACGCCTCCGACTATCCGCATTGGGACACGGAGTGGCCTAACACGGCCCGGCATATTCTCGAGCGAAAAGATCTATCAGAGAAATCGAAGGAAAAAATCCTCTGTTCCAATGCCCGCTCTTTCTACGGCCTAAAGTAAGGAAGATATATGATGGAAAGATGCGAGATGCCTAAGCGATTCTCCCAGCCGAGATTGTTGGCCCTATTGTTTGTTTTTACCTGTTTCATCTTAAAAGAGGCAGGAGCTGCCGAGCAGGTAGGGGTGCGTCTGTTGGAAAAGAACCAACTGGAGGTCGCCATCGCCGCGTCGGGTCCGCTTTATCTTCCAATCTTGGTGGCCCAGGAGGCGGGCTATTTTGGCAAACACGGGCTTAGCGTATCCATCAATCAGGTGAGCGCCAGCACTTCGGTTCAGGGTTTGATTTCCGGAAAGATCGATATCTATCAGGGCGGCGCCACCGCGATTAGCGGAAACCTGGGTGGTTCCGATATTATCTATGTGGCCGCGGCCGTGGACCAGAGCACTTTGGTCTTATTCGGGCAAAAGGGACTCAACTCCTTTGAGGGCCTTCGTGGGAAATCGGTTGCGACGACCTCTCCGGGGGCCTTTGGCGAGATCGCGCTTCGCAGGAGCACGAAGGAACACAACATGGAGGTGGGTAAAGACGTCAAGCTGCTTTATCACCGGGGCACCCTAGAGGCCCTTGCCACCTTTCTCGCTGGCAATGCCGATGGGCTTATCGTCACGCCGCCCCAGAGCGACATCGCCCGGAGCAAAGGCTATCCGGTCATTATCGACTACTATGAGCGCGGGCTCAAAATCATAGGGCCGGGTACGGCCGTTACCCGGGAATTTTTTCAGAAATATCCTAACGCGCTGAGGGCCTTTCTCATAGCCTATCTGGATGGGGTGAAGAGGTGCTTTGAGGATAGGGCGTTTGCCGACAAGATTAACTCGAAGTATTCCAGGATTTCAGATCCTCAAGTGCTCGAGGACAATTACCAGACGGGTTTGAAGGTTTGGAACAAAAATATGACGGTGGACCCCGACGCCATCCGGATTATCCTTGAAGGTTCCGCAAATCCGCAGGCTAAGGCCGCCGACCCAAGGCGCTTCTATGACAATTCCATCATCGAGGCCGTAAACCGCGAATACGCCTCTAAATTATTTCCAGGAGAGGTGAAGTAAGGAAAGCTTAGCAAGCATAAAACTGCTGGATCAAGTAGGGGGGGCCATCGCTCAGCGGCTTTTTGGCAAGTGAAGTTATGGGTTATCTGTTTTGCTGGTAGCTATGGTAGATTTGTGGAGATCTTCTATGGTGAGTTTAGAATACATCGGTCACTTCACGGCGGCCAATCCGGGCTATATGACGCTCACGGGGACCAACCAGTATCTTCTGGGCCGGGGAGAGATCACCGTCATTGATGTCGCTCTTCCCACTACTGAGAATGTGGATGGAATTTTGGAGCAGGTGGAGGCTATGGGAGGAAAGAAGATCGAGAAGATTCTTTTGACCCACATTCATCGGGACCACTGCGGTGGGGCGCTGGCATTGAAAAAGCGCTGTGGCGCGAAACTGGGTATCTGCGGGTTGCGGGCCGGATATTTGGGCGGAGAAGATTTTACTTACGCGAGCGGCGACAGGATTCCATATGACGGTGGCGCGCTGAGCGTCGTTCATACCCCTGGTCATGAGTCCGGCCACTGCTGCTTCTACGAGCCTCGTCAACAGCTTCTCTTTACAGGCGACCATATTCTCGGCCATGGGACTACGGTGATCCCGCCACCGGATGGAGACATGGCATTGTACATCCAATCCCTAGAGAAGTTGTTGGAGTTTAAGATTCGCCGGCTGCTGCCGGGCCATGGACCTGTCATTCATGATCCCTATGGGAAGATCCAGGAGTACATCGATCATCGATTATTACGCGAGAGGGAGGTGCTCCAGTCTCTCCAAGATGGTCACCACACTATTCCGTCCATCACGGCCAGGATCTACAAGGAGCTGGCCGCGCCTTTAGCACCCGTGGCCCAGCTCTCTGTCGAAGCGCACCTAATCAAGTTGATCCGGGAGGGACGGGTCATGAAGGACAGGGAGCGCTATTTCCCTACAGATCGGGTTTGACGGGTTCTTTTGGCGAGTTCAAATGGCTCTGACTCGATGCCAATCTCCAAATCGTTCCAAAGGCCATCGGCTATCTCCACAGAGCGTGGCAGCGGGATACCATCCAAGAAAAAAACGAAGTTGTCTCTGATTTGAAGAAGGAGCGAGATGCGGCTTGACGGCGAGGTCGTAAGGGTATCGGCGCCCGCTGGCGACGGCTCCAGGGAGATACCATGACGCCTCTCCAGCGCCCTTTGGAAGCCCCTAAAGAACTCCCGGGCTTCCTCCCGATCATCCCAGGCCGTGACCCATCCCAGGACCAGTTCTTCCCTCTGCTGAAATGCCAGAAGGCTATCTCCAGCCCATCCGGCGGCGGCTTCTATAGCCTCTCCCTTGGACAGGGTCCGGCTCAAGAGACTCTGTATGAGGAATTCCCCTAGAGTGTCGTCGATAATTTTTTTACCGCTGAGCTGGCGGATCAAGCCCCAGGGCGTGATCCGAACAGGGTCGTCTCTCTTCATGTAATACTTCTCTGGATGGAGGATCTGCTCGGTGGAGAGGGGGGGATGCAGCAAAAGGGCGTTGACCCCTTCCCAGCCTTTGAGGGCATAGGCCCACGATACGAACTCGCTTCCCTGAACGATTTGAAAGGCCACTTTTTGTCGCAACAGCTCGGGGAGGTGGGGAAGCTCCCTGTCTATTTGTGCCGATAAATTGCTCAACCCTTTGATTCCATGGATCATCTTTTGTCTGTTTTCTTGAGGGTTGCCCATGAGATGGGCTAGCGCTACTAGCGTGGCGTCGCCTTTCCTCAAGGCACGGAGGGTCAACCTCGAGTCTTCGGTGTTTCTGTTCCTGATTTTTTCATCCCAATGAAAATGTTGCTCTTGCAGGGAATAGGAGAGCGCATAAATGAGCAAAAGCTGTTTGGTGATATCCTCCGGCACCGAAGAGCGGCCTAAAAAGGCGAGACCTGGTCTCAAAGGTCCCTTCGGGAGAAAGATCGTTTTACCACGGGAGTCGTAGACGCTTTGCTGGAATAGCCGCAGCTCCAACAGGGCCTTGGGTAAATCGGTGGCTTCGGGCAGCAGGCCAAGTCTTGCGTATACGCGCGCTTGCTGTTGAAGATTTTCCTTGCGGTATTCTTCCCCCAGCGATTTCTCCAGGATGGTCTGAATTGTTTCCGTCGATCTGGTTTCCAAAGAGATTTCTTGCTGAAAGGGAAGTCCTCTTATACGCGAAACTCTCTGTTTAAGCTCTTCGAAGGAAAGGGGGGAAGATGGGGGAGCGTCGAGATCGGTCTCTGAACAGCCGGAGAGCAGCAAGAGGGAAACCATCAGCCAGAACCGCGCCAAAGACCATCCGCCACCCCTCATTTATTTCTCCATGATGATGATGGGGAAACCCTTGCGCGCTAGTTGCTGGGCGTGATCTTCGGCATCGCGGCGGTTGGAAAAGGTCCCCAGATGGACCCGGTAGTAGATGGTGTCCTTACCGTGAACCGGAACGATAGAGACTTCAGGGACTTGCGGGTAAGCCTTAGCCAACTGCTCCTTGAGTCTCTGCGCGTTGTCGAGCTGAGTGAAGGAGCCGGCCTGGAGGGTGTAGTCCAGACTCTGACGGATGGTCTGGATTTTGTATGGTCCGCTGTCGATAACTTCAATGCGTACCGGGATCGTTCCGGGCCCGATTATCCCCAGCGTTCTCGCGGCGGCGTAAGAGAGATCCATGATTCTTCCCTTAGCGAACGGTCCGCGGTCGTTGATGGTAACCTCCGTGGATCTTCCGTTATCCAGATTGGTGACCATGACCCAGCTGCCGAGCGGTAAAGTCTGATGGGCTGCGGTGAGCTCGTTTTGGTTGTAGATGGTGCCGCTGGCCGTAGGTCGGCCGTGAAATCCCGGCCCGTACCACGAAGCGATCCCCGTTTGGGTGGCGCCGCCCTCGGCTGAAGGGGGAGCGGGCACTTTGACCTTCGTCGGTGGCAAGGAACAAGCGATGAAGGTAAGGCTAAAAGATATGAGCAAGAGCGCGATGCGGCGCATCATTAAAGAAAGTATTATACAGCAATGAGGAATGAGACGAAAGGTCATCTTTAAAGCGAAGCTCTTGGTTTGAGTGGGGAGTGAGGAGAATGGGTTTTCCAGACTGCTCTCTTAGCTTGAGGTCGAACTCAGCGGAGGTTTGGCGTGGGAGCTAACGCTTTTCTTTGACGCTCCGGAACCGGGATTCTATCTCTAGCCGGAACTAAGCTTCCAAGAATAAAGTCCGCCAAAGGCAAAACCACGTTCAAATTGTTAAAGTGTCGCTTGTGATGCATGTGGTGATGGGAGTCAAGCCAGGAAAACCACGCCGTCTTCTCAATCCAACGTTCCTTCGGTACGTGCATGCAGAAGTGGAGATACTCATAGAGGAAGTAATAGAGGCCAAGCGCTGCCATCCCGCCAAAGAAAAAATTCACCTCAACGAGATGCTGAATCCAAAGAAGCAAGGGGGCATGCAGACCGAGAATCAGGGGTGCGTTCCACCAGGCGAAGCGGACCTTTTTCAGATCCTCCTCCTGCGAGAGGAAATAGGTCGGCCCCGGACGGAAGATGCCATGGTGAATCAAGGCATGGGATCTGAACGGGTACGACCAGATAGGTTGGTGCATTAAAAACCGATGCAGGACCCATTCAAAAAAGCTCGCGTATAAAAAAAGCGAGACGAAGCCAGCAACCTCCGTCGCGTGAAATATCATTTCTTCTTTAACCTCCTCCTCCGGTAAACGGCGCGTGATAAGCCCGCAGCGGAAAGAGGTCCTATAAAAAAGGGGCAAACCGACCCGTTGCCCCCTTTTTGTTATTCTAGAACCACTAAACTACCAGCGGTTGCGTCCGCCGCCACTCCTGGCTCCTCGACCTCCTCCACTTCCTCCACCATCACGCCTTTCCATAGGCTTGGCCTCATTGACGACCAGGGTGCGTCCATCCAGTTGGGTACCGTTCAAGGCCTGGATCGCCTTCTGGGCCTCGGCCCCGGAACTCATCTCCACGAAGCCGAAGCCCCGTGACTGACCCGTAAATTTATCCGCGATCACCTTGGCCGATTCTACGGTCCCGTGTGCCGCGAATATTTCTTGCAGCTGCCCTTCCGTTGCTGAATAGGGCAGTCCGCCAACATACAATTTGTTACTCATGTTCTCCTCCTTATGAGAGAATGTTGATGTCTTTGACCCTGAGAAGCTGACCACTAATGGGAGCAGAACATGGGGAACTAAAAGGCTGGAACCACGCTCTGGTCGGTTTATCCTTTAGGTATCGTTTCGCAAGGAGAGACTGACTAGGCCTTCAACCTTTGTCTTTTCCTCTTTCAGAAGGCCCTATACTGAAGTAGGAACTCCACTCTACGTTGTTTTCGACCTTCTGTCAAGCTGTCTTTGCTTTTTTCTGTAAGGCTAGCTTTCTGGCTATGCGCTTTCGCTGCTTTAGGCAGTGAGACTGCCCGCTTGCATCCCGGCAGTCCAGGCAGGATGGGCAGATCCATCCCCCGCACTCGCAGCGACCCCCGGCTTTGTCTGCGAGGCCGGGCTTGGTTTGAAAAGAGAAGTGACAGTGAGGGCAGATAAGCGGAGTGGCGGTTTCTAGAATTTCCAAATCCTCGGCCGGCGCGATCCGGCGCATCAACTCTCCCTTGACAACCACGCGATATTGAAACGTCTGCTTGGTATTGGATTTATCCAACAACGATCCTCCCGCGGTGAAGCATGTCTTAATCTCCGTGGTGCCTTCTATCCGCCCCTCGTATCCCGCCATCCTGTGCCGAATCAGCGTTCCGTCTTGAAGTTTGACTGGAGCCATTGTCTCTGACATATCGCCCTCCCTCGCTTAAAATAAAAAAGCCTCCGGCTCGTTTAAAGCTCAGAGGCTTGACCAAGTAAATAACGCTAGCTCTAAAGGAACATAATGAGGCTATCACTCTTAACCTGGCTAAGCAAACTGGATCGATTGTTTAACTAGTTTTTATAGGTTTTGTGGCTCGGGTCCAGGGACGATCCCAGCTATCTGCGGACTTTCCCCCTGATGCCGTTTCTCGGCCCTTTCCCTCTCGCTCCTTCGCTCCATCCGGCGAGAGGCCTTCTTCTGCTGCTTCTCCTGCCGGGCCGCTTCTTTCTGACGTTTCTTAGACGTCTCATTTCCCATATACTCTCCTTGCTTTAGCTGTTGGTTGTCGTGACGCCCTTAAGGGTGATAAGTCTTTGCGGGTGGCGGAGCTTTCTTAAGGCCGTGGCTTCAATTTGGCGAATTCTTTCACGCGTGACTCCAAAAACTTTCCCCGTCTCCTCTAGCGTATATTCTGCTTTTTCTCTGATCCCAAATCGCATGCGGACGATCTTTTCCTCCCTTGGGGTAAGGGTCGCCAGAACTTTTTGTGTCTCCTCCTGGAAGTTAAGATCAATGACCGCTCTCTCGGGGTCAGGAGAGTGCTCATCCTTGACGAAGTCTTCCAGACAGCCTTCCTCCCCATCGCCTATGGGCATTGCAAGAGAAAGGGGTTCTTTTACCAGGTTGAGGATCATCTGCACCTTTTCTACTGGTATTCCCATCTCAGTGGCAATCTCCTCCAGAGTGGGCCGCCGGTTAAGTTGGCGGTTGAGGTAACGTGCGGTTTGGGTAAATTTGTTAGCCAAGTCGACCATGTGGACCGGGATGCGGATGGTGCGAGAACGATCCGATAGGGATCGGGTGATGGCCTGGCGTATCCACCAGCTTGCATAAGTTGAAAACCTGAAACCGAGCCGGTAGTTGAATTTCTCTACGGCCCTCATAAGACCGAGGTTGCCTTCCTGGATTAGATCGAGCAACTGGAGACCCCGGCCGCAATACTTTTTCGCAATGGCCACAACGAGACGGAGGTTGGCCTCGATGAAGTTCTTCTTCGCCAAGGCGACCTGTGCCTTTTTGTCAAGAATACTCTTAGCCCTCTGTGCAATTTCCTGGGCAGCCATTCCCATCTCTTTCTCGATGGTTTGAATCGCTACCCTTTTTGCTTTTCCTCCGATTTTCTGTTCCAGTTCCTTGAGCCTCTCGTAGGTCCGTTTATGGCATTCAATAATAATTTCGATCTGGCCGCGGTTAAGTTGGAGGCTCTTCACTACAGGAGCAATTCTTTCTCTCTGCCGGATCAGTTTCTTCTCGAGCCGCTTCCGATGCCCTTCACTCATTCGCTTGTCGAGTTGCCTGGCCGTGCTTTCATAACTGCCAGCCAGATACTGGAGTTTTCTCATTTGCGTCCGAAAACGAGCTTTGAGGATTTTTTCATCCACCAGGAGGTCCGCCGATCTCTCGTCCGGATCGCTCACCACATCGTGCACGTTTACCAGCCCGGTAGCGACCTTTTTTCCCAGATCGAGCACGCAACGAAGTGCAAGAAGGGAAGATAGGGCCTCTGCGGCGATCTGTGCCTCGCCCTCCTCGATCGTTTGGGCCAGCTTTAACTCTTCTTCGCGACTCAGGAGGCGGACAGATCCCAACTCGCTGAGATATATGAAAACCGGATTTCTACCGTTCTGTAAAGTATCGTTGTCGGAGTCAGCGTCCGCCTCTTTCTCATCCGACACCTCCTCAGTCTGACTTTCCGGGATGAGCAGTTGATCAGGGTCCCAGCTAGCTTCCTGAGGCTGCTCCTGGAACTCGATCTCCGGCGAATCCTCCACCTCCTGCGGTAAAAGGCTGGGTTCTCCCCGATCAATGGGATTGTTGTGACGCATCTCCAAGTGCCTGCGAGTTAGGAGACCTTGCAGCCGATGTTTGCGCTCAAAAAGCCTTTCAGCTCTGGTAGGGTGCCGTTGCTGGGCATGAGATACATTCTTTTTTCCAACCCCTCATCGGAAATTGTAACCCTAAGGCAAGGTACTATCTCTTTGAGCTCCTCAAATGAAACAAGGACTGCATCAAGGGTAAGCGGATCATGTGAAAAATAACTTTCAGAGTCTCCATTCTGTCCTCTAAAGGACACTATGCCCGAACCTCTGATAGTATTAATCATCACGAATATACCACCTGTTTGGTGCTTAACATTCTTTAACGCGAGCTAGAAGGCGAGTATCTTGCGGAAACTAGCCGGACAACTCCTACAAGAGTGATAGATCCGAGGATTGCGGTGCCATATCTGCTAAACGAGCTGCCTTCCCCGATAACAGCCCAGAAAAATAGATAGCCGCCGATAGAGGCGCCCATGATCCCGAAGACAATATCCAGCCCTTTAGTGGCATAGCCGTCTAGGGCTTTTGCGTATCCCTCTTGCCCAACTATCTTTCCTGTCAACCAACCTGCAACTCCTGCCATTAGAACCCAAATTAATCCGTTCATAAGGACCCCCTGCTATTTGTCAGTACGACTCGGAGAGGGGCATAGCCCCTCTCCGAACCGGAAGGTCTGTCTGGTTAGACCGTGCTAGCAGCGATCTGGTGGGAGGTCGAGTTCGCGACCTCAAAGCTCTCCACTCTGGGAGTGCCTTCAACCACCTTCGACAGGCCCTTCAATACCGCAGGATAAGTCTCACGGTTGTAAGCTTCCGCGTTGTCTTTCTTATCCCAGAAACTAATGGCTACTGCCTCATTACGTTCTGGGGCGACGAAGCTGATCTC
>Ga0209824_10001016_pt1 | contig 16690 bp, 16 predicted proteins | sample VDWuncwatermetaG_FD_184124 | JGI IMG/M metagenome (GOLD analysis project Ga0209824, IMG submission 184124) | Wastewater microbial communities from Netherlands to study Microbial Dark Matter (Phase II) - VDW unchlorinated drinking water (SPAdes)... ... | reverse complement strand
GGGGTACGGGAGGGGGTTATCGATGACGGTTTTGATCCGGCCGGGGTTCGCGGTCATGATGAGGATGCGGCTGGCCATGAACGCCACTTCATGGATGTCGTGGCTGACAAGACAGATGGCGTGCGGGTACTTCTCCCGGTCCAGCCAGAGGTTGACGACCTCGTTGCGCAGCGTCTCGGCCGTGAAGGCATCCACCTGGCTGAACGGCTCGTCCATGCAGAGTAATTCCGGATGGACGGCGAGCGCGCGGGCGATCCCCACGCGCTGTTTCATCCCGCCGGAGAGCTCGCGCGGGTAGACCTCCTCGAACCCGTCGAGGCCGATGAGCGTGATGACCTCCGCGACCCGCTGGCGCCGGGCGGCCGCTTCGATCCCGCGCGGGATCAGCGCCTGCTCGATATTCTGCGCCACCGTGAGCCACGGAAAGAGGGCAAACTGCTGGAACACCAGCGCGATGTTCGGGTTGGGCTCCTCGACAGGTGCCCCCCGGTAGCGCACCTCGCCATGCGTGGGACGGAGCAACCCGGTGACGATGCGGATGAGCGTGGACTTCCCGCACCCGGACGGCCCCAGGATGGCCACCAGTTCGCCGGAGCGCACGGTGACGTTGAGATCCGCCAGCACCGGCAGGTTCTTGCCTGATGGGAGGGTGAAGAGATGCTGCACGTGCGAGAGGCTGACGAGCGTCTCCTGCTCACCAGAGGGGTCGGGCGTCAGGGCTTTCTCGCTAGTAGGCATCTCAGAGATTCCCGACACCACAGAGAGCACAGGATTCCACAGAGACACAGAGGACTGATCGACGATATGTCTCTGTGACTCTGTGCCCGTTCTGTGGCTCTGTGGTGTCAAGAGAGGCGTCGGGAAAGATTCTAGTAGGCATAGCGCGTCTCGGCGAGCCGATAGATCGGTTTCCAGACGTGGCGGTTGATCAGGACCACGACGACCGCCATCGTCAGCACCCCGGCCGCCAGCAGTTCGTAGCGGCCCTGGCTCGCCGCCACAGAAATGAGCGACCCGAGCCCCGGCGCCACGAACACCTGCGGTCCGACGGACACGTATTCGGCGACGATGCTCGCGTTCCACGCGCCGCCAGCCGCCGTCACCCATCCGGTAATGAGGTAGGGGAAAATCGCCGGCCACCAGACCATGCGCCAGCGCTGCGAGGAGGTGAAGTGGTAGGCGTCAGCGACCTCCCGAAGGTCCGCGGGAACCGCTGAGGCGCCGGCGATGACGTTAAAGAGGAGGTACCACTGGGTGCCCAGCAGCATGAGGATGGCCGCGCTCATCCCCACAGCCCACCCCATCCCGTGCAAGGCGAGGAGGATGAGTGGATAGAGCATGGGCGCCGGGAACGACGCCGCCACCTGGACGAGCGGCTGCAAGCGGCTGCGCCGGCGGTCCGACCGCCCAATCCAGATCCCTACAGGCACGGTCCACAGGCTGCCGAGGACAACGGCCGATGCCACCCGCACAAAGGTCAGCCCGGCCCCGGCCACCACATGGAGCCACGCCGCAATCGACAGGGAGCTGAGCAGTTCAACGAGGCGCCAGGCAGCCCACACCGTCACGACGGTCCCGACGCACAGGATCACGACATTGACCACCCTCGCGGCGCTCACGCCATGCCGCGGAGCCACGGGCGCCGGCGTCGGTGGAGGCGGGGGGTTCGCCGCGGCCGAGAGCCACTCGCTGATGGGGTGGGCCACGCGCTGCGTGGCGATGGACACCAGCCACGAGCGCTTCAACCAGCTCAGGACCCTGGACCCTTGGACGTCGGCCGCGGCGGTCTCTTCCATCCGGAATTTCTGGGCCCACACGAGGACCGGCCGCCAGACGCACGCATCCACGAGCACGATCATCACGACCATCGCCACGATCCCGGCGAGCATGGCGACGGCATCATGGCGGGCGATCGCAACGCTCATGTACGCCCCGAGGCCGGGCAGGCGGAAATCGTGCGCGCCCAGCGTGAAGGCCTCGCACACCATGAGGAAGAACCATCCTCCGGCCATCGCCATCATGCTGTTCCACGCCAAGCCGACCGCCGCGGCGGGCAGTTCGACGCGGCGGAAGCGCTGCCACCAGTTGAACTGGTACAGGGCGGCGGCCTCGCGCAGCTCCGTCGGAATCGTCCGGAGCGACTGGTAGAAGCTGAACGTCATGTTCCAGACCTGCCCGGTGAAAATCATGAGGATTGACGCGATCTCGAGTCCCGCGTTCGTCTGCGGAAACAACGAGACGAGGGCGAGGACCGCGCCGGGCAGAAACCCAAGCACGGGGATCGACTGGAGGATGTCGAGGAGGGGGAGCATCACGCGCTCCGCCCGCGGCTGGTGGGCGGCCACGTAGCCATACGTCAGCGTGAACACCAGCGACAACCCGTAGGCGACGCACCCGCGCAAAAGCGAGAGCAGGGTGTAGCCGGGCAACGCCCAGAGGCTGAGGTCAATCTCGACCTGCGGTGAGAGCGGGGCCTGCCAGTGCTGGGCGACCCTGACCAACCCATAGAGCGCGGCGGCCAGCAGCGTCGCGACGCTGAGGTCGGTGAGCAGTAACGGCGGTTGCTTGACGGTCGGCCGCGTAATCATGCGGAGATTATAGCATCTCCCTGCGGTACACACCCGTGCAGGACACGAAGAGGCCGCGGCGTCATGCCACGGCCTTGGGCGAGACGGATCGGGAACCCCTTAACTGGTCAACCCCTCCTCGGTCAGCCACCGTTCACAGTCCATGGCGGCCATGCACCCGCTGCCCGCGGCGGTGACCGCCTGACGGTACCTCTTGTCCTGTACGTCCCCGCAGGCAAACACCCCTGCCAGGGAGGTGTGCGTCGAGTCCGGCTTCGTGATGAGGTAGCCCATCGGGTCCATGTTCAATTGGCCGGTGAAGAGCCCGGTGTTGGGCGTGAACCCGATCGCGTAGAAGAGGCCGCCGCAGGCGAGGTCCCGCGGCCGGTTCGTCGTGACATCCTGGAGCCGCACGGCGCTGACGACCTCCTCCCCCAAGACATCGGTGACGACGGTGTTCCAGAGCACTTCGATTTTGGGATGGCGTAGGACGCGCTCTTGCATGATCTTCGAGGCGCGCAGCTGCTCCCGTCGGTGGACGAGGTACACCTTCGACGCGAACTTGGTCAGGTACGTGGATTCTTCGGCGGCCGAATCCCCTCCCCCCACCACCACGAGCACCTTGCCGCGGAAGACCGGCAGGGCGCCGTCGCACACGGCGCAGGCGGACATCCCGCGGGTCCACAGCCGCCGTTCCCCAGGCAGGTTGAGCCGCTTGGCCGTCGCGCCGGTCGCGATGATGAGCGCATGGGTGGTCAGTGTCCGCTCGTCGGAGACCACGGTAAAGGGGCGTTGTGAGAGGTCCACCCGTGCCACATCCTCTGTGAAGAGGCGCGTCGCAAATCTCAACGACTGCTTCCGGAATGCCGCCATCAACTCAGGACCCTGGATCCCGTCCGGGAAGCCGGGATAGTTCTCCACCTCGGTGGTCGTCATGAGCTGGCCGCCCGCAATCCCGCCGGCGGTCATCCCCTCGAACAGCACCGGTTTCAGATTCGCGCGGGCCGTGTAGAGGGCGGCCGTGTGCCCGGCCGGCCCGGACCCGATGATGATGACCTGCTCTGGCATGCGTCCTCCTTCGGACTGCCTCGCATTATAGCGGGTTGTGGGATGCCACGGGAAGCGCTTGTTGAACGCTGGGCCGATGGCGCCTTCGGCGTTAGAGGTTTTTGAGGATCCACACGGCCCCGAGCACCAACCCAGAGAGCGACGTCGCAACAACCAGCGCGCGGTAGATGCGCTGACCGGTCGCGGTGGCCCGGCGGTAAAACCGTCCCGCCACATACCCGTACGTGCTCATCGTGGCGGCGCAACCCAAACTGAAGAGTCCGATATAGAGGTAGGCGAGCCAGGTCGTGCTGATCAAGGTAATGGGGATGAGCACGAAGAGCTCGGCCGTGCCAGACGCCCCGTGGACCATCCCGACAAGGGTCGGCGCAAAACGGTGCACGTGCTCCCGGCCCGGGGTGTGGGAGTGCTCATGGACGTGCTGCTTCGTGCGGTGGGCGTGGCGGTGGGTGTGCCGGCCTTCCTGCCAGAGCAGTCCTAATCGCCAAAGCCCCAAAGCAATCAGGGTGATCCCCACGGCGAGCTCCGCATATCGCTCAAACGCGGGATCGAGCTTCAAGTGCAGGAGGAGGATCAACGACCCCAGGAGGAGCACGGTCACGGCGTGACCGATCGCCCATCGAAATCCAAACCAGGCGCTCCTGACCGGATCCGGTTCCAGCGAGATGAAGTGGGTCACGGCAGCGACGTGGTCGCGGTCGAACGCATGGCGCATCCCGAGGATGAGCCCGGTCAACAACAACAAGACCGGCTGCAGGGTTCCCATAGGGCCATACGCAACGGCGTGGATAGTCGCGCCCTCCTCGTGCGACTACTGCGTTCCGATGAGGCGCGCGATCGTAAACGCTGCGGCGGCCGCGAGGCTTCCAATCAGCACGGTCTGAACGCCTCCCCGCAGCGGCTTAATCCCGGTAAACCGTCCCTTGATGTAGCCGAAGACCAGCAGGGCGACGAGAGTCACCCCTACTGACCACCACAACCCGAGGGCGATGTGGTCGGCGATCATGTACGGCGCGAGGGGAATCAGGCCGCCGACCACGTACGACATCCCGATGGTGAGGGCGCTCTGCCGCGCCCGCTTGGCATCCGGCAACTCAAGACCCAGCTCAAAGCGCATCATGAAGTCCACCCACCGGTTGGGATCCGAGCGAAGCGCGGCAACGATCGGGGCCGCCTGCTCCTGGCTCAACCCATAGCCGCGGAAGATGTCCGCTACCTCTTCCGCCTCCTGTTCGGGGATCTCGACGGTCTCCCGCAGTTCCCGCAGCCGTTCGGTGTGGTAATGCTCGATCTCGGTCTTGGCGGCGAGATACCCCCCCAGCCCCATCGCAATCGAACCGGCGGCGATCTCTGCAAGACCCGCGGTCACCACAATGCCTGTGGACGTCACCGCCCCGGAGAGCCCCGCCGCCAGCGCGAAGGGCACCGTCAACCCATCAGACATCCCGATGACGATGTCGCGGACGATGGCGGAATGCGTGAAGTGCTGCTCGCCCACTGGTGGGGAGGTCATGACGGCGTCCACGGCGAGACGCTGTGCGGTCGCATTAGCGCGGGACGTCCTGCAGGGATGCGGTGCGGCTTGGAATGAGGATAACGCACACGCCCAGCATCATCCAACGCATCAGCCGCCTCCCGCCATGACCCATGTCGGCTCGTCGAGAACGCATGGGGTCCTGTTCGGTCACGGGCGGGGCTCACTTGAGGGGTAGGGGGCACTGGGCGCCGCCGTGCTTCTTTGCATACTGCTGATGGTACTCCTCGGCGCGATAGAAGGTGGCGGCCGGCACGATCTCCGTGACAATGGGGGTCTTGAACCGTCCGCTGCGCTCCAGCTTCGCCTTTGACGCTTCGGCCGCAGCCTGTTGCGCTGGGGTGTGATAAAAAATCACGGACCGGTACTGTGAGCCCACGTCCGGCCCTTGACGGTTTTTCGTGGTGGGGTTGTGGATCTTCCAGAACACCTCCAGCAGCTCGTCATACGACATCTGGGCGGGATCGTAGTCCACCTCAACGGACTCGGCGTGTCCGGTCTTCTTCTGGCAGACATCCTCGTACGTGGGGTTCTTGAAGGTGCCGCCCGTATATCCCGCAGTGGTGGAGGTCACACCCTTGACCTGCCGGAATGCCGCCTCGACCCCCCAGAAACAGCCTGCGGCAAACGTCGCTCGTTGCATCGTCCCATGCCCCTCCCGTGTCGTGGCAACCTGAGTCGCTCCGAGCCGATCCCCGGATGGCTCAGCCCAAGCGGCTACGGGGAGCCCGAGCATGACCGCGATGAGGACCGCGGCACCCCGGCTCACCCTTGAAAGCCCGCCTGTGTGTGAGAGCCTTCGTGGTTCGGCTCGCTTCGCTCGCTCACCACGATCCTGAGCGAGGCCGCAGGCCGAGTCGAAGGATCGCAGAACGGCTTGTGCGAGGAGTGACCGCAACGGCACAGCGCGATGGTCGGTTCCATCGCCGGAATGGGTTTCCCTTGTGCATCAACGAGCTGCACTGGTCCCTTCACCAGCAATGGCCCATTCTTCAATGTCTGAATCGCCACGTCTGCCATCATCGCCTCCTTGTCACTGATCACGGCGCTCACCTCGCCTCATCCCCGATAGCCCTCCCGTGCCCAAAATGGAATGAACCCCTCCCACCCCGCTGAGAGGGGCTCTTCCCCTGCGGAAAATCACCGACGACTGCGTCCAGGACTGGCGTGGCTGGGAGCGCCCGGATGAGAGCCGCGCGCCCGCACCCCAGGGGCTGACGTTCCGATGTGAGATGCAGGGCTGCCTGCTGTCGTACCCCAGCCGGTCTTCTTCCCCTGCGTCCAGCCATGCGGGGTCTTCCCCTGCTTCTCGAGGCCGTGCGGCATCTTGCCCTGCTGTTGAAGACCCGGAGGGAGGGTGCCTGCAGGCTGCGTAGTGGCTGGGGTCGCCGGCGCAGTTGAAGGTGTTGGAGGGCGCGCCGTGTCCGCTCCAGCCCCACGGTCTCCACCCGCAGCCTGGTCACTCGAGCTGTGCGCGTCCTCTGGCGCCTTCGCAAATGCGGGCGCGCAGAAGACCAGGGTTGTCACGATGAATCCGATAAGGCGTCTCATGGTCTCCTCCTTGTCGTTCGGCTCCGCTCAACCAATGCTGGTGTGTCCCTCGCGCATTATACACCTCGGCACGCAGCCCCACCTAGCTCGAGAGCTCTCCTGCTCCCTGCCTGTAATCGGTCGGCGAAGCCTCCAGTTAGAATGGGAGGCCAAACGACAGGTGCAGCCGCGCGGTCGAGTCGTCACCTTCGTGGTCCAAGCTGAACGCCTCGTCGGCCCGGAGCACGCCCTGAAGTTTCCAGAGGTGCACGACGTACCGCAGCCCTGCCCCAACGCCATAACCAAAATCCCCGATGTCGGAAAATCGACGGAAGGAGCGTCCAGCGTCGAAAAAGACGGCGGCGGAGAGCTGCCGATTAAAGAGGTGCGGGAAGACCGGGACGCGAGCCTCGACGTTGTTGATGAGCTGCAGCTCGCCGCCGACGAATTGGTCCTCTAACCCCCGCGGGGTGAGCCAGCGGTTGCGGTGGCCACGCACCGTCGTCGTCCCGCCGACGAAATACCGCTCAAAGAACGGCACGGTATCGGTCGCGCCGAATCCCGTCATCCAACCAAGCCGAAGATGCTCCACGAACGTCACGTCCTTGAGCAGTGTGCCGTTGGGGCGAGCGCGGAATGGCGTCGCGTAGAACGCAAGGTCTGTCTCGAGTCGGCCGATGTTGTAATCGCCGCCAAGCCCCTTGAGGGCCAATTCCCCGCCACCCCGCGTCCTGGATCCCATCGTGGGATAGAACCGGTCATCCCGGCTGTCGTGCTGGAAGACCAGGCCCAGGGCGCTCACCATGCTGCGTCCTGCGACGGTTCGAAAGGCGGGATCGACATTGGCCCCGGTGTTGAACACCTTGTAGCTGTCCAGCCGGTACGTCGCAAGGAGGTCGGTGGTTTCGCTCAACGCCCAGCCCAGACCCACATCTCCGCCCCAGCGGCGCAGATCGTAGGGCAGGCGGCGTTCTTGATCAAACCGCGCCTCGCTTGCGACGAAGGCAGGGGTGTTGAAGAGCCGACGGACTTGCAGACCGCCGTTGAGGCGCTGGGTATTCCCCGAGAGGCTCCCTGAACCGCGGAGCTTCACCCGCCCGATGCTCTGCTCAAGGCTGGCGACGTCGGTGATCCGCTCGGTCGTCTGCTCGACAGCCGCTAGCGGTTGCACGCCGAGCAGGAGGAGCAGCGCGAGCACCCACCAGAAGCCGTTCAACTCGAACCGATCGCTTCGACCAACGTTCATTATGCTCGTGGCCTTATGGGGATCGATGCCACTGTCGCTCTCAGAGGTTACTCTCTCAACGTCCAACGAGGTGGGGTCCCCCTTGCTCCTAAGAGCAACAGTAGAAAAATACCCCACCCATGGGCGGGGTATTTTATGGGTACGAGCGCCGCTCGAACGACCTTCGGCCATGCCCCCGGGCATGCCCGGGTTCCCTGGTCTGCATCCTTCCGGCCCTGCCGGCTTCCCATCCCGAGAAATTTCGCTTCGCGAAATTTCTATAGAACGACGTCCGTTTAGGTCACGAGGCCCCGGGGGGTGTCTCCTTCTTTCCCTCAACGGTGTAGTGCAAGATGGTGCCGTCCTGCTTCGTCCACGTCATCGTCCCTTTGACGGCTTCTCCCGTGAATGTGGCCACCCACCTCGTCTGGCCCTGGGCTGTACTCATCTGTCGGGTCAAGAAAGACCACGAGCTGCCAGCTGGAATGGTGGTGTAGAGTGAGGGGGCAAAGCCCATCTTGACACACGCGCTCATCGTCACCCTTCCATCCTTAAAGATCAGCGAGTCGTCAAACGGCTTCTCGCCTCTCTGCGCTGCCATTGCATCAGGTGTCACCTTGACTGGCCAGGTTGTTCCCTCAAGTGGCGATGTCGTGGCAGCCTGGAATGGCTGTGGCTGACCGCTGACGGTTGAGGCGCTTGGGGTCACCACTGGTTGGGGGGCTGGTATCGCCGGAGCCGACACTGGGGCAGCCGTGGCTGTGGCGCTCGCTGCTGTCGCCTGGTGCTTGGTGGGCTGCCCTCCTTGCTCCACGGCACGCGCCACGGAAAGCCCTCCACTACACATCATAAATCCCAAGACAAACCATCCTACGAAACTGCGCTTCATCTTTTTCTCCCTTTCTACGGTTGTTGATGGCTGCCGCTGTTGGGGCGGGGCCTCGGTGCCAATACGATTACTCCCTTCCGGACTTCTGGTTCAGCGCTGGGTCGACCCAGCGGCTGAAGTGGCAGGGGTTGCCGATGGAGCACTTGGAGTTGTCTGCCCAACTTTCTTCTTGGCGTTGTGAGGGGCTATGACTGGCTTGGGTGTCTTCGTCTTAGCCACCTTTGGCTTCTTGGGAGCCGTCACCTTGGCGGCTTTGGTGGGTTTGAGTGTCTTCTTCGCTGCCGGTGGGGCTGTGGTCGTTGAGGGTGCGTTCCCTGTGGCCGGTGGCTCGGCCGCCAAGGCTAAACCTAGACTCAAGAATACTGCGCTACTAAGAGCACATACCCCGACAAAACGCCGCATTCCTATCACCTCCTCTTGCAACTGATTCCGACTAGAGACCAGAGACGTGAACCGAAGGCTGAACTTACGGGATGAACCTAGGAGAGAAGAGGTGGCGGAGCTCGAGGTGAGCTAGCACGAACAACGAGGATCGTACGGGGGACTTCAGAACGATGCAGTGGGTTGAGCGCCACTACGCTGTGAGTCCACTGCGCAACGAGTAAGGGGGGTGAGGTAACCGAAAGTCCCTTCGTTAGTTGGTCGGTCAGACCAGAGTCGTCCGGACTCGAGATGACAAGTTCGTCGGTGTCGGCCAACGTATTGACTGGAATCGGACGGTCATGTGGGATGACGATCACCCCCAACAGCACGACGATACCGACACTGAGCGCTAGCGTGCTGCTGTGATGAAACCATTTTAGGCTTCGCATGTCTCTATTCTCTTATGAAAGTAGCCTAGCCCTAGAGAGGGAAGCTGTCAATGGGCTGGCGAGAATTGCTGCCAGCGCGAGTTGTTGGCGATGGCTTAATTCAGTTTCTCTACCCTAACCTCAAGTGGGACAGAGACCCACAAAACGGCTGCGATCCCGTGTTCAAGTTGGTTCCCCGAACTATGCAATAACCAGAACTTTTCGCCTGAAGGTCAGGCTTGGCTCAGCGCCCAGAGGCGGCCCTTTCCGTATCCTGCCCTGCCGGAACGGAACTACACCGGATACCGTAAGCGATTCCCTCAGCTCTAGCCATGTCCAGTAGCTAGTAGTAGCGCTGTGGGAAAAGGTAGACGGGGAAATGGGGACAGTGTCCCCGATTTCAGCACCTCACTTTAGCCACGGCACGTGTTTCCTTATTTTGATACAAAGTGGTGTACAGAATCAAAATGACAAGGATTACGCCAAGAATTAAAGATGAGCCGATCGTCCCGAAGTTGAGTCCGCCTTTTTCTGTTGATTTTGTGAGCACGTCCCCCATGGTCGCACCAAACGGACGGGTGAGAACAAACGCAATCCAAAACAACAAGGTCTTAGAAATTCGGGTAGAGAATGTGGCGAAGGCTGTCAGTGCCAGCAACCCAGCGATTAATAACGCGCCACCGGCAAATCCAAGACCGGAATTATCAGCCAAGAAATCACCCAGCGCGGTCCCTAAGGTATTTGAGAAGAGGATGGCCGTCCAATACAGCACTTCGCCTTTAAACGTTCGAATATTTCGAATAGAAAAAGAATGCGCGCTATAGCGCCAGTACACGAAAATGGCCGCCAAAATGGTGGCTAACATGAGAGCCCCCTTGGCGTAGCCAAGCCCTAAGGTGCGATCCATATAATCTGACATGGTGGTGCCAGCCGTGCTGGTTAAAAGGATGACCGACCAATACAGCGCTGGGTGATACCGTTTCGATCTCAATTGAGTCACAAGACTGACGAAAAACAGTCCAATCAACACCATAGAACTCACCGCGTAGCCGACCTTCAACGTCATAGATAAAAGGTCTCCGGCCGTCTCACCCAACGTGGTGGCCGCGATCTTCATGATCCAAAACAGCAGGGTGACTCGTGGGAGTTTGTTCATCACATATACCTATGCCTTAAGCCTTAAGCGCTCCATTGTTTCAATTCATTAGCATGCAAATTTTCAAACCTCGCCCCATATTATTTTGAACGACTAAGCTGAAAAAAATGACCAGACACTATTTTCCACCTTGGTCGCCGGCACGTCAATCAGAGACATCAATGGCGGCCTGATAATCTCAAGCCGCCGTTGAAATTAAGAGAAAAACTCCCCGAAGCCGACGCTGATCAAAACCTGATAGATACCCACGCCTTTACAGGCGTGGTACTCAAATCAAAATTCAAGCTCCGCTTGTCCGGCGTCTTCCTTCCCCTGCATCTTCACGTACCGCCGGATGATCGCTTCGTTCACTCCAACGGTCGAGACGAAGTACCCCGTGGACCAGATCCCGTCCTCGTCCCAGTAGACCTGCTTCAGGAACGCAAATTTCTCAGCGAGCGCGCGGCTGGTGTTCTGCTTCAGCGTCTCCACCGCGAAACTGACTGCGTATTTCGGGGGAATCACCATGTGCAGGTGCACATGGTCGACCTCCATCCCGATAGCGGCGTATTCCCAATCCGGGTACCACTTGCGGACTTCCTCCAGCTTGACGTGCAGGTATCGTTGCACGCCTGGGACGAGGATTTTCCTCCGATACCGGGTGACCCACACGATATGATACTGGGTCTTGTATACCGTATGGGCGGCTTTGTGGAGGCGCATGGCCTCCTATCATACTCCACCACGGAAGCCGCCGGAACGGCTCTCACCCCCGCCTTCACAGGCGGGGAACTCCCGCTGGATTAGAAGATGAGTTCGGCTTTAGGGAGACGCGCCTGTCAAAGTGGCACCGGTACTTAACGCTGGTGTCACAGAGCTAACCACGATCGGTATCGACTATCATAGATGCCTTCTTAGGCTTAGGTCAAATAGCACAGACGTCAGGCTAAGACTAGGAGGGTTTCGGTGTCGCGGACGCCTTCGATACGGCGGATGCTGGCAACCGTAATCGCCAGTTCCTCGTAAGGCTCGGCGTCAAGGAAGGCGATCAGGTCGTGCTCGCCGGTCACCTGGTAGGCGAATCTGATGCTGGGCAGGCGTTGGAGGCGCTGCTGGACGAAGCGCTCATGGCCGGGGTTGATGTCAACAAGGATGAATACCTTGGGCATGGCGAATCAGCGTGGATCATGAACATGAACAAACTAGGCGGCGCACTCGCCGGGGCCCATGCCAACCAGCGAGAACTCGCTTTCTGCGCCCCAGTCGCGGTAGGCTTCAGGAGATTCCTCGTAGGGCGGGAGCGCCTCAAACGGTGCAAGTGCCTGCTTCCAGTAGTTGATCCCCACGCGAGCCACGAATGCCTGGAAGGACTCCTGCGCGGACTGGCGGTCCTTGCGATAGAGCTCGAGGATCTGCACCACAGCATCGGGGATGCGCCTAGCAGGAAGTTTTAAGACCGGCTGCCCAAACTGCGCCTTGCCTTCCTCGGTGAGGCCGCCGAGCAGGAGTTGGAAGTGCGGCGCCAGGCGTTCGGTGATCTTTCGCGCCCCACCGAAGAAGCCGATATCCGCGATGTGGTGCTGGCCGCAGGAGTTGGGGCAGCCACTGATCTTGATGCGGACGTTCTCGAGATCCTCGCCGGCAAGCCCAACCTCTTTGAACCGTGCCTCAATGGCCCGACTCAATCCACGGGAGGCCGCGATGCCAAGCTGGCAGGTCTCCGCGCCGGGGCACGAGGTCACATCATACAGCCTGTTGGCCTCAGGCTCAGCGAGGCCGAGCGGTTCCAGTTCGCCAAACAGCGCGGCGAGGTGCTCGTTGCGCACCCAACGCAACACAAGGTTCTGCTCAATCGTCGTGCGTAGGCATTCCCCGCAGTAGCGGTGGATGATCCGTGCGAGAACCAGCATCTGCGCGGACGTGATATCACCCAGCCGAAGCCGGATCGTCACTGCCGAATAGCCCGGCTGTTTCTGACCCATCACGTTGGTGAACATCCAGCGCTTGAAGGTACCGTTCACGGCAGGCGCTGCAGGGAGATCCAGCGGCACGGGAGGCTGTTCGTCCGTCTCGGTGGCGGCCATCTCTGGGTAGGAGTACTGCGGCAGCGTCTTGCGCTCGGCAAACACCTCCTGCCGAAACGCCTCGGGGCCCAATCGTTTCACGACGAACTTGATGCGCGCTGCGGTTTTGTTCTTGCGATCGCCCAGTCGGTCATGGACGCGGACGATGGCCTCGCAGGTGCGCAGCAACTCCGTGACGGGCGTAAACGGCTCCAGTAAAATCGCCTGCATGGGCGCCGAGCCCAGGCCGCCGCCCACATAGAGCCGGAATCCCCAGACGCGCTTGCCGTTTACTTCCTGAACTGCGGCTACCGCCCCGATGTCGTGAATTGCAGTCTTGGCGTGATCAACTGGGCAGCCCTCGAAGGCGATCTTGAACTTGCGCGGCAGCTTCTGACTGACCGGGTTGCGCAGGAAATGCCGCGTGACCGCCTCAGCATGCTTCGTCACATCAAAGACTTCGCTGGGACTGACCCCGGCCAAGTGGCAGGCGGTGACGTTGCGGACGCTGTTGCCGCAGGCCTCCCGTGTCGTCAGTCCGACGGAAGCGGCTTGGGCCATCGCCATCGGCGCTTCACGGGTGGGAATCCAGTAGAGCTGTATGTCCTGGCGGGTCGTGATGTGGCCGATTCCTTTGGAGTAGCGCTCGGCCAAATCCGCCAGGCACTCCAGTTGTCTCGCGTTAAGCTTGCCCTGGGGGATCTTGATCCGCAGCATGTGGATGTCTTTGGTGTTGCGGATGCCGTAGGTACCCATCTGGAGGCGGCGCGCCTTGAACTCATCGGGTGTGATGTCGCCTAAGAAGTACTGCTCGACGAGCTTCTGGAATTCCAGGATCTCCTCGCGGCTGGCCTGCGGCGCTTCCCGCAAGAACTCTTCGAGCCGTTTCTCAGCCAAGTTGTCAGCCATCAGCTTTCCCCTCGCCCAGTCAACACTGGGACTGTGCGAGACGTGCGTGGCTGGTAGGCGCAACATGGTTCCTCAGCGAGGTAGTCACCAGTAACCGCGTAGGCTCGGGAGCGGGAGCCGCCGCAGATGGCGCGGTATTCGCAGGCGCCACAACGTCCCTTGAGGCAATTCGGGTCGCGCAGCGCCTGAAAAATCGGTGACGCCTGGTAGATCGTCCGTAACGACGTGGTGCGGATATTTCCCGCAGACAGCGGCAGAAATCCGCTCGGATAGACCTCACCGTTATAGGCCACGAAGACAAACCCTTTGCCTGCGTTCACCGCCTGCGGGGCTTGCCCAATTGAACCGCGTGGCCCTTCGACCTGGCGCAACTCCGGCGGCAGCTCAACGCCGTTCCAGGCCAGTTGCTGCGGATCGATCCCCAGCTCCCGCAAGCGTTGCTCGTAGTAGTACCGCCGGAAATGCAGAGCCTCCGTGACCTTCACGATGAACGGCGCGCTGCGAGCCACGCGGTACAACTTGGCAAACACCTGTTCATACTGCTCGGCGGAAAGCCCAGAAATCTCCGCTCCTCGACCTACCGGGACCAAAAAGAACACCTCCCAGAAGACCACGCCAAGGTGCCGCACCAACTCGATGAGCTGGTCCACATCGTTGAAGTTGTGCTGGCTCATCACGGTGTTGATCTGGAGGGGAAGCTCCGCTTCATGGGCCCATTGAATCGCCTCCATCGTCTTCTGGAACGCCCCCTCAACTCCTCGAAACCGATCATGCGCCTCAGGCGTGCTGGCATCGAGGCTCAGGGCCATCTGATCGAGCCCGGCGTCCTTCAGCGCCTTGACGATTTCCCGCGTCAGCAACGGCGTGGCGGCGGGGATTGTTGCCATCCGTAACCCCCTCGCCTTGCCGTACCGGATGAGGTCCGGCAGATCCGTGCGCTTCAACGGGTCGCCACCGCTCAGGACACAGACCTTCGCGCCCATGTCGGCGATTTCATCTAGGAGCGCCAGGCCTTCCTCGCGGCTCAACTCGCCAGGGAGCGGAAGTGACTGGGCTTTGGCTCGGCAGTGCACGCAGGCGAGGTCACAGGCCTGGGTCATCTCCCAGATGACGATGAAGGGCGCTTTGTTGAAGTCCATCAGCCGTTCGGTTTGAGCAATAGCGAGAGCCCAATCCCCACAAACAGCACTCCGCCCACGACGCGGAGCCATTTTGACGGGACCAGATGGCCTGCGAGGTGCCCCGCGACCACCGCCAGGAGCGTGACGAGCACAAGGCCGATCGTCGCGCCCAAGAACACCTCGAGAGGCCTCCGCGTCGCAGTGGCTGCGCCGAAGACCGTAAGCTGGGTCTTGTCGCCCATCTCAGCCAAAAAGACTGCCACGCACGTCCCGATGAGTGTCTTGAGATCCATTACGGCTTTTCCTTGAGTTGTGAATCGTCGACCGTTACGTTGTCAAACGGCCACTCACCGCCATCAACCGTGAAGACGCAGTTGTGCTCGAAGCAGGGCTCGTACTTATCCAGGCAGTTCACAATTCTCCAGGTGCCATCGGCCTGTTTCGTGAGGATCGCCCAGACCTCCTTTTTGAAGAACGGACAGAGCTTGGGCAAGTACTTCATGTCGGGCCGTTCGGGTTGATCCGTCCTCGGCGGATTGGGAGGTGGAGGGATCATGTCGGATCACATCCGGTACTCGGTACGGAGGTCAGACCTCTTGCCCACACGCGGTCACCCATTTGATGAGCGCAGCAGGAAATTTCCATTCCGGCCTGCGACACGACATCTGTTCATTCGTCTCATAAAACGTCGGCGGTTCGTACGTCCACCCGGCTTTCAGGCGCTTGTCTTCCCGTCGCAGTGTCGACCAGACGACCCGTCCGGCGAGCGGCGCAACCAACCGGGCCTTGATGCCAATCTCCCGCTGAATCTCCTCCAGCAGGGCGCTGAGTTTCTTGAACAGCGGAGGGTTCAGTTCCCGGAACCATCGCCGGGCCGCCCACAGGGTTGCCGGATACGTCACCACCAGTTCTCTAGCCTCCCACGCAAAGCGATTCCGAATGCGCACATCCGCATGATGCTTATAGCGCTTCCATCCCGCCAGGATGGTCCGCGCGATGCGCAGAACACTCGGACCGTTCACCTCGAAATCCCGCCGAAACGCCCTCAGGATGATCTCCGTCTCTTGCCCCCGCTGGATATGCGGATGCCGGTGCCTGAAGATAAACTGCCCGTGCACATCCCCCTCCTGATATTCGCCCGGCTCCAAGAGCGTCTGGTTGGCCAAATGCTCCGCATAGAGCGCGGTGCCGGGAATGGGCGTATACAGCATGAACTGGTGGAAGTCGCTGGCATGGCTGACGGCGTGCTCGATCACCTCATCGATGTTGTCCGGGGTATGCTCCTCGAGGCCGATGATGCTGGAGCCGAGGACCCTAATCCCATGCGCCTGGAGGGTGCGCACCAAGGCGCGGGTATCAATGCCCTGCAGCTTGGCGTACCGGCTGTTCTTGCCCTCCAGCCCCATCCACACCCACGAGATGCCCAGCCGCACCAACTGCTCGATTTGATAGGATTGCACCACGTGCGCCGAGCTAAAGACGTACAACGACCACGACTTGTCGTGCGCCTCGATCAGTTCCAAGAGCCGCAGGGCGCGCTTTTTGTGCAGTAAGAAGTTCTCATCCATGACGAAAAAGGAGCGCACCCCCATACGCTGCTCGATCCCACACATGATCTCGAATAACTCATCGCCGGTCTCATAAAAATTAATGAACTTTCCCTTGCCCCCGAACATCGCGGAGGTCGCGCAAAAATTGCACCCCATCGGGCAGCCGACGGAGGGGATCAGGGTCGCCGCCACCTCCCTCCCGCTATTCCGCACCCCCAGCCCCATCGTCCGGGTGCCAATGGCGGAGGAGATCAGCGGATGACGGATCGGCTGATGGACGTCCTCGCCCAGAAATCGGCGAAACCACC
>Ga0209824_10001015_pt1 | contig 16705 bp, 18 predicted proteins | sample VDWuncwatermetaG_FD_184124 | JGI IMG/M metagenome (GOLD analysis project Ga0209824, IMG submission 184124) | Wastewater microbial communities from Netherlands to study Microbial Dark Matter (Phase II) - VDW unchlorinated drinking water (SPAdes)... ... | reverse complement strand
CTCCTGTACCGTTCGGTTGCTTTTTCAATTTCATGAAAGGACCAGTCGTGATGCACAAACAGATGATTGTGCTTTGTGTCGCTGCGTTTCTTGGTGGAATCGTTGGCGGCGTGCTGAGTACTCAGTTACTTTCACCAACGTTGGTTGGCGCGCAGAAAGCTAATGGAGTGCATGCCGAGGAGTTTTTGCTGCTTGACGCTAAAGGGAAAGCCCGAGCCGGTCTCGGGTTGGACGCGAATGGAGAAGTCGGGCTTGTACTCATGAGCAAAGACGGCAACCGCACTCTAACCCTCTCCCCTGATGATCCATCGGTCATCAAATTGGTTGAGCGCGGTGGCCGGATTCTCTGGGGGGCGCCGTAATTTGCGCGTGAAGAGGGAAGCGCCGTTAGACCGCTTTTTGAACTAATCCAGAACGCAAACAGCGCGTACAGACGCGGATACGCTTATGACTCCCATCCACCACTGCACGAACAGTTTGAAGATTAGGGTTGAACACTCGCTTGGTTTTGTTGTTCGCGTGACTCACATTGTTGCCGGATACAGGCTTCTTTTGGCAAATCTCACACATCCATGCCACGGTCGTTCTCCTTCTTAACGAAATGAACCTGATGAAAATCGTGTGATACTACCACAGCTGCATGAATGGTCACAAGCACGAGGTGTACGCTCATGAGCAAAAAGAGAATAGTCCTGAGTAACAGGATGAGCCTCTGTGGCTATAACTGAGCTTGACAAGTTTTGCTGTCCTCTCCTATTGTGCTGCCTCTATAGTTCCAGAGTAAGGGAAGAGGGTGTGAATCCCTCGCGGTCCCGCCGCTGTCAATGGGGACGAAACCCGGAACCGCCACTGTCTCGCACGTGAAACGTATCTCGTGAAGCGTATTTTGTAAGAGTTTTCATTCCAGCGCTTCACGAACGACAAATGACGCTTCACATGTTGGATGGGAAGGCACGGGGAGTAGGGTGAACCATGAGCCAGAAGACCTGCTCGGAGAAATGACCGTCGTTCCCTCGAGGCTGGGGAGCAGGTGAGGATGAAGAAGCGGGTGCAATCCTCAAGGTCTGGTCAGGCCTTGGGGATTTTTTATTTTGACACGATGGCACCAATATCACCCTGTCATCCTCGTGCTCATGGTGGTGCTGTCGGTGTTTTGTGCGCTGGCAGCTGACAGTGGGCAAGGAGAGTATGGTGAGATGAAGCGACGACAGCAGGGAATTCTCACCGGTATGCCGTTCATGGCCCATGTCTCAACACGATCATTTCTGGATGATGCCGGACATCGAATCTATTTGGCCAAGCCACCAGCTCGCATCGTGTCGCTGGCTCCAAATATTACCGAAATGCTGTTCTCGATTGGGTTGGAAGAACAAATCGTTGGCGTCACGGAGTTTTGTGACTATCCGTCAGCAGCGAAGTCCAAAGCCAAGGTGGGGTATGCCAATCCCAGTGTGGAAGCCATCATCACACTCAGGCCGGAATTGGTATTGGCACCCAGGGACTTTCTCCGTCCCGACCTGCAGGCGAAGCTCGAACAGCTCAAAATTCCTGTGTTCGTGCTTGATGCGCACACATTAGAGGATATCCCGCTTCACATTCATACGTTGGGACAGATGTTTGAGAAGGTTTCGGCGGCCAGCACGGTGACTCAGCACATCCGGGAACATCTCGCAGCGATCAAACGCAAGGTTGAGACCTTGCCCGCCAAACGCGTTCTCTACGTCCTCAATAGTCAGCCGTTGATTACCGTGGGGCCTGGAAGTTTCATCCATCAGATGATCGGTGTGGCCGGAGGGATGAACATTGCGACGCAGGCGAGCAACGCCTATCCGAGGCTAAGCATGGAGACCGTGATCAAGGAAGATCCGGAGGTGCTGATTTTCCCAAGCGGAGAAGTGGAAGCGGTGCCACGCAGCGAGCAACAGCAGTGGCGGCGATGGGACTCGCTTTCTGCCGTGAAACACCAGCGTTTCCATGAGGTCTCATCGAGTCTGTTGAATCGTCCTGGGCCTCGCATCGTTGAGGGGTTAGAACAACTGGCTCGAGCCATCCATCCGGACGCGTTCGGTTCCAGTCATGGTGCGCTTCGTCCGTGAGGTTCTGTTGAAACAGCTTCCAGCCATGGTTCAGCCTGAGTCCTGCACGGACGTCTTATCTCACGAACCTGGCCGTATGGTCTCTCAAGGTGCGATCCTCACGAACTCACGCTGGATGGCGACACTTGGAGTTCTTAGCTTCACGGCCATTGCGGTGGGCCTGATCTGTCTCCACTTTGGTGCCCAACCGATTGCGTATGGGGAGGTCTTACGAGCGTTGTTTGACACGGTTAGCTTGAAGGCCAGTACTGATGAGACATCGGATATTGCGAAAACCATTCTGCTGCAGGTCCGACTGCCACGCATCTTGCTGGGATTTTTGGTTGGCTGCTCCCTGGCTTCTGTGGGCGTTGCCTTGCAGGCACTGTTACGGAATCCGTTGGCTGATCCCTATGTGCTGGGCGTCTCCAGCGGTGCCGCGCTTGGAGCGGCAGTGGGAATCTTGTTCGGGGTAGGAACCACTTTTCTTGCGGAAACTGCGCTGCCCGCCTGTGGATTTGCCGGGGGCCTCTTGGCGCTCGTCGTGATCTATCGAATGGCTGCCACCTATGGCCAGCTGCCGATCCACAGCCTGCTGTTGACTGGAGTGATTCTCAACGCCATCTTTTCAGCCTTGATTATGTTCATTACGTCGATCCTTGATCCAAATCGGTCGTATGGAATGATGGCCTGGTTGATGGGAACACTCACCGCTCCCACCTACGGTAGCTTGGTTGGGCTCATGATCTATCTGTCGATTGGCCTCTTCCTACTCTTCAGTCAAATGCGCGTCCTCAACATCTTAGCCTTGGGAGAAGAGTCTGCCCGCACACTCGGTATCGATACAGAGCAGGCAAAGCGGTTTCTTTTTGTGCTGACGGCATTGGTGACGGGAGCGGTGGTGTCTGTCAGCGGAATGATCGGCTTTATCGGGATGGTCGTTCCCCACGCCGTGCGGTTGGTCATCGGTGCCGATCATCGACTACTGCTTCCCGCATCAGCGCTAGTTGGAGGCACCTTCCTGATGGGTGCTGATACGGTAGCGCGGACACTGATCGCACCGACGGAGATTCCTGTCGGTATTATCACCGCTCTGGCTGGCGGACCGTTCTTTGTCTATCTCTTGCTCTGGCGAAAGGATCGCTTGGCATGAGTGGGACGAGTCAACATCAAGCTATAGGAATGATGAGCAGTGACTCAATTCCTCTCCTAGCACAAGCTCATGCGTACGATATTCAGTCTGTTCGGTTCCGTTATCAGTCGAACGAGTCACCGGCGAGCAGATGGATTCTGGATAACATTTCCTTTCACGTGCAAGAAGGCGAGGTGCTGGGTGTGGTTGGCCCGAACGGATCCGGGAAAACCTCCTTATTGAAAGTACTGGCGCGACTGATGACTCCTCAGCAAGGCCATATCTCCCTATTCGGACAGGATCTCTCGGCGAAGGCTCAACGAGAAGTCGCCTGCGTCGTTGGAGTTGTTCCACAAGATTCACAGATGCTCTTTCCCTTTACTGTGGCTGAAAGCGTATTGATGGGGCGGTTCCCCCATCAGTCTCGGAACCGATGGATTGGCGGATTCGGATGGGAAAGTCGAGACGATCTGGCTATCGCGGAACAGGCGATGATGACGATGGACATCGTTCATTTGGCTCACCGGTCGGTGACTGACCTTTCTGGTGGTGAACGGCAGCGGACCGTGATTGCTCGAGCGCTTGCCCAGACTCCAAAAGTCTTGCTGTTGGACGAACCGACCGCATTTCTCGATCTGCAACATCAGGTTGAAATCTGCTCGGTGTTACGCCGGTTACGAGATGAGCGTGGCTTAACGGTTGTCTTGGTGTCCCATGATTTGAATCTGGTAAGCCAGTACTGCGACAGAATTCTGTTGTTGGATCGTGGACAGATCGTACGACTTGGTGGCCCAGACGAGGTGATTGAGCCGGAGGTGTTGGAATCCGTGTACCGGTGCCGTGTCTTGGTCGATCGGCATCCGAGTTCCGGATTACCTCGGATCACGCTCCCTGGTCGCCCGTTGTCTGGTGAGAATTAAGATGAGTGTGAGGAAAGTCGCGTTGCTCCATCTTGAGACGGTCCCGGGGGCCGTGGAACGCAATCGATATCTGATCGTCGAGGCCATCAAACATGCGGCGTCGGTGGGAGCTGAGTGGATCGTGACACCGGAGCTCGCGGTCTGTGGACTTCAGTTCGCGCACGTCGTCGGTTCAGATTGGATACAGCCGCAGCCTGACCCATGGATGCAGCAGGTCTGCACGTTGAATAAGACATTGAAACGAACCATATTTCTTGCGTGTCCGGAGCGAGACGGTCAGCGGCTCTATAACTCGGTGTTTGTCATCGGGCCAACCGGCGAGATTATCGGCACACATCGCAAGATCAATGTGGCGAGTGATTCCCTCTCTTGGTCAAGTCCTGGTGACCGTGCCACTTCGATCGACTGCGATGGCGTCAGGGTGGGAGTACTCGTGTGTGCCGATGTCTATACGCCGAATATCGCTCGGGCCATGAAGTTTGACGGTGCGCAGATATTGGTCTCGCCGACATCGTGGGGTCCTGGCCTTCACGGTCCAAATGGGGAATGGGAGCAACGGACTCACGAAACAGGGCTCCCGTTGATTGTCTGTAACCGAACCGGTGCAGAAAAGACATTGGACTTCTGGAAGGCGCCGAGCTTAGTTGTAAAGGACGGGATGCGCGTACTCACGCATACATCGGAGCGATCTGCGGTCCTCACGTTCGACTGGGATTTCGATCGCATGGTGCCGCGCTCTTCACGATACTCGATCGACTATATCCGGAATTCGCACACCGGCTGATTATGATGATGGTGAGCCACCAAGAGGAATGGCCAAGGTAATCTGAGGTGAGCAGGATGAGAATGCACCGCTCTCCTGCAGAAGTCGTCTGGTGCAGAACAATCATTCGGGAGGGATTCGTTAGGTCATACCGTCAGCGACGGGGAAGATGGTGCAACTCCATCACGGTGCCGCCACTGTAAGCGGGGAGTGACTCTGCCGGATGCCACTGTGTGCCTCGGCACATGGGAAGGCGCAGAGAAGCCATGAGCCGCAAGTCAGGAGACCCAGCTGCCGGGACGATAGATACCCTTCGAGTCAAAGGGAGGTTTCATGTCGCGGTTTTTTGTTCCTCGTGTGTTGTATGTGTGTGCCCTTGTTCTATGGACCTTCGCGTGGGTCTATCCCACATCGGCTCAAGAAGTTGCGATGACCGACCAACCGGAGCTCCACGCTCCAGATGTCGTCATCAGTGCAACCAAGACCGAAATCCCTGCCAAGCAAGTCACCAGCGCGGTGGAAGTGATTACCGGTGAAGATCTGCAACAGCGAAAAATAAGAACCGTTGCAGAAGCGCTTCGATGGGCATCGGGGCTGGCTGTTTTTCAAAGCGGAGGACTCGGAACAACAGTCGGCGTACGAATGCGTGGAGGAACGCCACAGCAGACGCTTGTCTTGATTGATGGCGCGATCGTCAACAGTGCCACGGACGGAAGTTACGACTTCGCCAACTTGACATCGGATAACATCGAACGGATCGAAATCTTGCGTGGGAGCCAGAGCATGCTCTGGGGGTCGGATGCGATGGGCGGGGTGATCAATATCACGACAAAGCGTGGACTAGAAAAACCCAACATCTCCGGCTTTGTCGAGTATGGATCGTTTAACACCCTTCGAGAAGGAGGCCGCCTGTCCGGTAAGAAAGGCCCCATTGATTTTTCTGGATCGATCACGCGTTTGGATACGGCCGGCTTTTCAGCTATCAACTATCGGCGTGGCGCGGCCGAGCGTGATGGCTATCACAACTGGCAGGGGTCGGTTCGGCTGGGAGCGGACCTACCGAAGGATGGTCGGTTAGAATTTAGTTTTCGCTGGCTGGATGGCAGCGTAAACTTCGACGGATTTGCGTTTAATCCGACTACCTTCACTTCAGATCCGGCTGACGTGTTTGGCGCGAGATCAAGAAGTACCCAATACGTCTTTGCAGGAAACTATTTCCAGCCCATTACCGCCTGGTGGTCACAGAAACTGACCTTGTCACGGGCGACTGAGAATCTTGTAAGTGACGGCGGCGCTGTGGAACGTAATCTTGTGACCGGAACCACGGGACTGATCGGCTTCCCGTTCAAGTCTCAAATTGAAACAACCAGTAATCGACTCGAATGGCAGCACAATATTCAAATTGGGAAACCTTTATCCTTAACGGCAGGGTATCAGTTTCGAGAACAGAGGGGAGACAATCGCGATCTCCTCACAAACACGACGGTATTCGAGAACAGATCCATCAGTAGCCATGCAGGGTTTGGAGAGGCACAGTTGAATCTGTGGGATCGCGTATTTGGAACAGCTGGTATCCGACAGGATGAGTACAATGTGTTCGGAAGCGCGACGACCTATCGAGTGACCGGGGGATATCTCCAGAAGGAAACCGGGACAAAGTTGCGAGGCAGCTATGCGACCGGTTTTCGCGCCCCCACGATCAATGAACTATTTTTCCCTGGATTCGGCAACCCCAATTTAAAACCTGAAAAGAGCCAAGCGTTCGATGTGGCCATTGAACAGGCATTACCTCATGATCGAGGTAGCATCAGCGTCGGCTACTTTTGGACCCGCTACCGAAATCTGATCTTGTCGGTGCTTGATCCAGTCGAGTGTACGGCTCCTGGCTCGTTTGGATTTTGTGCACAGAACGTCGGGTTAGCCAAAGCGGAAGGTGTGGAAGTGAGCACCAAGTTGAAACTCTATCGTGATGGCCCTTGGATTAAAAACTTGGACCTGCACATCCAGTATACCTATGCGGCGACGCGGGATATCAGTAGTGGATCGGACACACGCCTTCCCAAGTGGCCACTCCATCAAATTTCGACCATTCTGAGCTATCAGCCTATAGATAGTGTGCGAGCTAATCTTGAGGGACGTTATGTCGGCGAACGGTTCGGCAATACAGGGAATGGTAATCCGACTCCATCGTTTGTGCTCTGGAATCTGTCCGCAAGCTATGACGTGACGAAGTCCGTGCAAGCCTATCTTCGTCTGGACAACATCTTCAACGAGAAATACGAAGAGACTCTGTTTTTTGGTACACCGATTCGATCAATCTTCGGTGGCGTGCGGATCAATTACGATCTGCCGCTCTAGCGCTACATGAAAGATGGTAGTGCTCCATTTTTGTGCGACGGTACGCATTTGTCCACGCTAGGTCATTGAGAACGACACCGATTTCTTTCGATGGTAGAAGCCGAGGTTGTCCTCCGTGGCGTGAGTTTAGAGATTGACAGAGCAGCTACGCTAGCGTAAGTAGCGCACAACGTAACTGCATAGCCTCTCGGATGCCCGAAAGGGCATAACAGGGAAGTCCGGTGAGAAACCGGCGCGGTCCCGCCACTGTAAGTGGGAAGCGACCCCGATGTACGCCACTCAACGAACTCGTTGGGGAAGGCCAGGGGACGCGGTGAAGGTCCAACCTTCTGAACCCATGAGCCAGGAGACCTATCCGAGGTGCTACATAACTGTTTCTCCGCGTGGTAACGGAGGAGCTCTCCTGCCTCATTTGGCATGTGACCTCTTGTTCCACGCATGGGAACGGAGGTTTTTTTATGCCCTCGACGTTATGGGATCAGCGGGCGACTGATTCCAGCGATATTGTCCTCTTCACATCACATAACTCGAGAGAACCGGCATGAGTACAGGGTTACTCATCGTCGGGCACGGAAGCCGCGATCCCAGTGCAAATATGGAGTTCGAATCGGTCGTCGCGACCTATCGTGCGACGCATCCCGATCTTCACGTGGTGCACGGCTATGTGGAGCTGGCCAGTCCGTCGTTAGTCACCGCTCTTCGTGAATTGGCTCAGCGAGTCGATTCCGTGGTTGTGCTGCCCCTGTTCCTTTTTGCGGCAGGACATGTCAAGAACGATATTCCTCTTGCGCTCTCTCAGGTACGGGAGGATTTTCCTACGGTCCGGTTTACCGTCACCAATGCTCTGGGCGTCCATCCCAATCTTATCGAGCTGGCCTTCCTACGTGCACAAACGGCACTGGAAGGTGCCGCTGAAGCTGCGAACACGGCCGTTGTGGTTGTGGGCCGTGGTGCAAGCGACCCTGATGCGAACGGTGACTTCTGTAAAGTCGTTCGTCTCCTTGCCGAAGGGCGTGAGTTCGGGTGGGTCATGCCCTGCTTCATCGGTATCGCGCGACCACGCTTGGAAGAGACACTCGAGCTGATTGCGCGTGCGCGTCCCAAACGGATTGTGGTCATTCCATACCTGCTCTTTGGCGGACGGTTGATCGCGAAGATTCGTGAGCAGGTGGATTCATTTCAAGCTCGTTATCCTTGGATCAAGACCAAGCTGATGCCACATCTGGGAAGTCATGAGCACTTGTTCAGTGTGATGGACGAGCGTCTCTCACAGGCCATGGAAGGAGCACGTCCGCTCCCCTGTGATACCTGCCAATATCGTGTGCCGGTGTCCGCCGTGACTAAGCAGGTGGGCGGCCTTACGGCGCTGCTCTGGAGTCTGCGACATGGGTTCACCCATACGCAGGCCATGCCACATGTGCATGCCCATCGGCCGCTGAGTAAGCATGTGTTGATCTGTGGAAACGCTGACTGTGCTGACGCGGGAAGCATTACGTTGATTGCGACATTACGTCGCCTCCTGAAGGCAACCGGTCGCGAGAAGGAGATTCGCGTGACGAAGACCTCCTGTATGGGCCGGTGTGGAGAGGGCCCCACGGTTGCGGTGTACCCGGATGGCGTGTGGTATCGCGGTGTGAAAGAAGCTGATGCGAAAGAATTGATCGATGAGCATCTACTCAGTGATCGGCTCGTCAGTCGCCTAGTTGACAACATCATGCAGTAACGGAGGATTCACAATGGCCTGTCATGAAATCGCAGGGCTTCGGCTGGGCTTGATGGAAGTATTAGGGGTGAAGAACGAAGCTGAGCGGCAGCATGAGCTGGCTGAACTCGGTGTCGGGGCCGATCAGCCAGGCCCGATTCGTTCCATGTGTGTGGCGAGGGATCTGGCATCGCTCAAACAGTATTATGAAGGTGCGGTTGCCGCACTTGAGCAACGTGTGTCGGCAACGCGCGCTGATGACCCCAAGCTTCCGTACCTACGCACGCTCGTGGTCCTCACGAAAAAGGTCGATCTCGATCTGACCCATCAGATCGGGAGCCTGACACAGTTCTACCGTGACCTTGATGAAATGCATGATTTTGTCCACGAGATCTATCCGGCGGAGTAGTGGCGATGGCTGTTGCGAAGACTGCCCAAGTGATGAACACCGAGAGGCTGGGGCCCGATACCCTGCTGCTCGATCTGTTGGCAACCGAACCGTTGGGATTTGTCGGCGGACAGTATCTGATCCTCGATAGTCGAATGGTCTTGCCGAGCGGCAAGGCCGTCAAGCGCGCGTACTCGCTCCTGACCAGTGATGCGGAACAACGTCGCTTCCAGCTTGCAGTGAAACGCATTCCCGATGGACTGGGATCCGCCTTTGTACATGGGCTTGCAGTAGGAACAGATGTTTCGTTCAGCGGACCCTGGGGGAAGTTTGTTCCGAGAGAGGAGACCTCTGGGAGGACGTTGATTCTGGCAACGGATACAGGGATTACCGCCGCACTGGGGCTTGTGCGCGCCACTCGCTTTGCGCCGCTGCTGCCTCAGACGGTACTCATCTGGCTGCGAGCCTCAGCAGAGTATTTCCTTCCGGAAGAGTTCGTGAAGAATCAGATTCCCGCAGCCTGTGGCGAGGTGAGAATTGCAGCGATTCCTGAGGTCGGTCATCCAGACCGGATTCCAGAAGCCAGAGCCATTCTCCGTGAGGAGCAATTGCGCGGCGATCTTGGACAGATCTTTATCGCAGGCGATGGAGCCGTCAATCAGGTGTTGTTCGATGATCTGGTCATTGCCGGAGTAGCCGTGGGGAAGGACCAGGTCGAATCGTTTTTTAATATGCCGAAGAAATCCGCATGACCGGACAGGAGCAGATTCTCTCAGCGCTGGAAGCAGCGCTTGCGTACGGGGATACGAGCGTCATCGTCCGTTCGTCCGGTGCAATTGCTGAGGTTCATGGTCTCGTAACTCTGCGACAGGGGGCCGAGTGGGTCACGCTTGGCGAAGAGGGGAAGACCCATGTACATCTCAAGATCGAAGAGGGGAGCAAGTTGACATACCGGCACGAAGACGAAGCCAATGCGGCGCTTGAGCTCGTAGGACCAGGTGGGGTTCTATTCTGCCGTGTGACGTTCAGAGGCACGAACCCGGCGCGAGCTGAGAATTATAGCCCTGACCGTGCGACACAGATCTGTGAACGATTTGGATGTCTGGCGGAGTGTGCGGGGACATGACCGATGGACAAGAGCGCACCGCCAAAAGATCGAAAGGGCCTGCGCACTGGGTTTACCACCGGCGCCTGCGCGGCGGCTGCGGCTAAGGCTGCGACCCGTTGTTTGGTGCAGGGCTCCATGCTGTCTGAGATTGAAACAACATTGCCGAATCGGTCGCATGTCACGTTCGCGCTTGCACGCTGCGAGCGTCTGGACGAGCGCGCAATCTGCAGCGTCATTAAGGATGCTGGCGACGATCCTGATTGCACACATGGCGCCGAACTGATTGCAGAAGTCGAGCTCCGTACCGAACCTGGTATCGAGCTCAGAGGAGGCTCTGGTGTGGCCAGAGTCACCAAGGCCGGGTTGGGACTGAAGATTGATGGGCCTGCGATTAACCCGGTCCCAAGTCGAAATATTACAGAGATGGTTGAAGAAGAGCTCGTCGGCAGTCCCTATGCCGGCGCCATCGTCACGATCACGGTGCCGGATGGCGAGGAGATGGCGAAGAAGACGACCAACGCCCGTCTTGGACTCTTGGGCGGTATCTCGATCCTTGGCACGACGGGCATCGTGAGGCCCTATTCCACGGCGGCGTTCAAAGCGAGCGTGATGCAGGAGATCGATGTCGCAGCGGTTGGGGGTTTGTGCGAACTGGTGTTCACGACCGGTGGCAAGTCGGAACAATATGTGATGGCCCTCTATCCGCGATTGCCTGAACAGGCCTTCATTCAGGTTGGCGACTTCATCGGTATTGGCGTGAAGCAATGTGCGAAGCGAGGGGTTACGAGAGCTATCATCGTCGGGATGATGGGGAAACTCTCAAAGATGGCCAATGGCAAGATGCAGACACATGCCGCCGGATCGGAAGTGGATATGGAGTTTCTAGCGTCGCTGGCAGCCGAGCTGTCCGCGCCTGACGAATTAGTGGCGGCCATCCGTCAGGCCAATACTGCCCGGCATGTATTGGAATTGTGCCGCGAGGCTGGTCTCGTCTGCATCACGTCGCTGATTTGCAAAAAAGTGGCTGAACAGTGTCAGCGCCATGCTGGTGGGAAGTTGTTTGTGGAGGCCAGTCTTGTCGACTTCGGCGGGGCCTTGCTCGGTCGTTATCCGGAGGTTCACACATGAATGATATGAGACAGATGACGGCACTCGGACGGAGCATTGAGGATGGAAGCTTCGCCATCATCGACCAGGAGGCAGGTCCGCACGAGTTCAGCTCGGACGAATGGGAAGTGGTGCGTCGAGTAATTCATGCCACGGCGGACTTCGAGTTTAAGACGCTCATGCGGTTCCACTCTGAGGCGGTGCGAGCTGGTGTGACGGCGCTTCAAGGGGGCTGTCCGCTCCTGGTCGATGTGAAGATGATTTCTGCCGGCTTGAACGAGGAGCGACTCTCTTCTTACGGCTGTAAAGTCTATTCGTTCATATCGGACGACGATGTCATCCTCACGGCCAAGGCCAACAATTCGACACGCGCGATTGAAGCCATGAAAAAGGCGCATCGCCTGAATGTCCTCGATGGCGCCGTGGTGGCCATCGGCAATGCCCCTACCGCATTGCTGGAGGTGGCTCGCTTGATTCGCGAAGAGGGAGCGAAGCCGGCGCTCATCATTGGTGTCCCAGTTGGATTCGTGTCGGCGGCTGAGTCGAAAGAGGTTACGCTGGAACTCTCGACTCCCTCTATCGTGGCCCGTGGCCGCAAGGGGGGCAGTCCCATTGCGGTCGCGATCATTCACGCGTTGCTGCTCCTCTCGGCAAAGGCACCGGCATGAGTCTTCGGCGTGCCATTACCTTGGTGGGGATTGGGGATGACGGCTGTGCGAGTCTGACGAGCCGTGCCGTCAACGCGGTGATGAAGGCGGGGGTACTTGTAGGTGGCGATCGCCATCTTGAGTTCTTTCCACAATTTCAGGGCGAGAGGATCGTCCTCAAGGGTGGTGTGTCGTCGGTGCTCGATCGGGTGGCGGAACTGGCAGAGGAGCAGAATGTCTGTGTGGTGGCGTCCGGCGATCCCTTATTTTTCGGCATCGGCAGTCTGGTGATCGCACGGCTAGGCGCCGAGCATGTCGAGGTGCTGCCTCAGCCCAGTTCGATGCAATGGGCCTTTGCTCGAGCCGGCTTGAAGTGGGATGACGCCGCGTTTGTCTCCTTGCATGGTCGCACATCCGAGGGATTTCTCACTAAGCTCAAGGGGCAAACCAAGGTGGCGGTCTTCACCGATGACAAGAACTCCCCATTGGTCTTAGCCCAGCGCATGGTCGAGCATGGAGAAACGGCTTGGGAGGCGTGGGTCTGTGAAAATCTTGGTGGACCAGATGAACGGGTGCGGCGATTCGACGTGAAAGATCTGGCCCTCTGTCGGGACATCGGACCACTCAACGTGCTCTTACTTGTCCGTTCCGATTCGTCTTGGCGAATGCCCTGCACCATTCCGTTTCTTCACGAAGATCAGTTCGCGAAGCGGATGCCGAAGAAAGGTCTCATTACAAAGCGCGAAGTGCGGCTCTTGTCGTTGGCTGCGATGGGGATCAGGCCGAACAGTGTGGTCTGGGACATCGGGGCCGGTTCTGGTTCTGTGGCAATTGAGGCGGCCTTGCTCGCACCCAATGGGGTGGTCTATGCGATCGAGGTCGATCTTGAAGGTGTCCAGATCTGCCGGGAGAATCTCTTGGCCCATGCGGTCGACAATGTACGAGTCATCGCCGGTCGAGCGCCGGAGGCGCTGACCGGTCTGGAGGCACCGGATGCGGTCTTCATCGGTGGCAGCAAGGGGAGTATGGAGGAGATCATTGATGTCGTCATGGAGCGCCTGCAACCAGGCGGACGTCTCGTCGTCAATGCCATTACCCTGGAGAATGTCGCGGAGACGTATCAGACATTTCGTAAGCGGGGATTGGTGCCGGATGTCACCTTGCTCCAAATCTCGCGTGCTGAACCTTTGGCCCATTATCTGCGGTACGAATCTCTGAATCCTATTCAAATTTTTGCGGTCGAGAAGCCCAGCCAGGCAGGAGTGGTCTCATGAATTACGGAACGTTATATGGAGTCGGCGTCGGTCCAGGCGCACCGGATCTGATTACGCTGCGCGCGCTGAACGTGTTGAAACAGGCGCAGGTTCTCGCGCTACCTCGCAGCTCCGATTACGGAGAGTCGATGGCCTGGAAGATTCTCAAGCCGACGTTGGGTGACGTTCCAGGACAAGAACGCATCTTTTTGACGTTTCCGATGAACAAGGATCCTGAGCGCCTTCGTCCGGCGTGGGATGTCGCCTTTACCGCCATCGGGGAACGTCTGGAGAAGGGCTTGTCGGTGGCGTTTGCGACAGAAGGAGATCCCTCGCTCTTTAGTACGTTCATTTATCTGCGTCGAGAAGCCCCACTGCGCTGGCCGGGGATCCGCATCGAAGTCGTTCCAGGCGTCTCGTCGATCATGGCCGTGCCTTCCGTGACTGGCATTCCCTTGGCAGATGGACAAGAACGGATTGCCATCCTCCCTGCTAGTTATGGAGTAGAAGATCTGAGCCAGGTCCTGGAGATGTTCGACACCGTCGTCTTGATGAAGATGGGGACAGAGATTCCCAAGGTGGTCGAAGCATTGGACCAACAGGGCTTGACCGATCGGGCGGTTTATGTGTCGAAGGCCACGATGGCGGAACAGCGGGTCGTCCAGGATATCCGCACGATTCAGACCGAGCGGGGCGATTGTTTCGCGATGATTATCGTGTCGCGCAAGGAGCGTAGTGGGCTCCTTGCCGGCTTGGTACCGGCGATGTCGAAATTAGCGACGAGAGGGTCTGAGGCATGACCGTTGATCGCAAGACGTTCGCCGTCTATGCCATTACGAAGCACGGGATTGCGATCGCGTCTCGTTTGCTGCCGCACCTTATAGGCACCGACATAGGCGCCGACCTCTTTGTGTCAGAGAAGCTGATCGCCTCGGCACCGGCCGGTGCACGACGCTTGCCGCTTCCGATGGGCCCGACCTTAATCGAGACGTTTACGGCCTACGATTGCCATGTCTTTATCATCAGTATTGGAGCGGTCGTTCGCATGATTGCGCCTCTCTTGAAGAGTAAGAAGGTTGATCCAGCGGTGGTCTGCATCGATGACGCGGCCCGGTTCTCAATCTGTGTGCTCTCCGGTCACGTTGGCCGCGGGAATAGCTTTACCGATCGGATTGCGGCCGCGTTGGGCGCGCAGTCGGTGGTGACGACCGCGTCTGATGCGATCGGGACCCTGACCGTGGATATCCTAGGACGCGACCTGGGCTGGACTCTCGATGACATGGATCGCAATGTGACGAGAGGTTGTGCTGCAGTGGTGAATGCGACCAAGGTGCTGTTTGTACAAGAAACGGGAGAGCCTGACTGGTGGCCTGCCGGGAAGCCCTTGCCAGAGGGAGTCCGTTACGTCACCTCGCTGGAGGGAGTGGACCCGGAGGCGTTTGAAATCCTCTTGGTCGCGACGGACCGTGAGATCGGCTTGTCTCATCCGGCCCATTGGAAGAACGCTGTCATCTATCGTCCGAAGAGTCTCGTACTCGGGATCGGTTGTGACAGGGGCACGGCTTCCGATCTGGTGGATCGGGGAGTCCTGACCATTTTAGCGAAGCAGGGCCTTTCCCCCAAGTCGGTCAAAGAGCTGGCGACCATCGACGTAAAGAAGGACGAGGTTGCCTTGCTGGCCTTGAGCGAGAAATATGCCTGGCCTTTGCGCACCTATTCGCCGGAGCAACTGGACGTGGTGCCGGGCATTCAAAATCCATCCGACAAGGTGAAACAGCATGTCGGTTCGCGCGGGGTGTCGGAGCCCGCTGCATTGCTTGCAGCAGGGGCGGATGAGCTCCTCGTGCCCAAACAGATTTATACCGAACCGGGAGCGGGACGATCGATGACCCTGGCTGTGGCGCGGCGGGCCTTCGCGAAACGGCAGGTGGAGGTGGTGAGCCTATGAATGAGTCAAAAGGAATTCTCTACGTGGTAGGCATCGGGCCAGGTGCGCAAGACCATGCGACTCCTGCCGCCTTGAAGGCCATCGCCGAGTCACAGCTCGTGGTCGGCTATACCACCTATATCAAGCTCGTGCGTCATCTGCTTGAAGGAAAAGAGATCGTCAAGACCGGGATGACAGAGGAGATCGGTCGTGCACGGGCCGCCATCGAACGGGCGAGAGACGGTGCAACGGTGTCGTTAATCTCCTCCGGGGACGCGGGGGTCTATGGTATGGCGGGCTTGGTCTTTCAGGTTCTAAAAGAAATGGGCTGGAAGAAGGGTGACTCACCGGAGTTGCGGCTTGTTCCAGGGATGACTGCGCTTAACTCTTGCGCGTCCCTGGTCGGTGCCCCGTTGGTCCACGATTCGTGCTCGATCTCGCTGTCAGATTTGCTGACCCCCTGGTCTGTCATCGAGAAGCGGATCGAAGCAGCGGCCAGTGCGGATTTTGTGATTGGTCTCTATAACCCGGCCAGCGGCCGGCGCACGAGACAGATTGTGGATGCTCAGGCGATTATTCGGCGTCACCGCGAGGGAAACACGCCGGTAGCCCTCGTGAAGAGCGCGTATCGCGATATGGAACAGGTCGTTCTGACCAATCTGGATACCTTTCTGGATTACGAGATCGGGATGTTGACGACCGTTATCATCGGGTCGAGCAATACCTTCATGTTCGAGGGCTACATGGTCACGCCGCGCGGCTATACAAACAAGTACCGTTTTGATGGGGCCGTTCTTCCAGGTCAAAGACCGGGGTTCTCGCTGGTTGTGCCTCCTGTCTCGGAGATGGACTGATGGCGCTGGTCGGACGATTAGCCGGAGCCATTTTGGCTGAGACTGGAGGACAGTTCTTTCTGGTGGGCAATCCCAAGGAACCGTGCGATTTCGTCGCGGTGGGGTTCGAGTATCCTGGCGTGATCAACGCTATGGAGCGGCCCTTTATCAGGCTCTCGCCTCTTCGCCCAGTTCAGATACCGCAGCCGTACCTGACGATGACGGTCGAGGGAGAAGGCCTGGCTCGATTACTCGTCGATCGCTTCGTGATTCAGCGGAATGGCTCAGTGAGCGATCGTCTCTGGCGGCTGGTGACCGACCCCAAACAGGAAGATCGCACTGTATCGACTGGCACAATCGATGCGCAGTGGCTGGGAGAGATCCCAGCAGAGATTTGGCACATTGTGCGAGAGACCGTGTTGAAGTGTACGTAAAGGAGTTCTGATGCGTGTCTATATTATCGGGGCAGGTCCGGGTGATCCAAAACTCCTC
>Ga0209824_10001014_pt1 | contig 16721 bp, 15 predicted proteins | sample VDWuncwatermetaG_FD_184124 | JGI IMG/M metagenome (GOLD analysis project Ga0209824, IMG submission 184124) | Wastewater microbial communities from Netherlands to study Microbial Dark Matter (Phase II) - VDW unchlorinated drinking water (SPAdes)... ... | reverse complement strand
CCTCAATATCGAGTTTGTGAAGAATTCCATGCTCATGTTTCTATTCCCACCGCCCACTTGTGCGCCACCCTTCGGTCCCTGTACGGTAAATTCTTATCCTCAAGTGAATTTTTCAGCAGCCTGCTAGGGGTCTCCCCCAATACTTGGCGTCACAGATAGCAAGCGCCTTACTGTAAAAAGCTTCTTGCTCTTTAACTTTGAGAGAGCCGGCCGCCTTCTTGGTTTTCTCATCAGCAAATAGAGAGTAATCAGGCTGATTAAACTTACCTTTATGCTTCAGCGGGGTCTGGACAATATAGGAATATCCTAGCAGCCCCAGGACTGGACGAATGAAGTCATCCTCCGTCTGTGCCTCATAGGGTTTCTTGTAGGTGGAGATGAACTTTTTATGTTGGATAAGAATCTTGTCGAAAGCGGTTTGTGCAGCCGCTTTCTCGCTAGTCCAATACGGTGACTCAGCGGGTAGTCTTTTACTTAGAAAATGGTCCGAAAAGAGCCCGACGTTGTGGAATGGAAATAATTTGCCAGATTCGCTGGCCATTTTTATTTTTTCTCCCACGGCTTCTCGATCGGCAGATCGAGTCGGTCGCCCCATTCCTTCCACGAGCCGAGGTAGTTGCGGACTTTGGGAAAGCCGATGAGTCTCAGCGCGAGGTAGGTGTGGGCGGAGCGATAGCCTCCCTGGCAGTAGGGAACGATCTCTTTGTCGGGGGTGACCCCCAAGCTGCGGTACATCTCCTTAAGCTCCATTGCGAGTTTGTATTTTCCTTTGGAGTCGAGATTGTTGATCCATTCGAGATGCACCGCGCCGGGGATCGCCCCGCCGCGGGCCGCCCGAATATTCCTGCCCATATACTCGTCGTCGCTGCGGGTATCCACGATGCAAATAGTTTTTTTGTCCAGTGAGTGAAGCACATCCTCTGCAGTTGCCAGGAGCTCCCTTCTCTCGGCAGTTTTGAATTGGGTCGCCTTCGGAGAAATGGCATCGGTGGTGACCGGGTAGCTGGCTTCCTTCCAGGCCTGGATGCCGCCGTCGAGCACATGGACGTTTGTGTGGCCAAAGTATTCCAAAAACCACAACCCGCGCGCGGCCCGCATGCCTGAATTTTCTTCGTACAACACGACCTCCTTCTCCAGATCTACGCCGCGCATCTCAAAGACGTGGGAGATCATCGACATAAAGGCCTTGAGCGGGGCGGGGCCGGTGTCGACGAGGCTCAAGCCGAAGAGATCAAAGTGGATTGCTCCAGGGATGTGCCCTTGGGCGAACTTTTCTGCCGGCCTGGTGTCGATAAGGCGTAAGTTGGAGCTGTCCAATTTCTTTCTCAGCTCCTCCGGGGTTGTGAGCAGCTTCGAACGAGTGTATCCTTCTTTTTCCATAGAAGTGCTTATAACACCACTTTCACTCCCTCTCAAACATGAGACTTATTATTTGCAGGAACCGGTCCCGGTGGATGGCGCTTTGGCTGTTCGTTGTTTTTGTCTTCGCTTCATCTTTTGCCTACCAACTTGCCCTGCCGGGAAGGAGTCTCTCCTTTCCTAAGGACCATTTTTCCCATCCCGATTTCAAGACCGAGTGGTGGTACTACACCGGCCATCTCGAGACAGAGAACGGGAAGAGCTACGGCTATCAGGTAACTTTCTTTCGCTTTGGCCTGCGCGACCGGCAGGGAGAGGAAAAAAACGACCCTCCACTTTTTACCGATCTCTATATGGCCCATTTTGCTCTTTCAGACAAGCAGGAGAAGAAATTCCTTTTTCGGGAGCGGGCCAACCGTGGGTACGGGGATAAGGCGGGAGCCTCGATCCGTCGCTATCTGGTATGGAACGAAGAGTGGAAAGTCGAGGGGAAAGGGCAAAACCATTTAATTGAAATAAAAGATCGTGACGCGGTCTTAAGATTGCATTTAAGGCCGCTCAAGCCGCCGGTTCTGCACGGCGATAAGGGGCTCAGCCAGAAAGGAGAGGGCAGGGGAAGGGCCTCATACTATTATTCTCTCACCCGTCTTGAGACGGAGGGAGAATTGGAGATCGGAGGAAAGAAGGAAAAAGTTTTGGGTTTGAGCTGGATGGACCACGAGTTCGGCAGCGATCAGCTGGGAGCGGATCAGGTGGGATGGGACTGGTTCAGCATTCAGCTCGATAACGAAACAGAGATCATGCTCTACTTCATGCGGCGGCAGGACGGCTCGCCCGATCCGTTTTCCAGCGGCACGTTAGTTTACGAGGATGGCAAGACTCGGCGTCTCGCTCTCGCTGACTTCCGTGTAGAAGTCCTGGAGAGGTGGAAGAGCCCTAAGAGCGGGGGAAACTACCCCATGAGGTGGAAGGTCGCCATCCCTGGTGAAGAGATCGAACTGGAGATCGTCCCCTTTTTCTCCGGGCAGGAACTGGATACGCGTAAAAGCACCAAGGTTACCTATTGGGAAGGAGCCGTTCGGGTTAGCGGGAGCTTCAGAAAAAAGCTCATAGAGGGTCTTGGGTATGTGGAGATGACCGGCTATGTGGGGAGGCTGAGAATATAAGGGTGCCCTCTATTAAGTTGTGTCGGCTTTTAGAATTTTGAAGGTGTCTTTAACCTGCTCGAACACTTGGTAATCTTTGGTAAAGTAATATCTTTCGGGGGCTTCGTAAAGGACGTAGTAATACCAGTCTCCTACTACAGCCCCATAACAAGCACCCTTTATTCTTAAGCCCTCTTTAGTTTGATAAGAGTAGATGAGTTTAAACCCCGTATAACCGCTGAGTCTTGCTGGGCTGTTTTCAAGGACATTCTGGTTCGAGATATTCGGATTAGAGCGGATATTGTCTATAATCACCTCGGCCACCTCTTGGGGCAGCATTCCTTTCGAAAGCTTTCTCTTCGTGTGAGGCAATTCTTTATCGATCCCGGTCCTCCCGATGATGATTTGCTGAAGCAACAACCCATCTCGTGTGAGCCGGACTATGTCCCCTGCTGGATCGCGCCTTTTGTTAAGCTCCTCCAACATGACCCTCGAAGCAGGATGTTGATCAAACCTCAGCTCATGTTTTCTCCAGCCCTGCGGCAAGTCAACCTCAAAGTTTTCGGGACCTGCGGTATATTTTCCGCCCACCATGACATAAGGGGCACAGCCGCAGAGGAGGGCCAAACAAGAAACTATGGCGGCCGTTTTCATTCAGTCACCTATTGGCGATCTCTTGGAGATACTGCTCGATATAGGCTTTGTCCTCTGCGTGGGGAGCGAAGGACAAGTATCTCTCGAGCGACTCTCGCGCTTTCTCCTTTTGGCCCCATTTCAGATAAAGGAGTCCCAACCCCTTATGTGGATCTGCATACGAAGGATCGTGCTGAACTGCGAGGAGATATAGTTTCTCGGCCGTTTGCGCGTCCGATTCTTGTCCTCTCTTTCGGTGGAATTCGCCAAGATAGTAATGTCCCTTGGCGCTCCCCGGCTCGTTTTGCAAGAACCTGTCAATGGCGTCCTTGGCTGAGTTGAACCTCCCCATGGAGAGGTCCATAGCGGCGTTGTCAAGGAGAATAGGATGGATCATCCTCGTGAATCTCTCTGCACCTTTGTCGCCCCCTTTACCTCCGTATTCACTTTGCAACAGCTGCACGTAATTACCCTTCCTGTCCTGGAGATAGGGGTGGGATCCGAACAGGAATGGCTCTTCAATCTTCTCTTCTTCCGCGTGTTTTTGTACGTGCTCAATAAGCTTCACCGCCTCCGCGGGATCATATCCGGCCTTAACCAGCAAATCGAAGCCCACTCTATCCGCCTCAGTCTCCAGCTCTTTGGAATACCCGCTCACTGCAGCCATGACGCCGACGGCCCCCAATAGCAGCGGTGCGAGGCCATAGACTCCTGCCGGAGCTGCAATGACCTGCAGGGTTCCGAGGAACGAGGCTGTACCCCTGACTCTTCTGACTTGTTGAATGGTATGCCGGTTTATAAAATGTGTCATTTCGTGGGCCAATACGGTTGCTAGCTGTGCTTCGTTCTCCATTTTGGCTAGAAAACCTGTGTGGATGTAGATTCTTCCGTTCGGGAAGGTAAAAGCGTTCACATGAGGATTTTTAATGACTCTCGTCTGTATGGACACTCTCCCCTTGATCTCCTCGGGAATGAGCCGTTCCGTGACGTTGCTTATGAAAGATAGGAGGGCTGAGTCCTCATAGAGATAACCACTATTGTGGAGCTTCTTCTGTTCCTCCTCCGATCTGATCCACAGCCGTTTCTCATCCTCCTCCAAAGAGAGCAACCCTTCCTTTCCAAAAGGAGAAAGGCTGGTAGTCGCGCAGGCGTTAAGCGCTAATAAGATCAAGAAGGCTAGGCCGATACGATTTTTGATAGGCATCGACACTACTTTTCTTTCCCAATGGGAAAGTCTTTAAAAAGCTCTTTAACCAGGCTGTTTACACTAGCGGGGTCGCGGAAATCATATCCTCCGCCTTTCGCTATAGGCTTGTACCACAGAATAGAGCCGTTATGGGGATCTATCAAAGCCAGATTGAGGGTAGTTCCACCTCCCAAAACAGGGATCACCACCGCACCCGTTCCAACGCCAGCGCCGATGCCGAGAATCACTCCAAAAACTTGCAGTGCCTTTCGACCTTCGGTCCATATGTGATCAACGCCTCTAACAAGAATCAGGCTATCAGCTTCCCCTATTCTTAGATCTTTCACCTCTGACCCCAGGGAATAATCGAAATCTTTTATCTTCTCTTCAAAGATCGATTCCGGTGGACTCGGTGGGCTATAGGTGTGGAGGATGATACTCGTATTGACTGCATCAAAAAGGGCATGGGTTTCCTCAAGGTTAGACTTCGCTTCCTCCCTCATCGAGTCTTCTGGAAGCAGCTTCAAAAGGAGTCCAACCCTTCCCTGTAGTTCGGTCTGAATGGCTGCAGCGATATTTTCGTTTGCATGTGCAGACCATTCATCTATCTTTTCACTTGTACCACCTGTATCTAGCTGAAATACCTCTGCCCTGGGCGGCAATAGTACCACGGTTCTAATCCCCTTAGCCCTTGCTTCTAAGTTGGAATGAGCTCTGTAAGGAGGAACCAAAGCACATCCGGCAAAGAGTAGACTTGTCAACAAGAAGCCCAGTGTCTTCATCCTACCAGTCATTTGTTAACCCTCCTTGCATTTCTGTCTTTTAAATGGGTTAGAATAAAGTGATTTCTTTAGTGCCTTTTCTGATGGATTTATATATCACCTTGAACATTGGCATACAGAAAGTTTGGGATGGTCAAGCCGGCGAGCAAAAGCATCGTTACGGGTAGGAACTTGGGTTGCGCTGCAGGGGGAACGATGCCTGGGCCCTCTATTATCTTTCGCAAGAGGGGCCAGAGCGAGAAAAATAATCCTGCCTGCGCACGTGATGGCACATCCGGAAGCATACTAGGGATGGAGCACTCCCGTCAATTAGCAGCGGCTAAGCCTTATATTATCCGAAAAAAGACCGATTCAGGGTCTCGGGTATGTGGAGATGACCGGCTATGTGGGGAAGTTGAAGGTATAGAGCGTTACTTTTTCAAACAGCGCTGCATGAGCCGGTCAAAAAATTCCACGGCGAAGTCGATCTCTTCCTTGGTAATCTCGAAAGAAGGGGAGAGGCTGAAGACGTTCTTGTAGTACCCGCCGATGTTCAGAATCAAGCCGTAGCTCTTGCCATTTTTGTTAAGATCTCCCTTTAACCCTTCCTGGCAGATCCGCTGGGTCAATTCGGGATCCGGTGTGATCCCGTCCTCCTTGCACAGCTCGACCCGCAAGGCCAGTCCAAGCCCATCCACATCACCCATGATCTTGGGATACTTCTTTTGCAGCTCTTTGAGTTGCGCCAAAAAGTACTGCCCTTTTTCTGTGACCTTTTTCTCGTAGTCTTGTCCATCCAGAAGCTTTAAGACTTCCAGGGCCAGGGTTGTTCCCTGGGGATTGGCAGCATAGGTAGAATGAGTAGAGCCGGGCGGGAAGGTTTTGGGATTGATGATCTCTTCTGTGGCCCAGACGCCGGATAAAGGGTTGAGCCCGTTGGTCAATGCTTTTCCGAAGACGATGATATCCGGGACGATATCCAGGTGCTGGATGGCCCAGAACTTTCCCGTGCGGAAAAATCCCATTTGGACTTCGTCATCGACCAGAAGGATCTTTCTCTCTTCGAGGATTTTTTTGAGGCCCACGAAGTATTCTTTAGGGGGAATGACATAGCCGCCTGTCCCCTGGACGGGCTCCATGTAGAAGGCGCCGAATTCACACTCTCCGGCCTTGGAGTCCCAAAACGAGTAGTATTCGGTGTCAAAGATCTTTTCGAATTGCTTCAGACAGTAGAGGCCGCAGTCCTCCCGCTTGAGGCCATAGAAGCAGCGGAAGCAATAAGGATAGGGGACGAAATGGGCCCGGTCCCCAAAATGGCCGTAGCGGCGCCGGTAGCGGTAGCTCGAGGTGATTGCCGTGGTCCCCAGGGTGCGGCCGTGATAGCCGCCCATAAAGGCAAAGCCGGCATTTTTGTGCGTGTAGTTACGCACCAGCTTGATGGCGTCCTCAACGGCTACGGACCCGCCGACATTAAATTGCACTCTCCCCTTTTTGTGTAAAATCTTTTCACAGAGTTGGGCGATGCGCGCCGAGACCTCAACCTTTTCCGAGTGCAGGTAGTGGCTGCCGAGCTGGGGGAGGCGGTCCAATTGTTCCTTGAGGGTTTGGTTGAGCCGCGTGTTCCGGTATCCGAAGCTCGCCGTGGCTGAGGCCATCTGAAGATCGAGAAAGGGAGTCCCTTGAGGATCATAGAGAAAACAGCCATCGCAGCTCGCGAAGATTTTGGGCGGCTCAGAGGAGTGCACGGCGTCTCCCCAAGAGCAATACTGCGCTTCCAGTTTTCGAAGCTGTTCTTCAGTCATCGTTGTTCTCATTCAGCTTTTTAATGATTTGGAGCACATCCTGGAAATCGGCGAAAGATTGGCTGGCGATGCCTTCTTTCTCGCAGAATTCCCTGAGTCCGTTTTTCGCCAGTACCAGGTCGGCATTTTGCGCGAGGATGAGGTCGGATACGCCGTCACCGATGACGACGGACTTGTCGGCCCCCGCCTTTAACTGCTCAAAGAGGGCTGGCTTGCAGGTGGCGCAGCCATGGACGCATCCTTCGGGAAAGTAGGGGAAGGAGATAGCGACCTTTCCTTCTCGGAGGTTTAGTTCACAAGCAAAAACGGATAATTTCTTTGCCGCGCCGTTGTGCGCCGAGAGGGAGCGCAGTAGAATCTTTCTGATCCAATAGTCAAAGCCGTCACTTAGGATGTGTAGAGAATAGTTTTTTTCGCCGCAGAACACGGCGAAGTCGCCAAAAAAAGGGTCCACTTCGACCGAGTCAATCAGCGCGTCCAAATCTTCGGCATGAGCCGTGATCAGAGGCATCTGTTTTTGCAGCACCTCTCTGGCGGTGAGTTTTCCGGCCAGCCAATCTTCCTGGATTTCACGCCACAGGGGGTCGGCAAATTTCTCCAACACCGTGTCCGTGACGTTGGCCCGCGTGATGGTATCGTCGAAGTCGCAGAATATGGCGGGTTTCATGGCCAATCTCGCACTAGCTCATATCAAGATAGAAAGCTAGTGTAAAGACGTCGGCGTTCTTGATTTGAGTCGTGAAAGCGGGCAAAATTTCTTTATTCATGACGAAACTTCAGTCCAAGGTAAGAGAGACCATCCAAAAATACCAGATGTTCTCATCCGGGGACAGGGTATTAGTAGCCGTCTCCGGCGGGCCGGACTCTGTGGCGCTGCTCCGCCTTTTGTCTGGCCTGAAAGAGGAGTTGGGCTTGCGTCTGGAGGTGGCTCATCTCCAACATGGAATTCGCGGGGAGGAAGGGCGAGAGGACGCCCTGTTCGTGGCCAGGATGGCGGAGCATTTGGCGCTGCCTTTTCACTTGAGAGAAATGGACCTCCCTAGAATGAAGTCGCAAAAGGGAAAAGGCAATCTCGAAGCGATGGGCAGGGATGAGAGGTATCGTTTTTTCACAGCCTTGGCAGAGGAGCGTGGTATCCGCAAAGTTGCCACGGCGCACACGAGAGATGATCAGGTGGAAACTCTTTTCATGTGGCTCGTGCGCGGGAGCGGGAGACGGGGTTTAGGCGGCATGCCTCCGGTGCGTCGGATGATTTCCAAAGATGCATCTCTTGTGGAAGCTATGCTTGTGCGTCCGCTCATCGAGGCCTCGAGAAAAGAGATCATGGATTATCTCGTGATGGAAGGTCTGGAGTATCGGACCGATAGAACCAACCTCGCCCCGGCCCTGCTGCGCAACTGGATCCGTCTGCGCCTGCTTCCCCAACTCAGAGAAAAAGTCGATTCCGGACTCGACGAGAGGTTAGCCCATTTGGCGGACATCTTGCGTGAGGAAGAGGAAATTTTAGAACGGATCGGCCGGAAAGAACTCGAGCGGGCGGTGCGCGGAAAGTATCTCATGCGCGAATCCCTTCTGCGTCTGGGCAAGGCGATGCAGCGGCGACTCCTCCGTCTCTGGCTCGACGCCACTCTGGGCAACATCAGGGGATTCGGTTTTCACAACGTGGAAGAGGCGCTTAAGTTTATCCTGCAAGGTCCGCCGCAGGGTCGTCTCTCGATCGTCCGGGGATGGGAGCTGATCAAGGAATATGCGACTGTCCATCTCGAAAAAAGCAGGGGAAGGCAAAGGCCGGTCTGTTATAGCTACAGCCTGCTGCGCCAGGGCGAGCTGGTGATTCCCGAGGCCGGGATGAAGATTCAAAGTTCGCTTGGTCCTTTTACGCCCAGTGCGGTTCCTAGGGACAACCGCGAAGCCATCTTCGATTTGGCCTCTCTTCCTGAGACGCTGATTGTACGTAATTTCCGCCACGGGGACCGTTTCCAGCCTCTGGGAATGAAAGGGCATAAAAAGCTCAAAGATCTCTTCATCGAGAAAAAGGTTCCTTTGGCGGTTCGCTCTACGCTGCCGCTTTTTTTGGCCGCAGGAGAAATTCTTTGGATCCCCACATACGGCAGAAGCGAAGTCGCCAAGGTCGGCTCCCAAACCAGGGAGGTTCTTAAGATCAAACTGGAGCTTTTCAGTGGCTAAAATGTTGCTTGGGTATATTGAACTAAGTCTTTGTCTGTGTTAGACTTTTTTTGCCTTTAGCTTTGCAGGAGGTTTTCTTTGAACCAGCTGTCTAAAAATCTCGCCCTGTGGTTGGTTTTAGGGCTTATTTTTCTTTTGCTCTTTAATATTTTTAGCAAACAGCATGGCAGGGAGCCGGAAGTTGTCTTTAGTGAATTTATGGCGGCTGTAGAAAAGGGCGACGTGCTGGAGGTTATGATCCAAGGACACAATCTCCAGGGAAAGTATCAAAACGGAGAGCGCTTCAAGACCTTCGCCCCTAACGATCCGGAACTGGTGAAGATGCTGCGCGAAAAGAAGGTGAAGATCGCGGCGAAGCCGGAGGATGAATCTCCGTGGTACATGGTGCTCTTTGTCAACTGGTTTCCCATGCTCCTTCTCATTGGCGTATGGATCTTCTTCATGCGCCAAATGCAGGTGGGCGGCGGCAAGGCGATGTCCTTTGGTAAGAGCCGAGCCAAATTACTGACGGAGAATCAGCACAAAGTGACCTTCAGCGATGTGGCGGGAGTGGAGGAGGCGAAGGATGAATTGCAGGAAATCATCTCCTTTTTGAAGGACCCGAAAAGGTTTACCAAATTGGGCGGAAGGATACCCAAAGGGTGTATTCTCATCGGTCCCCCGGGGACAGGCAAAACCCTTTTGGCGCGCGCTATTGCCGGAGAGGCCGGGGTCCCGTTCTTTAGCATCAGCGGCTCTGACTTTGTGGAGATGTTTGTCGGCGTCGGCGCCTCCCGGGTCAGAGACCTTTTCGTCCAGGGAAAGAAGAACGCCCCGTGCATTGTCTTTATCGATGAGATCGACGCGGTGGGACGCCATCGAGGCGCCGGTCTCGGCGGCGGCCACGATGAGCGGGAACAGACTTTGAACCAGCTCTTGGTCGAGATGGACGGCTTTGAGGCCAACGAAGGGGTGATCCTCATCGCCGCGACCAATCGCCCTGATGTCTTGGATCCGGCGCTGCTTCGTGCGGGACGCTTCGACCGGAGAGTCATCGTCCCTCGGCCCGACGTCAAGGGAAGGGAAGGGATTCTGTCGGTGCATATCCGCAAGGTTCCTTTAGCCTCGGACGTCGATATCAGCGTTTTGGCCAGGGGGACTCCTGGCTTTGCCGGAGCAGACCTGGAGAACTTGGTCAACGAGGCAGCGCTTCTGGCGGCTCGGAACAACAAGGAGAAAGTGGATATGGTCGACTTCGAGTTGGCCAAGGATAAGGTGATGATGGGTTCTGAACGGAAGAGCATGATCATCAGTGAAGAAGAGAAGCGCAATACCGCTTACCATGAGGCAGGACACGCCCTGGTTGCCAAGCTCCTCCCAGGGGCCGACCCGATCCACAAAGTCACCATCATCCCGCGGGGGATGGCGCTCGGTCTTACCCAACAACTGCCGATTGACGAAAAGCATACCTATCCCAAGGAGTACCTCCTCGACAACCTCACGATTCTCTTCGGCGGTCGCGTGGCGGAAGAATTGGTCCTGGAGCATATGACGACCGGCGCGGGCAACGATATTGAGAAGGCTACGGAGCTTGCCCGCCGGATGGTTTGCGAGTGGGGAATGAGTGAAAAGCTGGGGCCTATGACCTTTGGCAAGAAAGAGGAAGAGATCTTTCTCGGAAGAGATTTTACCCAGCAGCAGGACTATTCCGAAAGCACTGCTGTCGAAATTGATGCCGAGGTCCGACGCATTATTCTAGAGTGCTATCAGCGGGCGAAGAATATCCTGAGGAACAATCTCCATCTCCTCCATAAGATTGCGGAAAAGCTTCTCGAAAAGGAGGTCCTGGACGGTTCGGAGATTGACGCCCTGGTGCAGGAGTTTGGCGGGAACGGCGGGGATCCGCTCTCCCCCCTGGCCGCTACGGCCCATGCCTGAATTGACCCTCCGAAGGATCTGCCAGCCCTCTCAATTTTCACTCCTCAACTCAAGCATCCGTCGAAGATAGTGAGGGCAGGAGTCCTCACGAGGAACACATCGCTTTTAGGCAAGGTAAGCTGTCAGCAGTCAGCGGTCAGTTACAACTAAGGGAGGGGTGGGACATCGGTGAAAAAGGGTAGTGGTTCAATTTGGAAAGAAAAGGTTCGACCTTGAGGCTCACCTCGAAAGGAGAGGGTCTTCGACCCTGAGGCTCAGACCCGAAGGGAATGTCATTCTGAGCCGGAGCAACGCGGAGGCGAAGAATCCACGAAGTGTTCTGAGGCGAAGCCGAAGAATCTCATTGGCAAGGAGTTCCTTCACTTCATTCAGGACAAGCCCTGACACTCCGTGAGATTCTTCGGCCTGCGGCCTCAGAATGACAGTCTATTGATGTTTCGTTCAGAAGAGAACCGAACGAAACTGACCCACTACCTGGAAAAGCATTTTGACTGTCGTCTGATGGCTTGCGTCTGATAGCTGAAAGCTGATCGCTGATGGCTAGTTTGGATGAGTCGGAGCTAAGAGTGAAAGGTATAGGGGTCTCTGCTTCTCAGGAAACTTGGGTTCTATCGACGCGTCACGGGGATATTCCCATGGCCCGGCGGACTGCCCTGGTGGGGATTGTGAATGTCACCCCGGACTCGTTTTCAGACGGCGGGAGATATTTCGATTTGGAAAAGGCCATCGCCCACGGCGTCGATTTGGTCCGGGAAGGGGCGGATGTCATCGACGTCGGCGGAGAGTCGACTCGCCCTGGGGCTCGGCCCGTATCTGCTCGAGAGGAGATGGAGCGGGTCCTTCCGGTGATTCGCGGGCTGCGTCGCGCTGTTTCCGTTCCGATTTCCGTGGACACTTATAAGGCGGATGTCGCCAGGGCGGCATTGGATGAAGGGGCGGATATGGTGAATGATATTAGCGCATTGAGATTGGATCCTGGAATGGCTTCCCTGGTTGCGGCGGAAAAAGTGCCTGTAGTGTTGATGCACATGCAGGGCACGCCCCAAACCATGCAGCAGAGGCCCCAGTATCGGGATGTGGTGGAGGAGGTGAAGGAATTTTTGCAGAGTCGAATCCGTTTTGCCCTGGAGGGGGGCGTGGAGCCGGGCCGGATTATTATCGATCCGGGGATCGGTTTTGGCAAAGAGCTGGAGCACAACTTGGCGCTTTTGCGCGGGCTACCGATACTCGCTTCTTTGAGCCAGCCTATCCTGGTGGCCCCCTCGCGCAAGACTTTTATCGGCAAGATTCTCGGTGTGAGTCCAGAAGAGCGCTTGGAAGGAAGCCTGGCTGCGGCAGTGGCGGCGGTGCTGGCAGGCGCCAACATGATCCGGACTCATGACGTGAAGGGGGCCTATCGGGCCATGCGGATCGCGGATGCGCTCCGCTTCGGGAGCGTCGAGTCTCAGGGGGCAAAGGGTGTTTGAGATCTTCACCCAACTCCGCTGGCAGGATGTCTTGGATATCGGCATCATTGCCTTCGTCGTCTATAGAGCGATCCATATGATTCGGGGGACCCGGGCCATGCAGATGATCATCGGACTGGTGGTGGTGCTTTTGGCCTATGTCTCCTCGCAGATGTTGGGACTCTTTACGCTGAACTGGGTGCTGGATAATTTTTTAGGTTCCATCATTCTGGTCATCATTGTGATCTTTCAAAGCGATATCCGGCGCGCCCTGACTCAAGTAGGGATGGCCCCTCTCTTCGGCGGCGTGGATCGCATTGAGCGCGGGCAGGTATTGGAAGAGATTACCAAGGCCGTGGTTGCCCTGGCGAGCAAGAGGGTAGGCGGCCTGATCGTGCTGGAGAGGGAGGTGGGGCTGAACGAATATATCGAGGTCGGCACCCAGTTGGATGCCCGTGTCAGCAGGGAGCTCCTGGAAAGCGTTTTTATCCCCCACTCGCCGATCCACGACGGAGCGCTGGTAATCCACAAGGGAAGGGTCGCTGCGGTGAGGTGCTTTCTGCCCTTGAGTGTCGACCCCAACTTAAGCAAGGCGCTTGGGACCCGGCATCGGGCAGCCATTGGTCTCACCGAAGAGACCGACGCGGTGGCGATCGTGATTTCAGAGGAGCAGGGAAAGATCTCTCTGGTGGTGGGGGGAAAGGTGACCCACGATCTTGACGGTCCCCAACTCCGCAGCGCCCTTCAGGGACTTTTTGGCTCATGAGAAGCATTTGGGGAAAATTTATCTCTTTGGCCAGCAGCGATCTGGGGCTCAAGCTTTTTTCCCTCTTTTTCGCCTTCGGGCTCTGGCTTTTTGTCAATGCGGGGCAAAAGGCCTCGGAGCGGGCCATTGAGGTGCCGCTGGAATTTCGCAACATCCCTTCGGATCTGATGGTCGCCAGTCCGGGTGTAGGTCAAGTCGAAGTGCGGGTCATGGGGCCTCCGGCTCTCCTTTCCACCTTGGATCCGGATTATCTGAAAGTGGTCTTGGACCTGGATGGGTCGCGGCCGGGGACCTCCACCTTCCGTCTCAGTCCGGACTTTTTTAATCCTCCCCGCGGGGTAAGGATTACGCGCATCAGCCCGTCGGTGATCAATCTTAAGTTGGAGTCGGTTGCCGTGCGCTCCCTCCCGGTTGCGGTGCGCTTCGGCGCGAAGCCGCCTTTTGGATACAGAGTTGCCCGCGTGGAGGCCAATCCGGAGACGGTCAAGGTCCGAGGGCCGGCGAACGAGGTGCAGCGCTTGGTCTCCGTGGAAACCGTGCCGGTCGATCTCGAAGGTGCGCGGGGACAGATGACGCGGGAGGTGCGTCTCAGCTCGGCGGGATCAACCCTTTCCTTTTCTCCCGACCGGGTGACTGTTTCCGTGGTGTTGGAAGAGGAGTCGATGACGAAGGAGTTTGGCCGTGTTGAAGTGAAGGCCAAGAATGTTGCCGGGGGCTACAGCGTGACCCCGCGTCGAGTCTATCTCCGCTTGTCGGGTCCCAAACGTATTCTCAGTCAACTCCAACTAGGAACGGAGCAGGTTTATCTCGACCTCAAAGGACTTGGGCCGGGCAACCACACGCTCGCCCTGAATTTGAAACTGCCACCGGAAATTAAAGTGTTGGAGCAGAAGCCGGAGCGTTTTCGCGTGAGGATTTCAGGTCCGCAGGCGTAAAATCGATAGAGGAGCAAAGCGAAATGGCACCAGCACCGGTGAAAAAGAAGAGCCCCAAACGACACCTCTTTGGCACCGACGGAATCCGCGGCGTCGCAAACCTGGAGCCCATGACCTCCGAGATGGCGTTGAGGCTGGGGCGGGCAATAGCCAGTGTTCTTCATGAGCCTCCAGCTCACGCTGCCAACAGGCCGAGTAGAAAGCGGAGGCCGCCCTCTTCTAGCCTGGGTGAGGCTCAGGCTAGACACCGAAATAAGATTCTCATTGGCAAGGACACGCGACTATCCGGCTACATGCTCGAGACGGCCCTTGCCTCTGGGATCTGCTCCAGCGGAGCGGATGTCCTCCTGGTGGGTCCCTTGCCTACCCCAGGGGTAGCGTTCTTGACCCGGAGCATGAGGGCCGATGCTGGCGTGGTGATCTCCGCTTCTCACAATCCCTTTCAGGATAACGGCATAAAGTTTTTTTCCAGGGACGGGTTCAAGCTTCCGGACAAGGTCGAGGCGCGCATGGAGGGGGTGATTTTTAACGGCGAGACCAAGCTGCACCGACCCACCGCTACAGAGATTGGCAAGGCATTGCGCATTTCCGATGCCGTGGGGAGGTACATCGTTTTCCTCAAGAACACCTTTCCCCGCCATCTTACCCTTGAAGGATTGAGGATCGTGGTCGACTGTGGTCACGGCGCGGCTTATCGGGTGGCGCCTGAGGTCTTATCCGAGTTGGGAGCCGAGGTTGTCCCCATCGGAGTCCAACCGGACGGAGAAAATATCAACCAGGATTGCGGCTCGCTCCATCCTGAAGCGGCGCGCAGGGCCTTGCTGGAGCATCATGCGGATCTCGCCGTATCCTTGGATGGCGACGGGGATCGGGCCATATTCGTCGATGAAGAAGGTGAGGTGCTGGACGGCGATTATGTGCTCGCCATATGCGCGAGGGCAATGCAGAAAAAGGGAATCCTCAAAGGGAGCACCGTCGTAGCTACCGTGATGAGCAATCTGGGGTTGGATCTTGCCCTTCAGGGCATGGGGCTCAAGGTGGTGCGGACCGCTGTGGGGGACCGCTACGTGGTCGAGGAGATGTTGCGGGGGGGATACAATTTGGGCGGGGAGCAGTCAGGCCATCTCATTTTTTTGGACCACAATACAACCGGGGACGGTTGTCTCACCTGTTTGCAGCTGCTTGCGATCATGGTCGAGAAAGGCCGGCGGCTCGGGGAGTTAAAGAAGGTGATGACCAGGCTCCCGCAGGTTCTTCTCAACGTGGGCGTGAAGGAGAAAAAGGATATCTCCCGCCTGAGGCGGGTGCGCGATAAGATCGCGGCCGTGGAGAAAGAGCTGGGCAAGCGCGGCAGGATCCTGGTGCGCTATTCGGGCACCGAGCCCCTGGCGCGGGTCATGTTGGAGGGAGAAGATGAGGAAAAAATCCGCCAGATGGCCCATGAGATCGCGGAGGAGATTCGCCTGGAGCTGAATCGTTAATCGTTACTGGTTATTAGTTATTCGCTGACTCGAATAGTCCAAGAACGAATTTTACCAGTAACGAATATACGAATAACGAATAAACGAAACGATGCTTCGATTGGGTGTCAATGTCGACCATGTGGCCACGGTGCGGCAGGCTAGGAGGATTGATGTCCCTGACCCGGTAGAGGCCGCGTTGCTGGCGGAGAGAGGCGGGGCAGACGGTATCACCGTTCATCTGCGGGAGGACCGCCGCCATATTCAGGAACGGGACGTTGAACTCTTGCGGCAGCGGGTAAGGAGCAAGATCAATTTAGAAATGGCGGTGATCCCGGAGATGGTGCGTCTGACCGAGAAGTTTCGTCCTGATGACGCCTGTTTTGTTCCCGAGCGACGCGAGGAGCTGACCACAGAAGGAGGCTTGGATGTGAGCGCCTATAAAACCAAGATCCAGGAGGCGGTGCGACGACTTCAGCAGCGCGGAATTCGTGTCAGCCTCTTTGTCGATCCCGAAGAGAGCCAGATCGAGGCGAGTCGGAAGGTGGGCGCCCACGGCGTGGAGCTTCATACCGGGGGCTATTGCAACGCCTCGGGGGACCGGACCGGGGAGCTTAAAAAAATCGCTGCCGCCGCTTCCTTCGCCCGGCGTTTGGGGCTGGAGGTGCATGGCGGCCATGGGCTGAATTATGAAAATGTTCTTCCCATCGCCCGCATCCCTGAAATGGTGGAGCTCAACATCGGTCATAGCATCGTCGCTCGAGCGATCATGGTCGGCATGGAGCAAGCGGTAAGGGAGATGAAGGAGCTTTTGCGGCAAGCCGGGAGAGAACGTTAATCGTTATTCGTATACTCGTGTATTCGTGGATCGCGAAAGTCAGGTTTACGAGTAACGAGTCAACGAGTAACGAGTCAACGAGTAACGAAATGATTGTCGTTACCGCACAAGAGATGCGCGAGATGGATCGCTTGACGATCCAAAAGTATGGCGTGCCCAGCCTGACCCTAATGGAGCGCGCAGGGGAGGGAGTCGCGAGAGCCGTACTGGAACGTTTCGGCCCGGCCGCAAAAGGTGGAGTCCTCGTCGTCGCCGGAAAAGGCAATAATGGAGGGGATGGACTGGTG
>Ga0209824_10001012_pt1 | contig 16750 bp, 18 predicted proteins | sample VDWuncwatermetaG_FD_184124 | JGI IMG/M metagenome (GOLD analysis project Ga0209824, IMG submission 184124) | Wastewater microbial communities from Netherlands to study Microbial Dark Matter (Phase II) - VDW unchlorinated drinking water (SPAdes)... ... | reverse complement strand
ATCTGCATGGTCTCCAGACCCAGCTTGATGCCGTGCTTCTGAAGCGCGTAGAGGTACTCAATCATGGAGGAGTAGCTCATCGACAAGCCGGGAGGACGCAGAAGGCTAAAAATGATTCACGAGGGTGCCAACCGTCTCCTTGAGACGCTTGCGCTCGACGATCATATCGATCATGCCGTGTTCGAGAAGAAACTCGGCCCGTTGGAACTGATCCGGCAACTGCTGCTTGATAGTTTGTTCGATGACACGAGGTCCCGCAAACCCAATCAACGCTTTTGGCTCCGCAATGATGACATCTCCCAACATCGCCACACTGGCGGTGACGCCGCCGAACGTCGGATCGGCAAGAATCGAGATAAAGGGCAGTTTGGCCTCGCCCAGCTTCGCGACCGCAGTCGAGGTCTTGGCCATCTGCATCAACGACAGGATGCCTTCCTGCATCCGCGCACCCCCAGAAGTGGTGACTAGGATGACCGGCAGCTTTAGCTCCAATGCCCGATCAATCGCGCGGCAGAGCTTTTCCCCAACCACAGACCCCATACTCCCGCCCATAAAACTGAAATCGAAGACACAGAGCACCACCCGACGCCCGTTGACCAGGCCTTCGCCGATAACAAGCGCATCCTTCCGACCCGTCTTTTCTTGGTGAGCCTTGACCCGATCTTTATACGGCTTGGTATCGTGGAACTTCAACGGATCCTGCGCTTCTAAACCCGCATCCCATTCTTTGAAGGTACCGAGATCAAGGAGCAAACCAATCCGCTCAGTGACCGAGATCGGGAAATGATACTCGCATTTTGGGCAAACCTTGTCATTCCGGTCAACCTCCTTGCGGTAGACGATCTCCCGGCAGTGATTGCACTTAAGCCACATCCCCTCGCTGCTTTTTGAACGGGGCGGCGGGGCGGATTCTGCAGGTTTCTCTTTTTTGAACCACGTCATGGTTATTATCTTAGTGCAGTCCTACCATCAATTCGCAGAGAATAGCACAGGGCTACCACCAATGCACCTTAGCGGCGTATCGCACCTGATACACCAAGCCGCATCAATGTCCGAGGACCGAGGGGGTCAACTCCACCAACATCCATACCCCAACCAAGATACTGGCAAGGCTGGCAAATCCCTGAACCCCCACAAAGAGTCGCTGACTCATCGAACGCGAATAGATGACCGGCACACTTAAGGTCAAACCGATCGCCATCATACCGATGATCGATCCAACGCCAAAGACGAGGATCGCCACAAGCCCGCTGACCATGGTTGTCGTCGCCGCCAAAATCATCAACATCAACGCGGCTGATCCAGCAAGCCCATGCACCATGCCAATACACAACGGACGAATTGCGTCCGTCATCCAATGCCGATGGCAATGATCGCGTTGTTGCTGGTGGCTGTGCAGGTGGACATGCGGCTGACCGTCGTGGTCATGGCTATGGACATGCCAACGCTCACGGTACAGCTTCAGCGCAAGACTCCCCCCAAGTACAATCAGGAGCAGTCCGACTCCAGACTCGGCCATGACCTCAAATTCAGCAGGAATATGGAATCCCCAGGCAAGCACGATCGATCCAACCAGCAACAGCGTCAACGTATGGCCGGTCCCCCACCACAATCCGACAGCGCCGGACGCCAAAAATGAGGGCCGCTCAGCAAGAACGGTCGAGACCGCTGCAAGATGGTCTGTATCCAGAGCGTGCCGCAGTCCCAGCACAAAACCAATCCCGAGCAACGTCAACAAATCGGTATCAGGCATCGTGCATCTAGAAATCCAATAGTGGGGTGACTGCGTCCATCACACTCCGTACCAACACGAGCATGGAAAGAGGCCAACATGGACTCGATGAGAACAGGTGCCTTGCTCACCCACCACGGGCATGCATTTCCAGATGGGGATCTTCCCGAAGACGATCGATCTCGATCAACCCTCCGTCTCGAAGCCCCACTCGTTCCAGCGCCTTCCGCTCCTCAGCGCCACGATCGCGACGAGCCGCCCATCCCAACCGAATGATTTCCCGCATGTGCGCTGGATGCATATTCATGCGAAGAGGCTTGCGGAGGTCAACTCCAGATCCCGCGTACAAGCACAGGTACCACATCCCATCAGCGGTGACACGACTGCGGTCACACTGCGCGCAAAACGGTGTGGTCGTCGAGGGGATAATCCCAAAGATCGTGCCGTCCGGCAAGCAAAATCGTTGGGCGGGAGCGGCCCCCCGTTCTGGAAGTGCGGTGATTCGACCGTACCGTCGAGCGAGGGTATCGAGGATCATGTCCTGAGACAGGACCTTATCCATCCTCCACTCGTTGGCCCCACCAACATCCATATATTCGATGAAACGCACCTCAGCCTGATAACGCTTGCCCCATTCGATCAACTCGTTCAGTTCATCATCATTGAACCCGCGAATCGCAACCGTGTCGAGCTTCAGATTGGTAAAGCCCGCTTTCCCAACCGATTCAATGCCCTCTAGAACGCGCGAAAATTCATCTCGCCCTGTCAGTTGACGAAACCGCTCAGGCTTCAGAGTATCGAGACTAACGGTGATGCGGTCGAGTCCGGCATAGTAGAGGTCCTGGACCGACTCGGCCAGTAACACACCATTTGTCGTCAGGGCCACTTCGGTAATTCGTCGGTCCTGTCGAAGCAGCCGAACCAGCCGCGCCAGATCCCGACGCAACAAGGGCTCTCCCCCTGTCAGTCTGACCTTATCCACCCCCAGATCGGCAAAAGAGCCGACGAGCGTCGACATTTCTTCGAAGCTCAGGAGGTCTTCTCGCGGCAGCCAGACATACTCCGGCTCGGGCATGCAGTACCGGCAACGAAGATTGCAGCGATCAGTCACGGACAGCCGCAAACTTCGTAACGGGCGCCCGAACATGTCCTGTACTGCCACAGGCGCTATATCTTGCGTGGATTCATCCATCACTTGCTAGCCGGCCATTACTTTCAATTCTTCAACACTCAGGTTCCTTACGTTTCACGCTTCACGAATTTAGGGATGCTCCTCCACCCAGACCTCCCCTTCAGGAGTATGTTCCAACTTCCAAATCGGAGTGATCTGTTTAAGCTCATCGATCGCCCACCGACAGGCATTGAACGCGTCGGCTCGGTGCTCTGCACCGGCGATGATCAACACAATATTTTCACCGATCGTGATTTCGCCATGCCGATGGATGATGAGCAACTCTAGGATATCGAAGTCTTTCAGCGCCCGTTCTCGAATTTCACGCAACTTCTTCTGCGCCATTCCTTCATAGTGCTCAAACGTGATCCCGTCGACATCACGCCCGCGCGATCGGTCACGCGCAATGCCCAAAAATGTGGCGATTCCACCGATCCGTTTCGATCGACTGCGTACCCGATCAAGCTCCCGATCGAGAGAGAAATTCTCTCGCTGGATACGGGCGAATTGCCCCTGGTCTGTCGGTTCCTGCCCTGACCCTCCGGCGAACGGAGGCAACAGCGCAACCTCGTCGCCGTCATTGATGATCGTCTCTTCGTGCGCAACATCCTGATTCACGGACACGAGCACCTTCCTCTTCTGAATCAGTTCCCCGATTGCGGGATGGCTGGCCTCGATTGCACCGACCAGATCCTTGACCTGCCTGCCATTCGCCACATTCAGCAACAGGAACCCCTGATTTCCCGCCAGCATCTTCGTCATACCGAATAATCGTACTGTAATCATCGTCCCTAGCCCCTACCCTTAACCATTCTTGGTATACAGTCCTGATTTCCCGCCTGATTTGGAAAGCAGATAGACCTCGCCAAAGCTCATCCCGCGATCCACAGCTTTGCACATATCGTAAATGGTCAACGCCGCGACCGACGCTGCCGTCATGGCTTCCATTTCGACCCCTGTTGGTCCTGTTGTCTTGGCAGTCGCGATAATGGTGATGGAACAGCGGCCTTCTGGATTCGGCTGAGACTCCTCCTTGAAAGAGATATCGACACTCGTCAGGAGAATCGGATGGCACATGGGGATGAGGTCCGGCGTCTTCTTAGCACCCATCACGCCTGCAACCTGGGCGACAGCCAGCACGTCACCCTTCGCGATCTTGCCTCGTTGAATCTTTTCAAGGGTTTCAGGAAGTAGAAAGACCTTAGCCTGCGCAGTGGCGAGACGCTCCGTCGAGCCCTTGGCACTGATGTCGACCATCCGAGCTCGACCCGATTCATTGAAATGCGTAAATTCGTCCATTTTATCCGTTGAATCAGCAACTTATAACCGGCACGCTGCGGGATTATAGGTGCCGATGGAAACGAAGGTCAAGCCAATGAGAGACGACGGTCTGTTACCGAATCCTGCCTGACACAGAGGGTCGAAGCCGACAGAATCCCTTTCTGCTCGAATCTCATTATTTCCGTTCCTTCCGTGGTACAGCCCTGTTGACCAAGAAGGAGGAACTCGACCTTGCCAAACGAATCGACGAAGAAACCCGCCGCATCAGGATGTCCGTGAAGAATGCCACGGCCATACTGGCTAACGCTGTCTCCCCAACCTCCCGTAAAGAGACGATCCAAGAGCTCAGTGCCATCCGGCGTCTGAGCGGTCTCTCTGCCATTGCACTGGATCGAGCCGACACACTTCTCAGTGCTTGGGCTGGATCAACCGCAGAGGGCAGCCTCGTGGTACCGGAGGTCCGTCAGCAACTCCTCACTATGCTGACGGAGATACGAACGGCAGGCCGCCAGCTGGAAGACGCGAAAGAGGAGCTCGTCCGGCACAACTTGCGCCTGGTAGTCGATGTCGCAAAACGGTCTTAGGCGAACTTCTTCCCGCGATCATCAGACGGCACCACCGGACAGCTCTATCCATCAGCTCGAACGAGAAAAAGAACTCGAACGCCTACTGCGCCCGCTCAGCCCGAGAGAAAACGCTGTGATTCGCATGCGCTTCGGCCTCGGTCGCGACAAGATGATGACCTTGGTCGAGGTCGGCGAACAGTTGGACTTAAGCCAGGAACGGGTTCGCCAGATCGAGGCTCACGCACTTCGCAAACTACAGACGCCAGCCACACGAGAAGTGCTGATGTCGATTCAGTAAGAGTCAATGCATTGGTCGACAAGCCCTCGCTGCTGATGATTACATCACGGTTCCTATTGGGCCACTGTACCACTGACGTGCGTCCTGCTTGGCAGTTAGGGAAGGTCTGATTTATTCCGCGTTGGTGATGTGCTATGAGGAATGCTGCACTGACTGGGAGACCTGCGCATGCACCAACAGACCTTGGCCGAAGTCCCCTTCGAACAGTATCGCAAGACCACTCGCCGCGAGCAGTTTCTCAGCGAAATGAACCGCGTGGTGCCCTGGGCGGAATTGGTGAGGGTCATCGAGCCGGTGTACCCCAAGGCCGACGGGCCTGGCCGTCCGCCGGTGGGAATCGAGCGCATGCTCCGGCTGCATTGTCTGCAACAGTGGTTCAACCTATCGGATCCGGCGGTGGAGGAAGCGCTGTACGACTCGCGCGCCATGCGGCAGTTTGTGGGGATTGATCTGGGTCGCGAGCCAGTACCCGACGAGACGACGATCTGTAAATTTCGGCATCTGCTGGAAGCCCATCAGTTGGGCGCGCAGCTCTTTGCAAAAATCCGAGAGTATCTGGCGGCGCAGGGGCTGCAAGTCAGTCGAGGGACCATCGTGGATGCGACGATCATCAGTGCCCCTAGTTCGACGAAGAATCAGCAGAAGGAGCGGGATCCGGAGATGCATCAGACGAAGAAGGGCAATCAGTGGCACTTTGGCATGAAGGCGCATGTGGGCATGGACAGCCGGACGAAACTGATTCATTCCGTGGCAGCAACGGCCGCCAATGTGCATGACAGTCAGGTGTTGCCCAAGCTGCTGCATGGGCAAGAGACGCGGGTGTGGGGTGACTCGGCCTACAGTGGGCAGCGTGACGTGATTCGACAGCACGCACCCAAGGCTAAGAGTTTCGTGCAGACCAAAGCACATCGGCATCGGCCACTGAGTGAGGAGACACGGGCTCGGAACCGCACAAAATCAAAAGTGCGGGCGAAAGTCGAACATGCCTTCTTGGTGATCAAGCGGATCTTCGGGTGGGCCAAAGTCCGGTACCGCGGACTAGCAAAGAATACGCACTGGCTGTATATCAGCTGCGGGTTAGCGAATCTCTATGTCGCGCGGAGGCGGCTCATGGCAGGGGCGTAGGGAACGTGGGACCGGAGGCCAGCCATGGGTCATCAGACAGTGGCCTCCCTTATGAACAGGCCTGCGGATGAGCGGATGCCCACCGAATTTGGCCTGAAAGTCATTCGAGAAAATGATTTCTGAATGGAACCGTGAATTAATCAGACCTTCCTTAGGAGAGCCATCGCGTCTCTCCTGCTGCATACGCCTCACCAACATCGGGCTTGTCTTGGCGCGTCAAGACTGGCAAGCTTCGGCAAGATTCACCCTGCGACTTGGACCGCACACATAGTAATCCCTGGTGGCGTACAACAGCTATGAAAACACCTCGCCGTTCTCTCCTTCGCGCGATTGCAACAGCCTTACTCTTACTGCAGACCGGCTGTGGAGCCGCGCAGTTGGGAACATGCGCGCCACATACGAAAGAAGAAGGCACTCCTACACTGAATTGGACCGAATGCTTCGAGACTCCCATCACACATGCAGGAATAACGCATTCGGTGTTCTGTCTCAATGACGGCACTTCTAAACCGCCTGTGCTCCTACTCCACGAGCTGACGGGGCTGACGCCAGGGACACTCGCTTATGCGGAAGAACTCTCGAAAGATTTTACCGTCTACGTGCCCCTGTTGTTCGGTGAGAAAGGAAAGCTCTCCCCGACCTCTGGACTGTGGGCCTATTGGTTTCGAGGTTTGGTTGATTTCTTTCCTGGCGGCGAGTGGGGTATTCCCTCTCATGGAAGCACGCCCATCGTTGAATGGCTACGCGGTGTCGTGCAGAAGATTGGAGAACGCCACCATGACCAGCGGCTTGGTGTCATCGGCAACTGCATGACCGGCCCTCTCCCTGTGGCACTGCTGGACAATCCGCACGTTGGTGCTGCGGTGGTCGCCCAACCGGCGTTGCCTCTGTCCTTTTGGTGGTCCACTGATGCGGACAAACAATCACTCGGTCTCTCAGTCGACGACCTTCAGGGTGCACGTGGGAGTGCTACGAAGATTTATGGACTGAGATTTGAAACGGATTGCATGGCAGACCGAGCAAAATGGAAGACCCTGCGCGACCAATTCGGCGATCGGTTTCTGGACGGAGAAATTTCGGCGACTGCCTATCAAGTAGAGGGGAAACCGACCAACGCGCACAGCACCTTGATTGGCTCATGGAAGAAGCAGGATGAGACCGGACAGTCTTCCCGAGACGCGCGCGCACGGGTTCGGCGGTTTCTTCTGACGGAGCTACACGGGAGTCCTCAAAACCGTTCATTCACCCATCGATCAGTTACTCAGCCTTGACTTTCCTCATCGAAGCCGATAAGCACATCTACGCAGCCACTGCCCGACACCGCCACGGTACCTCACGTTCGTGACAGAAGGAGCCCTAACCATGACTGAATTACGACTCTTCTACGCGACCAACCGCAACCACCTCGGCGGCGATCGCTGGCACCCGGATGGCTATGGGAAAAAATTCAGCGACGACGGTGTCGAGAATCTTCGTTTCGGCCAAGTCCTCGTCAAGGTTGATGAATCCAAGATGGCCAAATTTCTCGAGAGGGACTGTGGCAGCATGGGACAAGGCGACGGCGAGGGGCTCATCAAGTACCTGGCCAAATGCGCCGAGTCCGCAGACATCGTGGCCTATCGGGAAAAGATCAACCGGTCGGTCGCCGAAGACCAACAAGAGAATATTAAGCTGGGCTCACAGGCGGCATTTTCAGATCTGCAAACGATCATGCGCCAGCAGTCGGATGTGCTGCTGTTCATCCATGGCTACAACGTCTCCTGGACCGACGCCGTCGGCACGGCTCTATCGCTGCAGACCATGTTGAATTCCCGTCCGGAGAGAGACTCCGAGCAGCAGGTGCAGGTCGTGCTCTTCACCTGGCCCTCCGACGGGATGGCACTCCCCTTCGTCTCTTATAAATCGGATCGGTCAGAGGCGGCCGGGTCCGGCAACGCCATCGGCCGCGGCATTCTGAAAGTGCGGGACTTTCTCGCCGGCCTGCGTCGCTCGGACGAAGAGCTCTGCAAGCAGGACCTGCATCTCCTCTGCCACTCGATGGGCAACTACCTCTTAGAGAACGCCCTCGAACGGTGCGATGCCTTCACCCCTGGTAATGCGCTACCCCGCATCTTCGAACACATCTTCCTCTGTTCACCCGACGTGGACGATACTGCACTAGAACAGGGGCACCCGTTGGCCAGGGTACACGAATTGGCCAGGAGCGTCAGTGTCTACCACAATCGTGGCGATGCCGCCCTCGTCATTTCTGATTTCACGAAAGGCAATCCGGATCGACTGGGGTCAAACGGCCCGGCGCGACCGGCCCACGTGCATAATAAGGTACACCAGGTCGACTGCACCCCGATCGTCAAAGGTCTGGTCGAGCACAGTTACTATCTTGTGGGGTATGTCAACGCCGACATCCGCATGAGTATCGACGGGATTCCACATGGCGACCCGAGACGGCACCGCAACCGGCTAGGCGTGATGGGCAATCAGTGGGAAATGCGATCCACATAAGGGACAGGAAGCAGAGTTCGTGTTTGGCGTGGCACTTCAAAGCGTAGAGTTGTTGTATCTTGCGATCCGCAATTCCCGACGCCTGTCAGTGTGATCATCCCTCGCGCCAACCTGACAGGATGCGCAAAAAGGCTATCCAGCGGCGTTCTCGCATCGCTCAGAGGCTCAACGTACGGCCCGGAATACAACTCACATCTTCGCTCGTTACGTCCATGCTCGGCGGCCATTTTAAAGAGTCTGTTAGCTCTTGGACTTCTCATGCGCTATGACTAGGGTGAGAGTGCGCTGGTTTCCCACTTTCATTCACGACCAGCCCAAGCCTGCGCATCTCTTCCCAATCCTGTGCAGTCGGCGCTCGATATCGACCAAGTATGAAATCACCGCCCAACAGCAAGTTGAAGTTGCAGTCAGGATATCGATGGTGAAGATAATGATGTCGCCTCAGGCACTGAACATAGCCTGTCTCGAGTATCCACCGTAAGATAGGAGATGCACCAGCAACTTTGTCATGAGGCGTATGTAAATAGGGATGCACATACTTGGCCAGGCAAGTATACGCCCCCAAGACAGGGAGGACCCCCACCAGCCCCCATGGACCGAGCACAAGTCCGATGAGCAGTACAAACGGGAGAATCGGAATATTGTACCAGACAGTCCCGGCACCACGCAGCGTCAGACCGTAATGCTCTCCCTGAATCAAGGAGCTATGCTCGCCCTGTATCCTCCGATCAAGCTGCGCTCTTTCGTGTTCACTGGTAAATTGTGTCACGAAATCTCGGCGAAAGGTCCAGCAATGGTGGATGATGCCATGGGAGAAGTAGGCACGACGAAAAGGCCCACCAATCAGCGGGTAGCTCGCCCAGAGCCGACGGGTTCGAGGCCTTGCATGGTAGATAGCTCGATGAAACGTGGACTCCAGGAGTGAGATAACGGCGTAGCCAAGCATCAACCCGGCAACGATGTGGAAGAACATGCTCACAGCACCTTGTCGACGCGAGGCTACGTGCAGAAGAGAGTCCTCTCAATACTGGGGCAAACAGAGTATCCCTGCCATACTCCTCTACCGCCCGAAGGCTTCTTACACCCTGAACCTCCGTGAGATCCCCTCCAACCAAAGACTCCGGCTCCCGTTACTCCTACGAAAGCCAAGCCAGTACAACGACCATATACCCCAGACCGGGTAATTTCAGATCACCATCATGGGCTCGGCATGAGACTCTGCTTGATCTTCTTCACCCAATCAGCCCTGTTGGTTGAGACCTCGTCCGAGACTTCGTTCACCAACTTCCCATAGTCGTCATATTCGGTCACTTTGACTTTCACCACATACGTCCCCGTTCCCAGCTTTGGTTTCCTACTCCTGGGAATCAACGGAAACCACTCGCTTCTGACAGTTGAGATATTGGTGGTGTCTCCGAGCTTCAGATCGCTCAGGCGAAGATGGAGATCGGCGAGATCCTCTCGATGGGACACTTCGTTGTCATCCAGCCAATGTCCTTCGATCACAATATTCACGTCGGCATCGATGCGATCCCTAACCTTCATGCGCCACGTCCACGGGATATACCACTTCTTATCTTCCACTTTGACCTTCCCAAAGTGCACGAGTGCGGAGTCCCCAACCAACTGCAGTTGGCCGTTGGATGCCAGTTCTTGTGCGTCAACCGTGAAGGTCAGGATTGCGGCAGTCTGAATCTTCCCATCGTTCACAATGGATCGGGTGATCCTCACCCCGCCGAACTGTACCAAGATGCCGGTCTTTTCGTCCGCATAAAATTTGCTGGCTGCCTTGGCTCCACTATAGGTCGCTGTATGTTCAATCGTATCTTCATTCAACACTGGCGTCGTGGCTTTGACCACATACTGGACCGCCACCGGCACAACGCCTGCGGCGATCACAGGAGCCACGATTTTCACCCCACCGGCCCCTGGCCCTTTCACCTCATCCGGCTTGAATACGTCGACCACGACTTTCTCACCATCAACCTGCCTAGAGTACGGATGGGCCGGCACACAACCAACCACGATTCCAATGAGCCCAACGATACCGACGATCTCAAGAACACGCGATATACCCATGAGTCCTCCTTGCGCGTCACTCCCTCAACACAATATAGACCATGAGACCATGCCCTAAACGGAAGTATACGTAGCCCCTCTAGCCTTAGGACTTCAACTGCCTCACTACCCTTCCTCATGCAGTACCATGGCACACACAGACCAGCCACGCTGCTCTGGACGGCTGAGGCTTACTGGCTTATCATATGGCTCTCTGCCTGCCGGGAGATCCCCGTGAACTCCGCAACTGCCTTTCGAATTCTCATCCTGGTCATTCCTGTGGCATGGGTGATCATTCGCCTTTTACCCGCCGAGCATCCCAGATATGGTCATCTCCAGATCGCCGCACAGCAGACCCAAAACCAGCCATCACACCACGAAGCCGATACGTTCGTGCGCCACGAATCTCTGTTCAAGACCCATTACCAATCGCACTATGCAAGATCTGAATATGAATTCAACCACTATCGGTTGGCTTATAAGTATGGGTTTGATCTCACGCTTGATCCCGACCATCAGAGGATGGACTGGAAGAGCATCGAACCCCGAGCACGCCAAAACTGGAATGAAGGGATCATGGGACTGTGGAGTCAGTACCGCTCAGCCGTGCTCTACGGATGGGAACAGGGCCTCAAGATCAATGGCGGATGAGTACTGCGCGGCAACAGGAGCTGCCAGATGCCAGCCCGGTGATCGTGCGGTCGTCCGGCTCTTTCTGTAACCCGACAGGCACCTAAATCTCGCTTACCTAGGGCCGGAGCCATTACGATATCCCCACGAAGATCGTCGCCTTTGCTCTGTGCATCATCCCTACAGTCTTGTACTTCTGATTAATGTACAAACCAAGACCTGACCGTCATGAGTCTCTGCATTGACGGGTTACTGAGTTGCTCCCCTTGTATCTGGTTCAGTCACATCTCCTTCACACTATCTCTCAAGCTTGCGCTTGAAACGACCGACATACTTGAAGAGAACCTTCGACGGTAGCGCTCCAGGAACACACCGCCAGAACAAGGGGGCCCTAGTGACGAACGCACAACTCGACCAGACCTGTATCAACACGATCCGTACTCTTTCGATGGATGCCGTGCAGCAAGCCAATTCAGGCCACCCAGGAACACCGATGGCCATGGCCCCGGTGGCCTACTGTCTCTGGCAGCGAATCCTCCGGTTTGATCCGAGCGATCCGATTTGGCCGAATCGAGACCGATTCGTGCTGTCGATGGGGCACGCCTCCATGCTTCTCTACTCACTGCTGCATTTGACCGGGGTGAAGGCAGTCAATCCCCAGTACGAACGGCTGGGTGAGCTCTCGGTGCAACTGGACGACCTCAAACACTTCCGTCAGCTCAACAGTAAATGTGCAGGACACCCGGAATACCGCTGGACCTCCGGCGTGGAAACCACGACCGGTCCGCTCGGACAAGGGGTTGCCACCAGCGTGGGCATGGCCATTGCCGCCCAGTGGCAAGCCCAGTACTTCAATCGCCCAGGGTTCGACATGTTTGACTACAACGTCTACGCGCTCTGTGGCGACGGCTGCATGATGGAAGGCGTCACAGGAGAAGCGGCGTCCCTGGCGGCGCATTTAAAACTGTCCAACCTCTGCTGGATCTACGACAACAACAAGATCACGATCGAAGGGCACACAGACTGGGCCTTCAGTGAAGACGTGGCCACCCGGTTCATCGGATACGGATGGAATGTCACCCGGGTTGGCGACGCCAACGATCTCGACATGCTTGAACGAGCCTTGACCACGTTTAACAAGGAAGCGGATCGCCCGACGTTGATCATCGTCGATAGCCATATCGCCTATGGTTCCCCCAACAAACAAGATACCCATGCCGCACACGGCGAACCGCTGGGCGAAGAAGAAATTCGGCTGACCAAACAGAACTACGGATGGCCAGAACACGAAAAGTTCCTGGTACCAAACGGCGTCTGCGAACATTTCCAGGAGGGCATGGGACAGCGTGGGCGCGAGGCGCGCTCGGCCTGGATGGCCAAGTTTGAAGACTATCAGCGACAATTCCCTCAGCTCGCCGATCACCTTGCTCACATGCAACAGCGCCAACTGCCTGAGGGCTGGGACAAGGATCTTCCGGTATTCCCTCCCGATGCCAAAGGAGTGGCCGGCCGCGATGCCTCGAGTAAGGTGCTCAACGTCCTGGCGAAAAACGTCCCGTGGCTCTTAGGAGGGTCGGCGGACCTGGCCCCATCAACAAAGACCCGCTTGACCTTCGAAGGAGCCGGCGATTTCACCGCCACGAGCCGCAGTGGCCGCAACCTCCACTTCGGCGTTCGGGAACATGCGATGGGCTCCGTGTTAAACGGGCTCTCGCTCTCCAAAGTGCGCCCGTATGGCTCAGGCTTCCTAATTTTTAGTGATTACAGCCGGGGTGCGATCCGATTGAGCGCGCTGATGGAAATCCCCGTCATCCACATTTTCACGCATGATTCGATCGGAGTTGGCGAGGATGGCCCCACGCACCAGCCGATCGAGCAGCTGGCCTCGCTGCGAGCTGTTCCGAATCTCATCGTCCTTCGGCCTGCCGATGCGAATGAAGTGTCCGAAGCCTGGCGAGTCATCATGCACATGCAGCACGAGCCGGTGGCGTTGATCCTGACCCGCCAGGCCCTCCCGACCATCGACCGGATCAAATATGCCGCCGCATCCGGAGTCGCGAAAGGCGCCTACGTGTTGGCTGACGTGCCAGGAGGAAAGCCGGACGTGCTACTCCTCTCCAGTGGCAGTGAAGTCTCACTCTGCCTTGAAGCAGGAGAGAAGCTGAAGGCAAAAGGGATCAGAGCCCGCGTGGTGAGCATGCCCTCCTGGGAGCTGTTCGAGCATCAATCCCAAGAATACCGCGACAGTGTGATTCCTCCAACCGTCACGGCACGGGTCTGCGTGGAACAGGCCTCCACGTTTGGATGGGCAACGTATGCGGGGCTGACAGGCGAGATCATCGGTATGAAATCGTTTGGCGCATCGGCTCCCCTCAAGGAGCTCCAAAAGAAATTCGGGTTCACAGTAGACAGCGTCGTGGCCGCAGCAACAAGGCAGAATCAGAAGCTCGCAAAAGCCGCCTGATGTTCCAAAGAGGTTGCCTGCTCTCCCGGGTAACCTCTTTCATCTCAACACCTATGAAGCACCAACAAGACAGACTACGGCATCCTCAATTGCACAGAGTCGTCGTCACATCTCGCAGAGAAGACCAATAGATTCAGGGTAGACCCGACCAAGTACAATCGTCCAGACAAACTTTTTTCGACTACAGACTCCCGACCGCTTTATTTCGTCTTCGGTGTTTACGTCGAACTGTATCAGTGCCACCCTGCCAAATAGACCTAACTGTTACTAGGTCTTCTTCTCCGTTGCTAATTAGGTCTCCTTAGGAGCTATCATGCGAATAGTAGAAACAACACTGCTCGCGTTTTTCGGCAAAGAGCAAGCCAGGAAAGGAGAGTGTATGCTCACAGCCAAAAGCCAACTTGCCCAAGACACAGTGGCCGCAATGGTGTTTGTCCTCGCTCTTGGCTCTCTCTCGATGATCTGGCCAGGCATCATTGCTCTCAGCTTCGGTCTCTTCCTGCTGCTCCAATCGCTCGGGTTCGGACAGGAGATCACGATGCTGTCGTTGACCGAGGTCTCTAATTTACCGATTGCCCTCGCCTCTTTTCGACGATCCGGTCCTCCGTCGATTCTTTCATAGCATCCGAGTAGGGCCACGCCTTGCACACTCCTAACATCGAGCGACTTCTCGTCGCGTGACAGCCAATAAGGGCCAAGTCTTGCAATCCAACATCACCAAAACGGGCAGGTGGATAGGCGCAGTTCTACTGTAACTGTTATTATCACACTGTGGAGCGTCATCTGCTGGACAAGAACAGCCTATGAATCCTAACCTCTTTGCATGAAACCGCAGAATTATAGCCTCTTCTCTTGAGGGGAGGGAAATACCTTCCATCAGCTCAAGTAAGAATGAAGAGAAAATGCCCGCTGATCTTTCGACCAGCAGGCCTTCGTTGTATCCAAGCAGAAGTCCATACCAAGCTTGTGTAGTGCTCCCCTAAAATCAAGCCACCTGAGTTGACTGTTGCGCCCGGTATTGGGTCGGGCTCCGATACCCCAGGGCGCTATGGGGCCGGCTTTCGTTGTACCAGTGCACCCAGTCCCGAATGATCCGCCGCGCCTCCTCAAACGTCTGGAACGTGTGCTGCCAGACGCACTCTTCTTTCAGACTCCGAAAGAACCGCTCAATCATCCCATTTTGTTCCGGCGTATAGGGCGTAATGAACTCCTGCTGCAGCCGATAGTCTCGACAAGCCTGGCGAAACCGACGACTCTGGAAAATCAGCCCGTTATCGCTGCGTAAGACCGGCGCGTTCGTAGGCCTGAGTGTACCGAAGCGCTGCAGGCAAGCGGCTTCGACAGCGCGCTCGGCTTCCTTCGCCCGACTCCGTCACGCGAATTCATAGCCCACGATTTCCCGATCATGGCAATCAATCACGGCGGCAAGATGGGCCCAGCCGTCCTGCCCGCACGGAATATGCGTCACATCAATCGCCCACCGTTCATTACTGCGGCTGGCTCGGCTGATCCAGCCTTGTACGCGCGGCCGCGGAGTACATGACCGCTGATGCACCAACCACCGTTTCTGCCGCAGCACCCGATACACGGCCTTCTTGTTCACGCGATGAGACGTCTGGCCACGCAGAACGGCCCAGAGATGCCGATAGCCGAAGGTGGGATGCTGCTGAATCAACTGCCGGAGCGGCTCGATCCACGGCGGGGTCCACGGCCACAGAGCGGCGAGGCCCCAAGGGCGCACGGTGCAGGCTCGCGCGACCAACCGCCAAGACCCGACAACTTCGCCGTTCCGAGACACCCGGCAACGTGGCTCTCACGCGTCGGATGTCTTCCGGTCTCAAGGGTACGGTTTCAAGGCCTCCCGTAAAATGTCGTTGTCGATCACCAAGTCCCCAATCTTCTGCTTGAGCTTCTTGATCTGCTCGTCTTTCAGGGCCTCTTCATCCCGGGGCCGACCCCGCAGCGCGTTCTCGGCCCCCAACAGAAACTTCTCCCGCCAGTCCTCCACCTCAGCGACGGTCAGCCCGTGCTTCCGGGCCGCTTCCGCCACGGAGGCCTCGCCCTTGAGAATACTGACCACCAAGGTCATCCGCCGTTTGGCCGTCCATCGTTCAATCGGATCTGCTGATTCTGATGCCATCTCCACCTCCTCGGTCCACTCAGGACCATGTCGTAGAGGTGGTCTCAATTTCAAGGGGAGCAGGATACTTGCTTGTAGCCCTGTCCCTTTATCGTCGTATCGTGATTGATGTCAGCGGATACACCACTTTGACTTTCTTCAGGACGCTACGCATGGCCAAAAATAAGAAAGCCTGCTGGCTTTCACCAGCAGGCTTCTTTTTGTAACCCGGCAGCGTCCTACTTTCCCACTGCCTCGCGGCAGCAGTAACATCGGCCTTGGAGGGCTTAACTTCCGTGTTCGGTATGGGAACGGGTGGGGCCCCTCCGGTATGGCCACCGGGAACACTCTTCACTAAACAGGCCTTGTGTGCTTTGGACTGAGTCTAAAGCTAATAGCTCAGAGCTCAGAACTTTTTCAACACTCCACAATACGTTCTGCGTATCGTGGTGAGACCATGTCTATCAGGAGCAAAGGATGTTAAACCGCACGACCGATTAGTACTGGTTAGCTACAGCGCTCACACGCCTTCCACACCCAGCCTATCAAACTCGTGGTCTACGAGTGGTCTTTAGGTAGCATACTGCTACGGGAGAGCTTATCTTGAGGCACGCTTCTCGCTTAGATGCTTTCAGCGATTATCGCTACCGGACATAGCTACCCGGCGCTGCCGTTGGCACGACAACCGGCACACTAGAGGTCCGTCCTTCACAGTCCTCTCGTACTAGTGAAAGCCCCTCTCAACTCTCCTCCGCCCACAACAGATAGGGACCGAACTGTCTCACGACGTTCTGAACCCAACTC
>Ga0209824_10001010_pt1 | contig 16784 bp, 16 predicted proteins | sample VDWuncwatermetaG_FD_184124 | JGI IMG/M metagenome (GOLD analysis project Ga0209824, IMG submission 184124) | Wastewater microbial communities from Netherlands to study Microbial Dark Matter (Phase II) - VDW unchlorinated drinking water (SPAdes)... ... | reverse complement strand
TCAGGGCAATAAGTGGATAAAAGTCCGTTAAAGCATTGATTCATCATACTGGGATTATCGGTCTGAAAACCTGCAGAGTTGCCCAGCGCGCAAAAAAAATACCCTTCCCCCAATGAGGGAAGGGCATTAAAAAACTAAGCCATAAATGACTAAATCTTGCCAAGCAGCAAAATTGAAATAACGAAGGCCAAGATGACGAGTGATTCCATCAGCGCCATGGCGATGATCATTGGAGTTTGCACAACACCAGCCGCTTGAGGATTGCGAGCAATCCCTTCAAGAGCCGCTGTAGCCGCGCGTGATTGGCCTAAAGCACCCATGCCGGCGGCAAATCCCATACAGATGGCAACAGCAATTCCTTTGAATGCCGGAGCACCTGATGGAGCAGCGGCTTCTTGCGCAAACGCAGGAGCCATGACAAATAAACTAGCGGCAAATGCCGACAAAAAAGATACGAGTTTTTTCATTTTTTCTTTCCTCTATTTTTCCTACCCAAAAGAAGCTTTCCTTAACACAAAGGCCAAGCCAAAGCTTTAAGCCCCAAGACCCATTCCATTCAGTGATGAACCCCTTGATGACCGTGGTCATCGCCGTGCTCGTCATGCGTTTCGACCGCCAAACCAACATAAATGGTGGAGAGCAGCGTGAACACAAAGGCCTGAATGAAGGCCACAAAGATTCCAAAGGCCAGGAAAATAATCGGCACCCCTATCGGGACCAAATCTGTAAACGCTTTTAGCACCAAGTGATCACCGTTGATGTTGCCAAAAAGACGTAACGACAGTGAAATGGGACGCAAGCAATTCGCCACAAAAAATTCGAGCGTAAAAATCAGTGGCCCCAGCAAAGCCACCGGCCCCCAAAAATGGGCTAGATAAGTTTTAAGGCCTTGTCGTTTGATCCCCATGGCATTGTAATAAATAAACACCGACAGCGCGATAGCCATATTCGTGTTGATATTCTCAGTTGGTGGCAACACACCCGGAATGAGGGCAATCATGTTAGACACAAAAATATAAATAAAAATGGCACCCAAAAATGGTGTGTAGTCTTCCGGATGTTGTTTGATGACCCCGCTCACCATGCTGTGCAGGCTCTCAACAGCAGCTTGCAAAATGTTTTTAAGGCCAGTGCCAGAAGTAGGCATGATTTCCTGATCAACAGATTTTAATGACGATTTATAAATGAGTGAGGCGACGAGCAGAACGACAAACACCAAAAGCCCGTTAAAGACATGGATATTATCATGAGTGATTTTATCGGATAGCCATCCAAACCAAGTAAAAGCATGCATAATTAAATCTCCACGGCCTGAGAAAGGCTGGGCTTGTAAAGTGACAGCGCCAGCATCAACCCTAAGTAACCCGCTATAAATGCCAGCGGATCAACCAGTAAAACCCAAAATGACAGGTAAAAAACCCCCGCGATCAGCCCCAACTTAAAGAAAATAAGCACAACGGCCCCACGCGAGGCGCCTGTGTATTTCTGATTCAGCATTTTGGCAACGATTTTTGACAGAAAAACCAGGTTTAACGCCGCCAGTGCATACCCAAAAAAAAGTCCCAAAACCAGCGCCAAACTCGCCCCACCATTCAGAAAACCCAAAACAAAGCCCGCTACGAGTGAGAGCCCAGCGCCCAAAAGAAAAATGGCCGAATAAGGAAGGCCTGGTGCCTCAGTCGGATTTGCGTTCATCGTTGTCTCCCGCTTGCGCTTTCTGCAAATTGAGAATTTTCAGCATGTTCATGAACCCCGCCACACAGCCAAGCAAAACCCCAACCATGGTCAGCCAAGGCGTCGTGTCAAACTTGGAATCAAGCCACTGCCCCGCATAAGCGCACAAACCAATAGCCGCGCCAATCTGGATGCCGAGGGAACCATAAAGACCGTATTGATAAAGTGACGAGCGTTTATCCATTGGAGAAGACTCGTAGCGGGTTTGGGGGGAAATAACAATCGTGCTAACGGCTGGGCAACGACGATATGGCGAGACGATTAAACGTCAACAAATGGCAAATTTTACCGCTCTTTTGGTTATAATTGCCTCCTCAGCTAGGCAGCACATGACTCCTCTATAAAAAAATACACAAGCACTCAATATTATTGATTTATTTTTTCTATTTATCACATCATTCCGGCATCAAATTTGCTTATCAAAAAGCTTATGTCGACCTCACGCCGCTTGGATTTTATTTTGCTCGAGGATTTCCTGCGCCTCAACCCACATTACGATGAGAAAACACGCGCAGAAGTTCTGACTTTGGATACGGCTAAAGCGCCGCTTAACGATCGCACCCTCGGCCCATTGGATCCGTCGCAATATGAAAGCCTGGCCAGCAATCACTATCTGGACGCCACCGAAATTCAGAGTTTTTTTAAACAAAACCCTCAACTCAATTATGAAAATTTCATAGGGGAGTCCCAAACAGGTTGGCGATGGGATCTCTCGCGCTATCTGTTCGATCGAGCCGCGCTCGATATCACCGTACCCGTCTTTGATCGAACTGGTTTTCCCATCGCAGAAGGGGAGAGCCTCACCGACGATCCCACACACAACCTTGAGTTGGTTCTCGATTATTATGAGCATTTAATCTCCGGAATCGACTTCGCAGATAAGTTACCGTTCATAAGCCTCGCCGCCCTTTTCTCGAAGGGTCCACTCGCTTATTCGGGAGAATATCAGGACGCCAAAGATGGCTCTGGCAAAGAACTGGTATTCGACTTAAGCCCGCAGCCCAACCCGCTTTTCTGGCGCCTGATCGATCCAAAAGGGCAGCACCCTGAACTCCCCGAGCGCCTGGTGTCGGCTCTTTCGCGGGCTTTGCAAACTCTCAGCACCCAAAGTGGCAGTCCCTTCAGTGCCATCGGGCGCCCCACGTTTCCTCCAAAAAAATTTCCCGATGTCCTTTTGCTGCTGCGTCAGGAGTTCCAAAAAATGACGCCCGCTCAACGGGCGCTCCCTATCCCGCCTGCCAGTTTTTTTACGGCCAACGTTGCCAAGCTCGGTCTCATCATCGCGGACAAAGATCGTAAAAATTTTGAAACATTGATCAACGACCCAGCCATTTTCTCTTACGATGAACATTTGTCGCCCAGCCTGAGCACGACCATTTTGAGCTTCTTTCCCAATCGCCAGGCGGGTCTCAGCCTCCTCCAATTCTATGGTTTCCTCCATCTCGACGACCAACCGACAGATTTGAGCCTCCATGAATTGATCGCCGCCAATGGTTACGCGCACGTCCAGTACTTAGACACGGAGGGCACTCATTCGGCTTACGTGCGCACCACACAAACTATCACCACGACCTCAGCGCACACAGACACTCCCAACGTAACAACGCTGCGCACAGCCCCCCTCACGCAAGACCAGGCCCAAGACTGGTTCACTATGCTTGAGGGTACCAATTCATTCATGAATGGATTGGCCCAACTGCCATGGGCCCTCGAACACGGTTATCTTGACCACGCACGAAGGCAGCAAAGCTGGCTTGAGCCGCTCTTCAAACAACTGCCTGCAGACACCATCGTCAAAGACATGACTGACTTTTGCGAGACCTACATAGCCGCCTACAGCCTTTACGGTCTCACCACACTCGATGACTTTGGCACTGAATCCCTGCAACTCGTCGATGCTGATAATGGCCGCTCTGCCGGACTCCTGGCGCTGGTCACCGCCATCCACGCACAAGAAAATCCTCTCGCCGGACTGACGCTGGCCTTACTTTTGTCCAGCCACGAATCGGCCATCGGTGATGAAATGCGTCTCGCCCTCCCGGGCCTGCTCAGTCTCATTTCCCTCGACATCACCGAGGGCCGTGACATGAAAGGGGGAATCGAAATCATCATCGATGAAGATGCCGCGGGCAATGCCTGGCACACTTGGACTCAGGCAGACTTTACCTTGGCGGCACAAAAATTGGCTGCGGCCGATCCTGCACAACTTCAGCACAGTCTCAAATCCATGACGCTGACCAATCTCGAGGATCTGGCACCTTATGCCAACTTGTTCTCTGCACAAGTGAACACTGTCTGCACGGCTGGTGACTTCAATACGCCTGAGGCCACGCGCAAAAACAATCCGGGCCGAATTGATCGGCAAAGGCTGGAGCGGCGATTGCGGTTAGACTCGACGAGAGACAAAGTGGCTGCTCTCGATCCCAAACAAACGGGCGAAGTCACCCTTGAACCCCTACTTTTCCTCAAACTCAGTGCGGCTGAACGCGAAGATTTAAAACGGGCCTTAAAGCCAATGCTCAGTGGCCCATTCAGCCCACTTGATGAAGCGAGCTGGTCTCCAAAGCCTGGTCAATTCATCGGGGGCAAGTTTGCCACGCCCCAACTCGAGTTGCTTAGCCCCCGCGCGCTCGAAACCTTCATCCGTGATGGCGCCATTTATTTCCGTGATGATCTCTGGCGTGCTCTGTTCAATGCCGATCCCGCACGCGGTTTGGCTTTGTGGCAATCAGCTCTCAAAGCCGTCGCCAAAGAAAATGAGGATACCCCCATTGCTGTCTCAGAGAGCACATCATTCTCTATCGGCACGCGCTTTCCCAGCGCCGATGATGTCGCCTGTGGATTCGTGTTGGCTGCGGCAAGTGGCCATCCAGAACTTAAAAATATTGTCATAGCTCATGAGGCTCTCTTGCGCTCAATTACCTCAGATGAATTACTCGTCGATGTTGTCATGGGAAAAACTGATTTACTTGGCTTGCAAATCGGCAGACTCAACCATGAAATGAAAGCCAAGGGAGTCCTGACCGAAACCGATCGCTGGCAGCACGCTGTGGCCATCAATCAAATCGTGCACGCAACCCTTCCCCTCTATGGTAAACCGAATGCCGAACGCGTGCGTGTCCTCGCCTCTGGATTTTTATCACAAGAATTAATCACGCCCATTTTGCTGCGCAATGGCCTCCTGCCAGACATCACCCCCGAACAACGTCTGGCAGCCTTCGACGGGCTCATGAGTTTTTCACCGAGACTCAACGAGGACATTCTTCTGGGCGGAAAAATTCGCATCATCAGTAACGACGAAATCCAATCAAAAGCTGAAATCGCCGTTTGGCTTTGGGAACTCGGTGCCGGAATATGGGATGAGGCTCACCTTCAAACTTACATCCAGTTTTTAGTCGAGACGATCACCGATCGCGAAATGGATTTTTCAAAAATGAGCGGCGTCACCCAGGCGATGGCAACGGATCCCGCTTGGCGTGACAAGATCTTGCCCAAAGAAATTTATGCCCTGGCCGCTTGCTGCGGCGAGGCGTGGGGCTTTGCCCACTTACAGAAAGACGATTGGTTAACCTCAGATGGCCATCAAACTTTGTTCATGCCCAAAGAACCCGTACTCACCGTGTTCCGAGGTTTTTTGAGCACCAGAACCCGTCACACCGGTACGAGGGTCGATGATGATGTCCGCAGATTTTTTACTGAACTCGCCAAAGTCAACGGTCCCTTCGTGCAGGGCCCTAACTTCTATTTTTTGACGGTAGAATTTGAACTCGCCGCTTTTTCTGGCCTCGGTCCTTATCCGCTACTTTCAAGCATGACCTTGGACTATCTGCTTAAAGAAGGCTACAAAACGCCGGAAAACACGGTGGTGCTCCGCACATTGCGTCACCTGCACGAGGAGGGAAAACTCGCCTTAGATGTCTCGACAAGTTTGGAAAGTCTTGATGCTCTCATTTTTCCGGAGCTCACCCTCGCCACAACCTTCTCAACGATGATGCATTTTGACAAAATCGACTATCCCAAAACTGCTGAAGAATTTGATTCAACTGGCTTCACCCTCGAAGAAGGCGATGATTATCGCGAATTGATTCTGCGTCATTACAAGAAATTTGCCGTTAGGCTCGCCCGAGTGATTCAGCTGCGCCAGGCTGGCGAAGACATCTTGGCTGTTACCCAAGAACTCAAAGATCTGGCAGACAGTGTCGAAGCCACCTCACCTTGGCTTCAGTATGCAGCGGCCCTTGTGCAAGCATTAGATCACGACCCAGCCGCCATCGCTACGCTTTGGGATTTTCAAGAGGGCCGCCAAACGTTGGAGAGCGATATCGATATTTTTAAGCAAGTCAGCAAACAACTCCTCACTGTCGGTCGACAGATTTTACTACTGCTCGATCCGGATCGTTTTTTTATGGGTGTGAATCCCTCCAAGCTTCTCCCCGCTGGTGAGATGAGCCAAATCGAATTGTCCCTGCCAGACCCTGCCCTGCCCGTTTTACAAGGTCACCTGGCCAATCCCGAACCGCTGGATCCGAGTGCCGATCCAAGTGACGCTCACCACGCCATGATGGTGGCACAAACACTCTTGGGCAATCCAGCCAATGCGGCTGAAGCCAGCGGAACCCTTCGCGCCTATGCGCTCAAGTTGGATGGAAAAATCGATCAACTCTGGCCACAAATAGCCGATCGCCTTGAAGCCGCTGCCAGAGACGCCCAAGCGGGCATTTCCCTTTCCGTTGTGAATATTTCTTTGGGTTGGGGCGGAGCACCCGCCCTAGGCAACGAGTGGGAAGCCTTTTTGAACTCTCCGGAAGCAAAACGTATTCGCGCCGCCATCGATGCACTCACGGCAAAGAAGATTCCCGTCGTCATCGCCGCGGGCAACAGCGGCGATGACGAGCGAACCGATACAAGTTTAAATTTTCTCATTGAGCTCAATCGACTCGCCACTTTTGATTCGCGTTTGATTGTGGTCGGGGCCACTCAACTGGCCAGCATCGGCGGGGCTTCTGCTAGCACCATTTTCGCTTGCCGGAGCCCAAGTGAAGCTGACGACGAATCTATTGATGACAGGCTCTTCCTGCAACAACTCAGCGAGTTCTCCTCCGGCGGCAATAGCTATGCCCGCCCAGATTTAATAGCTCCTGGCGAAGGTTTTCGCTTTTGGAACAGTGAAGACAAATTGGATGTGGATGTGGCCGGTACCAGTTTTGCCTCGCCATTTACGGCACGCCTCATTGCGCTCATGAAAACGACCAATCCATCTCTCTCCGTCGAAGCCATCCAGGCCATCTTGAAAAAATCAGCCCGCGATTTGGAAACCGAAACCCCAGGACTTGAAGGCGCTGGCCTCGTCGATCCGCGCGCCGCTCTTTACATCGCCTATGCCATGCGTCCCTTCACCGGCAAAAAAGCCAACGCCGCCTTCGCCCAAACCCTGGGACTACCGGAAGCCCAACAAACAGCATTAGATTGGCTCGCTCGCCACATCACGATGCAGGTCACATTTACGGACACAAGTCGTCAAGCTTATGGGGAGTAAGGCAAAAATAAGTACCATCGATTTTTTATATTACTTGTAAAAATCGTTTGTACTTATATAATAGGCAAATGCCCCACCAGCGCAGCAGGCACATACTGGATTTAGTACTCAAACGCCTCAAACTCTGGCCTGTCTTGGCCTTACTAGGACCTCGGCAAGTCGGCAAAAGTACGCTCTTACGTGATCAATTGAGTCAGAAAATTGGCGCGCAGTACGTGACCTTGGATGACAAAAATGTGCGCAGCACTGCCACCAAACGCCCGGGGCGCTTCATCGAAAGTTTTCAAAATAAGCCGGTTGTGATTGATGAAGTGCAAAAGGCACCCGATCTCTTTGACGCCATCAAAGTCGTGGTGGACATCAAACGTCAACCGGGTCGATTTGTCTTATCCGGTTCAACGGAATTTTCAAAAAAGACTGGTATTCGTGAATCGCTCACAGGTCGCATTGGTTTGTTGCGGCTCTATCCCATGACGCTTGCCGAAACGCTGGGAAAAGCACGACGTAATCCCTGGGTTAAAGCCAAGCCGCTCACTTCCCAAACATCGATGCCAGAAATCATGCGACGAGTGAAAATTGGAGGGATGCCGGGAATGTGTTTCTTACGCAGCGAAGAGGAGAGATCGGCTGCCTGGACAGCGTGGTTGGACACGACTTGTTATCGTGACTCGCAACAAATCAGAGGCGCAAAACTGAGCGGTGACTTAGCCCTAGAAATTTTGCAGGAATTGGCCAAACTCGAAGAACCAACTATCACAGCCGTCGCTAACCAATTAAATCAAGATGCCCGTCGTATTCGCTCTCACGTCGAAGCGCTGGAAGCCCTCTTTGTGTTGTCTCGGCTCAACCCGCATCGCAACGGAATCGGGAAAGATCAGTATTACCTCTGTGACTCAGGCTTAGCGTTGCACCTGGGTGCGAGCGAAATGATGCAATTTAAAACATGGAGTTTAAATGAGTGCTTGTCGCAGTACGAAAGCGAAGGAACGCGGCCAAAACTTTCGTATTACCGATCATCCAATAAGTCCGTGGTTGATTTAGTCATCGAAGATAAAAAAAGTTTACGCGCTTTTGTATTTTCCGACGATGAAGCGCCCGGCACGTATATTTTCCGCACAGCCGAAGCCCTACTCAAAAAACTACCCTCTGCTCATGTAACGATTTTAGCGCCAACAAAGGATATCTTTCATGAGACAAAACAGTTGAGCGTTGTCCCCTGGACAGCGATGGCGTAAAATTTCTAAAGCGTCCGCCCACGGTAAGCGTCTAAATCCTGCTGCCAGACACGCACGCCGCAGAAGCGATCGCCTTCGGGACAATAGGGCTTTACGCCAGCGGCTTTGCGCAGGTAGCAGGGGGCCAAAATATGCCGGGCAATCCGTGGATGCACAGCCTTGACCTGTTCGAGTTCATCAAGCGTGGCAAAATAGATTTCTTCTTGCGCCGTATAACATGAACGCGCTTTCCATTTATGATGGAGATTCAAGAGATCACCGGATTCTTCAAAGCGAATCGGAAAGGCATTGGGCAAAAGATAAAGCGCGTCATCGGGCTTCACGCCGTCGTTTAGCAATTCATTAATCGCACTAAAGCTGCGCGTCATACTTTTTCTGTACGCGTCATGAAGCGTGTCATTTTCTTTGATGACCATGGGCACAATATAATCAGGCTGCCCTGTGTAATGCCGCCACAATATCGGCCGCGAGCCTGGCACCATGCGGTGACGTTGATCTTGCGAGTCGGCCGTGTGGCTGATTTTCTTGCGGAACGTGTAATGCGGATGAAACATCGTGCGGTTCAATTTACTCAGTGTGTTAATGTTGAGTGTATCGGAAAATGATTTGTTAATGGCGGGATTGAGGAGTGCCTCAAGCGCTGCGTCATCACTCATCTGGCCCCGCGTCAAACCAAACACGGAACGCACCGAATCGGCGAGCGATGTTTCTGCGTTGATTTTGTAATCGGTCAGCAACGCGTAACGGCCATCCAAACTCGCATCAAATTCGCTGATAAACTCATGGGAAACTGGCGCTGTTAAATCACACTTAAAAGCCTGCATGAGCTTGTATTCATCGGTTTGTTCAAGCGGCACCGGATCAATCAGGTCTTTGGCAAAAAGGGGATCGATCTTAACGACTTCATCGACCATCATTTGAACGACCATGCGGGTTTCTTCAGTGGCTTCAAAACCATGACTGAGCCGGTAATAGCGCATAAGCGTGAGCGCGCTCACGGTGTGATAAAGATAGGCATGGGTGGCCACACCCAAAGCATAGCGGGCGACTTCGTAGGCGCGCTTGAGCAGAGCAGGTTTGTATTTATCGGCCGTCGTTTTACGAAATGGAAAGACGGCAAAATAACGCTTTTCGATTTCTGGCAAACTCAGCTCGATGAGCTGCTGGTAATCCTGCACCTGGGCATCGAGGGCCGCAATGAAGCGCTTTTTTTGCGGCGCTGGCAAATTGGGCACGGTGTAATTGCCAGGAGCGACTTTGACGTAGCGCTGCGAAACCTGCTCGGAATTGTAATACGGGTGTGAATGTAAAAATGACCAGATGAATTGCCGAGAAACTTTATCGAGTGAGAAAACAAAGTGCGCATGCTGGCGCGTCGTCAAATGCCCGGCCTCACGCGTGGAGTCCGCAATTTTGTCCCGCAAAACACGTGATTTTTCCGTAGCCGAAACGTCAGCAACTTTAATGATCCCTTTGGAAGAATAACAGGTGCGCGCCGTGGCCACAGCCAAGTCGTAAGGCTGAGTGATGACGCCTTCGAGTTTAACAACAGGCTGCGTATCAAAAGACATTTTTTGACGCTAGTTAAAGCCCTTTGGTGATGCAAGGGCTTAGAAGATTCCTAGACAACAAAATACTGTCAAACCAAATGACTCAGGGGAACAATACGCATGTCCTTGCCTAGAGCACGATCGACATTGCCCAGATGGATGAATAAACAACGTGCGCCTTTGTAATTCGCCAAAAAACTCTGCGCACTAGCCAATTCATGGCGGCCAGGGACTTCATCTAGCATGGGAATAAAACCTAAAATTCCCAATCGCGTCCGCAAAGCGAGCGGAACAAAGGCACCCCCACGACTGCGAAACTGAAAAAGCGAGCCCGCCAAATCAGGCCTATAAACCCATTGCTGCCTAACAAAAGAAAACAGAAACCGAGTGATACTCATTAGTGGGTCCCTATTCTCTCCTACTAGATGACTGGCTTCACCTTGATCTTCAAAAAATAGAACAGGATGTTTTCGTGAACCTTCTGTTTCCACGATACGAATGATAAACATGGCTTCAAGCGCAGAAATGAGTCTCTTCAATGCCGGAACAGAAATACGCGAGGTACGCGAGACCTCTGAAAATTCAATCGGTTGAGTTTGACGAGCCGCGAGTACAGACAACAGGTTGCGTAACTTGCGAAAATCTAAATTTGTTTGCACCAGCAAACGTAAATCCCTCTCTAAAGCCGTTTCAATTTGTGTTTCGAAACGTTGCCGTCTTACAGATTCATCTCGTACGGCAAAGACACCTGGCAGCCCACCCTGGTTTAAGGCCAGAGTCAAATTCTTTGCCGAGTAATATGAAGCTTGCGTTAAGGAGATGTTAAAATCTTTGGAGGCCAACAGGCGTGGTATGGCATTTGGCAAAGGTGCAGAGTGTGCTTCACTCAAATCCATTGGCAGCAGCTCCCAATTGACAATACGACCCGTGAGTGATTCTCGAATATTTTTTCGACTGGAAAAGCGTACCGATCCGGTCAGCAAAAACTGTCCTGGCTTTTTATGGGAACGCACCCACTCTTTTAGGGCAGGAAACAAAGGAGGGGCGAGTTGACATTCGTCAATCACAAGTGGAAGCCCAATATTTGAACGAATCAGTGCCTCGGGTGAGTATAGCCCCTGATCCAAGACTTCGCTTCGATCAAAAGTTACGTAATTTTGAGCAAGCCCTTCACAAAGAGTGGTTTTACCAACTTGTCGGTGGCCAAATAGCCCTACAATAGGACTAAAGCGCAGAGTCTTGCTGAGCAAAGCATGCAAGTGTCGTTTACGCAAATGGGCCATGCTTTGACTTTAGCAGATACCTGTCAATTTGCAATACCCCTATAGCAAATCGACAGGCATAGCTCTTTATAAGAACGACAAAAGACAATTTTTGACGATAGTTAAAGGCCTTTAGTGATGCACGGGCTTTAAAATCGCCATGACCCATGAGGGGCGAACCTCGTGTTCGCCCGAACAAAAAATGTTTCGCCAGAATAGTCGATATGAAATTAAAACGATCCCAGCGCATTCATCCGTGAAGATTCACGGTTATACATGGTGGAATTGATTTGCGGCAAAAACTGCTGGGGCGCGCTAAAGGTCTGTGCACTTTGCATTTGCTGGGAATTGTTCTCAAACAAACCCGGCATCGTGATGGGCATATTTGCCATTTGCTGAGCCGAATTTTGAATAGCGATGTTTTCCTTCATATAGGATTTATTCACGGCATCACCGGCGACTTTACCCGCGCCATAAGCCAAACTCCCAATAAGAGTGCCGGCTCCCGGAAAAATACAGCTGAGGACCGAACCCGCAACAGGCGCCAGAAAGGAAACCGCTTTGCCCAAGAAACGGCCAAATTTTTGCCCAGCCGTCAGTTTGGGAATTTCGGGCCCGAGATAATTATTAACGCGACTGACATCGATGCGAAGTAAATTGTTGTCGTTGATTCCTGCCATAAACTGTTAACACTCTCATTTAGCCGAATCGGAGATTCCGCCAAATAATTCCGCGTCACTTAAATTATCGGCTCTAAAACCCTAGGTGTTTCGCAAATCGTTATTTATTTACAACTCTCAATCCCTAGTTATTTCAATGCATTAAGCCTCTAAAAGTTTCTGGTCAGCGGTTGCTTCGGCATCCATGGGCAAAGCCCCCTGTTTGCGCAGCTTAGCCATGCGCATCAGCACAAAAATAAAGGCACCGGCTAAGACCATGAACACAACCAGGAACAGCCCTGTCAGAACTTTAAACTTTTTTGCTGAAGCCTCATCCATCTTTAAACCGAGAACAGATGCGCTCACCTCGTCATCATCTTCCGCCACACTTTTGGTTTTATCTGTCTTCACCTCTACAGCGACTTCAGGAGACGTCTTAGCCGTTGCGGCCAACGTCGAAATCACGACAGCGACATCGCGAGGATCGAGTTCGCTCACGGCATTGCCAACAAATTCCTGAATTTTGGCCTCGGTCAGTTTAGACGATGTATCGCTTGGCAAATAAAGCAACGTGACTGATGCCGTCGGCCGTGGCGGTGGGGCATTCTCATCGGGGAAATCTTGTTTGTCAGGAACATTCAGCACAATATCGGCTGAAACCACACCAGGAATACTCTCAAGAGAATTGATAATTTCCCCTTTGTAGGCAAGAATTTCACGGCACTTCTCGGTTTTTGGAGTCAAAATCAAGCCCGCATCTTTGCAAATGCCTTCTAAACCCATCTGGCGAACTTTGGGAAGATTATTGGCGACCAAAATATCGCGCGCGGCCTGGCCATCGTCTTTGCCAACAGTCACGCTCCAAGAAATTTCTTGGTTATGCTCTTCTTTGACCTTTTCCGCATGCAAACCACTCTTGCTCAAAATGACCAAAATCTGATTGGCATCACGCTCTTGCAGATCATGCACAATCGCAATTGTACCACTGCCAAACTGCTCACAAGCCACTGTCAGGCAAAGCCAAAAAAATAAGATCCCGCTGTGTCGAATAAAACGCATTTTTTCCTCAAATTCTTAGCGGACGGCTTTGGCCGATTCTTTATCTAGTTTTTTACCTTGGGAAGCACTTTTCTTTTGTTCCTCACGCAGCTTGACCGGATCGTAACCTTGCTCAATCAAGGTGATCAAAGAACGGGCGAAATCGCCAGACTTCCCTTGAGGATCCAAGTCTGCTGATGTTTTTAAACTCTCCAAAGCCTCCGTTTTTTTGCCGTGAAAAAGTTGAGCTTCCCCCAAATGAGCATAGGCAAAAGCTGATTTTGGATTTTCTTTAATCGCCTGTTTGAGTGTCCGCATGGCCTCAAGGTATTTGGCCTGCGTAAAGTAAACATTAGCCAAGGCCACCTGGGGCACATCGTGCTTGGGTGCCAGCGTGCAAACGCCCTCAAAGATCTGTTTGGATTCTTTGAATTTGCCCATGGCCAAATAAATGTAACCCGCTTCCAACATGAGCACGAGGTCATCGCGTGAAACGTCGATCATAAAGTCAATCCTCCATAAAATACGGCAGGCAGAAGTCGAAAAAACGACCCCTGCCTGCATAAAACCAGATTGTCACTTTCCGAATCGCTTAGGCTTAGCCAACGCGGAAGTTATTGATGACAGATTTCATCATGGAATGCTTAACGTTGAGAGCATTGGAAACAGAAGTAAACATGGTTTGATTGTTACCCATCTCCATCTGGATACCCAAAAGGTAGGCCTGGCTAGCCGCTGTGTCCTGTAAAATCGATTCAACATTGCCTGCCATTCCACCCGTGCTGCTACCGGTTGTTCCCGTTGAGTAAGCCCCACCCGTTCCACCTGTAGTCAACCCCATGCCACCTGAATAACCAAGTGTTGCCGTTCCCGAACCCCCTTGAGACGCATTCACAGCCGCGCTCACAGCCATACCGGCTGTGGTCATTGTATAAGAGTTCCCGCCAGTCGCCTGGTTAACGCCTGCTGCAACGGCAGGACCTGCCACAGCTGTTGCGTACTGCAATTTGTCAAAAAAACTTGTTTTGGTAGCCGCCTGTTGCTGAGCGGCCACGTTAGCCCCTTGAGCCGAATTATAGTCTGTTCCGATTGGTGTTAAACCCATAATAACCTCTTTTTTTGGGGGCCATTGGCGGCCTTACTCAATTTATCGTCCGGAGTGCCCCCGACTGTTTCGAAAAATCGTATTTTTTTATAAAGTCTCCCAAACCCCCGTTATTTCCCCTTTTGAGCCTGCTGATTTTTGAGAATGTCGCGTTTGATCTGCAAAAGCTCTTTAATGAGACCGACTGTCAGCTCGTATGCTTTGAGCGAGCCTTCGGCTTCTTTCTGCTTTTTGAGCCCAGCACTGCGATCGTTCATGATTTTTTCAAGCTTTTCGTAACCTTGAGAAAAACTCGTGTTCACGGCATCAAACTGCTCGCTCTCAAGCAGTTGCTCCATGATAGGATAACCCAGTGATGAATCGCCTTCATTTGGTTTGGCTGGTGCCGGTTTCTGCGCCATAAATAGCCCTCTATAATGATCTCTTTAAACAATTCGTCACCATGCATTGGTGCACTCGTCACGAAAATTGTAGCGTGAGCCGAAGCGCTTGACCAGCAAAGCCTGAATCTCACAGCGATTTTTGTAAAAGCTTGACGCGGTTCGTCAAGATGACACTAACAGGAACAAACAAACCTAAACAGGCGGTAACAAGTCAGGTACGCGGGGCATTGGAAGACATGGCTTCAGCTAGACACTTTCGGCAACTTGGCTAAAAAATCGTCAAGCGACTCAATAAAGAATGGATTGGCGCTACTGCGCTTTAAAAACTGTATTTCCCCTTGTCACCGAAGTCTATTTAGTGCTAAATTTTGACTATAATTTAGCACTAAATTTGGAGTCTTTTATGACATTAGTTTTAACACAAGATTTTCGCACCGTCACAGAACTCAAACGCGACACCAAAGATATCCTCGACCAAATTCACACAACAGGACGCCCCGTTATTTTAACAGTAAACGGCAAGGCAGACGCTGTTATCATCGATGTCGTCACTTTTGAAAAACATTTTCAAGCCAGCAACATGTCAAAGCTCCTTGCCATTGCTGAGAGCGACATCGCCGCCAAGAAAACACGTCCAATGAGTGACTTTTTGAAAGACATGAAAAATGGCCGCAAAATTTCATGTTGAGATAACCAGAACGGCTCAAAACGATGTCATCGAAATCTGTGATTACATTGCTCACGACAGCCCACAGGCGGCAGAAAAATTTACCAACGAATTGGAAAAGCAACTCGATTCACTTGAGCATTTTCCAGAAAGATGTGCGCTCATCCCTGAAACTGAAATCTTTGGTGGCCAATACCGCCATTTAATTTACAAAAAATACCGCACGATTTTTAGAATTTCCGATAAAACAATTTATGTCCTTCGTGTGGTCCACAGCGCAAGGCTCTTGGCTCAGAGTCTGTGGGAATGACAAAACAACTTACTGATTTTTAAAAACATCCTTCACCACATTTTTCCCCAGCATCGCCGAGGCTGTCAGCACGCCGCCAAAAAGCGCGCCGCCAATGCCATCACTCACAATATCCTGACCCGTCAGCCAATAACCCTTGATGGGCGTATGAGGCCGAAGCCAATCGAGTTTGAAACGTTCAGGCGTGTGATCGATTCCATAAATTTCGCCGCGATCGTACTGACAAAACGTTCGCGTCGAGAGTGGGGTCGAAACCTCGTGGCAATCGATTTGCCCTTCCAGATGCGGAAAAAAACGATAGAGTGAAGCAAACAGACGCTTGGCAAATTGTTCTTTAAGCGCTTCATAGTCTTCACCGCGCTTCATCCAGCGGCTCGCTTCCCAGCGCGCAAACCATTCGTAGGGCGCAAGCCCCAGCACCTCGATGGTCGCCTTGCCCGGATAGCGGTTCAAAAAATCAGGATCTTTGGCCGAAGGAAAGGAAATGTACGTGACCGGCAACGGCGCTTCGGGATCTTTTAGATAGCGCGCCACAGAAGTATCGTGATCGTCACTGGGATAAATCCAGTAATTGGTTTTGGGAAGCCCCAGTTCCTCGGCTGTTTTCTTGATACCAATGTACAAACACACGTGTCCGCAAGAGGGGCTCACCGTTTTGAGTTTTTTGCCTAACCCCAAACTGAGCCGCATGGGCTCCGGCACCAGTTTGCCATAACTATTAATGACGCCGGCATCGCTCACGACTTGCGCGCAGCGAATTTCATCGCCGTTGTCCATTTTGACACCAACAGTCCGTGTGCCATCCATGAGAATTTGTTTCACCCCTGCCTTGACCAAAACACGGCCACCAGCTGCTTCGATCACGGGAATAATCGTATCGGCAATACGGCTTGATCCCCCAACTGGATAATTACCACCATCCAGATAATGCTTAACAACGAGTGCATGAATAGCAAAACTGCTTTGCGCGGGCGGCAAGCCATAATCACCATATTGTGCCGACAGGATTGTCTTCAAGCGCGTATGGTTCGTGAGACTATCCAGAACATCTTTAGTCGTGCGGTCGGATAACTTGCGAAATTTCCGCGTTAAAAATGGCGAAGCGAGCTTGCCCGCTAGCGGCGGCAAAGCGCGTTCAGAAAAGAAGGGCTGCGCTTGCGCGGCCACCGTCATGACGAGCGCAATATAGTTATCAATGGCTGCCGTCTCATCCGGAAAATAATCTTTGAGACGATTTTTAAAAGCTTCCGTCCCAGCCAGAAAATCATAGCTATCATCACCAACGATAACACGGTCGTAGACATC
>Ga0209824_10001009_pt1 | contig 16806 bp, 13 predicted proteins | sample VDWuncwatermetaG_FD_184124 | JGI IMG/M metagenome (GOLD analysis project Ga0209824, IMG submission 184124) | Wastewater microbial communities from Netherlands to study Microbial Dark Matter (Phase II) - VDW unchlorinated drinking water (SPAdes)... ... | reverse complement strand
GTAGTAGGCTTCGACACTGCCGGGGATATCGTAGTGCAGGACGAAGCGCAGATCGGGACGGTCAATACCCATGCCGAAGGCGTTGGTGGCCACGGCAACGTTGTATTCGCCGCTCATAAATCGTGTCTGCGCCTTGGTCCGTGCCTCATCAGTCATTCCACCGTGATAAGCCACGCAACGCACGCCGCGCTCTCTAAGACTCAGTGTTACTCTTTCCACGTTCTTTCGCGTAGCGCAGTAGATAATACCAGTTTTGAGTGTAGGGAGGACCCCGGTGATCCGGCTCAGTTTTTCCGCTTGCTTTTTCGTGCGCGTGACGGCGAGCGTGAGGTTGTGCCGGGCAAAGCCAGAGACAAACACCTTAGGCGCCTGGCGGCCGAATTTGCCGAGCCCTAGTTGCTCGATGATGTCCTGGCGCACCTCAGGCGTGGCGGTAGCGGTGAGCGCCGCGACCTGTGGCTGGCCGATGTCTTTAAGCGCCCATCTGAGGCGGAGGTAATCGGGGCGGAAGTCGTGTCCCCATTGCGAGATGCAATGCGCTTCATCTACGGCAAACAAGGCGATGGACAACGGCGCGAGAGCGCGGACGAAGCGCTCGCTCTTGAAACGTTCTGGCGCGATATAGACGAGCCGAAATGCTCCGCTCATCATGCGGCGGACGCGGCCCTCTATCTCTGACTGCGTGATCGAGGAATTGATGAAGGTGGCGGGGATATTCTTCTCCGTGAGGCTGTCCACCTGATCTTTCATCAGCGCGATGAGCGGTGATACGACGACCGTGATGCCTTGAAGCACCAGGGCGGGGAGTTGATAGCAGAGCGACTTTCCGCCGCCCGTGGGCATGATGACGAGCGTGTCCTGGCCGTCAAGGATGGCCTGGATGACAGTCTCCTGGCCTTCGAGAAATTGACGAAAGCCGAAGTGCTGGTACAAAAGCCGATGAAGGTGCTGGCCGCCGGGCATCAACTGATTTTAGGCAGCAGGCGATATTATAGCAACATCACGTTGACATAAAAGCACCTTATCGGATAATCTGCCCGAAAGCAGCGATCCGAGTCGGCTCGATCCCTGTGGATCGTTCGCTTGAGGCTCTGAAGGGGCGGTCTAACAGGTGGTCGTGGATGAGAATCGGGTTCTTGGAGCGTAGGGGTCAAAAAGCAATTTCCTATCATTTATTTCGGCCTAACTCTGTTCAAAGAGGGCTTCGACGAAACGGGCGGGATCAAACGGCTGGAGGTCATCCACATCTTCGCCGACACCAATATAATGAACCGGCACTCCCAGTTCCTCCTGAATGCCGATGATGACTCCACCCTTGGCGGTGCCGTCCAGCTTCGTGAGCACGATACCGGTGATGTCGACAGCCTCTTTGAAGACCCGCGCCTGCTGGAAGGCATTCTGTCCCGTTGTCGCATCCAAGACCAGAAGGGTCTCATGGGGAGCGCCGGTCTGTTCTCTGGCAGCGACCCGCCGGATCTTCTTCAGCTCTTCGATCAAATGCGCTTTCGTATGTAGCCGGCCTGCGGTGTCGATCAGGACGACATCGACTTGGCGCTTTTTAGCTGCGTGCAGACCGTCATAGACCACCGCGGACGGATCTGCCCCGGCCTTATGCTTCACGATCTCGGACCCCACCCTCTGACCCCAGATCTCCAACTGCTCTATGGCGGCCGCGCGGAAGGTGTCCGCCGCGACGAGCAAGACTTTTTTCCCCATTTGCCGATATCTGTTAGCCACTTTTCCAATGGTAGTAGTTTTTCCCACTCCGTTGACGCCTAAAAAAATAACCACCCAAGGAGACTCCGAGAGCGGAGCACGCGCCGCCTCTCGCTCAGGTTCCTTGAGCATGCGGATGATTTCCTGTTGCAGGCACAAAGAGAGATCCTTGTTGCCTCCCTCGCCGCCCTTGGGAGATTGTCGCCTGAGGGCCTCCATGAGCCTCTGCGTTGCTTTTATTCCCACATCCGCCGAGAGTAAAACCTCCTCCATTTCGGCCAGCGCTTCTTCGTCCCATCGACGGCTCTGAAAGATGCCTTCCAGCTTCTGGACCCAGCCCTCCCGGCTCTTCGCCAAACCGTTCCTTAAGCGCTGAAAAAAAGAGCTGCTCTCCATGATATTTTGGATTTTAGATTTTCGATTTTAGATTATCTACAGAATTTCTTACCACTTGGTGGCGAGTGTGACAATCGAGAGATAGCTCACACACTGCTTTTTAACTTTTGGTTCTTTAGATTCAATCCAAAATCCGAAATCCAAAATGGAGAGGCGGTTGTAGCTGAGGGTGACTAGCTCATCCTGACCGAGACCACCTTGGAGACCCCTGGCTCTGCCATGGTGATTCCATAGAGAACCTCGGCGGCCTGCATGGTCCGTTTGTTGTGGGTGATGAGGATAAACTGGGAGGTCTGGCTCATTTCCTTGATCATCTCGTTGAACCGGTCAAGATTGGCGTCGTCCAGAGGGGCGTCGACTTCGTCAAGGAAACAGAACGGACTGGGCTTGGTTAAGAAAATGGCAAAGAGCAGGCTCACGGCTGTCAGGGCCTTCTCCCCGCCGGAGAGCAGCGTAATCGATTGGAGCTTTTTTCCTGGCGGTTGAGCCACGATATCGACCCCGGTCTCCAAGTAATCGTTCTCGTCCGTCAAAACCAATCGCGCCTTTCCGCCGCGGAAGAGGCGGGGAAAAATTTCTTCGAACCTCTGGTTGATTTGTTCAAAGCTCTCTTTGAAGCGGAGGCGGCAGATGCGGTTGAGCTTGACAATAGTCCGCTGCAGGTCGGCCATCGATTGCTCCAGATCTTGCTTTTGCTGGTTCAAAAACTGATAGCGGCTGTTGAGTTCCTCAAATTCCCCGATAGCGGCTAAATTCACTTCACCCATCCGCTCTAACCGGCCCTTCAGCTCCTCGATCTCTGTCAACAGCTCCTCCTCAAAATACTCCTCCGGTAGCCCGTCCGCAGGCGTCTCTTTAAGATCCAGGTCGTATTTTTCCCGGATATTTTCAAAAAGGTGCTGCAAGTTGAGTCTCTTTTCCGACAGGAGCAGTTGGAGTTGGTTCTTCTCTTCTTGGGATGCCTCCGCTAAGGGACGAAGCTCCTTCACCGCCTTTTCTATCTCGGTTAACTGTCGCGAAATCTCCCGGTACTTTTGACGCCCTTTCTCCAGCCTCTCTTCTAACTCGTCCAACGCCTCTCTTCCTTCCTCCAGGGACCTTTCGGCGGAGCGGATTGCTTCTTCTAATTGCTTCATCTTTTGATGCATGTGAAGCATTTCGGATTCGCGAGCCGCTATTTGCTCGGAGATCTCGCGCTGGAGTCTTATTCTGTTTTCCAGATTTTGATGGGCATTCTCTTTTCTTTCCCCTAGAGCCGCGCCGCGGATGCGCGACTCCGTTGCCTCTTTTTCCAGCCGTTCCGCGTCTTTACCTAATTGGGCCAGCAGCTCTTGCTTCTCCACCAAGGTTCTTTCTCGCGCGGTTCTTTCCCGTAGGCGATCCGCGATCTCTGCTTGGTATTTTTCCGTTTCTTCCGCCAACGACCGCAGGGTGGCTGATAAGTCCTGCTGTTCTTGTTGCAGCATTCGGAAAGTTTCCTCTTGGCGTCCAGTCTCCTGGTCCGCCTGAAGGAGTTCATGTTCCAGGCGAATGCGCTCCACAGCGAGACGGTGGCCTTCTTCTGCCAGGACAGATCTCCTCGTCTCGGTTCGGTCGATCTGCTCGCGGAGACCAGCGGCCGCTTTTTCCTCGTTTGCCAGCTCTACCTCAAATTCTGACAGCAGGGCCTCCAGCTCCTTCATCTGCCTTCTTTGCGTGAGCAGACTCCCCTCTAGGCCATTCAGGCTTCCTCCCGTAACTACGCCTATAGGGTCGATCACCTCGCCCTCGGGGGTGACCAATGTGCAAACAAAACCATTGCGGTTCCAGAGATCCAAGCCTGATTTCAAGTCCCGCACCATGACCACATCCCCCAGTAGGAACTCAGCGATTTCTTTGAAGCCGTCCTTCACGGAAACTATGTTGAGCAAGGGGGATATGACTTCCGGCTCGGTCAGGGGAAGAGGGCGCCGCTCCCTTCTGGACAGTTGTCGGGGGATGAAGCTCCCTCGGCCTGAGGACTCGCGCTTCAGATACTCGATAGCCTCGATCCCCTCCTCGTGTCCTCGCACGATGACGTACTGGAGACGGTCTCCCAACACCGCGGTCAGCGCCTTTTCATAACTCTCCGGCGCTTCGATGACCTCCGCCACGAGGCCATAAACTCCATCGAACGCGGCTTCTTCCTGCCGCTTCAGCATGATGGCGCGCACGCCCTCATGATATCCCTGGTAATTTTTCTGCAGGGCCTCCAGCGAGCCTAGCCGGGAGCGAGTCTCCTGCAGCCGCTCTTTGAGATCCGCTATCTTTCTTTCCTGTTCCTCCTTGGCCCTAGTCCAGTTTTCCAGAGCGTTGGCGGCCTGATGGGTTTCGCTCTCTACCTCTCCCGCTCGTTGCAGAGAGAGCTCCAGGGCCGATTTCTTTTCTTGCCGCTTTTCCCTCCATGCCTCCAGAGAGAGCGCAATCTCAGATTCTTCCTTGTGGTTCCGGGCAAGTTCCCTATCGATCTCTTCGCGCCTTCTTTCGTTCACGAGGGAGTCGTTCTTCAGGTGGGATACCCGATTCGCTGCATCGATGAGGGTTTCCTTCTCCCGCTCCACCTCGGCCTGAAGATCGCGGATTTGCAGCTTGATTTTTTCTAACTCTTTTTCCTTGTCTCGCAGATAGCTCTCCTCGAAGAGAGAGAGTTGGACGAACTCCTCCTGGGCCTTTTGCAGCCCTTCTATTTCGAGAGTCAGGAGGCGGAGTTTCTCCCGCATCTGGAGAACCTCGGACTCGGTTTTCTGCTTGATATCCTGGAGTCCGGCCAGATCCTTTTTGTAGAACTCGATTCTCTGCTCTTCTCCCTGTATCTGGACCTTGCGCTGATAGACGGCCTCTTGTTGGAGGTTAATTTCCTTTTCGGCTTCTAAAAGCGACAACTTGGTGCCTTCGCTCTCCGCCTCCTTGGAATGGAGTGAAGCCGTGAGTTGGACCAGGCGATCCTCTTGAGCCTTTAATTTTTTCTCGTGGAGAGCGATTTCCTCCTCGAAGCCCTTGCGTTGAATGGTTGCCCAGGCGAGCTCCTTTTCTTTCAGATCTTTTTTAAGGGCACGGTACCGCTCCGCCTTCTTCGCCTGCAACTCCATACTCCGGATCTGCCGCTCGATCTCGCGCACGATGTCGCTGACCCGGAGAAGATTTTGCTGGGTGCGTTCGAGCTTGCGCTCGGCAACTAGCTTGCGGCTTTTGTATTTGCTCGTGCCAGCGGCCTCCTCGATGATCGATCTGCGTTCCTCGGGTTTGGCATTGACCAGATCATCCACCCGTCCCTGCTCCACGATAGAGTAGGCCTTGTTGCCGACTCCCGTCCCGAGGAAGAGCTCAATAATATCTTTGAGGCGACAAGAGACTTTGTTAATGGCATATTCAGACTCTCCGGAGCGAAAGAGCCTGCGGGTAACCATAATCTCGCTGAAGCCGCTGTACTCGGCCGGACCCCGGCCGTCCTCATTGTCGAAAACCAAAGAGGACTCTGCCATTCCTGTCGGCGGTAGGCTCTCACTGCCGTTGAAGATGACATCCTCCATCAGATGGCCGCGCAGATGACGGGCGCTTTGCTCTCCCATCACCCATCGCAACGCATCGACGACGTTGGACTTGCCGCATCCATTGGGGCCGACGATAGAGGTAATTCCTGGGAGAAACTGGAGGACTGTCCTTTGGGCAAAGGACTTAAATCCCACCATTTCGAGGCGTTTCAGGCGCATGGCCTAATTCACGTAAGAAGAATGGATCACTGATTGAATCGGTAAAAGGGTGACCTCGTCAATACTATCTCACAAGCCAGGGCAGGAGTCAAGAATAAGTTACAATATAAGGGATATAATCGGGAAGTATACCACAATATGTTGGGCTCTAACGTGCGAATGGAACTACTTTTCCAAAAGCTCGGTATTCCAGTATGAGATGTCGACGGTACTGAGGAAGGGGAGCCACTCGCGGTAGCGGGAGAGGTTGAAGGTCTCCTGCATGAAGGGAGTCCATTTAGGTTTGTAAGGCTTTCTGAACAGATTCATTCCCGCTTCTTGGGGCGTTTTCCCCCCTTTTTTCCGGTTACATTCCTGGCAGGAGCAGACCACATTCTCCCATGTAGAAGTACCGTCTCTGGACCGGGGTATGACGTGGTCTAGATTCAGCTCATGGCGCGGCAACTTTCTACCGCAGTACTGGCAGGTACATTTGTCTCTGGCGTAGATATTATAGCGGCTGAACCGGACCTGCCGTTTTGGCATCCTGTCATAACCTACCAAAAGGATAACTCTGGGAACGCGTATCACCCGGTTGACCAATCCGACCGATTCATCACGCACAGAAACGGACAGGTCGCTCCAGCTATCAAAATCAAAAGTTTGGTACTGTTCATTTACCACTCGAGCAATCCCCTGATAAAGCAGGGAAAAGGCCCGCCGCACTGAAGTGACATGGATCGGGAGATAGGAGCGGTTTAGAATAAGGACCTTGGTGTTCAAGATCGAGTAAGTCGGTAGCGTCACAGTGTAATTCATAGCGTTACAATCAATCTATAACATTTTTTTATTTACGAACAAATACACGCTCTAAGATATCGACGTGGCTGGATAAAGTCAACTGCATTCAATGGATGGGGGTCCTGTTTTAAGCTCTTGATCTCCTCGCAGTTTTGGACTATAAGTGGGGTGCTTTCGTTTTCCATTTGCGATTCTGATGGCTCTCCAATGTTGAGGAGAGATCCTCCCAAATTGCCCCCCCTGAAAAAATAATAATCCGGAGCTCATAATAGCCGATGAAACAGGACATCTTCATTAACTGCACCCCTCAAGAAAGCCGCATCGCCATCGTCGAAGACGGTTCTCTAGCGGATTTCCTGGTTGAAAGAAAACAGGAAAGGGGCATTGCTGGGAACATTTACAAAGGTAAGGTGGCCCGCGTCCTTCCCGGAATGCAAGCCGCCTTTGTTGATATCGGAATGGACAAGGCTGCCTTTCTCCATGTATCCGATTTCTCCACCGCGTACGAGGCCGGCTCCTCTCTTCTCCCTGGATCGGAAGATGAAATCATTTTCGAGGGCCCCAGACCGACATCGCATCGCCGTCTCCCGATAGAACGCCAACTGGTCCGCGGACAAGAGATATTGGTCCAGGTGGCAAAGGACCCTATAGGGATGAAGGGGGCGCGCATCACTTCTCATATGTCCCTTCCCGGCCGTTATCTGGTCTTCATGCCTACGACCAGCCACGTCGGGATTTCCCGGCGCATCGAGGACGATAAGGAGAGGAAGCGGCTGAAGGAAATTGCCCTCTCGCTTTTAACGGAAGAGGGGGGTTTTATCCTGCGGACGGCCTCTGAGGAGCAAAGTAAAAGGGAGATCCAGAGGGATTTGGGATTCCTAACCAAACTTTGGGGCGGGATTCAGAAGAAGGCCGAGGGGGCCGGTGCTCCTTCTCTCATTCACCAGGATCTCGATCTCATTACCCGCACTATAAGGGACTTCTTTGCCACGGACACGCACCAGGTCGTTATCGACCAGATCAAGGAATTCCGCCGCATTCTCGATTTTGTCGGTCACTTCATGCCGCGCCTGAAGTCGAAGATAACGCTGTACACTCAGGCGGAGCCGATCATGGACCATTACGGGATCGAGGAGAAGATTGCCAAAGCGCTGGAGCGCAAAGTCTGGCTTCACTCCGGAGGCTACATCACCATAGAGCGGACCGAGGCGCTGACGGCCATCGACGTGAATACGGGCCGCTTCGTGGGGAAAAGAAATCAGGAAGAAACGATTTTCAAGACCAATCTGGAGGCGTCTCAGGAGATCGTGCATCAACTGCGTCTGAGAAATATCGGCGGCATCATCATTATCGATTTTATCGATATGGAGAAAGAGGGCAACCGAAAAAAGGTGTACGAGGCCTTAAAAGAGGCGATCAAAAGAGACAAGGCCCGAACCAACATCCTGAAGATATCCGAGCTGGGGTTGGTGGAGATGACGCGCCAGCGCACCCGGGAGAGTCTGGAAAATATGCTTTTGAGCCCCTGTCCTTACTGCGAAGGGCGGGGCCGGATCAAATCCCATGTGACGGTCGGCTACGAGATCCTGAGGGCCATTAAAAAAGAAAAGACCCATCTGGAGGACGGCAAGAGGATCGTGGTGCGGCTCCATCCCGAGATCGCCAACTTCCTCTACGACGAGGAAAACCACAGCCTGGATTACCTGGAACGGGAGATCAACCACAAGATCATTATTAAAGCGAGCGAGAACCTGCACCACGACCAATATGAAATCTCGACCGTCTGACCGTCCGGGATCGTCCCCCCGCCCTTAAACCGCGATCACCCGTACCCTTCTCAATCTTTTATTTCCGGCCAGATCGGAAGCGACTGGGCGCGGCCGGCTTGACTATTTATCGCAATATTTATATATTTCGATAGTTTTACTGCTCGCTGCTTATGGATTTTATTCGTACGCTCAAAGCGCTCTCCGATCCGATACGTCTTCGCGTTCTGGCGGCGGTAGCCGAGGAAGAATTGACTGTGGGAGAGATTCAGGAAATCGTCGATTCGGTCCAGTCCTCGGTCTCGCGCAATTTGGCGATTCTCCGGGACGCAGGTTTTGTTCGGCACCGAAAGGATAGGACCAACGTCTATTTTTCCCTGCGTCAGGACATGCCGGAACAGGCCAGGGAGCTATTTGATTCGCTGGAGCGCCGATTTGCCGAGCTGCCGGAGTCCCGAGAAGATCGGGCGCGCCTGCGCGAGTGCCGCCGCCGGCGTATCCATCGCTCCAGGAACTACTTTGAAACTCTGGCGGGGGACTGGGAGAAAGTCCGCAAAAGCTATTTTGACGATCGGGTGACATCATTAGCTATTGAGAAGCTGTTGCCTTCGAGTCTCGTGCTGGCGGACGTCGGCTGTGGGACCGGCAGTCTTACTTTTGAGCTTGCCCGTTTCGCGAAAAGGGTCATCGCCATTGATCTCTCTCGGGCAATGATCCGGCGCGCACGCAGCCTGGCAAGGGAGAAGGGGATCGGAAACGTGGATTTCCGTCTCGGGGACGCGGAAGATTTGCCGCTCGCGGACAAGTCCATCGACGCAGCCTTCTGCGTGATGGTGCTCCATTTCCTTGACGATCCGGCCCGGGTCATTACGGAGATGTGCCGCATTATCCGTGCCGGTGGCACCCTCATCTTGGTGGACCTCGTAGCGCACCGCGAAGAATGGATGAGAGAACAGATGGCGCATCGCTGGCTTGGTTTTGACAGAATCTCCGTTGAAAGATGGTTTCGTGCCGGAGGCGCCACTGGGGTCGAGTACGAGCTCACCGGCGCTTATGCTGGGGGTAAAATAGATAAAAATGGAAAGCACCCGGTGGAAATTTTCGTTGCCAGAGCCTTTCTGCCGCGGCACCCAAGCGCAAGAGGCTCTGCAGGGAAATAGTGGTGGGTGAAACTGAGAAGATATTCCGACAACTGCTGTCCGAGAGGATCCTCATTCTCGATGGGGCTATGGGGACCATGATTCAGGCCCTCAAATGCGACGAGAAAGAGTTTCGGGGGGAGCGTTTTGCCAATCACGGTCGGCCGCTCAAGGGGTGTAACGACCTTCTCTCCATCACGAAGCCCAACGCCGTCGAAAAGATTCATCAAGACTACCTGGAGGCAGGCGCTGACATCATCGCGACCAACACCTTTAACGCCAACGCCATTTCGCTTTCTGATTACGGGCTTCAAACTGAAGCCTACGCAACGAATGTCGCTGCGGCGCAGGTTGCCCGTCGCGTGGTGGACCGCATGAACGGGAGAACGTCTGATAAACCTCGTTTCGTCGCGGGCTCCATCGGTCCCACCAATCGGACCGCCTCTCTCTCGCCCGACGTCAACGACCCGGCCTACCGGGCAGTAACCTTCGATCAGTTGGTTCAGGCTTACTACGACCAGGTGCGCGGCCTGGTGGATGGGGGAGTGGATCTTCTCCTACCTGAGACTACCTTCGATACTCTGAATCTGAAAGCTTGCCTCTTTGCCATCGCGAAATTTTTCGAGGAGCGTGAAATTCGCCTGCCAGTCCTGGCCTCCGTAACGATCACGGACCGAAGCGGGCGCACTCTTTCAGGCCAGACCTTGGAAGCTTTTCTTACCTCGATCTCACACGCGGAGCTCGCGGGGGTAGGAGTCAACTGTGCCTTCGGGCCACATCAGATGGGCCCTTTTATGGAAGAACTCGCGCGGCTTTCTCATCTTCTTACCTTTGCTTATCCCAATGCCGGTTTGCCTAACGAGTTTGGCGGATACGATATGGGACCGGAAGAGCTGGCCAAGGCCCTAGGGGACTGGGCGAGAGAAGGATGGCTCAATCTGGTCGGCGGCTGCTGTGGCACAACCCCGCAGCACATCGCGGCCATCGCTGAGGCAGTGAGAGACACGCGTCCCCGTATTCCTCCTGAGCCGGACCGGTTTACCCACCTGAGCGGCCTGGAGAGGCTTACGATCCGCCCCGAGTCCAATTTCATCATGATCGGTGAGCGCACCAATGTGGCTGGCTCCCGAAAGTTCGCGAGGCTCATCCGGGAAGAAAAATATGAAGAGGCGCTTGCCATCGCCCGGGAACAGGTAGAGGGCGGCGCCAATATCATTGACGTGAACATGGACGAGGGCATGTTGGATTCGGTGAAGGCGATGACAACGTTCCTGAACCATATCGCCGCAGAGCCGGAGATTACCCGTGTCCCGATCATGATCGATAGCTCTAATTTTGACGTTATCGAGACGGGGCTCAAATGCGTCCAGGGGAAGGCCGTGGTCAACTCGATTTCTCTCAAGGAGGGCGAGGAGGAATTCAAGCGCCGCGCCCGGCTCATCAAACGTTACGGGGCAGCGGTGGTCATCATGGCCTTCGACGAGGAAGGGCAGGCGACCGCTATCGAGCACCGGGTAAGGATCTGCAAGAGGGCGCATAAGATCCTTACCGAAGAGATCGGCTTCGATGAGAGCGATATCATCTTCGATACCAACATTCTCATCGTGGCCACCGGCATCGAGGAGCACAATGATTACGCCATCAACTTCATCGAGGCGGCAAAGCAGCTCAAGGCACTCTTCCCGCGCTGCCATATCTCCGGGGGAGTTAGCAACATCTCGTTTTCCTTTCGCGGCAACGACGCGGTCCGGGAGGCCATGCACGCCGCCTTTCTCTACCACGCGATTCAGGCCGGCATGGACGTGGGCATCGTGAATGCCGGGCAGCTTACCGTCTACGAGGAGATCCCGAAGGATCTGTTGGAACGCATTGAAGATGTCCTGTTCAACCGGCGGCCCGACGCCACCGAGCGGCTGCTCGAGTTCGCCGAACAGGTGAAAGGAACCGGAAAGGCGGCTGAGCAAGAGGAAGCCTGGCGCGACGAGAGCGTCGAACATCGACTCTCTCATGCGATCATCAAGGGGATCGTCGATTACATCGAGGAGGATCTGGAGGAGGCGCTTAAAAAATACGACCGTCCTCTTGAGATCATCGAAGGCCCGCTCATGGACGGGATGAATGTGGTCGGGGACCTGTTCGGCGAGGGCAAGATGTTTCTCCCCCAGGTGGTCAAGAGCGCCCGTGTAATGAAAAAGGCGGTGGCTTACCTCACGCCCTTGATGGAGGAGGAAAAGAAGGGTGCCGTGCAAAACGTGCGCCGCACCAGGCTGGTGTTCGCGACCGTTAAAGGGGACGTGCACGACATCGGCAAGAACATCGTCGGGGTGGTGCTCGGCTGCAACAACTACGAGGTCATCGACCTGGGCGTCATGGTCCCGGCAGACAGGATCATCGAAACCGCTATCCAGGAGCAGGCAGACATCATCGGTCTGAGCGGGCTGATCACTCCCTCGCTGGACGAGATGGTCCACGTGGCCAAGGAGATGGACCGGCGCGGCCTGGAATTGCCGCTCCTCATCGGCGGCGCCACCACGAGCAAAAGGCATACGGCGGTGAAGATTGCGCCAGCCTACCGCCACGAGACCATCCATGTCATCGATGCCTCCCGCGCCGTTCCCGTGGTAGGGGGCCTGAGTGCTCCTGACGCCCGCAAGGCGCTGGATGAGAAGAACCGGACTGAGCAGGAAGAGATGCGGCGACAGTACGAGAGTAAAACAGCGGCGGAGCTGCTCACCTACGAAGAGGCGGTACGGTGCAAGATGCACGTCGAGTGGGATGAATCCCATATCTCCGTCCCTGAATTTATCGGGCGTAGGGTCCTCGCGGAATTTCCTCTATCGGAGTTGGTTCCCTACATCGACTGGTCACCTTTCTTTCACACCTGGGAGATGAGAGGCCGCTACCCAGATCTCTTGAACGACCCTGTGAGAGGTCCGGCGGCGAGAGAGTTATTCGCCAACGCCCAGGAGCTTTTGCAGGAGATCGTCGGAAAGCGACTCTTGGTGGCCCACGCGGTTTACGGCTTTTACCCGGCCAACAGTGAAGGTGACGACATCATTCTCTATGCCGACGTTTCGCGCACGAGAGAGCTTGCCCGTTTTCATACGCTCCGGCAGCAGAAAGAAAGCCAGCGCGGAAAACCCCAGTTCGCTCTCGCGGATTTCGTCGCCCCGCGTGAGTGCGGTCTGGTCGATTACATCGGCGCCTTTGCCGTGACCTCGGGTCACGGGACCGACGAATTAGCTCAGCGCTTCGAAAGGGATCACGATCAGTACAATGCCATCATGGCCAAGGCCCTGGCGGACCGGCTGGCCGAGGCCTTTGCGGAATACCTCCACAAGCGAGTACGAGCTGAATGGAGCTATGGAAAAGAAGAAAACTTAAGCACAGAGGATTTAATTGCTGAGCTCTACCGAGGTATCCGGCCGGCGCCCGGCTATCCTGCCTGTCCCGATCACACAGAGAAGCAAATTCTCTTTGGTCTGCTTGAGGTGGAAAAGGCGACGGGCATTACTTTGACGGAGAACTTCGCCATGTTCCCGGCCGCCTCGGTATGCGGGCTTTACTTCGCCCATAAAGAATCGCGCTATTTTGCCGTGAGCGCCATCGGGAGGGATCAGGTCGAGGCCTACGCCGCTCGTAAAGGCATGACCGTCTCCGAAGTGGAGCGCTGGCTCTCGCCGGTACTGGGTTACGATCCATCTCGCATTTCAACCGCAGCCCAAAAAACTCTTTGACTAGCTAACCCTTCGGCCAGGCGCGGATTTCAGAATCCTTGCGCAGCTTTTTCGGTTCGTAGAATTCTCGATGGGCGAAGTCGGAAACTTGCCTGCGCGGTTTGCCCTTGGGCCAGAAGCGGGGGTGGCCGATGGGAACGACCCAGAGGAGACGGAGGGGTTGAGGCACTCTAAAGAGGTCCCTCAATTCTGGCTCGATCTCTTCTCGGACCGAGACCCACACCGTCCCCAAACCCATACTCGCTGCCATGAGCATCATTTGCTCCACCGCGCTGGCGACGCTGGCTTGAAAAAGCTTCTCACGATCACCGGGTTGCCGGGTCGTGAGGTAAACCTGCATGGTCCTAGGATCGCCACAGACCAACACGAGAACAGCCGCGTCGCCCACGTAGTACTTGCTTAGCCCCTTATAGTTAACGGGATCCTCGAGTTTGCGCTGTTTCCACTCATTATAGAAAATTTCCCTTGCTCTCCTCATCTTCTGCCTATCCCTCGTCACCACAAACTCCCACGGCTGAGTATTGGCTCCAGAAGGGGCCCAGCGAGCCGCTTCCAGGATCGTCTCAAGCTGTTTGTCGGTCATTCTTCCCGCCTTATAAACCCGCACGCTTCGCCTCTTCTTTATGATCTGCAACAGTTCCGCGCTATTCATCGGCACCTCCAGAAGTGCCAAACATATATCGGATTCGGGGTGCTAAGGCAAAAAGTTGGAGAATGAGAGTTAGAATTTGGGCTTCAGCATGCGAGCGTGATGCTTCTGGCATCGAGATGGTTAAGAAAGCAAAGCCAGACCCCGTTGACCCCCCACCGCTGCGACCTTTTCACGACGTTTTGGTGTTTTGAGAATTCTCAAAAGGTGAAAGTTGGGAGTGAAAGATGAAATTCAAGATTAAAGACCCGACCGCGGAATTCGCATACCATCAAGATAGTCGAGATGTCGAAGTCTAACCCTCGTGCCCCCCTTCTTTTGGAAAGAGGGTGCCAACTAAGAATCTGATTAAGCCTTCTTGAACCTCTTTTTGTAACTTCATGGTCGCTTTAAATCATGCGGCAGTTAGGTTTTTAATAGGCCAGATTCCTGAAAACTGTAATAGCCCTTTCGAGTAACGATGACATGATCAAGGACACGAATGCCGAGAATCTTTCCGGCTTCGGCCAACTGGTCATGCATACGCAGGTCGGCTTCGCTCGGTTGGAATTCGCCGGATGGGTGGTTGTGGGCAAAAATGACGGCGGCGGCCCGGTCGGCGATCACATCGGCAAAGACCTCACGCGGATGAACCGGGCTTTTGTCGAGTAGACCGATCGTGACGACACGCTTTTCTATGACTTCATTTGCGCCGTTCAGCGAGATGCAAAGGAAATACTCCTGCTGTTTTCCAGCAATATCAGCGACAAGTGGAAGAACGTCTTGGGCAACAGTAATTTTGACCGTGTCCTTGAGCAGGTAACGTCGGGCGAGTTCGAATGCCGAAAGAATCTGCGCTGCCTTGGCAAGTTTGACGCCGGGAATGGCCGTCAGATGTTCAAGCGCCAATTTCTCGCGATGTTCACGCACCAGGTTGACAACTTGCCGAGCCATGGTCCGCACATCAATATTAATCATACCCCGCCCAAGAATCGCCGCGACAAGTTCCTCGTCAGTGAGAGCGGGTGCGCCTTTCTCCCGAAGCTTCTCACGCGGGCGGCTGTGCTCCGGCATGTCTTTGATGGTCTTCATGGCTCCAGAGGAAACGGCGTGCTTGTGTGCATCTAACGGATGCACAATCAAATGCGATCCACCCAGTAGCGAGGCTCTCGATGCAGGTGTGCCACGGCGACTACGACGAGCGTTTCCCCGTCCACACCGTAGATCAAGCCGTACGGAAAGCGGGCCAACAGGCAGCGACGCACCCCTGGCTCGATCTCAGGGCACGACATCGGGAAAGTCACGGCTCGCCGGACTGTCCGGTCGAGTTCGTCAAGAAACTCCTGCCCCAACCCTGCCGCCTGTTCGTTGTACCAGGCCACCGCGTCATCAAGCTCCCGCTGGGCCAAGATAAGAAAACGTAGCTTCACGAGCGGCGATGCTTGGCCATAACGGTCTCATAGGGTACCGTTGGGACCCGGCCCGCTTTGTAGGCCGCCCAGCGCTTGCGCGCCTCCTCCGCCCACACCCGGTCGATCTCCGGGTCCGGCTTGTCCAAGTCCGCCAGGATGGCATCCACCAGCCGCAATTTCTCTACGTCCGGCAGATCATGAATCTCCGCCGCTAGTTTGTCCACTTTCTTCGCCATGTCAGTACCTCCGCTCTCTCACGTGACTGGTACGCTCATTCTACCCCAAACTATGCCCCTCCCCAAATCTCGTCCAGCTTCGCCTTGATTTTCGCCTCAAAAATCTCGACTAACTTCTGGTTCGACTCCACCAGCGCCCGATCAATAAAAGACTCACATCACTTAGCGTGTGGCAGCGCTATCCGTTTGATGCGCCTGCCCCGCTTAGTAGCGAGGGACGCGGCTGATTCCGGGATACTCATCGAAGTGGCGGTCGAAGGCAAAGGCATGCGTGATGCCAAGTCTCTCCATGACGGCGAAGCTTGTACAGTCAACAAAGCTGAATAAGTGCTCTGTGTAATCCCTAAACACGTTTAGAGCGTGTTGGAGGTCTTGTCCGGTGACGTCTTGCAGAATGGCTGCTTCTTCCCTGAGAATAGACGTTGTAAGTCGAACCGCCAGGCGATGACCGCGCGCCGTTTTGTCCCGCATCCGTATCAGGGTCGCAGTCTCCGCCAAGATATAGTCTGTGGTAACCAACGGCTCGCGGTTCCTCGCCAGCCATCTCATGGCGGCGGTGTGGTCTGGGTCATTCTGCACAGCCACCGCAAACCAGGCGCCGGTGTCAACGAAGATCACCTGTTTTCCCTGTACAGGATTGCATCATGTTCTCTCCCGGCAAATCCTGCCCTCAGGTTTGTCCCCGCCCACTTCCGGATCGCGGAGAGTTGCTTTTTCGCCAACACCTTTCCGTTACGACCCGGCGCTTCCCTCTTGTCCTTGCGCTTTTTCAAGGAGGTGATGAACTCCTCGACCTCTTCCAGGACGTTCGCCGACAATCCCTCCAACTCTCGCCAGAGTCTCGGTTTTGCTGCCATATGCGTCTCCTTTTACGTGAAACGTTCGAGTATTCTACCCCAGACTACACCGCTCCCCAAATCTCGTCCAGCTTCGCCTTGATCTTCGCCTCGAAAATCTCGATTAGCTTCCGGTTCGACTCCACCAGCCCCCGCTCGGATCGCATGGCCTGCACAACTTGCTGCTGTAGCGGAATCCCTGGCAACTTCCCGGCCAGTTGTTCTTTCTTGCAGGCTCTCTTCAATAATGGCGATTTCTTCGCGTGCGACCTCATGCTCTGACGACTTTGTTGTTAAGATTGTCCGTAGGGTCGAGGACTGGCGCGGTATCTCTCAGGTGCTGCCTATCTGTTACCGTCCCTTTCGTCTGACGGTGCCTCACTAGCCTCACCATAAATCCGTTTCCAGCCCCCGCCTCATCAAACCGGACGT
>Ga0209824_10001007_pt1 | contig 16839 bp, 15 predicted proteins | sample VDWuncwatermetaG_FD_184124 | JGI IMG/M metagenome (GOLD analysis project Ga0209824, IMG submission 184124) | Wastewater microbial communities from Netherlands to study Microbial Dark Matter (Phase II) - VDW unchlorinated drinking water (SPAdes)... ... | reverse complement strand
TTGTAATGAATTGTCAGATGAGGATTGACCAGTGTTGTGCCAACCAAATACGTCAGAATGCCGCCTTCACCGTTGAGCTGGACACGTCCGTCCATGACAAATTCACAGCGGACCCCATTTGGGCGATCCCAATCGATTGATTCCGTATTTCTGATGGTACCTTCGTTATGTTTGATATCGACTTCAACGATGCATTTGAGCGCTTGGCGCATGGCTTTCGTCTTGGTTATGACTTGGGCACCGATGCCGTGCGTGAGTTGCGCCCAGGTGGTGACAGCCGAAATGCCGATGCCTTGTTGGCCACGACTGCAGCGGCCACGGCCAAACTTTGAACTGGCCAGGTATTCACCAAAAACTTTGACGACGTCATCCTTGCCAATCCCTGGGCCATTATCGTCAACAACGACGCGAATCAAATCAGCACCTTTGGAAGAACCCGTACCGATACGCTGAATTTCGACTCTGATTTCAGGCAAGATGCCGGCGTCTTCACAGGCGTCCATGGAGTTGTCGATGGCTTCTTTAATTGTGGTTAAAACCGCTTTGGTAAATGAAGAAAACCCAACCTGTTGGAGGTTTTTGGAAAAATATTCAGCGCTGCTGGATTTTGTGATTGTTCGTTCTGCCATGATAGTCTCTACCGAATGGTCGCCGATATTAGCAGCCAAAAAAAAGTTCTGTCAAAGGGTGAATATTTTAGAGAGGAATTTTAGCATCGATTTCGGCGTTCAATTTTGTCATCAAGGCCCGATTTTCTTGGATAACTCGGTATTCTTGACGAAATGTAAAAAAATTAAAAAGAATGGCCAAAGTCGCCATGCCCCAGTGCCAAGCCGGGGCCACTTTGCCAAAACGAAGGGCTCCACCCAAAATCGAAGTGACGATCAAAAAAATCATGGAGAAGAGCGCAAAGGGAAAGGTTCGGCCCTTAAATTTCTTTGTGAGACGAATGGCATCTGTCTCTAACTTGTGGGCGAGTACACCTTCACGAATGCCTTCGCCTGTGCCAATAAAATAGAAAAAAACCCAGGTGTGAGTGAGGAGGGCGGCCACTGTGGCAATCAAGCCAAAATAGAAATGGAAGAGCCGGTCAACTGCTGTAAAATACAGCGCTGTTCCCAGCAGTGTGGTGGTGATAGTGGCTAGCAGCAGCAGAAAGATGTGCATGCGGCTGTGTAGCAGAGGAAGTGCGTCCAGGTCTAGTCAGCTTATTCGACACCACTGCTGTATTCAATTTCGAGGCTGCCTGAGCCTGTGATCGTGATGTAATTACCGGTATCAAAATCATCGACTTCGGTTTGTTCACTATAGAGATCAATCTTGGTGGAATCTCCGGCATCGTAGTCCTCGAATGTCAGGGCACTCAGATCCGGGCTGATGGCTTCAAAAGCCAAGGCATTGTAAAACTCGGGGTTGCCTTGCGTTTTGAATTTGGAGCCATCGGTGGCCAGGCAATCAGAAATCCAGTCTTCTTCCGGCTTTTTGGGAAATTTGAGTTGGATGGCTAATGTACTTTCTCCTGGCTTATCTTCTTTTTCTTCAATTTTTATGTGGCGCGTCTGAAGCTGAGCTTTGGTTTCTTGCAGACTGACTTGCAACTCGCAGCGGTAGAGTTCATTTTGAGAGAGGGTGCCAGTGACTTCAGCTATCGATTCCATTTTAGCTTCGTTTTTTTTCTTTTTGGTGGAAACTTCGATGGGGAGTTCGAGCTTGTTGGTGTAATTGATCTCCATATAAGGAATGCCGGAAATTTTGTCGGCGAAGATAACACGTGTGTTGAATTCCAGCTTGAAGGTGTAATCAGAAACGAGGGGGCCATCGCCGTCATCGTCTTCAGGATCGGCTTCGTCAGAGCCAAATAGATTTCGCTCTTTTTCTTTTTCTGGTGTTTGATTGTCAGGGTCTTCATCGGACAAGGTGCCATTTAATAATTCACCTGTTTCAGTCTCTTTCAGGGGATTTTCTGTTTCAATTTGTTCAAGTTCAGGCACGTCTTCATCGATAGTTTTTTCTTCAGGTAAAGCCTCTTCTGGGGCATCGTCAAAGACGACAGCGTCATCGGGTGGGGTTTCAAATTCATCAGCGATTTGTGCTTGGGCGAGTACAAAAGGAAAAAGAGCTGTGAATAAAAGAACAGAGAAAAAATGTTTGATCATAACGCAAGCCCGGAAAATCAACTCTTGTTTAGTCTATCATGGAAATAGAAACGATCTCAAATGAAGACCAGGTCTTTAGTCTGTCAGGGATACTTGCTTTTGTCATTCTCTGTTCGTAAAGGATAAAATATGCTTAATCGTTATTCACGTCCGGAAATGGTTGCCATTTGGGAAGCTGATAATAAATTTAAAATCTGGTTAGAAATCGAATTATTAGCCCTTGAAGGCTGGGCTAAATTGGGAGTTGTTCCTGCCGATGTTCCTGCCCGTGTGCGTGCAAAAGCCGCTTTTAACATAGCGCGTGTCGATGAAATCGAATTGGAAGTCAAACACGATGTCATTGCTTTCTTAACGAGTGTGGGAGAATTTGTTGGGGAGGAAGCACGGTATCTGCACAAAGGGCTGACTTCCTCTGATGTCTTAGATACTTGTTTGGCTGTGCAACTTAACCAAGCTTCCGAACTGCTTTTGAAAGGCCTCGATCGTCTTTTATCCGTGCTCAAGCGCCGGGCATTAGAGCACAAAAATACCGTTCAAATGGGCCGTTCGCATGGCATTCATGGTGAGCCTGTTACTTTTGGCCTAAAAATGGCTTTGTTTTACGAACAAATGAAGCGCAATCGTCTGCGACTAGTCGAGGCTCGCGAGCAGGTGGCTTATGGGAAAATTTCCGGAGCTATGGGCACCTTTGCCAACGTGGAGCCTGCCGTCGAAGAATATGTCTGTGAGAAACTAGGACTCAAACCCGATCCTGTCTCGACCCAAATTGTTCAACGCGATCGCCACGCGCACTTTTTTTCGACGCTCGCTATCATTGCCTCCAGTGTTGAACAGGGCGCTGTCGAAATCCGTCACCTGCAACGCACGGAAGTTTACGAAGCCGAAGAATTTTTTAGCGCCGGGCAAAAGGGCTCTTCGGCTATGCCTCACAAGCGCAATCCGGTGCTGACAGAAAATCTCTCGGGCTTAGCCAGGCTCTTGCGCGGCTTTGCCGTGACAGCGTTGGAAAATGTGCCTCTGTGGCATGAGAGGGATATTTCGCACAGCTCAGCTGAACGCTTTATTGCTCCTGATGCGACTGTCACGCTCGATTTTATGCTTCACCGCTTGGCTGGCGTGATCGACAAGCTTTTGGTTTATCCGGAAAACATGCAGCGTAATCTTGATATTCACAAAGGTTTGCACAATTCCCAGCGCGTGCTTTTGGCTTTGACAGAAAAAGGCTGCCAGCGCGAAGCCGCCTACAAGGCCGTGCAGCGTTGCGCGATGAAGGTGTGGGAAGAAAAACAGGATTTTCTGACTCAGTTGAAGGGTGATAAAGAAATTGCCCAATATTTGAGTGGGAGTGAGCTCGAAGGTTTCTTTGATATGGGTTACCACATCAAACACGTCGACACGATTTTTAAACGGGTTTTTGGGGCGTGATAGTTGAAGGAATATTATGAAAGCACAAGTGATCGTTAAATTAAAAGAATCTGTGCTCGATCCGCAAGGGATGGCCATTGGTCGTTCCATTGCGGCAATGGGGCATAAAGGTGTCAATTTGGTTCGTCAGGGAAAGATTTTCGATATCGATTTGAATGCCAAAACACCCGGTGAGGCTGAAGCCATTCTCAAAGATATTGGTGAAAAACTGCTGGCCAATACCGTCATCGAAGATTTTGAGGCCAAACTGTTATGAAGATAGGCGTCGTTGTTTTTCCTGGTTCCAATTGTGACCGTGATTGCGGGCAAGCCATTAGCAAAGTGACAGGCGCTCAAATTCTTTACCTCTGGCATAAAAACTTCGATCTCGAAGGTTGTGATGTCATTGTTTTGCCTGGTGGTTTTTCTTATGGGGATTACCTTCGGTGCGGCGCGATTGCTTCCCACTCACCCATCATGCAGGAAGTCAAAGCTGCTGCCAATCGTGGCATGCCGGTCTTGGGCATCTGCAATGGGTTTCAAATTTTAACAGAATCAGGATTGCTGCCAGGCGTGCTGATGCGCAATCGTTCGCTCAATTTTATTTGTGAAACAGTGAGTCTTAAACTCGAAAATGCCAAAACGCCTTTCACGCGCAAAGGCAAAGTTGGGGCCGTCAGCCGCATGCCAATAGCTCACATGGAGGGGAATTATTTTGCCGATGCCGAGACTTTCAAAACCCTTGAAGGTGAAGGACAAGTCGTGTTTCGCTATTGCGATGAAAAGGGGCAAGTCACTGAAGCCTCTAATCCCAATGGCGCCATGGGAAACATGGCTGGCATTTGTAACAAGGCTGGAAATGTTCTCGGTCTGATGCCGCACCCGGAACGTGTTTGTGAGGAGCTTTTGGGTGGGACTGATGGAGCTGTTTTGTTCCGTTCATTACTGGGATAATTTTATGTCACTTTCACAAGCGGTTATCGATCAACATGGATTATCGGCAGACGAGTATAAGAAGGTTTTAGAAATCCTGGGGCGTGAACCCAATTTAGTAGAGCTGGGAATTTTTTCGGTGATGTGGTCCGAGCACTGCTCGTATAAAAGCTCGCGCCTGCATCTCAAGGGCTTTCCCACAACCGGCCCCCAAGTGATTCAAGGGCCTGGTGAGAATGCTGGCGTGATCGATATTGGCGATGGTGATGCCATTGCTTTTAAGATGGAGAGCCATAATCATCCCTCTTACATCGAGCCTTACCAAGGGGCTGCGACTGGTGTTGGTGGTATTTTGCGCGACGTGTTTACTATGGGCGCGCGTCCCATTGCCAATTTGAATTCGCTGCATTTTGGTGAAATCAACCATCCCAAAACGCCTCAACTCGTACGCGGCGTCGTGGCCGGTATTGCCGGCTATGGCAATTGCATGGGCATTCCAACTGTTGGCGGAGAGGTCTGCTTTGATGCCTGTTACAATGGCAATATTCTCGTGAATGCCATGACTGTCGGTTGGGTCCATAAAGATAGAATTTTTAAAGGTTACGCCTCTGGACTTGGCAATCCTGTTATTTATGTCGGTTCCAAAACAGGCCGAGATGGTATTCATGGCGCTACCATGGCAAGCGATGCCTTCGATGACGAATCGGAGAAAAAACGTCCGACCGTCCAAGTCGGGGATCCCTTCGTCGAAAAACTTTTGTTAGAGGCCTGTTTGGAAATCATGCAAGGCGATGCTGTCGTTGGGATTCAAGACATGGGAGCAGCCGGACTCACCTCGAGTTCCTTTGAAATGGCGAGCCGGGCCGGAACAGGCATTCGCATCAATTTGGATCAGGTTCCTCAGCGCGAAACGAACATGACAGCTTACGAAATGCTGCTTTCGGAATCACAAGAGCGCATGCTCATGGTGGTGACTAAGGGCCGCGAAGCTGAAATCAAAGCTGTTTTCGATAAGTGGGATTTGGATTGTTCGGTCATTGGCGAAGTGACTGATACCAAACGCATGGTGATTGAATTCAAAGGCGCTGTTGTGGCTGATTTACCAATCGATCCGCTCGCCCTTGCTGCCCCCATTTATGATCGCCCCCGCAAGCGGCCAGCCTACTTGGATAAAGTCACCTTAATGCCAGAAATTTCTGAGCCCGCCGATTATACAAAAACGGTTTTGCACGTTTTGGCCTCTCCGACGATTGCCAGCAAACGCTGGGTCTATCGCCAATTTGACCACATGGTCATGACGGGCAGTGTGCAATTGCCTGGCGGGGATGCCGCTCTTGTGCGGGTGAATCAAACCAATAAGGCTGTGGCAATGACGGTTAATTGCAATAGCCGTTATGTTTATCTCGATCCGCGGCGTGGTTCACAGATTGCAATAGCTGAATCGGGGCGCAATATTGTCTGTAGCGGTGCCGTGCCGCTGGCGACGACCGATTGTTTGAACTTTGGCAATCCAGAAAATCCAGAAATCATGTGGCAATTTGTGGAATCCTGCCAAGGGTTGACTGAAGCCTGTCTGGCCCTTGATACACCAGTCGTTAGCGGGAATGTCAGCCTCTACAACGAAACTAGTGGCGAATCGATTTATCCAACACCCGGTATTGGCATGGTTGGGCTTCTCAAAGACATTAAGCAACGCATCGACATTGCCTTCAAAGATGATGGCGATGTCATTGTCCTCCTGGGTCAAACCAAAGATGAGTTGGGCGGGAGTGAATACGTCAAGCAGATGCTGGGTAAAATCTGCGGTCCGTGCCCCGATCTCGATTTAGCAGCTGAGAAGAAACTTTGGACCCTCTTGTTACAATTGAGAGATGCGGGTTTCATCAAGTCGGCACACGATCTTTCCGATGGCGGGCTGGCTGTCAGTTTGATGGAATCAGCTTTTGCAGGTGACACTGGTTTCAAAGTCGAATGGCAAAGCGAGCTCAGAGCCGATCATTTTATCTTCTCAGAATCTCAGTCACGCATTTTGGTCACTTTGGCCAAGAAGAGTATTCCAGAAGCCTTGCCAAGTTTAAAGGTAGCGGGTGTCCCTTTTAGTGTCATTGGTTATGTTAAAAAAGACGTAGCGGTGGCGACTCATAACGGCAAAGTCTTGTTTGAGGCTTCCCTGGCTGATTTTAAGACGGCTTGGGAGCAAGGTTTCGAAAAGGGCGTGTTTGCCAATTAGATTTTCTGACGCGTTGCGCAGTTGAGCAAGGCAACATTTGTGTTACAACTCCGAGACAACGAGTTGGCAGCACAATGAGAATCAATTCTTTCAAAACCAAAAGCATGAGTTATTCTGAGCCTCAATCACGGCCATCAGAAATAAGTGTGCCAGTGACAACACAGCGGCGTTCGGCAGGGGACATGTTTTCTTTTGTGCAAAAACTTCTGCAAGCACCAACCTCAGCAAAAGCAGAATATCAGCTATTGGAAACACTCAAATCTTGCTCGCCAGCTAGACTCAATGACATTTTGATCAATAGTGATCTTTCTCGTTTGTTCCAAGCTGTCGATGATCGCTTGATCGGTCCCAACTACCGAACCCGTTTGTTCGAAATCATTTCCTGCGATAGAATCGATCGTTTAACGGTGGCAGCTAAGGCGGCTGTGATCAATGCCCTGCAAGTTGGAGTGACGTGCCGAGCAGAAGAGTGGGTGCTTAGCCATCTTTTCTGTGCAACACGTGGGGCCGATTTAACGGCTCTTAAAAACTTAATTGATACTGGTGATAATTATCGTGATTTGGCCCAACTTATTTATCACGACATCGATGATGATTTTATTCGCCAAAGAATTCTAGGACACATGGCTTTTGAAGGAACTCGTCTACGTGAGACGAAGGGCTATGTGCCTCAATTAAAAGTCTTAAGCGATATCGACGACACGGTTTTATCCATGCTCTATGATGTCAAGTTAGCCAAGAGGACAGTTTATCCGGGAGTCAAAGCTTTTGCCGATGCCTTGGATGCCGGACTCGCCGAAGCTCCGGATAGAATGGGCGATAAAACTTTTGTGTCAGCAAGGCCTGGAATTTTAGAAACAGGTAGCCTCAAGACATTACATGAAGTCGGTTTTGCGGGAGTCACTGTGCAAACAGGCGATGTCTGGAGTTTGCGATCCAAAGAGGCCATGGGCGAGAAGAAAGTCGAAAACTTTGCTCTGCTCAAAGGGCTTTATCCTGAATACAATTTCGTCTTCACGGGTGATTCTGGCCAGGGCGATGTTTTGTTTGCACGTGCTATGCGGCGGGACTTTGCCGATATTGTTCCGGCAACATTTATTCACGATGTCTGGTTAAAGGACGGACCTAAAACAAAGCCAGCTGAGCGCGAAGAAATGGCAGGGGTTGGTGTTTTCTTTTTTGACACCTATTTGGGTGCCATCACTGAAGCTTTTATTCAAGGTTTACTCACGCCAGAACGAGCTGTTCGTGCGGTACAGCAAACTATGGCCGATTTTTCTGAGTTAAGTATGGCTGCTTTTGGTTCTGAGCAAAGTCAAAAAGCTTATGGCAAACGGCTCGCACGGGATCTTGCCGCCTTCAAAGAGTTACTTCCGGAATCACTTTGACAAAACTGACTGCCGGCCATTATGGGCCATGATCATGAAGAAAAAAATCCGCATCCTCATTGGTAAGCCAGGGCTTGATGGCCATGATCGCGGTGCCAAAATCATTGCACGAACGCTGCGCGATGCTGGCTTCGAAGTGATATATTCGGGTCTTCATCAAACGCCTGAGATGCTGGTCAACATGGCCATTCAAGAAGATGTCGATGCCATTGGCCTTTCCATTTTATCGGGGGCGCATAACTATCTTTTCCCTGAAGTCATTCGTCTCCTCAAAGACAAAAATTCGGCCGATATCAAAGTTTTTGGTGGCGGCATTATTCCAGACGACGAAATTGCGACGCTCAAAGCCTCAGGCGTCGCAGAAGTTTTTACCCCAGGTGCGGATACGCGTGAAATTGTGAAATGGGTCAATGCAAACGTTGGCGCGCGGGTGTCATTTTAAATTGACATTTATCCCCGCACACGGGATGGCGGCTTGCGCAAATCTTTGATACTGGGCATTTCTTCTTCATCAGCGTCTAAATCTTCTTCAAAAATATCTTTTTCCTGCTCATCTTCAGATAAGCTCGATTGCAATTTTTGAAACGAGTTTAATTGGTATTCCGATTCCGTGATGCCGATGCTGAAACCGCTGGCATTGCGGTTTTTTGCGGCCGCTATCAAGATTTGATCTTTTTCTTGTCTGAGCCGAGAGACTTCTTTCTCTAGTCGTCTTCGCGCTGAGGGAAAGCGTTCGATCAAATAAGTAATTTGGTTTTTGGCTTTCTCATTGATGATAAGTCTGCCTGTTTCATCAACACAGCCTGCGCGCTTAAGGGCAGCAATTGAATTCCAAAAAATTTCTTCAGGAACTTCGGAAGATGGCTTGATGGCTTTGTGATAAAGGGCTTTGACGCGAGCCTCATCCCAGGGGCCGTCAGCCAACTTCATGGGGTCAAAGGGTTCTTTTTCGACCCCACCGAGGCGATATTTTCTTAAGGAGAGAAAAGCTTCTTTGGTGAGGATATAGGAGCCATCAGTCTTTTGATGAGGCAGCAGGGCGGCTTTCCACTGTTCATACGTGTGTTGCTTCGTATCGACAAAACCATTTTTATAGAGGTAGGCAATATCACCAAGAAGGTAACGGACGGTTTTACCATCCCGCTCTTTGGGCAGGCGCTCCCAGATATGCTCCATCGGATCAAAGCCAGCTTTAACCATTTTTAAATTCTAACAGAGCTTGGAGGAGGATGGCCAGAAAAAGAAAAAAGCGGTCTGCCTAAGCAAACCGCTTTGTGTCACCCACGTTAGGAGTCGGAAAATTTGATTTTTGACTTCTTAGGAATAGAATTCCTGGTAGCTACTGCTGCTTGAATTATCATTGGCTTCGCCTTCAGCTTCAACCACTTCTGCATCGGCTTCACGAACTTCTGCATTGGCGCTCGTCAAGTTGGCCTGGGCATTCACCACATCAACAGTCGCTATGCGCTGAGCATCATTTTTGAGCTCTTCCATCTTGGCTTCGGATTCCAAGTCAGCGACGTACTTGTCGGTTTCGCACTGCATTTCAACAGCCTTTAACTCATTTTTTGAAGCTTCAATTTCTGCATCGGCATTGATTTTAGCCACTTCTATGTCGGCGGCACAACGCTCAGTGTTAATATCTTTATCGGTCTGGTTAGACGATTCTGACGTAACTTCTGTCGTGTCATTATTGTCGGCATTCATGGCTCCATCGACTGCATTGCTACCACCACCCATATAAGCTCCTTTTTTAGTACGTTACCGAACCGTCATTGTATTCCATCGAATTCGAAAGCTCTAGCGAAGCGGCCGCTGTTCCAGAAGGTTCTTCTGCTTTTGTGCCATCAGTTTCAGCCGCATCTTCTTTTGCCGTCAAAACATTGCTCGTGTTGCCGAGGACACTTGTTTTGTCATCGCCGACATGCTTGCGATCAGCGTTGCGCTCAGCCGTACTCGAGACGCCAAATTCGTCATCTTTTCCTTCTGAAGAATCAGTGGCAGGCACGTCTTCTTCGTACCCGGGCTGAGTCGTTCCACCACTTGTGACCTTATCTCGAATTTCGCCAGCCATTGGACTCCTTAAAAGCTCTTCTCTCTCACATCAGTTATCGGACAGCTTATCCATGAGAGTTTCGTCACAGTCACAAAATTTATTCTTTTCCGGCATAGCAAGTGAATCCTTGGAATTTCTTGTGTTTTTTAACTCAAATGACTAAAAAACTTTAAAAGTCATGCCAAGAAAACGACCAATCACTATTATAGCAGTTTTTATTTTCCTGTTAAGTCTTTTTTCTCCTGTGGCGTTTGCACAACGAGTTTTTCAAAACAGTTTGTGGGAGTCACAACGGCTGAAAAAAGCAATCACTAGCCTAGCTTGGCTCACTTTAGACGCACAGCCATGTCTGGTTGCGTTATCACATCAAGAACTCACTCTGTATCGTATTCAGGGGACCTTGCTGGCGCCGCTAAGCACTTTGCCAGCGACGCGTTCAGAAACTTTCTATCGTGTGCACACTGTGGATTTCGATGGCGATGCACAAATGGATGTCGTCATCAATGGTTACGCGCGTGAACATGTTTTTAGTCACATTTATTCGGTGAGTGCAGGTAAATTGGTTTTACGTGACACATTAGAAGCCTTGGTCGTCCCGCTGACTTTGCATGGGCACACGCGGCTCTACCAACAGCTCGATCGTGGCCATGGTGTTTATTCTCGTGCCATTCAAGAGTTAACTTATCAGCAAAATCGATTTGTGCCAGGTGTTGAAATCCCCTTACGCGAGGGGATGGGTGGGTTAGCCGAGTCACTTTTCCAAGTGTCTGGTTTGAGAGACAAACTTGTTCTTTTGACTAACGATCAACGTTTGCGCGTCCAAGATGTCAAGGGAGCTAAGCTTTGGCAGGGAAATCAATTTTATGGTGGTGCATTTGATTACGTGGAATTTACCTCAAGAGATGCGTTGGGTTTGTCTAGGCAAACGCGTTTTTTTATCGACCCCCGCTTGAGTTTTGATTCCTCAAGTGGCTTGTTGGCTGTTATTCGTAACGATGGTTATTTAAAAAATGTTGTTGGGGCAGTACCCAGCATGAAGTCTGGGCAGGTTATGCTGATGGAGTGGGGCGGTGCTGGTTTGCAGGAGCGTCTGGCTTATCCAAAACTCGATGGCGCTGTGAGCGATGTTCTTTTTGCCGATTTCGATGGCAATGGAACCCAAGAGTTGGTGGTTTCATTTTTGGTCAGAGCGTCGGGCTATTTTGATTCCTGGGATGGTTTACAATCGCTCATTGCTGTTTTGCCGGTAGCCATGCCTGTCGTGCTTCAAACTCCAGCTGCAGAAATGCCTGTGCCAAGTGTTGTGCTGCCGTCTCCAGTGATCATTTCCCCTGTTGCAGCCCCCTTGCCAGCGCCTGTTATGGCACCAGCTGCTCAAACGCTTCCAGAACCCGTTAAATTGCCACAGGTTTCTGTGCCATTGCAGAGGACGCTGACGCCGGCAAAAAAACCCGCAGCCAAAAAATCTCTCTCGCCAGGGCTTTGATTGTCAAACAAGCATTTCTTGTCCTTGAGCCTAAAATCCTGTAACGCACCCGCCTATGACAGCTCAGATATTAGACGCCAATGTGCCAACGCAGGATTTTACGCAATTTGGCTTTAAGGCGTCGGTCCTCAGTGGTATTTTTGAGATGGGTTACACGCAGCCGACGGCCATTCAGGCTGCTGTCATTCCTGTCTCATTGACGGGTAAAGACGTTATTGGCTTGGCTCAAACAGGCTCAGGCAAGACAGCGGCTTTTGTTTTGCCAATTTTACAGGCCATTGAAACTGGCAAGCCCATGCAAGCTTTGATTCTGGCGCCGACTCGCGAAATTGCCCAGCAAACCCAAATGGTTGTTCACGCTTTGGGGAAAGCCATGGCGATTAAATGTGCTTGCTTGATTGGTGGCGTCAAAATGCATGGCCAAGTCAGTGATGTACAGGCTGGGCCAGAAGTTATTGTAGCGACGCCCGGTCGTTGTATGGATTTCCTTGAACGGCGTCTGATTGATCTTCGTCATTTGCGTATTCTTGTTTTAGATGAAGCTGATCACATGCTTGATATGGGTTTTTTGCCCCAAGTCGAAAAGATTCTCAAAGTCTTGCCCAGAGAGCGTCAAACGCTCATGTTTTCAGCGACGATGCCACCGGCTATCGAGCGCCTAACCTCACGCTTTCTTAATGATCCCACGCGGGTTGATGTGTTACCCGAAGGGCGGACGGCGACTGGCATTACTCATCAGCTTTATATGGTTGATCGTAACGACAAGGAAGCTTGTCTCATTGAACTGATCAAACAATTTCCCGAAAGTACCATGGTCTTTACCCGCATGAAAATCGATGCCGATTGGGTGGCCCGTGTAATTGAACGAGCCGGCATCAAAGTTGGCAAATTACATTCTGATCTTTCACAAGCTGAGCGTACGCGTTCACTCGATGCGTTCCGTAATCGCGAAATTTCATTTTTAGTGGCGACTAACATTGCCTCGCGTGGTTTAGATATTCCTGGTGTGCAGCACATCATTCACTTTGATGTTCCAGAATCTGTCGAAGACTACATTCATCGCAGTGGCCGTACAGCGCGGGCCGATTCCATTGGGACTGTTTCTTCGATCGCCACAATTTTTGATAAAGCTCTCATCAAAGCCATTGAGAAGGAGATTTTGCAAGAAATTCCACGTTGTTCTTTGCCAGGAATTTCTTCTGTGGAAGATCTGCCCATTATTTTGCCAGTTAAGCGCAAGAAGAAGTGGTGATTGACGTAGTTTCTTCTCCTTTGTAAAAGAGTTTATATTCGGGGCGTAGCGCAGCCCGGTAGCGAACAAAAGAAGAGGGAAATGGATTTCCCTCTCTAACTTGGCAAAAGCCAAGTTATTCACTCCCATTCTGGCTTGGGGTTCCCCCAACGGTGTGAATGGAAGTGAAGAAATAGAGTTAATATTCGGGGCGTAGCGCAGCCCGGTAGCGAACAAAAGAAGAGGGAAATGGATTTCCCTCTCTAACTTGGCAAAAGCCAAGTTATTCACTCCCATTCTGGCTTGGGGTTTCCCCAACGGTGTGAATGGAAGTGAAGAAATAGAGTTAATATTCGGGGCGTAGCGCAGCCCGGTAGCGCACACCCTTGGGGTGGGTGTGGTCGGAGGTTCAAATCCTCTCGCCCCGACAATCACTCGGTGTGATCAAGGTTAAGTTGGTCACGCCGAGTTTCTTTATCAGCCAATCATATGGTATCCACCATTCTTTCAACTCTGCGTGGCGTTCTCACTTTAAGTTTGGTCTTCATTAATACGGTCTTCTGGTTTCTGGTCGTGGTTCCAGTTGCATTCATCAAAATTTCCATATCCATAAAAAAAATACGACTGCTTTGTGCTAAAGTTTTGATTTTCATTGCTGAATCCTGGATCGATGTGAACAACCTCATCTTAGGACTGACGCAAAATATTGCATGGGAAATCGAAGGTAATCAAAATTTGCTTAAAAAAAGTTGGTATCTCGTTTTATCGAATCATCAATCGTGGCTTGATGTTTTGGTTTTGCAAAAGACGCTTAATCACAAAATCCCATTTCTTAAATTTTTCCTTAAAAAAAATCTTATCTGGATGCCTTTTTTGGGGCAAGTCTGGTGGGCTCTCGATATGCCTTTCATGCAAAGGTATTCACAGGATTTTTTAGCCAAACATCCAGAATTAAAGGGGCGGGATCTGGCCATTACACGCAAGGCCTGCGAAAAATTCAAAGATCTGCCAGTGTCAGTCATTAATTTTGTGGAAGGAACCCGCTTTACACCGGAAAAACATCAACGCAAAAAATCGCCTTATCGACATTTGTTGCCCCCAAAAGCTGGTGGCGTGGCCTTTGTTTTATCCTCAATGGGTCCTTTATTTCAGCATATTCTCGATGTGACAATTGCTTATCCAGAAAAACACACGACGCTTTGGGATTTTGCCTGTGGGCGTGTGCACAAAATTCGTGTGAGTGTGCGTAAAATTCCAGTGCCGCAAGAGCTCTTAAATGGCGATTATGCCAGTGATCCAAAGTTCCAAGCTTTGTTTCAAACTTGGATAAATCAGCTGTGGCAGGAAAAAGATGGCGTGCTTGATCGAATGGTTGGTTAAGCCATCTTGACCGGCGAGATGGGCACTTCAAGATGCTGGGCGACGGCTAAAGTCAATTCATCGCGTCCGCACATAGCCGCCACTTGCACGCCATAGGGTAAGCCGTTGCGTGTTTTTCCCGTAGGGACAGCGGTGACGGGCATTTCCAGCACATTAAAAATAGCCGTATAAACCCAGTTAAATGGCATGAATTTGGGAATATGGTGTTTGGGTGCGGGATGCGTGTAAGGTGGGGCCAGCATGACCCCGTTAGAGCCAAGTTTAGCTTCAATTTCTTTACGCAATTGGTGACCAATTTTGACAAATTCGGCGGTGTGTTTGGGTGAAACTTTAAATAGTCTTTCCAAAAGCACGAGTGCCATACTGGGAAACGTGTGGCGCGCTTGGCCAAAGGGAATCGTCATAAGTTCACGTAGGACATTGATAGCGCCCCCATTGCTGATAATTTGCTCATAGCTGCGGGCATCATGATTGGATAGCATGGCACCCCAAATTTGCAGGCTTTGGGCAAACGCTTTTGGGCGCCATTCTTCGACGGCGCAACCCATATCAGCCATTTTTCGAGCCGAAGCTAAAACAGCTTTTTTAATAGTTTGCGAAACAGCGACTTGGCCATTTTCTGTGTAGTAATAGACCTTGAGCTTTTTGAGTTTAACTTTATCGGGATCACGCAGACGGTATTTAAGGATTGCTTTATCGAGGCCATCGGGGCCAGCCAAAATTTTAAATAAGGGGAAAAGATCACTCACACGCCTGGCCATGGGGCCGCCACAATTGTATTTGAGAGCTTCGCCTCGCACGGTGGGCCATTGCCCAGTCGAGGGAATACTTCTGCCAGAGGGTTTGTGCCCAGCGATGCCACAAAAAAAACTCGGCATTCGTATGGAACCACCAACGTCGCTTCCGACACCAAAAGGCGCTCCGCCTGCAGCAATTACCGCCGCTTCGCCGCCAGAGCTACCGCCAACAATTCGTTTGAGATCGTGCGGATTATTGGTTCGTCCGTGAATTTGATTGTCAGTTTCCATCCACATGCAGGCTTCCGGGACATTCGTGAGGCAAAGGGGAATCGCGCCGGCAGCCAGCACGCGCTTAACGACTGTGGCATCAAAATCAGCTGTCACGTGCTTGCGATACCAATTCCCGCCCGTCCAAAGTTTGCCATTAACAGCCAGATTGCCTTTGAGCGTGCATGGAACGCCGTGCAAAATTGGGAGTGGATTTTTTTTACGGGATAAAGTGAGGCGATCAGCCTTGTCAGCGGCTTTCAAAGCTTCTTCATACAGTGGCTGAACAACAGCATTAATTTTTTTGTTGGCAATGATGAGCCGGTCAATGTGGGCTTTTACAACGTCTCTGGCCGAGACTTTTTTTTGCCGAATCAGCTCAGCTGTTTCCATTGTGCTGTATTGAAAAAGAGTGTCAGTCACTCCATCAATGTAGACTAGCAGAAGCCTGCTGACAAGGAAATGTGGTTCACACCAACCTTTGTAAAAAAGACAGGGCTGAAACAACTTGAATGCCAATTGGGTTACGATATTCAGATTTTGGGTTGAGGCAAATTTGCAAAGCTTCAACATCAGGAAATTTTTTTTTGAAGTAAGTCAATGAAGGGTCGATATTCGAATCTGATAGTTTGCATTCGATGGCTTGCACGGGCTTTGCATTGAGGGTGACAATAAAATCAACTTCGCGCTTCTCAACATCTCTGAAATAATGCAGCGCATAGCGCTCTCCCTTTACATCTTGTTGAAACTGAACCCATTTTAAAAGATGACTGGCTACCAGATTTTCGAATTGAGCACCTGGATTCGTGACAAGTGACCAGTCAAATAAGTACGCCTTTTGCTCTTTTTTGAGGGCGTTCATTTTTTTTGAAACAAAAGGGGGTAGCCGGTAAATGTAGCAAAGGTTTTCCAAAACCTTCAACCAATGCGTGACGGCTTTGTGACTGACTTCCAAATCTTCTCTTAAGGAATTTACGGACAGACTCGACCCAACACACTCCGGCAAGTGCAGCATGAGGCTCTCTAATTTGCCCAAGTCGACAATTTTTTCCAAATCGCGGACATCATCGTAAATCAGGCGTTGACGGTATGTTTCAGACCAGCGTTTGGCCGCTGTTTTATTTTTTGAATAATAGGGTTCTGGAAACCCACTTTTTTGCAGGAGTTCTTCAAGTTCTGCTTGTGTGGATAAACCCAGCTCCGCTACCGAGAAAGGGTGCAAGTGTAGCATATGATAGCGCCCTTGCAGCGAATCACCACCGCGACGATAGTGGTCAAGTTTTGCAGATCCTGTGATTAAAATTTTCAAAGTTCCTTTATAAACATCGTAGAAGCCTTTGATAAAATTTCTCCACGATCGGTATTTGTGAATTTCGTCGAGAACAAGCATCCCCGAAAGGGGGATTTCTTGTTTTAAAATCTGTTTACGATGTTCTGCCAAATCCCAATTAAGATAAGCCCCATTTTTTTGTGTTTTCAAAATTGACTGAGACAACGTAGTTTTTCCAACTTGTCGTGGACCCGCTAAAAAAACCATTTTTTCAGCTAAATCGTCTAAAACTTGCTTA